>Ga0306926_10001428_pt1 | contig 23727 bp, 19 predicted proteins | sample flu12Cox44000178_FD_203759 | JGI IMG/M metagenome (GOLD analysis project Ga0306926, IMG submission 203759) | Lab enrichment of tropical soil microbial communities from Luquillo Experimental Forest, Puerto Rico - flux8day.12C.oxic.44.000.178 (v2)... | ecosystem: Environmental > Terrestrial >...
AACGATGAAGCCGCGCGTCCTCGGCTTTATAGACCACGCCCATCCCGCCGCCACCGAGTTTTTCCAGGATGCGGTAGTGCGAGATGGTACGGCCAATCAGAGGCTGGGCGTCCGCCATTTCGCGCGATCGATACGCAGGCGCTGGCTCGGTTTCAGCGCGAGGCCCAGGCGGCATCCGCGTTGAACCATCCGAACATCTGCACGATTCATGACATCGGCGAACAGGACGGTCATGCCTTCATCGCCATGGAGTTCATGGAAGGGAAAACCCTCAAGCACAGAATCTCCGGCAAGCCGTTACCACTCGACGAGACACTGGAACTGGCAATTGAGATTGCCGATGCGCTGGACGCGGCGCATGCAAAAGGAATCGTCCACCGTGACGTCAAGCCTGCCAACATCTTTGTCACTGAACGCGGCCACGCCAAGATTCTGGACTTTGGTTTGGCGAAGCTCGCACCTGCGGGCGGGGGAACGAATCTTTCGGCGATGCCCACGGCCAGCAAACCCGAGCAACTCACTCACCTTGGTACCCCGATTGGCACACTTGCTTATATGTCACCGGAACAGGTACGGGGCGAAGAACTAGATGCACGCACGGATTTGTTTTCGTTTGGGGCCGTCCTCTACGAGATGGCAACCGGAGTCGAGCCCTTCAGGGGCGAGACTTCTGGCGTCATTGCGGAATCGATTTTGAACCGTACGCCAGTTGCACCCGTGCGGTTAAATCCCGACCTCCCTCCGAAGCTCGAAGAAATCACCACGAAGGCACTGGAGAGGGATAAGAGACTGCGCTACCAGAACGCAGCAGACATCCGCACCGATTTGCAGCGGCTGAAGCGGAATTCGGACTCTGGCCGCTTGGGCATTCCGATCTCAACAGCAGTCGCAGCAACAGCAGCCACTGCACAGGAGGTGGCCAGCCATGAGCGGCGGAAATTCTCTTGGAAGGATTTGGTATATCCGCTCGGCGCGATTGCGGTGGTCACGGCGGGGATTTTATTTTTTCATAGCCGCAAGGCGCACGCACTGACGGACAAGGACACCATTGTTCTTTCTGACTTCACGAATACGACCGGCGACCCGGTTTTTGACGGCGCACTGAGGCAGGGACTCTCAGTACAACTGGAACAATCACCCTTCCTGAGCATTATCTCTGACAAACGAATCCAGCAGACTCTGCAGATGATGGGCCAGAAGCCGGATGTGAAGCTCACGCCGGAGATTGCGCGGGAGATTTGTCAGCGAACGGCGAGCGCTGCAGTTCTCAACGGTTCAATAGCGCAGATTGGCGCGCAATACAGTCCGATACTGAAGGCTGTGAACTGTGTGAATGAGGAATCACTCGCGAGCACAGAAGCTGAGGCGAGGGACAAGAGCCGTGTCCTGGATGCTCTCGGAAAGGCATCGTCAGAAATCCGCAAAAAGCTTGGCGAGTCCCTTGGCACCGTTGAGAAGTTTGATAAGCCGCTCGCACAGGCCACGACTCCATCGCTCGAAGCCCTCAAAACCTTCAGCCTTGGAACGAAGGCCCTGGACGGCGGCGACTTCACGGCTTCGGTTACCGCGCTTCAGCGGGCCATCGCCCTAGACCCGAATTTCGCGCTGGCCTATGGCGCTCTGGCCGCAAATTACGCGAACTTGGGTGAAAGCAGCCTTGCGATAGAGAACGCCGAGAAAGCCTATGAATTGCGCGAGCGGGTGACCGAACGCGAAAAGTTTGCCATTGAATCCGGCTACTACACCCTGGTAACTGGAGAAGCGGAAAAGGCACGCCAGACGTTCGAACTCTGTGCCCGGACCTACCCCCGAGATGCCAGCTGTCACTTCAACTTGGGCAACCTTTACAACAATCTTGGGCAGCACGAAAAGGCCTTGGCGGAAGCTCTCGAATCCTTCCGCCTCAGCTCGCATGAGAGTATCGATTATAGCTACCTCGCTTTTGCTCACATCACAGTTGGTCACCTGAAGGAAGCACGCATTACGGTTGAGGAAGCGCTGGCGAAGAATCTCGACTCCCCTACACTGCGAATCACAATGTACCCGCTCGCCTTCTTGCAGAACGACACGGCGGGAATGGCAGAGCAGGTGGCATGGGCCGCAGGCAAGCCAGGAGTGGAAGACGTGCTGCTAGCGATGGAGGCCGATACCGCCGCCTACTACGGACAACTGAGGAAGGCTCTGGAGTTTTCCCGCCGAGCAGTGGCTTCGGCCGAAGGAGCGGAAAAGAAAGAAACAGCTGCGGGTTATGAAGCCAATACGGCTCTCCGGGAAGCCGTTTTCGGCAATATTGTGCAGGCACAGAAGCGAGCAGCGGCGACGCTCAAGCTTTCGACGGGCCGCGATTCGTGGTATGGAGCAGCATTGGCGCAAGCTTTCGCAGGAGACACGGCACAGGCACAGAAGCTGGGCGATGATTTGGCAAAGCAATTTCCGGAGGACACCATCGTGAAGTTCAACTACCTGCCAACGATTCGCGCTCTGATTGCACTCAACCGGAATGACGCCTCAAAGGCCATTGAGATACTTCAGGCAGCCGGTTCGTACGAGCTAGGAATAGAAGGCCAGAGTGGGTTGGCGCTCAGTCTGTATCCCGTTTACGTGCGCGGCGAATCCTATCTGGTCGCCCATCAGGGAAGCGAAGCCATCGCTGAGTTCCAGAAAATCTTTGACCATCGCGGGATTGTGGTCAACGAACCCATAGGTGCACTCGCCCATCTCCAAATCGGTAGAGCCTACGCCTTGCAGGGCGACACCGCGAAATCCAAGGCTGCCTATCAGGATTTCCTCGCGCTCTGGAAAGACGCCGACCCCGACATTACCATTCTGAAGCAAGCCAAAGCGGAATACGCGAAGTTGCAGTAGCTACCATACCTGCCAGGCCATCCCTTCCATTGACTTGCCTTGAGGCACAGCCTACCATCCGTCGCCAATGAGCGATTCTGCGCCCATCCTCGGGCGAACGATTTCCCACTATCGTGTGATTGAAAAGCTCGGTGGCGGTGGCATGGGAACATCAGAAAGATGAAGAATCGTTCTGGCTCACTCCCCTTAACCTTCGCGACTTCCCACTTTTTGTTTGGCATTGTCCTCTTTAGGGTATAGCTACCTATACCGCGCGTGTCTCGCAGGCCTTACGTTTAGTCCGTCTCATTCCTTAGCTTGCGCGTCCGGGCACGCCAAAAGCCATAGAGTCATGCGTTGATTTTGCTGTCGAGGAAGTCCGGTTGGTCTCGAAAAGAAGTTGAACAGCTTTCGCACAATCATCATGAGACACTGTCAAGAGAGGAGCCATGACAATGCGATTTGAAAAACCAAAGAAGAAATCGGGGCGACCGGATTTTGTAGCTGGGCGCATAGCGGAACTTGAACGACAACTAGCAACGGAGACCAATGAAACGAGAAAGAGTGAATTGATATCCGAGATTAGTGAGTGGCAACGAAGCCGACCGAGAGAAAAGCGCGATGCGAGAACTTTTGAACGCTAACACTGGCGAATCCATTCAAACCAGAAACTTGAGTAGCTTCTGAAATAGGAGGTCCGCAATGACCGAAAAAATCGAATCACACGCAGCTTATTTCTTGACAGGGTTGGCTATTGGCTCGCTCATCAGTATGTTCTTCGCGCCGAAATCCGGTGAAGGAACTCGCACATTCCTATCGAAGAAGTTCAAAGAGGAAAGCAAGCAGGCTCGGAAGAAGGCTCGGGAACTGAGAGCGCGCGCTGAAGACTTGGTCGATTCCGGAAAGGAATTGGTTAACGAGGCGAAAGAACAAATTGCAGCGAAATTGGAAGAGGCCGGCGAAGACTATCCGCCGGAAAAAAAATCGAAAGCGAAGGGCGTTTAGGCAGAATAGCCCAATCTCCGATCAACGCATCAATCGCTAAGGGACAACGAGGCATTCAGGTTTATAGTCAGGTTATGAATATTACTGCGTCCCGGGCAGCAACGGAGCCTCCACGCGGCGTGACGGCGATGGTTAAGCGTCGAGATAAGGCCAGCAGCGGCGGCGGGTACATGCGTTTCGTGAGCAATTACGATATCCTCGCCGAGAGGCGTTCTAGCGCAAATCCCGATGACCTCGGTTCGTATCGGATGCTTAGCTCGATGTACCTCTGGACATGGGGGTCGTGCGGCCTTGAGCGAGTCTACTGAAGAATTCCCCGAATGCTGGCACGGAAGATTTCAGTAACTGGAACTCGGATTTAGGAATTAGAAGGACATCCATCGGAGTACGGGCAAGAACGGTGGCGTTGCGAGTCGAATCCGTGAGCACTGCCATTTCTCCGAAATAATCGTCGGCGTGCAAGATCGCTAAGTGTTCCACCTTTCCATCTTGCTCCCGAAAGACTTCACACTCCCCCCTTTCAATCACATAGACGCAGTCGCCGAGTTCGCCTTGGAGGAAGACAAAGTCGCCGGGCTCAAAATGCTGCCGTGTGAAGCTGGATTCATGAGTGTCGCGAACCTGAACTAAATCCGGCTGAAACAGGAGTGCAATCATCCAGTCGAGTCCGATACGGACCTTGCGGTACAGACCGGGCATTTTCATCAAATAAATGGCACGCCACAGAAACCATGCAGGAAAGCCGGAGACACGAATGCCGAGGATGTCCGCCACAGCTGAGTAGCGGCCGAGCGAACCCAGCTTGCCCAACCCTTCGAAGTCAAATTCGGAGCTCTCTTCACCGCGAAGACAGGCGGCAATATTCCCCGCCACGATACTGGACTCGCGGGTGGCATGCTGTGCCGTGGGTGGGACGGGATTTCCAGACTTCGTGACGATCGAGGCACAATCTCCTAAAGCCCAGACTTGGCCTTCATAGCCCACCAGCTCCAACTTGCGATTCACTTGAAGCCGATGCTTGTCTTTAGCACAATCGAGCTGCCTAAGAACCGGTGAGATTGCCGATGGAACGGTGGAGACTATGGTCTTGGTCGGAATCTCGACAGCAGATTTCAAGATGGCTCTTTCAGAGGTAGCGCTGACGAGGAGGTCCAGTAATCTGATTTCAACGCCGCGTTTGGCTAACAGTTTATGAGCAAAGACGGCGAGGTGGGGGGTGATTTCCGGCAAGATGCGGTTTCCGGCATGAACTAGTACGCACCGAATCTTTTCGCTGCGAAGCCGCGGGTAATTGCCCTTCACATGATGAACAAAGTCGTTGAGTTCCGCGATGACCTCCACTCCTGAGAATCCACCGCCGGCAACGACAAAGGTCAACAATTTCTCACGGAACTGCGGGTCGGTCTCGAGTTCTGCCTCCTCAAGTACGTGAATCAGATGGCTGCGCAAACTCAAAGCATCGGCCAGGGTCCGAAATGGCTTAGCGTGTTCGAGCAAGCCGGGCTTGCCAGAATAGTCGGTAACTCCGCCGAGGGCGATCACCAGATAGTCGTAGGGAATTTCCATCGAACGGGGCCGAAAGCCGGGACTCACCGTCACAATCTTTTTTTTCAAATCGATGCTCTCCACTTCACGCGTGACGAGCTCCGTGCGAGGAGATATTTGACGGATAGGAGATACGACATCCGTGAGGCCGATAGAACCGGAGATTACCTCCGGCAACATCGGCTGATATACGGAATAATTCTCGCGATTTATGAGGGTTACGGAAGCTTCACCCGGTTTCAGCATGCGCCCCAGGTGATGCGCGGTATAGACACCGCCAAAGCCACCGCCCAGTATTACGATTCTTTTTTCATTGGACGTCATTGTGGTCGTGCCCCAAGCAGTAGTTGATCGAGCCGCCGCCGGAAGCAACAGTTTGAGAACTACGGCGATCTCTGCTTGAGGAGCTCAAGGCCCTTATCGCGTGGCGCTAGCGCAAGGCGCAATTGGACCTTGCGTGTGCTCAAGCAGAGCGCCAGCTCATCTCATGCACGGCTGCAAGGCGGAAGCGCAACGCCCTCGCTATTTTTTCATCGTGCGAACGTACGCGATCACATTCTCGATTTCGGCATCGCTCAAGCCCTGAACCGGTTTCATCTTGCCCTTGCCCTCGACGATGACTTTCTTGAGGTCGGCGTCGGACATATTCTGCACTTCAGTGCCATCGAGCGGCGGAATCGTGGTCTTTAGCACTTTCGCCATGCCGTCGTTACCATGCCCATCTTCGGCATGGCAGTTCTTGCACTTTTTCGTATACGTGTCTTTTCCCGCCGTCGCATCACCCTTGGGCCGCGCTCGGAGCGAAGCAGACGCCGCAAATAGCAATCCCGCGGTTACCATTAGACTTGCAATTCCCTTTCCTATCATTTCCTTCGATCCTCCCTTGTGCAGGATGAATTCACTTCTTTGCTTTTCTCATTGCTCGTGCATTCACTGTTTGCATGATGTCTTCCTGAGTGCGTGGCATCAAGCTGAGCATCGTCAGAAAATTCTGTTTTCCCAAAATCGCTACCCGCGCCGGAGTTACGGCGCGGACCGTGGCATTTCGCGCTGCATTACCGATCAAGGCCATCTCTCCGAAGTACTGGCCAGTAGAGAGTCTGGCGATCACTGTTTCGGTTCCATTTTCCTCGCGGATCACTGCGAACTGGCCGTCGTGGATGAAATAAGCGCAGTCACCTTCCTCGCCCTGTCGAAAAATCACTTGTCCCGGCTCGATTTCTTCCACCTCGAACAGACTGTGGCGCCTCAAGAATCGGTACGTTGCGACACCAAGGACTGCTGCTACAGCAATCAGCGCCAGTACTGGTCCGATCGTCGAGAAAAGGAAAAGTGTCCCACCGGTGGTGCGCCTCAGGAATTCCAGCGCGAGTATGAATACAACCAGGGCCAGCAACTGAGCCACAATCAGGAGGGTTCGCGTCGTCGCAGAATTCAGTTTGAAGGGCTTAGGGGTAACATCTCTAGTGACGGTGGGTGTCATAGCTAGTGTGGTGTTGCGACGTTCTGCGCGATGTTGTGCGCCGGGTTAGATTCTGCGTGACACTGCATGCAAGTGGCCTCGCCGGAAAAGAGCGCGTCTTTGTAATCCTGATGCGACGCGATCCATTTTTCCGAACCGGCATGACATTTCAGGCAATCGTTGTTGGGGTACGGATGTTTCAACTTGATCGGCAAGTGGAAGGTTCGAGTGTAATACCTGTATACATCGTTCAGTCCTTCCTTCTTTGCTTCCACGGTGCCGAAAAGACCGTAAGAGGTATGGCAGGCATAGCACTGATCGTCAGGAATGTACCGGTTTCTGTAGTGGAGCGCAGCCAGGCTGTTGCTCTTTGGATTTTTCAGATCATCGACGAACGGTTGCATCGTAAGGTGACAGGAAGCGCAAAATTCAACGCGCTCCGCGCGCTGGAACACAAGGATCGTGCCCACGCCGGTAATGAGCAGAGGAAGCGCCACCGCTCCCGCCAGTAGGACGCCCCACGATGCTGGTTCCACCGCCGATCCTCGATAGCGAGCCAAACTGTAAACTACGACGACGATTCCAATCACAGCCAGCACAACGAGCACGCGTGCAGCAACTTGCTGGACTGGATCCTGTTGGAATCGCGCCCCCTCGTCCTGTGCTTGTGCAGCCAGAGGAAGAAAGACTCCAGCGCTCAACACGAGGTGTCGCAATGCCGCCGCGAAATACCATGCCGTGCACACGCCTTCCTCCTTGGCCTCGCTGAAGTCCTCGTTCACTTTGGGTGGCTCATCGATTTGAGATTCTGCGCATGGCACTCCGAGCATGTGTCTGCAAACGTATGGCACGTGAAACAGGCCCGCTCGTTCAACATTGCAAGCTGCGCATGCCCCCCCGCTTTGTATTGCGCAAGCGGCAGATGGCTCGCTGGCGTCTGATTATGGCACCGACTGCAATAATCCGTAATATGGCAAACGGCGCAGTTCTTTCGGTCGAGAGCAGCATATTTACCGTGAACATCATCCTTCCAGCGCGCGGCGTGCGAAACAGGCATCATAACCTGATGACAGCCGACGCACTCCTGCTGCCCTACAGCGGACGGCGTGACGTTCATGTGACAAACAAAGCAGGGCGCTCCCGCCTTCGAAGCTTCGTCGCCGTGATCGATGCGAAATGCTTCCGTGTGTGATGTTGGCTTCACGATGCGCGAGTGAATGTTGGGCAGCGGTCCCGTTTGCTCGTCAATGTGGCACACCGCGCAATTATTCATGCGATAGGTCGTTGCCACACTTCTAGAAATGTCGTGGCAGTTTACGCAGTCGGCCATTTTGGGCAGCGTCAGGCTTGCGAGGTTTGTGCTTTCAGGAACGCCATAGTGGCAGGTGGTGCAATCCAGGTGATAGGCCTCGCGACCCTTGAAATGCTCTGCGTGCGAAAACTTGATGTGGTCGTACTTTCCCGAGATGACGAACGAGGCCAGCTGACGCCGAGCCGAAGCAAATCCCGGATTTTCGATTTCTTCTACTCGGTGGCAACCCTGGCAATCAGAGGCCGTTGATTTCTCACTGAGCAGAGGCTTCATACCATTCTTGGAATGACAGCCCGAGCAAACTTCGTGATTCCCGAACGAGGCGTACGCGCCATCCGCCGGAAACTTATGGCAAAACGTGCAATCGGCCCGAAATCCAGTGCGTGCGTCAACTCGCGCGTGGGGGTCCACGTGTTTCGCGTGAGAAAATTCAAAAACAATCGGACGCTCGTTCTTGAAGCGCGGAAACGGCAACAGTTCCTCGGAGGTGGTCGGCGGAAACGCAGTGTGGCATTGCAAACAAACCTTCTGCTTCAGATCTTTATTGAAGTCATCCTGATGACAGGGGCTGCATTGGTCATGCCCCGGCCGCTGCAGCGTGACCGAACCTGGTTTCACCGCAACGTGACAGGCGTCGCAATCGACCCCCACCGTCTTCAAGTGGAATTCGTGCAGTTGGAAAGGAGCTTCCGGCGCCGGCTGCGATGAAGTCTGGGAACTTGCGCGGTTCTGATTCTTTGCGGCGGGTTCCTGACCGCTTGACGCCGGCACCGCTCCCAGGCATAAGACGATCAGATAGACATTCGCCAAGCACAATTGATATGCACGCACTCAGTATCTCCACGCCATGCCAAAGCGGAAGGTCTGGCTGTTCTGAATCGCCGGGCGGAAAACCGGATAGTCCGTGTCGAGACCGTAGTCCATGTACACGCGCGTGCGGCTGTCGATATTGAACGACGCGTTCGCGAGAACGCCTTTGTCGTGCGCGCCCGTGATCACCGTGAACTGGTCGCGAAAGTCCAGGTGTCGGTAGAAGCCGCCTGCCTGCAGGTGGAGACGTCCATCCATGAAGCTGCGACCGATTTCGACGCTGATGTCCTGAATCTGGGTCTCACCTGTGCCGCTTAAATCGTCGAACTGAGTCGGGGGCGTGGAGTAGCCGCGATCGTCGGAATGTCGAAAGTGATATCCGACGAGCAGATCCGTCTTATTCCACGGAAGAATTTGCGCGTGTGCCCGAAAATCTTCGAAGGACGTATCAAATGGCCCGACATCTTGCCTGTCATTGAGACGCCGGATCCAGACGTCGCCGCCCAAGCGGAGTTTTGGATTGATAGCGCGCGAGCCGTTAATAACGAATTGCGTATGCGGATGCAGAGCCTCCAGGTTCAGCCGCAGCAACGGATTGTGGGGATCGAAATCACGTGCGCTAAAGGTGTAGTCGTAAAAATAGTCCTTGTTGGTGATCTTTTGTGCGAAGCTTAGCCGCAAAGACGTTTTTCCGTCTGACGGAGTCCACAGCGCGTCGGCGGCAAAGTCGACCGGATAGCTCCCCACCATGCGGAAGCCGACGCTGAAAAACCAGCCGCCGCCAAGAACCTGCCGGTATCGAAAGGCGTTCGTTCCCTTGATGTAGTAGAAGGTATCGTATTCCAGGCTGGAATTCTCGTTAAAGCGGTAAAGAAAATTTCCGCCGCCCATGGCTCGCTGGTCGGGATTAGAAAAGTAGGTGAAGCGGCGTCCGGCAAACAGGGTCCAAGAGAATTTCGGACGGTCCATGGTAAACGACGCGCCGTCCATTTCCGCCAGTTCGGCCCCGTAAACGGTCTGCCTACCGACGCGGAGGCTCGTTCCCTCGAAGATGCCGTCCGACGGGCGACCGTTGATATCGATATAACCGGAAACGAGTTCGAGGCGGCGATTTGAGCCAAACGTATTGAGGACGTCGAGCTGCGGCGATGCGTCCGTGACGTGCGTCAGATCCTGCGAGTATGCAAAAGAAAAGTTCGAGCTTACGCGATCGGAGAGCCAACCGCGTGTCCCCCAGTTCAGAAAGCTGTAAATAATGTTCGTATCGGGCTGAAACGCATTTGGATAGGGCACCCCAGGCGTGAAGATCGGAGTGATGGGAGCATCGATCACGCCCGTCGCGGTCGGAAGACCGGTGAAAAACGTCTGCGTGTGAAGGTATTCGGTACGCGTATCCATGAAGAAATGATTCAGGAAGTCGCCTGCCGGGCTTGTTTCGTAATGAGTCTGCGCCACCGCCAGCGCTGGGTCAGGGGGGCTTTGAGGAATCGTGTCCTTGAGAAGGCTGTCCCAGGCGGCGTCGATGGTAGGAGCGGGCGAACTATCCGCAGGATTGCTAGTTTTTGGAACAACAGCGTGCGCCTTTGCCCCCGGCAAAAAAGTGAGCGCAGCCAGGCCGATCGCCAAACGCAACGACGTCATTGGAAAACAGTTAAACACCGAATCCCCTTGCGACCGCTTTGGCTGTCGGGATAGGTTCACTTCACTTTTGCTAATGCCTGGATTTGGCTATTCGCCAGCGCGATTCGCCACGGGTAAACGTCGCTATGCCACTTCGTCGCCGATACATATGCTTGTAGCTCGCTCTTCGCCAGATTGTTCTGACCGGTCGCCTCGTACACTTGAGCCAATTCCCAATGCACCTTCGAATTGTTCGCCGTATCGCCTGTAAGTGCCATGCTCTGCTGCGTCACAGGCGAAAGTGCTAACTCCGCCTGGAACGCTGCGATCGCATTGGCATAGTCTTGCTGTTGCGTAGGTGGATCGGTCGCCTGCTGGGCCTCGATTACCCAGGTTTCGGCAATCAAGGTATTTACGCCCAGCCTTTGCGGATCGATTTGCAGGACTTCCTGGAAGAGCCCGATTGCTGTGCTTGGACTTGTTGCCCTCATGAGAAAACCCAGCCGCAGGCGCAATGTAAACATGCATGGAGCCGGAGTGATCTGGGCAGGGACTGTGAGCTTGCCGTTTATCATGACCAAGTCGGCCATCGTAACGACCTTGCAAGTCTTGCTCTGCAGGCTGTTCATCGAAAGCGCAGTTTGATAGTCGTTGATCGCATCCGGGATGTCGTTCATGTCGTCTTGGAAGTGCATTCCGCGCTGCAGATACTCCCAAGCGTTTTGCGGGGTCGTGATGCCGAGCAGGTTCCAGTCGATCTTTCCTTCGAAATAGAACGGATTGGGCTTCGGATAATTCGGATTGGTGCTTTGAAACTCTCCCGGTGTGTAGCCACCGCTCTGCGCGAAGACGGCTACAAGGATTCCCGCAACCGCCAGCAAAACAAGGATCGGATATCGGTACCGAAGTTTCATGGCGTCAGGCTCGCCGTTACGTCGTCCGAGGCTATGTTCTGAACGTTCTTCAACAGCGAATCGATTCTATGCTCGTCCACCAAATTCAAATTGTTGCCCGAAGGCCCGTTCGCGCTCGTCACCCCGGCTATAAACCTCATAAAGAGGGGCGGAAAATGCTCGAAATTGATTTGCGCGTGCACGTGCAACGGCCCCTGGAGCGTCACGCCCATAGCCTGAAGCTGCTGTTGTGTGGGGAGCTGAATTTCATAGCTGTACGTTTGCGGGTGCAACGGCTGCAGAGACCGGAAATTGTCCACGGCGTTTGCCAGCGCGGCCTGAAAGGTCTCTTCAAAATGTACGCCCTTTGCCATAACGGACTTTCCCGTGACCGGATCGATGTGCCCGATCGGTTGCCCTGGAAGAAAAATCTGAGTCAACTCGTTCCGGAACAGCACCAATCCTTCTTGTGCGCCGACGAATATGCGAGCATCCGGCCCGTCGTCGGGCCCCGCCTCAAACACCAAATTGTTGCCGCCGTTCGTCGCGGTTCCAGCGGTGTATGTGGCAGTGTGCATCCCCGGATCGACCACTGCGTGAAGGTGCTCGAGATCTTCGTCATCGAGGTTGCCGTCCGGCATGTTTTCGCCGGTGTTCGGGTGCGGTTTGTCCACGACGTACCCGGACTGGTAGAGCAGAAATCCGTTGTTGTCCGTTACCGCCAACTGTACATAAACGGTCCGCTCCTGCGAAAAACCTGCGGGTAATCGGTGGCCCGTCAGCGAGACGGCCTCCAGGCGCACTGTAAACTTCTGCCCGATCTGTGCTGTCGTGTCCGATTTGCTCAAGCTGAGCCGTGCGGCTGCTTTCATGAGGTCAGCACGCCGCGTCGCAAGTCCGTCCGGTACACCGTGTGTGTCCGTCCCCGCCGCATAGGGATCGGGATAATTAGGCCCCAGCCGTGCGCTCAATTCGGTCGGCGTCAACAGAGGAACGTCAACCCCGGTGAAGTAGTGTTCCACCACTTTTCGTTGTTGGAGGGGGGCATTCTGGTCGGTCGCAACGCCTGGTACGGCCGCATAGTCGGTGGCAAACATACCCGGCGTAGGACTCGTCACGGTCATATCGCCCACTTGGTAGGTCGTTGTGCCAGCATAAGGGAACAGAGACATGTGGCAATCTTGGCAGCGCACGATCTGTCCGAACGGATTGCTGGTGCTGTTATAAGGACCAATTTGCCATTCAGTGCTCAAATTCTCGAGCCGGAAATAGCTGACATTCTCCCCGCCCGGATTCATATTGTGTTCTTCCGCCACCAAGTTACGATTGGGCACGCGGACGTCGTGGCAGGTGTTGCAAAACGCCCCGGCGCGGAGGAAGGCGATCTTGTCCGGGTCGTTGCTTGCCACGTGAAAGTTGTTCTTGACCGCCACCGGGTGTAGGAACGGACCCACTTTAAGATCCGTCTGATTGAGAAGCAGACTCGTGTTTCCGAAGCCGTCCATCTGGAAGCTGCGATTCAGATCTGGCCCGTTTTCATCGTGGCAGTAGTCACAGGTAATTCCCGCAGCCGCCAACGAAGGCATCGCTCCCGTGGGTGGATCTCCGCCGGGAGCCAGCGGGAGTATCTGATTTCCATTCGCATCCACCATCACGTAGTCGCGCAGCGGCCGAAACAATTGCGGCTGAAAACATTGTTGGCCCGCGGGCGGCGCCGGATTGCACGTCCCCAGACCTGCGAGTTGAGGAACCTCTCGCTTCGTCAAGTCGCTATCGCCCAGCACTTCGATGTTTGCGTTGTGGCAGGTGAAACAAAATCCCGCCTGAACCTGCCGTGTCTCCGTAAGGACCGGCGAGGTGTACATATTCGTATTCAACAACGTGCCGTCCGGCAGTACGACTGTGCTGTCCTTATATACAGGACGCAGTAGGCCGCCATTCACAAGATTGCCCGCCGATTCGAGTCCGTTAAACAGCGGGCTTACATTGCGATAACCGGACTTAACAGCGCTCCGCAGCTCGTCAAATTGTCGTTGGTGACACGGAAGGCAATTCTCCGGGGGTTGGAAAGCTTGCGGTTTAAAGCTAACTACAGGTGGATTCGGAACGGAGTGGACCTGTGTGCCACAGCCAAGGAGGCACAGCGCCGATATACAGACAGCTGGCGTGAAGACGGGGACACGCATGTTACGCCTACCTACGGGCCAATAGACGGGGCGTAGCCTATACCACAAACGCCACTCATTGCAACATGACAGGATGGTGAAACAAACGGCGTACCTATTTAGAAAGCGTAGCGGTATTCGAGTCGGATAATGTGTTTGTACCAATCGTCGTGCGTGAGCGCTTGGCCGAAGCCGACGTAGAAGGAATTGTGAAAACCGAAACTGGTCCGCACTCCCGCTTTTAGATTGACGATGTTCAAGCCGCCCACCTCCGCTGCAGCTCCGTCGACAGGTCCTCCTGGTTGAGTCTGAAATCCGCTTATTACATGCCAGCCGAAAAGTTCGATCACGGGTGCGACCCCGACACGACGTCCGCTATACAGCTTATAGCTCGGGCCGATGCCGTAGAAAAAAACATCCCCTGCAAACCCTTCAGAGCCCGTAATCGGAACGCCCGCCGATCCTCCGATTGGATGCCAATCGCCCACTTGGCCTTCGATGATGAAACGGCTCGAAAGCCTGTGGTACAAAAGCAATGAAGGCTCGATGCTGTAATGGTTTGTCCCCAGGCCCTTCGAAGCGTCGCCCGAGGGAAAATAGCTCTTGAACTGAAAACTGACGTACGTGCTCTCAGACGCCACGGCAGCAAATTTAAACCCCGCAGTCACGTCGCTGATTCCCGATTGGTTCGAGAAGCCCGGAAGCGGGGGCACGGATAAAAAGCCCTGCGGTTGCAGCCAGCGTACCGGCACATCCACAAAAGCCGAGAAGCGCCGAAGCGGTGAGTATTCAGCATTGAGATAAAGTTGCTGGTAATTAACGGCTTTGGGAACGCCCGGTCCGGGTCCTGGCGCATTCGGATCGAAGGCAAGGTTGACCGGTGAAGGAGCGCCTTGAAGGTGGCGATAACAAGCGCACTTGGCATAAAAGAACTCGGAGCGATCGGGAAAACGATCTTCGAAAGCATCATCGAAACGAATACGAATCTGCGATTGGACGATGGGATTATCAATGTAGCCGACCATACTGCTGGGGATTTTCGGCGGAGGCTCGCTAGTTGATTGGGTCGGCTTGGCGTTTCGCTGCAGTGCTACATTCGCGTCCGGATTTGAAAGAGTGTTAGCATCGGTCGCCAACTCGGTAGAGGAACTGTTTTCGCTGCCAACCAAAATATCTACTTGCGCTACGCTGACTATCCCGGACTGATTCGTCGCGGCGGTAGAGCCTTTTTCTTGCGCCGGAAGGGCCGATGGCAGGAGAAGCATCAGAGTAAGCACGATTCGGTTCATTGTTGGCTCCTCATCGGATCCGGCTATTGCACTATTTAACCTTCTTCTTGCTTTCCTGCAATTCTTTTTCTAAGTCCTGGTAAGTCTTTGTAAGCCTGCTTCGGTCGGGCTCCGCTACCTCTGGTAGGACTCCTCCAAGAGTTTCAATGGGCACGCGTGCCGCATCCGGAGAGCCAGCGTTGAAATATTCCCTGGCGAGTTTCACGTACTCTTCCGCCAAGCTCTTGCATAGAACGTGGAATTCAGGGTGCTGAGATGGGCCTAGCCAGTGATAGAGCATATGAGCCTTGGCGCGTTCACTTTCCATTGACGTCGGAGGAATGGCCAAGTCTTCAATAGTATCCAGAGCAAAGTGGTTCTGCTCTTTTGCCATTTCTACATCACGTCCTTCAACTAACAAGAACGTAAGGTTGTTATAATACTTTGCAAGCTCAAGTCGGTATTCCCAGTTGTCAGGGGCCTTCTCGGTGAGCTCTTTTTGGATAAGAATGGCGCGCTGAAAAAAGTCCTGCGTTCTTGCAAGCTGCCCTTCAGTTCTTACCACCGCGCCGAGGTCGTTGTAGGCGCGTGCCAGGTCATGAGCTGGCGGATTTTCGTTGACCCCCGTCTGCGAATCTGGTTTCCCCGCCGTCACTAACGGCTCGAGCAATTGAATTGCCTGCTGAAGGTCCGACTCGGACGCTTTAGGGTCGTCTGCGTCAAAATGAAGGATGCCGCGATTGTAATAGGTGCGGGCTAACTCTTGCTGATAGGTGGTGTTCTGCGGCTGCTCTTCGTGCAAGGTCTGCTGCAGTTGCAAGGCGCTGTCGTATTCCTTCCGCGCTTCGGAACGTTGTTCCGGTTGGTTGTGGGTTTCTTCTGACCAGAGCCGAAATGTCTCTCCAAGCCAGTTATGAGCATATGCCAGCGCCTGACGATATTCACGATTAGCGGGTGCCTGCCGCTGGAGATTTTCAAGCCCGGCGATGGCATATCTGTATTGCGCCACCGCGTCCTCATGTTTTTCGAGCAGGCGATTGATGTCGCCCAATTTGGAATGCACTAAGGCACTCTCCGCGCGAAATTCGGGATCGTTCCCACTCTGTTTGGCAAGAAAGTTTGAATAGAATTCTTCAGCCTTGATTAACAATTCGTGGCGAAACTTTTCAAGTTGTGGCGGGTCGGGAGCCTCACGGGCCTGCTGGCGGCCAGCGGAAGACAAACTCTCGTCCACGGCTTTTTTGGCTAGAAGGAGGTTGGCTTCGGCACGAGCCGTTTCTCTCTGGGCGACAAAATAGAGAGAGAGGGCAGCCAATAGCAGAATCCCAAGTGCGCTCGCCACCGTCCAGGCCAGAAAGAGTTTGCCTTTACGTTCTTTTTCCCGCTCTGCCTCAATGCGATCCCGCTCCTGCTCGCTGCGATTGAGGAAGCCCATCGCCGACGCGAATTGGGAGTTGTATCGGTCTGCCCATGCCTGAGTGGGACGATTTTCCCGTTTCCACCTCAACCCTACTTCGAGTTCCGGGTTGCGCCACAGTCCCGCCGTGCCCTCTTCAAACCAGGAAGCAGCTTGGGAAAGGCGGACATATCGAGTCGCCGACAACCTCTCTTCTTCCGCCCACGTGACTAGTCGCGTCCAGCACCGCATGAGGCTCTCGTGCGATAGGTCGATGATCGAAAGTGAATCCAGGTGCACTTTGGCGGGTGGCATCAGAAACGTGCGCCCGGGACGGCGGAAAATTTCGATTACCTCGATCACTTCCGATTCTGACGCGTCGCAGATCGCAACAACTTCCTGGACCGATGTTGGACGCCTCACGCCGCGCGGATCCGAAAAAGTGTCCGTGAGCGATTTGAACATGCGCTCTACGATCTTTCGGCTGCTTTCCGAACCCGCCTCCTGATAAGCCTCTTCAGCATGCGCAGAGAGTGCATTTCGTATGGTTCCGACGGCCACGTAATCCTCGACGTCGATGGGCTCGTTACCGTATGCATGGTTCTGCCAGTAGTCCCAAGTGCGCATCAAGGCGTGTTGCAGCACCGGCAGTTGGTCGTGGTCGGTCCCAACATCGTTAAGCAGCCGAAGAACCAGACGCGGTGCGATGGCTCCTCCTCCTACGGCTACCGGGCCCGTGATGGCGGAGCGGAGTTCGTCGCGAGTCATCCGAGGCACAAGGTACTGGCCAGAATTGACGGCTTCCGGCAGGCCCGAGAATTCCATACAGTCCCCGATGAAATCGGACCGCATCGTTACCACCACGAAGATCGGCACTTCTTCCTGTTGCGACGCTTCGAGTAACAACTTGACGAATGCGGCCGCCTCGTCTCTCGAGTTCTCCAGGTGGCGGCTTCGCCGGAAGCGGAATAGCTCCTCGAATTGATCGACAACAACCAGGAGATTGTCCCGCGCCGGGCTCCCTGCCTGGCGGACCGCCGACACCAACCCGAGCGTACTGCGGCGAAGCGTTGCTTCTAGAAGCACGCGATTTGTACTTGCGAGTTCCCCCGTGGTTCCTAGCACATCCCGCGTATTGAGCGCTTCGGCGAGGTGGCCAATAGGATCTTCACCCGGTCGAAAGGTAGCCACTCTCCAGTTGGAACCGGCTTTGACCATGAATCCGCTGTGAAGGGAAGGGATCAGGCCGGAGTGGACGAGCGAGGATTTCCCGCTCCCGGAAGTGCCAACGACCGACAAAAAGCGGCAGGAGCGGAGACGCCGCAGCAGTTCGTCGATTTCTTTTTCCCGTCCAAAGAAGAGATGATCTTCGTCGGGCTCGAACGGGCGGAGGCCTGGAAAAGGGTTGAAGCGGACTCCAGGCGGCATTAGACCTGGCCTCCCTCCGTCATGCCTTCAGAAGAGAGATAAACGGCTGCAGGGCGTCCGGCGAGAAGCCGGTCAACTGAGGAATCAACATCGCCTCGTGAGTTCGAAATCGTTCCTTCTCAGAGGTTGCGGGTGGAATGAGTGAAATCGCGACGACTGGCGCAGGCTTGGTACGACCGTACCCGGCGCTCTTTTGAAGTTCCCGCAACTTACGCCGCAGCCAGCATTCACTTGCTGTCCCATACAAGATCAGCGCGGCGTCGCAGCTGCGTAAGTTTTCTTCATGGTATTCCCGGACTTCCGCTTCATCGCCTTCGAACACAGGACGGATCACTTCGAACTCTTTTTCGAAAAGGAAATCTGCCCACGGTGACGCCACTTCCGTGTCGCGCTGATCGTGGATTAAATACAGTTGAACGAGAGCTTTGAAAGACGCTGCGGGTTTGCTGGGGGCCGCTGTGGGCGGGGCCGTAACCTGTCTGAGCCGCTCTTGGATCACGGTTCTAAAGTCTTCCAGCGAAGTTTCCATAAGGTCGGCGTTTTTTTGGATTCGAGGATCCATTTGAAGCTGCTCGACGACACGCCGTTGCCGTTCGTCCGAGACCTGCAAACCGGGAGGAATCCACAACAGACGAGAAAAGCCGCCCTGATCACCTCTTTCGATCGCGAGGTCGTTCTGAATTTCGAGAAGAGATTGCGCGCTTGCCTCGGGAACGAAACTGTAACTCTTGCCTACGAGATGAATCGACATTTGAGAGCGCGCGAGGTCACCGCGTAATACTGATTTCAATTCTGACTCGACCATGGGCAAACTATAAGCCGGAAGCACTATGTATCCGTGCTGCTGAAGGTCTCGCTTAATGGCTTCGCGCTGCTCGCGAAGGTCGGAGGTCGTCTCGGCCAGAAAAATGGTCATCCCGGCGATCGAATCAGCTGCTCCGATCGCCGTGTCGGACCCTTCGAGGACCTCCAACATGCAGCAGAGGTCATGCGCAAGGTCGTCTAGTCGAATCCAGAATTCCCTTTGAGCCTCGGACCCGAATATTTCGTCCAGCTCATGGATTCTTCCTGTATCGGGATCCACCCTGAAGAACTCATAGCCAAGCAGAGACTGCAGTTCAGGGGGGGTTGCCTCCATTGGTACGGGCGTTTTCAAAACCTTGAAGATGCGTGCTTTGTTGTGGAAACGAACGCCACCTTGTGCTTCGGCCGCTTGCCAGAATTCTGAGAGCTCCCTGCGAGTCCACTCGGATTTGACGTAACGCGGAGAGACCACCGAAATTAGAGCCGCGACCTCCCGGAGTCGCTTCACGAGCGCATCTTCGAGGATGTCGTTGCCGTCAAGCTTGGGATCACGCCAGATATGTGAGGGCTTGCCTAGCAGCTGCGCCACGCGCACTTCAAGAGCGCGGTGCAGGTTCGTGACCCATCCCTTGCCGCCCTCTATCAGTTCCACATTGTCTAGGTGCGCGTAACTGATAAACGCGTCACCTTCGAAATTCATTCGAATGCCTCTGGGCCGGTGCTGGGAAGCGAACCGCGAAATCCGCCCAACCCCAAGAGCTCGGAAGTGGGTACAACAGGGGTCCGGCTACGTTCGGTCAGCGAATTTTTTTGTGTTGACAGACAGTGCCTTTGACCTGGGCAATTTTTATAGCGTAAGCAAAAGTGAATGGCAAGCTGTTTCACTGGACAGTACTTGAATCTGATCTCTCACTTAATCGGTGCAGCGGCGACGCACGACGTACGTCGGAAAGTTTCCATATTCTTTGGCCAATGAAGTTTGGCCCACGTAGTCGCATTTAAATTCGAGCGACTTCTCAGCCGCCGCAAGCGCGGCAAATGACTGGCTGGCATATACGTTTCCAGGCGGAGTGATCGGCTCGATTCGCGCCGCACGGCTTACATGTGCACCTATGTAATTGCGAAGCCCTGTAACCGGGTCAATGCATCCGTAGACAGGACCCGCATGCAAACCAATCCGCAGTTCGAGGTCTCCCAAGCCCCGTTCCGGCCACCGAGTTGTCATAACGCGATCTCGCAGTTCCAACGCAAACCGTCCCGCGCTCCGAACATCTGGGAAAACGAAGTATAAACCGTCGCCCCACGTATTTTTCATCAACGGAGCGGGCGAGAACTCGTGAACTAACTTCCCGACCAGTCCCAAGAAGTGACGCACAAACAAAGATACTTCCGTTTCGCTGAGTTTGCCGAACCCCACCGTGTCCGCGAATAAGATCGCCAGGATCTCCGGCACAAAATCTCGATTCGCATGTCCGTGGGCCGATTCGATTTCGATCTGTTCAACGGGTTGCGCTCGAAACGCTGGTTCTAGCTGGGAGGTTCGCGAGATTGCCGCTAGATCTATGATCTCAATTTCGGCGCCGGCCGCGCGCCACAGTTTGATGACACTCGCCGTTCCTCCAGCGCTGCCGTCCGGCTCGCCGTCCCACACAGCGAGCGGCGCGAAGCCGGTCTCCAGTTGCTCAGCCCGGCTTCGTGCAAGTCCGTACGATATTCGGTTCGCATATTCGTACAGAATACCGTCGCCATCGATTTGATGCCCGGAAGCGACCACCACGTCCGCTGCACGCTCCAATATTCTTTGGAATCTGGTCCTCCAGCCGGGCGCTCGATCAACGCTCGTTTCTATGAAGCGTTCTTTTTCGAACGGCAGCACAATGTGAATTTCCCCGCCCCTCTCGAGCATCGCTTCACAAAACAGGATGTCAGATCCGCACGCCGCCCCGCTATATCCGAATCCCGCATCCAGCTTGTCCAGCTGCTCCTGAATTGCCGCGTTGACCTTCGGCTCGAGCTCCGGGGGAAAGCGCAGTACCTGACGCCCTGGAAGATCCACCATGTGGCCCGCAAATACCACTACTGCTGGCAAGTGGAAGCAGGCCTCGATGCGGTCGGAGCGTGCACTGAGATGAGCCATCAGCAGTCGAGCGTTGCGCCTGGACGTATGAAGGTCGCCGTAACGCTTTCGTGCCACTTCAGCGGCCTGTGAATACCATTCTTCCGCCTCCGCACATTTCTCCAAAATCAATGCCGCTTCACCCAGTGTCGCCAGCACCCAGTAGGGATCACTGCTTGTTTTCCTCAGCCGCTTCAGCTCGTCATGACATAACCTTCTCACTTCGAGAGCCAGCTTCGAGGCGTACTGTCGTTCGCCGAGCAGTAACGCCGATGTCGCTGCATTGACGCCGCTCCAATATCCGCTAGTTTTCTCGTAGGCCCTGGCGTAGAAGTCTCTTGCGCGCTGGAGATATAATCTCTTCTCGGAGCCAAACACAGCTTCCGCCATATCCTTGTACGATCGAGCCAGTAAACCCAGCGTCTCTTCATCTTCATGCCCTTCGGTGTACAGTTGCATCAGAATCGCGCGCGCGTCATCGCTAGCGCCGCTTCGAGCCAGCGCAAGTCCCAACAGCTGGCGCAGCCGCACCGAAGAGGGGAAGTGCTGTCGCCCCTGGTTCGCGACGTCATAGGCGAGTAGCGGCTCGCCAACCTTCAAGAGGCCTTCCCCCAAAAGACTGAAGAGTGCCTCCGAATCCGCCCATGTGGCCGGGTCGCGGCCGTTCCAAATCGGCAGCAACTCCTGCAACCGCGATCCTTTCGATAGCAATCTGCGAAGTCGCTCCAACTCTTCACTGGCCCGCCCGGACCCAGACGTCGCTGCACGAGGGCTTGAGCTAGGGGCTTCAATCCGGTAGCCCAGAGAAAGAAGCATACGGATCGTTTCCAACGCTGTCTTACGGTCGTACTCTCTCTCATGTTCGGAAAGCTGGTCGTACGGTACGAGGTTCGGATGTTCTTTCGAGGCGTCGTTCCGGGAGGGGCCGTAATGCCAGCCCTCAGCAAGCCGCCGCTGTGACCAAGTTTCGTGCACGTTTTCGGCAAGCTGTTCGGTGAGCTCGGTGAGTGCGGGGTTGAGCGAGACTTGTGACGTGTCGATCGGCTTAGGATGGTAAACCATTTAAGGTCGCACGATCCAACGAAGGGATTCCGGTACGTGTGCCTTCATAACGCGGGAGCGGTGGCAAGGTCAAGCGCACACTGTTTACTTTTGGAGCGGCTACATGGGCGGCCGGCTCGGCCCCGATCTTTCCCGCGTCGGGAGCAGCAGTCGCCGGAATTCCTCGCGCTAGAGCTGCGCGAACCGAATAAGAATCTGGCGCCGACACTGATGGATCCCAGGTAAGGAATGGCCCTATGACGCTGGAGCAGTTACCGTGATAATGCAAGACGGCCAGCGGATCCAAGGCGTCGTCCGAAACGAAGATAACTTTTCAATTCAAATAATGGACTACGAAGAAAATCTGCATGCGTATCTCAAGAAAGAACTGCGGGAAGTCATTCACGAACAGAAGACGTTGATGCCCGCCTACCCAGATGATGTTTTGGACAAACAACAACTGTGGGATCTGGTGGCATACCTCGACAACCTGCGCGGAGTCTCCGGTGAGGAGAGAAAATAATGAAAACCCGTTCACTTCTCGTCGCAGCTTTTCTCGTTGCATTGTTCACAAGCGATGCTCGGTCATGACGTCAGATTACAAATCGTTTCACACTGAGATTGCTAATGATAATCCTTCGTTATCACAAGTAATCGGGTTCTGAGTGTAATGGCGATTGAGTTCTGTCAGTTATCATGCGCTGACTTCCCGGAGGTATTCAATGAGGAAGATGGTGGTTGTCACCCTAGTTCTCGCTGCATTCACCGCTCGCGCCGCGTGGCAAGCAGAACGCACGGACCCACGGTCGGTCCTTGAAGCTTATGTGTTGGCGTGGAATCAACATGATTTTGCAGCGATTGATCGGCAAATGGCTTCCGATGGCGTTCACGACGACATTGGAAACGCGGTGCATGCCAAAGGCCCTGACGAGGTCAAGATTTTTATGAAGTCGATCATTACCCAGGAACCCGATTTCAAGTGGCACATTGATCGCGTCATTGTCTCCGGTTCGATGGTTGCTGCCGAGTGGACTTGGACGGCGACGTTTACTGGCGACGGTCCATACGGACCGGTGAAGGACCTACCGATCTCCGGCCGCGGAGCTTCCATAGCCGAAGCGGAGAATGGCCGCATCAAGCATCTCACGGACTATTACGACACGCTGAGTTTCTTCCCGAAGCCTGCGGCGAAAAAATAGTCGTCGATTTGCATAAACAAGCCGGGCGAGCCGACCGTCCGCTCATCGAAAGCAGATGCTCTTGGACTATTGGCTAACTCCCGGTAAGTCGCCTTACCGGACATGTTCATTTGGCTTGCTTATCAGAGGGGCGCCGAGGTGATTACATACAGGTAAGAATCTCGCCCGGCGGCGTCGGGTCTCGACCCGACACGAACGCCCCCTAATTTCTCGATCGCCTTTTGTGAACGCACGTTCTGCGGCCCTATGAGAAAAACCACGCGTTTCACAAAGCCAAGGGCGTGCCGCAACATCAGCTGCTTCATCTCTCGGTTGTAGTTGCCACCCCAGTACGATCGCGCCAAGAACGTCCATCCGATTTCCACTTCGCTTGCCTGTGGGTTGTAGGCGTGGAATCGGGACGATCCGATGATTCTTCCATCTCTAGTATCGAGAGCCGCTAGCGCGCCGCCGGACTCCAGCGACTCACGAAAGAAGGCGCTAAATACGTCGGGCTTATAGCGATCGCGAACGGGATGCTGTTCCCAAATGAGCGGGTCTGACGCGACGCGAATAAGTCGTCAGCGTCATCCGGACGAAGCGGCCTCAGTTCGACGAGAGTGCCCTTCATCGTAGGCTGAAAATCAAAAGGCATCCCCACAGTTCCCTGCTGAAGGCTCATCCTGGCCTGATTTATTTATCACACTGATGAGTTCGAGGGCATCAAGGACCGCTAACTCCCGATAAGTTTGAATGCATAGGTCAATGGAGGAGCGCTTGGTGTAGAAGAGCTGAACTCAGCGGGTCCGCTGATTCAGAGACACCAAGGAGGCTCCCCAT
>Ga0306926_10001429_pt1 | contig 23708 bp, 22 predicted proteins | sample flu12Cox44000178_FD_203759 | JGI IMG/M metagenome (GOLD analysis project Ga0306926, IMG submission 203759) | Lab enrichment of tropical soil microbial communities from Luquillo Experimental Forest, Puerto Rico - flux8day.12C.oxic.44.000.178 (v2)... | ecosystem: Environmental > Terrestrial >...
TTTATCCCAATGAAAACGAATATGAGCGCCGGCATGATGAAAACATGGATGGCGAAAAAGCGACTCAATGTCGCGCCACCGATCGTCGTTCCGCCGAGGATAAATTGCGCCAGAAAATCGCCGATCCACGGAACGCGGCCAGCCTGTTCAGCGGCGACAACGACTGACCACGCCGCGGTCTGGTCCCAGCGCAACAGTTGGCCCGTGAATCCCATCCCCAGCGTGAATGCAAGAAGCAACACACCGGTCGTCCAGTTCATCTCGCGCGGGAACTTGTAGGAGCCGAACAAAAATGTCTGCGCCATGTGCGCGCCTACCATCAGCACCATGGCCGATGCGCCGAAGTAATGCATTCCGCGAAGGAAGCGACCAAACGGCGCCTCGTTAGTGATAAATTGCAACGTCTCGTAAGCCTGCGATGACGATGAGGCGTATGAAAAAGCAAGGGCGACGCCGGTAACCACCTGCACGATAAACGCCAGCAGAGTTGCGCTGCCAAACACATACCACCAGCGTGCATCATGCGGCACAAGATGCTTGAGGCTCGGGCCGATCAGATGCGAAATCCCGAACCGGTCATCGAGCCACCGCCACGTGCCGACGACGAGCCGTTTCATAGCGTGGTGGTGATGGGAATCGCCATCGTTTTGATTTGGACTTGGCCGTTTGCCGTGCGCACGTCATAGCGAATCAATGGCTTTGGCGGCGGCCCGGCGGCGACGGTTCCATCGGAGTAATAAACTCCGCCGTGACACGGACACATGAACAGATCTGCATCCTGCAGCCAGCGCACCGGACAACCGAGGTGTGTGCAGTTGACAGAGAACGCGATGAACTCGCCCTCATTCACGCGGCGCAACCACAGCGCGTTCTTTGCTGTAATGCCCGCCCACGGAAGCGATGACGGATCGCTGATGGTAACGCTGACTGTTTTGCCAATTTCATAGTCGGTGATGTTGCCGACAGAAATCCATTTGCCAGTCGTTTTGCGGAAAATCGGTCCAACAACAAAACCGACGAGCGGAATCCCGAGGATGGCCGCGCATATACCGCTGAGCCCGATGCAGAGTTTTTCCAGGAACCGCCGGCGAGTAATTTCCTCGGGCGTCAGCGGCCGCTGTGGCGATGGATGATCAATGGTGACTTGGTTCACGGAGAATTTCGTAAATCCATCCGACAAGCGACGCCCAAAAAAGACCGATGCCCACTGCGAGGATAACCCATGAGGTGATCAGGCCCCACAAAAAGAACGTTATTCCCATCGCCAGGCCGGCGGGGAAAAAGTTCGGACGCGGCAGCGTTTCGTGTGGCAACGGTTCCCAGCCTGGGGGCACGTTCGGATGTGCTTCGTTTGTCATAAAGGTTTGCCCGTGACTGGTGTGCTCGCGACAGGATGGGCGAACCAGCGCGCAAGCTGCGCAATGATCGCGCTCAGATAAATCAGACACATCGGCACCCACATGAGGAGGCCGCCGATTTGCTGGTCCCTATCCGGAGTGATACCCCAGCTCGATTGGATCAAGTTCAGAATGCCCAGGCGATCAGCAGGCGGTTGCGCGTAAATCGGACACACGCTCACCGGCGAAAATGTGATGAGAATTCCAAGAATACTGCACGCCACGCAGGCGCTGAAAAGATAAAGCACTGCGCCGGCCGGCGACATCCGCTCCTCCTCACGCGGCGCAAGAATTTGGCGCCAGAAAATCGTGCCTAACAAGATCAGCGAGCAAATTTGAAGCGCGTTAACGATCTGGGATGAGACAGCCGCATTGCAAAGGGGCCGCGCATGCCACAACCACATTGCGCCTACACCGGCGATCCATCCGATGAACGGATTGGCAATCAGCCATGATCGCGATCCAAGCGAGACCCAGCGCGGCAGACTCATCAAAAGCAAAGCAGGCACGATGAGCAACAGCAAAATGTGTTGAAGCATGTGCGCGCTGAAAAGATAGCCGGCTGCCAGCGCATTGAGCGGAGATACCAATGTCAGCACAAACACGGCAAGTGCTGCAAGCAGATACAGAATGCGGCGACTGATATTGAAAGCCCAGAGATACGCTGTAAGCGCCGCACCGCTAAAGACGAAACCTGCAGTGTTCCATGTCCACTCGGAAATGAGAAATTGTTGTGTTGTCATCGGATCAAAGGCCAGAGGTAAACGATCGAAAACACGAATACCCACACGACATCTACAAAGTGCCAGTAGTAGCCAACCGCGCCGAGCGCGGGCAAATGACCGTTTTTGGGATTACTGACAAGAGCTACGCCGAGCACGACCAGCAAGGCAAGCAAACCGAAGCTGACGTGCAATCCATGGAAGCCAGTAAGCGTGAAAAATGTGGTGGCGAAAAGATCCAAACCCACGCTGACGCCGCTCTGGTACAAGCTCCAGTATTCTAGTCCCTGGCCAACGATGAAAATGCCTCCGAGCACAATGGTCGCGATAAGCCAAGCCTTCATTTTCCCGAGGTTGTTTGTCCGCAGGCCCACTTCGGACCGCCAGATTGTAAAACTGCTCGCAAACAAGCAGACGCTGAAGATCGTCGTCTTGAATATGTCCAACCGCTGCCATCCAGGACCGCTCTGCGGCGTCGCGTTGTAAAACAGATAGGCGAGAATCAGCACTCCGAAGAAGCCCAGTTCGGAAATGATGAACGTCATCACGCCGGCTTTATTTTTTTCAGGACGGAAGTTATCGATCGCTCCCCCCGCGGGCACAACCGGGTCCGGACGATCGGGGTTCGCATAATCCCAGAGCGGACGTCGGCTGTGAATCGGCGGGAGCGCATCGAAATTTTCGTGGGGCGGCGGCGAAGTTGTCGCCCATTCCAGCGTCCACGCGTTCCAAGGATTGTCACCTGCCGCTTTTCCGCGGAAGAGACTTGTGACCAAATCCCACACGAACACAATAGACCCGGCCGCCATGAAAAACGCGCCGATAGTTGAGACCATGTTCATCCAAGCCCAGCCCGGCAGATCCGGATAGGTAAAAGTCCGTCGGGGCATACCTGCCAATCCGAGCACATGTTGAATCATGAACGTTAGGTTGAAGCCGATGGTCATCAGCCAGAACGACCATTTGCCGAGGCGCTCCGACATCATTCGGCCGCTCATTTTCGGAAACCAATAATAAATCGCGCCCAGGATCGCGAAGACGATCAGCCCGACAAAAATGTTATGGAAATGCGCGACGAGGTAATAACTGTTCTTCGTCTGCCAATCGAGCGGCGCGACGGCGTGACTGATGCCGGTGAGTCCGCCGATCAGGAATTGCAGCAGCGCTGCGACGCAGAAAAGCATCGGCGTGGTAAATCGCACACGGCCGCCGACCATCGTCGCGCTCCAGTTGAACAGCTTCACGCCGGTTGGAACCGCGATTAGCACGCTGGCTGCGACGAAGAACAAATCGATGGTGTGCCCGAGCCCTACGGTAAACATGTGGTGAGCCCAAACCAGCAGACTTAAAAAGACAATGACCACAGTCGAAGCGGCGACAAACTCGTGGCCAAAGATCGGTTTGCGTGAGAAAACAGGGATCACTTCCGACAGGATCGCAAACGCCGGGATCGCGACGATATAAACTTCCGGATGCCCAAACGCCCAAAAGATGTGCTGCCACATGATGGCTGAGCCGCCGCCGAAAGGCAGAAAGAATCGGCCGCCAAGCAGTCGATCGATCAGCAGCATCACCAAGCTGGCGTTGAGAAGCGGCAGCGCAAGAATCACCAGAAACGCATTCATGAAAACCATCCAACTGAACAACGGGAGTCGGCGCAAGGTCATGCCTGGGGCGCGCTGAGTTAAAACCGTCACGATGAAATTAATTCCTGCGCTGACTGAGCCAATGCCGAGCACCAGTAACGATATCGCCCAGTAATCCACGCCGAGCTGCGAGGAATACGGCGTTTCGCTCAGCGGCGTATAAGCGAACCAACCGACCGCTGGCGGACCACCCGCGAGGAAACTGAAGTGTAACAGGATGCCTCCGAACGGCACGAGCCACACACCCAGCGCGTTCAGGCGCGGGAACGCCATATCGCGCGCGCCGATTTGCAGCGGCAAAATGTAGTTCATGATGCCGAAAAGCACCGGCATCGCGACGAGGAAAATCATCGTTGTGCCATGCATGGTGAACATCCAGTTGTAAGTATCAGGAGCCAGCAACGTGTTGTTCGGCACCATCAATTGGAGGCGAATGAGAAGCGCTTCGATCCCGGCGATGACGAAGAACACCAGGCCAGTCAGCATGTAGAGAATGCCGATCCGCTTGTGATCGACAGTGGAAAGCCAGGCCAGCTTCCAGTGTTGCCGCTCCGCCGGCGTTAGCAGGTGCGCGACTGTCGCGGTAATTGACGTGTTTCCGTTCATTTCAGCGTCTCGATGTAATCGGCGAGTTGGGTCACCTGTTCTTCCGTAAATTTGAAGTTGGGCATCTTTGCTCCAACCTTCACTTGCTGTGGGTTACGCAGCCAGCGACGCAAATTGTCCGGCGTGTTCTCAGCGATGCCTGCACCAAGTTGTTTGCGGCTCGCGAAATGGGTCAGGTCCGGACCGAACGTTGCGGAAGGGGTTGTGCCCTTGATGGCGTGGCAGTTCACGCAGCTCATTTGCTGGAACAGCGCGAGGCCTTTCTGCGCGTTCTCACTCGACGGCGGCGGAGCAGCAAGAAGTTGCGCTTGTTGCCATTTCTGAAATTCCTCCTCCGGCTGGGCGACAAGCAAAAAGTGCATCCAGGCGTGCTGGGTGCCGCAAAACTCTGTGCAAAAGCCGAGATACGTCGCGGGTTTGTCGGATTGAATCCAGAGATGATTCGGATGCCCCGGCACAGTCGTAATTTTTCGCCCCAGCTCCGGCACCCAAAACTCGTGCAGCACATCCACGGCATCCAATCTGAGCGCGACTGGTTTGCCGACCGGAATATGAATTTCGTTCGCCACGACAGCGCCCGAGTTCGTGTAGCGCGCTTCCCACCACCATTGGTGACCAATCACCACGATGTCGGGCTTCGGCGGTGGCGGAGGGTCCGAGATGCCCATGGTTCGCGCTGAGAGCACGAACAGCATCGTGACGATGGCAAGCGGTATCGCCGTCCATACAATCTCGATGGTCTTATTCCCTTCGCCCTGCTGAGGATCGCATTCGCCTTCGCGCCATCGGGGAAAACCCAGCAGCGCGTACATGACGATGCCGACGACCACCGCGAAAATCACCACCATCACGACAATGACAACGATGGACAGATCGAAAATCGCGCGCGCCTGCGGCGATTGCGGGTTGAACACCTTCACAACATCCGCGAGCAACAATACAGCGCTCGGCAGGCTTGGGTTCATCACATTTCCTCTGAACCGACGCCACATTCACCGCTGGCGTAGTTCGCAGAACACCGATTGTGCCAAACGGCTTCACGAAACGGAAGAGGTATTTTGCACTGCGACGTTGCCCAGCCCTTCGCTGACTTCCAGCAAAGTTCAACAGTCCACCTGCGTTCGACTGACAAAACGCAAAGTCTGACCTAAAGCGGAAAAAACGCCCGTGCGACGATGGTCGCTCGGCGATCTTTCCTACAATTGAATCAAACCGCGGCGCGTTGCCGTCGCCACTGCTTCGGTCCGGCTGACGACGTCGAGTTTGCTGAAAATGCTTTTCACGTGCGTCTTCACTGTGCCTTCGCTGATGAATAACTCGGCGCCGATCTCCTTATTACTTTTACCGGCTGCAATCCGCTGAAGTACTTCGATTTCTCTTGCGCTTAATGCTTCGCCGCTGACGCGATCGGCTAATTTCGCAGCGAGTGCAGGCGGTATACAAGTCTGACCCGCATGGACTCTGCGAATGCTTTCCATCAACGCTTCCCGGGCGGTATCTTTGAGCAGATAACCTTTCGCACCTGCCTTTATGGCGCGGTAGATGTCTTCATCTCCGTCAAACGTGGTAAGCACCAGGATGTGCGCGTTTGGATCTATCTCACGGATTTCCTTGATCGCACCGACTCCGTCGAGCTCGGGCATGCGCAAATCGAGCAGCGTGACATCTGGGCGATGGTCCTTCCAACGATCGACAGCTTCGCGACCGTTGTTTGCTTCAGCGACGACGGTCATGTCGGACTTGCGTTTGACTAAGGAGACCAAACCTTCGCGCACGACGCTGTGGTCGTCAGCGATCAAAATACGAATGCATTCCCTCTTTTTCTCGCTCATTGCCCTTTTCTTCCCATTCTTCCTATCCTTTGCGGTTTTCACTTAATTTCACGATTGTTGATACGGCGACACGGCCACGATTCGCGTCCCCGCACCAGGTTTGGTTGATACTTCGACTGTGGCTCCAATCTGTTCGGCGCGTTCTTTCATGCCGATCAAGCCGAAGCCGCCGCCATTCACGCCGTCGATAGCGAACCCGTCGCCATTGTCGCTAAGCTCCAGCCGGACCGCCTCGGAACCGAAAGAGAGTTGCGCCTGAAATTTGGTTGCACGCGCGTGCTTGAGTGCATTGGTCAAAGCTTCCTGTCCGATGTGCAGTAGATTCTCTTCAACATCCGGCCCGAGCTCGCGCGGTTCGCCTCGTAGCTGGAACTCAGCGCGGAGCGAAGTACCCGCTGTCGTATTCTTGATTATCGCCTTCAGAGCATCGGCGAATCCTGCTTTCTCGAGCGCCTGTGGTCGCAGCGCGTGCACGGACCGGCGCGCTTCGCCCAAACTTTCGCGAGCGAGTTCGCGTGCGCGACGCACATGCCGGACAGCATTTTCTGGATCCTCTTCTATCAAGGCTTCTTCCGCAGCTTCCATCTGAACCACAACACCGGTGAACCCTTGCGCCAGGGTGTCGTGAATGTCGCGAGCCATTCGCGTGCGTTCTTTGAGAATGGCCGCCTCACGCTGCTGCTCAACCAGTTCCTGGCTGTGAGTCGCCAGCATCACGTGATGTGCGAGCGCTTGCGCAAGCTCGATTTGGTCCGCGTGATATGCGCCTTGCTCGATATGCTGGATGCCGATGAACCCGCGGACTTCTCCCGACACGAACATTGGCACCGTCATGAACCTTTTTGTTCCTTTGCTCGTTAGGTATTTGTGGAACTCTGGGCCGAGGCGCGAGTCGTGCTCGACATCGTCGCATACGGCGGGAGATTTGGTGAAGAGCATTTCCTGAATGAAAGCGTTCTTTCTCCATGCGTGTGCATGCTTGAGAAATGGGTGTTCTCGATCAGGGGCAACCGGTTGATCGTTCTCAGTCATCAGCTGCAAGCGCAGCGAGTCATCCTGCTGGTTCCGCAGCCAGAGCAGCACCCGATGCGCGCCCAGGTGCTGGCCGATTGTTCGCAGCATTTCGCCAATAAACTTCTCTGGCGCGGTTTCAGTGGCCAGCACATCCAGGCTGCGCATCATCACTTCGACATGGCTGCGTGCGAGCTGCCCGGACGTGCGCAGAGCTTGCTCGGCGCGATCACGTTCAATCGCCACCCGCAAAAGATGCTTCGCCAACTCGATCAGTTCCAGGTCTTCCGGGGTCGGGCTTCGCGATTCACGATAATACATACAAAAGGTTCCCAGGACTTTTCCTTGCCACGAGAGAACCGGGTTCGACCAGGAAGCGCGCAGCCCATGCTTGAGTGCCGCAGCACGATGCTCCGGCACGTCCCACAGGGGATCCGTCGCGATGTCCGAGACGATGACTGGCGATCCTCGGTACGCTGCTGTGCCGCACGAACCCGCACACGGTCCAATTGGCATCTTTTCCATCTGCCGAGTCCATTCGTCAGGCAACTTCGGGCCTGCGACCACGTCCAGGTGCACACCATCAGAGTTTAATAACAAGACGGAAGCGAGCGTGTCAGGCCGTTGCTCTTCGATGATTTGGCATAATCCCGCAGCTATTTCTTTGAGCGGAACGCCGGTCGCGACCATCTCAAGGATTCGCTTCTCTGCAGCTAGTAAGGATTCGGCGTGCTTGCGCTGGCTGATATCACGCAGGATCGCTTGGGAATATCCGCCGCGTATGCCGGAGACCGAGACTTCCACCGGAACGATGTTTCCGTTTTTGCGCACAAACTTTCTCTCGAATCGTATCGTGAGCCCCGTCTTCAATTTCTCGAGCCTCTCCCGAAACAGGTGGCGTTCTTCCGATAGATAGGTGTCTGTGACGGGCGTGCCGACCAATTGGTCCTGAGGAATTCCAAGCAGCTCAGCGCCCGCGCGGTTCCCCAAAACACAGATGCCGTTGGCATCGATGACGTAGATCGCGTCAGGCGAGATCTCGATCAGATCGCGATATTTCTCCTCGCTCTTGCGCAGTTTTTCCTCTGCGGATTTCCGCTCGGTGACATCCCGCAAAGTGCACAGCGTGGACAAAAATTCGCCACTATCTGATAGACGTGGAACCGATACACCATCCAAATGGACAATGGCGCCATCTTTTGTTCTCCAGCGGAGTTGGTATTCCCTTGCTCTGCCTTCCACCAGATCGGCAAGCAGTTGACGGGCGGCCTGCTGCTCTTCGGGAAGGAGGAGCAGTTCAAAAATGCTTGCGCCGCGCAATTCCAATTCTGAATAGCCGCTCAGTTGAACGCCGCGCTGGTTGATGCAGAGGATGTTCCCGTTGCGATCCAGCGAAAGGATCACGTCACGCGATAACTTAAAAAGGTGTATTGCCGCGCTTTCGTCATCCGCGGCTGCCGGACAACACTCGGCTCGATTGCCGACACCGAAATTTTTCGCGTGCTCGCGACCTGATGTCGGAGTTGCCGATTGTCGATCCGGGATTGGGTGTGCGCGCGTGCGCATGGCAAAAATCTAATGCTCCTACGCCAGCGCGCCAGTTTTGTTTCCTCCCTCGAAAGAGGTGTCATCGGCTCTCACTTGGGAAGCATCCAAAAATCCTCCGACCGCTTCGTGGTCGCGCACCGCCAACTTGCCTAGCTTCAACGAAACAAAAGAACCTGAAATGAAAACCAAAAACCACCGAACTGACTCGCGTGCTCGCGACGTAATGTCGGAGTTTCAAAGTAAGTCCAAGCGCAGTCCGTGGAAGATTTTTCGGCCTTCCTCACGGCGTCACGACCCGATGCTCGTGCTGAACATGACCATGTTTAACTTCACGGATGGATGGAACCGGGTTTTGTCGAGAGATCAATATGCACGGTTCTCTGTCTGAAAATTCAACGGAGGTAAAGGATCCGACGCTGGCCGGCCAACCAGCGATGAACGCCGCGCGACAATTAGTTGTTGTGAAGGCGCCGCTTGAGCGAGTGTATGAGCAGTGGTCGCGCATTGAAGATCTGCCCAAATTCATCACGCCCTTGCGGCAGGTGCAAAAAATTGACGCCACGCACTTTTCTTACACCTGGCGTCCGGATGGCGAAGATCAGCAAGGAATCTTTCACATTGTTCTGCAGATTCCCTGCCGGCGAATCGCATGGCGCACCACGGCCAACGGTTTCATGTCGGGCGTGGTCTCCTTCGAACCGCGTTCTTCACAGGAAACCGAAGTGACATTAAAAGTACGTTCGGTTTTTAATCCCCCAACTCTGTCGCAACGAGTGGAGGAGTATCTGCGCAATTTTAAACGACTGGTTGAGAGTAAGGGAGGTACGCTGTGAGATATTTTCCCAGCCGAGAAACCCTCGTAGCCACTTACTGGGCGAAACTGACAAGCTCACTTCGGGCGGCATACAAGAGGCGCGGCGGCCGGTCTGCTCACCACCTGCCCCCTCGTCGAAGCCGGATGAGACGCGCTGTGCTGGTGTTGCGCCAGGGTGAGCACCGCGCATCGCGCACACGTTCGCGCGGCTACGCGTAGCCGGCAGCCAGGTACGACTTATAACAATCTCAGCACGAACGACCACGGGGCGGGTTCACCGTCTTGATCCTTTAGAGTATGTGAAAAAATCATCGTTATGAAACAAAAGGTTCTCTTCATCTGTGTTCACAACAGCGCCCGCAGCCAAATGGCGGAAGCCTTTCTCAACGAAATCTGCGGCGATGATTTCGAAGCGCACAGTGCCGGGCTGGAGCTGGGAAAACTCAATCCGCTGGTAGTCGAAGCGATGCGCGAGATCGGAATTGATATTTCGCGGAAGCAAGCTCAATCCGTATCCGAGGCTGTCGAATCCGGCGAAGGGTTCTCCTACGTGATCACAGTATGCGACGAAAGCAGCGCCGAACGCTGCCCGGTCTTTCCCGGCCAGGCGAAGCGATTGCATTGGAGTTTTCCGGATCCATCCGCGCTCACCGGCTCGCATGATGAACGCCTCGCGGGCACACGCAGAATTCGCGACCAAATTCGCGCCCGCATCCAGATGTGGTGCGACGAAATGTGCGCCGTGGAAAGCAAATAAAGGTTGAACAGCAGATAGGAAGGTAACTGAGGATTACCACATCGCCGGGTTGAGATCCGTTCGCATCCGCGCCTGCCAGGCTGGAGCAGTGCGGAGGCGGGTAATCCGCTGTCGAGCCCTACTGTTGATAGCGTTCCAGGTATTTGATCCCTGAGCTGGTATTGAAGATCACCACGCGTTCGCCGGGCGTGATTTTTCCCGCACGCTGAAGCGATTTTAGAGCGGCGAAACAGGCTGCGCCTTCCGGACAAACGAAGAGGCCTTCTTTCGATCCGACTTCGCGCGTGACGCGGATCATTTCTTCATCATCAACAGCGATCGCGCCACCCTTGGATTGACGAAGTATGTTCAGCATCAAAAAATCGCCGATCGCTTTTGGAACGCGCAGGCCGGAGGCGATCGTCTGTGCATCCGGAAATTCTGCGGCAGTTTTTTTTCCCGCTTCGAACGCGCGCACGATAGGCGCGCAGCCAGAGGCTTGCACCGCGAACATGCGCGGGCGCTTTTTACCGATCCATCCGAGCGCGTCCATCTCGTCGAACGCCTTCCACATTCCGATGAGGCCCGTGCCGCCGCCGGCAGGATAAAGAATCACGTCGGGCAGCTGCCAATTGCATTGCTCCGCCAGTTCGTAGCCCAACGTCTTTTTTCCTTCCACGCGATACGGTTCCTTGAGCGTGGACATATCGAACCAGCCTTCCTTTTCTTTTCGCCGGGTGAGTTCAGCGCCGCAATCGGTGATCAATCCGTCGATTAACGTAACGTTAGCGCCCAGCTCGCGGCACTCGATGATGTTCGCGTGCGGCGTGTCGCGCGGCATGAAGATGTGCGCTTCGAGACCCGCCCGGGCAGCGTACGCGGCGAGCCCGCCTCCGGCGTTTCCAGCGCTTGGGGCCGCAAGTTTGGTCGCACCGAGATATTTCGCCATTGATACGGCCACGCTCATCCCACGGGCTTTGAAACTCTGCGCCGGGTTTAGCGATTCGTCTTTGATCCAGAGATCGATGTCGTCAGCGAATTTTGGCGCGCGCAGCAGTGGTGTTCCCCCTTCGCCTAGAGAAACTGGCTGAACGCCGCCGGGCAACGGCAACATTTCGCGATAACGCCACAATGATTTCTCTCGGGTGGCCAGCGTTTCGCGCGTCAGCGTTCGAGTCGCCGCGGCGAGATCGACAATCGCAAGAAGCGGTTTGTGGCAGGAACGACAGAGGTTCTGCAAGCGCGGCCATTCATGCTTAAGGCCGCACGCGCTGCATTCCAAGTGTTTCAGAAACATTGCCGTAGTGTCCGCTGTCCTCAGCGGAATATTAGCCTCCCCAATAGTGGTGCGCTCAGTACACCGCACTCTACAGCACGACTTGCGGCTCGTGATAAATTAAAATGATGGATCTACTAACGCTGATAGAAATTCGCCGTGCGGCGTCCCGCACAGGCGGGAGCGCGGTGGCGGCGCGTGTGCATGTGCAGGTGGAAAGCTCGTCGCCCAGGCTGACGCGCGAACAACAACCATATTGCGAGCTGGTGCTCGCGGACGCCTGCGACCGCATGACGCTGCGCGTGTGGAGCGATCATCCCGCGTACAAAACCTGCAGCGCACTGACGCCTGAGGGTTTCATCGAGCTCTCAGGCGAGTTTCACTCCCATCAACAATACGGACTCGAAGCGCGCAAGTGGACAGTGCGTCCACTCACGGGCCAGGAAAAAAGCGAATTGCTCCAGGGCCCCGCAGATTTGCGCGCGAAGCAGAACGCAGACTGGGAATTTATTGAGAAGACCGTCCACACAATTACAGATCCTCGCCTGCGTGGGTTATGCGAAGCATTCTTGAAAGAATGGGGGGAGCGGTTCCGGCGAACCGCCGCCGCGCGCAACTATCATCATGCGCGACGCGGCGGGTTGGTTGAGCACACCGCGCAAATGATGCGCGTGGCGAAAGAGATCGCGCGGCTTTATCCGCAGTTGAATCTCGATCTTCTGATCGCTGGCATTCTCTTCCACGATTCTGGAAAACTTTGGGAGAACGCGCTCTCCGAGAATGGGTTCGTCATGAATTATGACGAGCGCGGCGAACTAGTCGGACACATTTCCATCGGTCTCGAACTGGTGAATGCACTATGGCGGCGGCTCAGCGCAGAAAACGCGGAGACGTGGAAAAACCTGGTGCCCGCTTCTGAAGATGTCCGCCTGCATCTTTTGCATTTAATCGGTGCGCATCATGGCGAGATGGAATTTGGTTCACCAGTCGCGCCGAAAACGCCGGAAGCCATGGCGCTGCATTACATCGATAATCTCGATGCACGCCTCGAAATGTTCGCCGCCGGTTACGCAACTGCCAAGCCGCTGGCCGCCCGCATTTTCGATCGTGTGCGGCCGCTGCCAGGAAATTTGGTGAAATCGCTTGAGAAATTTTCACCACCGACGCCGCCAAAAGAACACACATTGCTATAGGGGAGGTCGTTGGCGTCCCATGGGAAGCGAACCGCTTCCCCCTACAGTTTTATAGATCCAATCCGGTGCTTGGCTTCCGCGAGATAAGTCTCGTCGATTTCGAACCCGATAAATTTTTTCACGCCACAGCGCTGCGCCGCCACGGCTGAGTTTCCAATGCCCAGAAACGGATCGAGCATCGTTTCGATCCGCGAAACGCCATGAAGTTTGATGCACCATTCCGCCAGCTGCACGGGGAACGTCGCCGGATGCGGTCGCTCTTTCTCGCGACTCTGAATTGTTTCATACGGGATAAACCAAGTGTTGCCGCGGCAACGCAGATCGCTTCCCCGAGTATGCGACCAGCGCGCAATATTTGTTTTGTCTTGATAAGGAACACCAATCGCGAGCCGGTCCAGTTCAACACGACCGGTCTTGGTGAAATGAAAAATGTATTCGTGACAATCGTTTAGAAACCGTTCCGAGCTGATCGGCTTGAAATGACCGTACGAGCGGGTGCTTGTAGCCACGGGCCTGTGGCCCGTCTGCAGCGCCGCGCCAGTCCGACCGGCCACACGCCGGTGGCTACAGGATTCGTCGATCGTGATCGATTTGATCCAGTGGATCGTGTTCTGCAGAACAAATTTGCGCGAGCCGATCAGCTCGATTGCGATTTCATGCGGCAACATTGGTCGCGAAGGTGCGCAGCCGATGTTCAGAAAAAACGAGCCGTCCGATTTCAGGGCGCGCCTGATCTGTTTCGCCCATTCGCCGCACCAATTTAAATACGATTCTCGATCCTGGGTGTCGGAGAATTTTCCGTAGCGAATGCCGAGATTGTATGGCGGTGATGTGACAACAAGCTCGACACTTTCATCCGCGAGGCGCGACATTCCTTTGATGCAATCCTGTTGGCGAAGATCGAATCGCGTCATCGTCGGAATGTGCGTGATTAGTTGCTTCGTACAAGCGGAAAGTGGCGCGCGCGTTCTGTTTCTGGCAGGGCAGGCTGACAGCCTGTGCTCCCCAGAGATGGACATTCGCGCGTTTGGATAGATTCGTTTATCGTTTAGTCCATGGCGGACAAGCCTTCGAAACTGAAGATCGTCGAGCGCGAATTCACCTCACGCCTGATCGTTGGCACTGGAAAATTCGCGTCGAACGAATTGATGCGCGACGCGCTGATTGCCAGCGGTGCCGAGCTTGTAACCGTGGCACTGCGGCGCGCTGATCTTTCAGGCAAACACGATCCGTTTGCCAACATTCTCGATTTCATCGATCCAAAACGTTTTCTCCTTTTGCCGAACACCAGCGGCGCGCGCAACGCAGAGGAAGCCGTGCGACTGGCGCGGCTGGCGGTGAGCGCAGGCTTGCCGAAATGGATCAAGCTGGAGATCCATCCCGACCCGCGCTACTTGCTTCCCGATCCGGTTGAGACACTGGGAGCCGCGGAAATTTTGGTGAAGGAAGGATTCACTGTTCTTCCCTACATCAATGCCGATCCGGTTTTGGCCAAGCGATTGCAGGACATCGGCACGGCCACGGTGATGCCGCTCGGTTCGCCGATTGGCAGCAATCGCGGGATCGAAGCGCGCCCACAGATCGAGATCATCATCGAACAAGCGACTGTGCCCGTTGTGGTCGATGCCGGGCTGGGCGCGCCGAGTCATGCCGCCGAAGCAATGGAAATGGGCGCCGACGCTGTCTTGGTGAACACAGCGATCGCCATCGCTTCCGATCCCGTTCGCATGGCAAAGGCATTTAAGAAAGCCATCCAAGCCGGACGCGAAGCGCGCGAAATCGGGTTAGCGGAAAAGTTGAGCGTCGCAGCGGCGACCAGTCCGTTGACCGGGTTCTTGAGCGGAAGATAGCCATCTTGGTTGTCTCGGCATGCAGGCTTCCCAGCCTACAAATTTAAAGATTCGGCAGGCAAGATGCCTGTCTGCCAAGACACGCTGGCAGCCTGTCTTCCAAGGGCTACAGCGTCGTCTCGGTAACGAATGGCCGTTCCTCTTCCGGAAGAATCCGCCTGCCACGCCGGACTTCTTTTTGCATCCGTCTCAGGCGACTCGACAACGCGGCCTTTGCCGCCGAACGCATCCGATCGATAAATAAAATTCCATTGAGATGATCGTGCTCGTGCTGAATGGCACGCGCAAGAAATCCGCCCGCTTCGATCTGGATTGTTTCGCCTTCCAAATTTTGCGCGCGCACCATGACCGAGTGCGCCCGTTCAATGTCGCCGGTGATTTCCGGAAAACTCAGGCAACCTTCGATTCCAATTTCTGTTTCACCGTCCAGCTCAATTTCCGGATTGACTAACACCAGCGGCATCGCGCTCTTTGGATCCGCATCTTTGCCATCTAACTTCAGCGTGCTCGGCCGGTCTTCGACTGCCGAAATATCGAGCACAGTCAATTGCAAGGCTTCACCGATCTGCTGCGCCGCCAGGCCCACGCCGTGAGCTGCGTGCATCGTCTCGATCATGTTCGCCACCAGTTCCCGAATCCGATCGTCGATTTCGTCGATCCGTTTGCCCTTTGCCCGCAGAATTGGGTTGCCGTACTGCAAGATTGGCAGAATCATTTTTCTTCCCTGGTAAAGGCCGGTAAATTTTTCACGCCGGCCAGCTTCAACGCATCCATCACTTGAATGATGGTGCCGAAGGAAGCTTTCCTGTCCGCTTGGAGCGCGAGCGTGGATTTGCGCGCATCTGGCAAGTCGCGCACCGCGCCCTCGAGTTCGTCCACCCCGATCGCGCGTCCGTCCAGCTTGATCTGGTCATCTTGATCGATACTCACGATCGCGTGCTCGAGTTCGCCGGGCTTTTTCTGGGCCGTTTTCGATTCCGGCAGATTAATCTGCACCTCTGGCTGGTCCTTCTTAAACGTTGTCGATACAACAAAAAAGATCAGCAGAATGATGAGAATATCGACGAGCGAAACGATAATGATGAGTGGCGCCCGCCGTTTTCGCACTGCGAAATTCATGTGCTCAAATGCGCCGCGCGTCTCACGCTACGGTCGTCGGAAACGATACCGCTGAAACGGACGGCGCTTTTGCCGTTTCAAATTCGCGCGAGCCGCGGCCGTAATAGAGTTTGTTGATTAACTCGACGACCAACGTTTCCATCTCCACCGACATCACTTCTACTTTTCTCGAAAAATAGGTGAAGCCGATCAGTGTCGGCACCGCGATAGAAAGCCCAAAAACCGTTGCATTCAACGCTTCGGCGATGCCGAGCGCAATCTGGCGCGTGTCGGATGCACCCGAGCTCAATCCGAGGTGGGAAAAAACATGTACTAGTCCCGAGACCGCACCGATCAACCCAAGCAAGGGAGCGATGCCAATTATGACTTCAAGAATGATGAGTCCTCTTTCCAACCGAACCATCTCGTGGCGCGCACGCGTCTGGACGGCTTCCACGTTTTCCGAACGCGGTCCGCGCAAATGTTGCAGTGCGACCCGAGTGATCCTGGCCAGCGACGAACCATCGTGACGCAAAAGGCGTGATAGCAGGTCGGGGGTTTCCGCTGGCGCCAGACGTTCTATTTCCTCTTCGATTAACGGGGGCATGACGTTTATGCGTCGCAACGCGAGGCCGCGCAAAATCATGATCGTCACCGATACAATCGAGCACGCCAGCAGCGGCCACATGAAAAGGCCGCCCTTCGCGAAAAATCCGAGCACGATATTCACGATTCCCGTCGTTGCAGCAATGATCCAGGCGGCGATCATCCGTTTGGAAAAATAATGAAACCGAGTCCGTCAATTTCCAGGCCTTCGGGAGGCAAGGTGTCCGCGACATCCTCGGGGATGGGAGGAAGGTGCGCTTCCAGCACCGATTGCACGCAAACATTCGCGAACGCCTCGTTCGAACTGTTCTCAGTAATTTTGAGGTCCTTCACTCGTCCACTTCGATCAACGACAAATCGAAGTCGCAGAGTTCCGATATTGATCAAGTCGCCCTTTTCTTTCACATATGTGTACCAGCGCGACCCGATTGAATCTGCCACGATCTTTTGATAGCGACCGAGCGGTGTGCCTAAAGCGTTCACGGCGGAAATCCCGCGATTGGTGATGTTTCCGGAGATGTGAGTTCGCTCTCTTAAGCGCCGATACGCAGATTGCGCTTGGGATGGCTCAGTTGATCGTTCGGTTTCTTGAGCCGATTTCTGAGTTAACAACGCAAATTGCTCTGCGGCGGTAATCGGGGCGGGCTGCGGAGCAGGCATCTGTTTCTGTTGCGACGCGGCGGTCGATTGCTGCGGTTGCGCTCCCTTCGTGTCCAGCGAATACGGATTTGTCTCAAAATCCATAAACGGGCGGTCTTTCCCGTTCTGCGACGGCAACGGCAATTCACCGGCGGCAGCCTGCTCGCTTGCTCCAATTGAATTGGCGTTCGATTCGAATGTTTTGTCCTTCGGCTCCGGTGCTTTTTTCGATTCATCCGTTTCCACGAAAGCGGAATTCTTAGGCACCAGCCGCGTTGGTGACAGATCCATGAGCGTGAGTTCAGCCGGCTTTTCCTCAAACGGGACGGTGGGCGAGAAAAAACCGCTGAAGGCAGCTAGGAGAAATGCTACCGCCAGGTGAATGGCAACCGCCGCAAGGAGCGCCCACAAAACCGTTCGCGCATCGTATTCGTGGTCACGAAAGCTTTCGGTATTGCCCGGCTGGGCGAGCATGATGTCAGCCGTTGTCATGAGAGCAGTCTCTTGATGGTAGGAAGATTCAGGCTTAGCGCTTTTTCCGCTTAAGGCTGCAACAGTATCCCAGCCCTCGGGCACTGACAACTTGGGGCTGCGCCCTGTTCATAGTGTCAATTTATTCTTGGTCCCATTCACCCGCGCGTGATGAAACAAGTACTGCTGCGCATAACCGCCGTGTTCGCCAAAATACGTTTCGGAAAATTCACGCAGCCGTTGCGCTGCGATTTTCCTCCGACGCGGAAAATATTGCCGCCTCAAAACCCGTTCGATCCAGACGTCGATTGGGAATGCGCGGAGCCGCTCGTAACCAAAAAGCATCACGCAATTTGCGATCTTTGCTCCCACGCCGGGTAATGCGCATAAACGTTTTCCGAGCTCGGCATCGGAAAGCGCGGACCATGCTTCCAGATTACACTCGCCGGAACTGACCAGCTGCGCAGTCGCGCGGAGGTGCCTGGCGCGATAACCAAGCGCGCATGCGCGTAATTGTTTCTCGGAAGCTCGCGCGAGCCGCTCCGCCGAAGGGAACGTGTACAGCACGCGGCCAACGATGTGGCGTGGTTCACCAAAGCGCTTCCGAAGCGCCAGTGAGATTTGGCGAATATGCGCCACCTGTTTCATGGATGAACAGATGAAGGTGGCCAGACATTCCCATTTCGGCTGCCGAATGATCCTTAAGCCGCGGCAAAAATCGCGAGCGGCATTCATGATAGGATCGGCTGGGAACGAGGCGCAGATTTCCTCCAACGAATGATCGAGCGCGAAGTAGTGCACGACGATTCCGGGGAGCGCACGCGTCTCGTCCCGCGCCTGCGGGAGTGATGGCGCCTCGCCATCGCGAACTTTTAAAACGCTACCGCACTGTTCGGCGTAAACCGGGCGATCACCGATGGTTCCTACAAATCCTCCACCGATCTTTTCCCAGTGAAAGACCTGGCCGGAATCCAGCGTCATCGCCAGATTGAAGTCCGGCGTACGAATTTCAATCACGCTGATGAAGATAATGACGAATGACGAATGTCTAATTACGAAGGAATGACGAAGCACGAATGATAAAATCGCCATACACGCCACCGGGGGCTCGAGCTTTGGTAAATCGGATTTGTTTCGTCATTCGTCATTCGGATTTCGTCATTTGTAACTAGCCATTCGTCATTCATAAGTAAGACCGCGATGAACGGACGGCTTGCCATAGATACAGGGGTCTTGCTTCTCTACTTCATCATCATCATTTCCATCGGCCTTTACATGGGTCGAAAGGAGGAAAATCTCAAAGATTTCGCGCTCGGCGGCCGCGCGATTCCGTGGTGGGCGGTGCTCGCTTCCATTATCGCCGCAGAAACGAGCGCGGGCACTTTTTTCGGAACGCCGGGTGAAGGTTTCGCGCTGCGCAACTACACTTACGTGCAGCTGGCGCTCGGCACGATCCTGGCGCGCATCCTGGTCAGTTACATTTTCATCAAGCCCTATTACGACTACAAAGTTTATTCAATCTACGAATATCTCACCGCGCGCTTCGGTGTGCCGACGAAAAACGCGGCCTCAACAGTTTTCATGATTACGCGGCTGCTCGCGTCCGGCGCGCGGTTGTATGTAGCGGCGATCGCGCTTGCCCTTGCGTATGAAATGATTCGCGGCGTTCAGCCCGGTCAAAAGGAAACGCTTTACATTTACATCGGGTCAACAATTGCCATCGTCATTTTGACGGCCATCTACACCACGCTGGGTGGAATCAAGGCCGTCATCTGGACTGATTTGATTCAAGCTTCGATCATGATTGGCAGCGCTCTGATTGCGCTCGGCTTGCTTTATTCGGCAATTCCTGGTGGCTGGAACGAAATTGTTGAGCACCACGGCGGCTTCGGGATCTCGGATTTTTTCACCACAGGTCTCGATCCCGCGAAACATGGCTGGGACAAAATTAAAGGGATGTTCGAAATCGAGTACACGATTTTTGCCGGCCTGATCGGATCGACATTCATTACCATGTCCACGCATGGCACTGATCAGGATATGGTGCAGCGAATGTTGACTGCACCCGATGTTCGCCGCAGCCGGCGTTCACTCGTCATGTCCGGGCTGGCCGACATCCCGATCGTCCTCACCTTTCTTAGCATCGGCTTGTTGCTCTGGGTTTATTATCAGGCGCATCCAGATCCCACGCTTCCGAAAACGCCTAACGAGACGTTTTGCCATTTCATTTTGTACCAGATGCCGGTCGGCCTGCGGGGCCTTTTGATTGCCGGAATTTTTGCGACGGCCATGGGCTCGCTCAGCACTGCGATCAACGCACTGGCCACAAGTTTTACGCGTGACTGGTACGAGCCCTACATCAACCCAGGGTCGACCGGCGAACAAAGTCTGCGCGCAGTGCGCTGGGCCACGGTTTGGTTCTCGCTCCTGATGATTGTGGTCGCATCGACAACGTCTTATCTCGTCATTGTCCATCCTAACGTGCGGATCATTCCGATCGTGCTCGGCATTTTTGGTTACACGTACGGCTCGCTGCTGGGCATTTTTCTCTGCGGAATTTTTACCAAACGCCGCGGCAATAATCTTGGCAATATCATCGCTATGATTATCGGCTTCATCGTCGTCGCGATCCTGAGCGGGCTGCCAAACAGCATCGCCGGTCTTTTCGGCGGCAAGCTCTACACGCAGCCGACCTGGCTGCCGGTCATGGAATTTCCGTGGTGGATATGCTTCGGCACCATCGTCACGTTTTGCGTGGCGATTTTGTTCAAAACGAGCCGCGAGCTTCACCGACCGGTTACCCCTTAGCTGTGACGATTGTATCAGCCCTGTAGCCACCGGCCTGTGGACGGTCCCCGCTTGGGAAGCATTTGCACTGTTAAGACGGCCCACAGGGCCGTGGCTACAGTTTATCGAATCTTAAAGCAGGAATTTGACTCGCGGTCGGCGCTGTTTACTCGTAACGGAGTTTTTTCATTTAACCCCGAATTACCGAAATCCCATGGCTCACATCGTGACCGACAAATGTAACGGCTGCAAATTCACCGACTGCGTAGAAGTATGCCCGGTGGCGTGCTTCTACGAAATGGAAAACCAGGTGGTGATCCACCCTGAAGACTGCATCGATTGCATGGCCTGTGTGGAGGTATGCCCGGTGCATGCCATCTATGCCGAGGCCGATGTTCCTGCAGAATTCACGAAAGACATCGAGTTCAATGCGACGCAGGCACACCAGATCAAGGACTCAGGGGCCGAGGCAATCACTGTAAAAAAGGAAGCTCTCCCCGGCGCGAACGAGCGGAAAAAAGCTTTGGGCTATTGAGGTCGGCAGCCTGCAGCTACACCTTTTTGTCTTTAGCCAGTTTGAGCGACAAGTCGCGTAGCTGACGAGCATCCACTTCTGCGGGGGAGTTGGTCATCAGGTCCATGCCGCGATTATTTTTGGGGAAGGCCATCACGTCGCGGATGGATTGCTCGCCACAGATGAGCATGACCAAACGATCGAGACCAAGTGCGATACCGCCATGCGGCGGCGCGCCGAATCGAAGCGCGCGCAGTAAATGGCCAAACTGTGATTGCCGAGCTTCCGGACTGATCCCGAGGGCTTCGAACATTTTCTCCTGCAATTCCGGCTGATAGATTCGCATGCTGCCGCCGCCGATCTCCACGCCGTTCAGAACAACGTCGTACGCTTCGGCGCGTACGTCCGGGAATTTCTTCGCTTCAAACAGCGGCATGTCTTCCGCTTTCGGTCGCGTGAATGGATGGTGCATCGCATTCCATTTGTTCTCCTCGGCACTCCATTCGAAGAGCGGGAAATCCGTGACCCAGAGAAAATCCCACATTTCGCCAGCGGGTCTGAGCTCTTGCATCTCCGCGACGCGTAACCGCAACCGTCCAAGAACTTCACAAGCGATTTCCCATTTGTCGGCACCGAAGAAAATGCAGTCGCCTTCTTCGATATTGAGTTTCGATTGCAGCGCCGCTTTCTCGGTATCGCTAAAAAATTTCACGATTGGCGATTTCCATTCGCCGTTTTCGATCTTGATAAAGGCAAGCCCTTTCGCGCCGTGCAACTTTGCGATTTCAGTTAGTTCATCGGCCTGCCCGATGGTGATTCCAGCGAAACCCTTCGCGTTGATCGCTTTCACCACGCCGCCCGCATCGAGCGCGCCGCGAAAAACCTTGAAACTGCTGTCGCGGAAAACTCCTCCAAGATCGACCAGCTCCATTCCAAACCGGCGCTCAGGTTTATCGCTGCCGTATCGACTGACGGCGTCTCGATACGTAAGCCGATCGAACGGCGTTTTAATGTCGAGGTTGCGCGCTGCCTTAAAAACTGCCGCCAGCATGCCTTCCGTGACGGCGAAAATGTCGTCCGGCGTGACGAACGACGCTTCGATGTCAATCTGCGTGAATTCCGATTGGCGGTCGGCGCGCAAATCTTCGTCCCGAAAACATTTTGCGATCTGAAAATATTTTTCCACGCCCGCGACCATGAGCAGTTGTTTGTATTGCTGCGGCGCCTGCGGGAGTGCGTAAAATTTTCCGGGCATAATGCGGCTCGGCACCAAAAAATCGCGCGCGCCTTCCGGCGTGCTCTTGGAGAGAATGGGCGTTTCAACCTCGACGTATCCGTGGCTGTCGAGATAGTCCCGGGTCGCCTTCGCCACGCGATGACGCATCCGCAAATTACGGGCGAGCCGTTGCCCGCGAAGATCGAGATACCGGTGCGTCATTCGCAAATCTTCATTCTGCGGCTCGGCGTCGATCGGGAACGGCAGCGTGTCGGCCCGATTTAAAATGCGCAGCTCGCTGGGAATGATTTCAATGTCGCCAGTCGCGAGGTTCGAATTTTCTGTTCCCGGCAACCGCGACGCGACGCGACCCGAGACTTGGATCACGTCTTCGCCGCGCAGCGCGTGCGCCTGCTTCGCAAGCTCCGCGTTTTCCTCTGGACGAAAAACAACCTGAGTCAATCCCTCGCGGTCGCGCAGATCAATGAAGATCACTCCGCCATGATCGCGCGTGACATTTACCCAGCCCGCCAGCGTGACCTGCTGGCCGATGTCGCTTTTGCGAAGTGAATTGCAGTCGTGTGTGCGATACATGCGATCCCCAAAAAGTACCGCGTCATTCTGAGCGAAGCGAACAATCTCGCAAGCCATTAGGTTCTGGGGAGCACTTCCGTTGTCGTCACTCGACCACTGCACGGGTTCGGCCGTGACACAGACAATCGTGTCTGCGGCGTGATGGTTGCTCGCGCATCCAAACTCGCAGACAGGATTCTCCGCGCGACAATTCCGTTTGCGCAAATTGAGCTCATGCGGCTACCTTGAGACCCGTGTTCAGCCTGACCATGCTCGGCAGCGGGAGCGCGGGAAACAGCGCACTCGTCGCGACTGATCATTGCAAGATTCTTGTCGATGGCGGGCTGAGCGCGCGGCAATTGGCGTTGCGGCTTGAGCAGTGCGGCGTCGTGCCGGAGCAGCTCGATGGCGTGCTTCTCACCCACGAACACACCGATCATATCTGCGGACTTGAGGTTCTCTGCCGCAAATTTGATCTGCCGATTTATTGCAATCGGCTCACCGCCGATGCGCTCCGTTGCAGCGGTCTCTTGGAAGGACGTCGGAATTGGCGAATTTTTGAAACTGGATCCGAGTTTTCCATCTGCGACATCACGGTGCAGACGTTCCCCGTGCCGCACGACGCGGTTGATCCGCTTGGGTTCGTATTTCACGCCGGCTCAGGCAGTCTTGGGTTTATCACCGATCTCGGTTACGTGACAAAGCTGATCGTCGAACGCTTGCGCCAGGTGCAAACGCTGGTGATCGAGACCAATCACGACGAAAAACTTTTACAGAACGACACTCACCGCCCTTGGCCGGTGAAACAACGCATCCAATCGCGGCACGGTCACCTGTCGAACACGGCTGCGGCAGGTGTGATCGAGGAATTGTTGCCCGGAAAAATTAAGCGCGCCGTGCTCGGACATCTCAGTCGCGATTGCAACACGCCCGCGCTCGCGTTGGAGACAGTGCGCGCATCGCTCGCAAAGTGCGGCAAGGTCGATCTGGAAATTCATTGCGCCACACAGTTCGAAATCACTCCGCGATTTCGAATCGGCGAAACCAAGCCCGGCCCGTTCCAGCCGACATTCGAGAACGCCTTTTTCTCCGGCTATGGGTAGCGCGCGCGTGCCGCGTGCTGGTGCCGCGGTCTTGCTATCGAGTCAGTTCGCAAATCCAATTTGTTTCCCA
>Ga0306926_10001438_pt1 | contig 23660 bp, 18 predicted proteins | sample flu12Cox44000178_FD_203759 | JGI IMG/M metagenome (GOLD analysis project Ga0306926, IMG submission 203759) | Lab enrichment of tropical soil microbial communities from Luquillo Experimental Forest, Puerto Rico - flux8day.12C.oxic.44.000.178 (v2)... | ecosystem: Environmental > Terrestrial >...
GCCGTTGATCGGAATTGCTACTGTCTGGGAAGGTGTGATGGGCGGGCGATTCCTTGATCGGTTAGGTGCCGGCACGCGTTCAGCGCCGCGCGATGCGATGATCGCGGCCTCGGTGGACGAGGCAAATCGCGGCCGGGCGTTCGGGCTGGAAGGTCTCGGCGATAATGCCGGCGCATTCCTCGGACCATTGCTCGCGATCTTGCTGCTGATCGTGCTGGAGTTCGATATCCGCACCATTTTCTATCTGGCGATCATTCCCGGTCTTCTCGGCTTCCTGATGGTCCTTCTGGTCGAGGAGCGGCCCGTGACGGTGGCGGCTAAAGCGAAGATCGACATCAGTCCGCGGCGATTTCCTCGCGCCTACTGGAAATATTTGTTGGCGGTCGCGCTGTTTGGGATCGGCAATTCCAGCAACGCCTTCCTGATCCTGAAGACCACCGAAATCGGCGCTTCCTTGACGATGACCATCCTGATCTATGCGGGCTACAATCTGGTGGCGGCGCTGATTTCCTATCCGGCGGGATTTCTCTCCGACCGGCTGGGCCGCAGGAATGTCCTGCTTGCGGCGCTCGGCATCTTCCTCGTCACCTATCTCGGTTTTGCATTAAGCCCGAATGTCGCGCTGATCGCCGTGCTCTTCATTCTCTACGGCCTCTATCAGGGCATCTTTCGCGCGGTCGGCAAGGCACTCGCCAGCGACTATGTGCCGGCCGAACTGCGCGCAAGCGGGGTCGGCTGGTACAATACGATCGTGGGAGTGTGTGGCCTGGTCGCGAGCATTGTCGGCGGATGGCTGTGGGAGCACGTCGGACACACCAGCGTATTCCTGCTTGGCGCTGCTTTCGCCGCGATCGGTGCCGTTGCCTTGTTGATCCTGGTTCCCGCGAATGTAACGGCACAGCGCTCGCGTAACCCTGCCTCTTGAAGAGCGATCCTGCCTGCAGTGTTTTGCATAGACCTCGGACTGGCAAGGTTTCGAGCGATGCGCTAGACACGCTTTTGATCCATAACAAGGACAGAAAATGCAACCCTTCCCGCGTGCGACGATCCCGATATTAGCTGCTCTGGCGATGACATCCTTTGCAACGCCCGCTCTCATGCCGACCAACGCGACGGCTCAAACCGCAGGAAAACCCATGACCACAGCTTCAGGATTGCAGATCATCGACAGCAAGGTTGGTGCGGGCGCGACGCCAAAGCCCGGCCAGATCTGCGTGATGCACTACACCGGCTGGCTTTATGAGGATGGCAAGAAGGGGAAGAAGTTCGACAGCTCGGTCGACCGCAACGAACCGTTCGAATTTCCGATCGGACAGCGCAAGGTGATCGCCGGCTGGGACGAGGGCGTTGCTTCCATGAAAGTCGGCGGCAAGCGCACGCTGATCATTCCGCCCGCACTCGGTTACGGTGCTCGCGGCGCCGGCGGCGTGATTCCTCCAAACGCGACACTGATCTTTGACGTCGAATTGCTGGACGTGAAAGGCTGAACGCTAAAAGGCAGCGATATGACCAGTTCTCACGACCACGTCCATTCCGATCATTCGCATGATCATGGCGAGGAGCGCTGGAAGCACGATGGCGTCCGGGTGATTCCGGGCAATCAGCTCGATCCCAACGTTCCGTCGACGCCCGGCATGGACCGCAAGGCCGCCATCAATTTCGCGCGCGCCGGCGCCCAAAAATTATGGGCGGGCACCGTCACCATCAAGCCGGACGCCAAGACCGGCGCGCATCATCACGGCCATCTTGAGAGCATCATCTACGTCGTCAAGGGCAAGGCGCGGATGCGCTGGGGCGAGCGCCTGCAATTCACCGCGGAGGCCAACCCCGGCGATTTCATTTTTGTCCCGCCCTATGTGCCGCATCAGGAAATCAACGCCAGTCCGGACGAGATTCTGGAATGCGTGCTGGTGCGCAGTGACGGCGAGGCGGTCGCGATCAATCTCGACATCGAACCGGTCGAAAAACCAGAGACCGTGCTGTGGATCGATCCCGTACACCGCGATCCGGCCGAGGAAAAGTAGGCTCGCTGTCATCATCGCTTGTATGCGATCCTGCGCCCCAGCCCTGCGGGGTTGGACGACTTCCGGGTAGGCGCGGGGTCTGATAGATTGCGGTTGCGCGTTGGGACCCTCAAACAAGCGTCTTCCTTCAAATCGACGCTGCGCTGCAGTGCCGCAAGAAAATCCCTTAAAAATCAGGATCGGAGAGGAAATCGTGAAACCGTTCAATCAATCGCTCGGCCGCCGCACCGTGATCAAGGGCGCGGGCCTGGGCCTCGTTGCCGGCGGCATCTCGGCTGCGCTTCCCACCGAAACTGCGGTTGCGGCGATGGAAGGCGGCGAAATCTGGAGCAGCGAATATTGGGCCAAGAAGGGCGACGTGCCGTTGTGGATGTTCCGCAAGCGCCTCGGCGCGCCGAAACAAGGCGAGCCGTCGAAGCCGGTGCTGTTTTTCGTGCATGGTTCCTCGGTCACCTCGCGGTGCTTCGATCTCAACGTGCCGGGCAAGGGCGAGTGGTCCGTCATGAACGAGTTCGCCCGCTACGGCTTCGATTGCTGGACTATGGATCACGAAAACTACGGCAAGTCCGGGCGTACTTCCGGCAACTCGGATATCAAGAGCGGCGTTGAAGACCTGAAAGCCGCCGTCGAAGTCGTTGCCCGCGAGACCGGTCGGCAGAAATTCCATTTTCTGGGCGAATCCTCCGGCGCGATCCGCGCCGGCGCTTATGCGATGGTCGCGCCCGAGCGCGTCGACCGCCTGGTGCTCGCCGCCTTCACCTACAAGGGCGAGGGATCGCCGACGCTCACCAAGCGCGCCGAGCAGGTCGACTATTATCGCAGCCACAACATGCGCAAGCGCGACCGCGACATGATTCGATCGATCGCGACCCGCGACAAGCCCGGGACCAGCGATCAGGCCGCGGTCGAGGCGCTGGCGGATGTCGAGATGCAGTTCGGCGATCAGGTTCCGACCGGCACCTACCTCGACATGGTCGCCAATCTGCCGCTGGTCGATCCCAGGAAGGTCACCTCGCCAGTGCTTCTGGTGCGCGGCGAATATGACGGGATTGCCACGGTTGCTGATCTCGAGGAGTTCTACAATTTACTGCCGAACGGCGACCGGCAGTTCATCATCCTTCCGGGCACCGCGCATTCGCTTGTGCTTGCGACCAACCGGCAATTGTTCTGGCATGCCACGCGGGCGTTCCTGGACATGCCGGCGCCGATCGCGACGTAAGCGATAAAGCACCATCGATTTCGTCATCGCGGCACTCGGGTCCGGCTTGGCCGCCCGAGCACAGGCCCATCGTGCCGGATATCTACGTCTTGAATCATGGAGGGTGGATGGCCGGCATAGGCGAGCGGAAGCGACGCCGTTCTTCGAACGGCGATGGCCCGGCCATGACGAAGAACGGCCCAAATCCGGATATTAAAAAATCCGAATCCGCTGTCGGATTTGGGTCCGCGCGCCCGTCCTTTGGTCGTCTTATCGGAAGGAGAGCCTGACCCATGTCCAAGATCTCGCCCTGCCTGTGGTTCGATGGTGAAGCCGAGGAAGCCGCGAAGTTCTACGTTTCGCTGCTGCCGGATTCGCGGATCGACAAGATCCAGAAAAACCCGGTCGACGGTCCCGCCGGCAGGGCCGGCACCGTGCTGGTGGTCCAATTCACGCTCGCTGGCCAGGAATACATGGCGCTCAACGGCGGCATGCGGTTCGAATATACCCACGCGGTCTCGTTCAAGATTGACTGTGAGGACCAGGCCGAGGTTGATCGTCTCTGGGACGCGCTGTCTTCCAATGGCGGGTCGGTGGAGCGATGCGGGTGGCTCCGCGACCGCTATGGCCTCTCTTGGCAGATCGTCCCGTCCATCCTGCCGGAATTGCTCGGCGGAGCGGATCGCGCGGGCGCACAACGGGCGATGCAGGTCATGCTACAGATGGTCAAGTTGGACATTGCCGAACTGAAGAAGGCCTATGAGGGCAGATCGGCCGCGTGAGCGGCACCCGCCATCGGCGCCGGTACATCGCGCGCAAGTCCATGCCGTCGTGCACGGCCGTATCCGGGGCGGTCCATGGTTTTCGTTCATGATGAGGGTGGGCGACCACCGGACTGTAACGCTGAAAACGACCTCGGGAGGCCGGACGAGACCCCGCGAGACAGCCCGGCCGGACCTCAGGCAACAGCTCAGGCAACAACGCGGCCCCGGCGCGCGCCAGCGCTCCGGAGTGGCCTCGGAGCCGGTCCAAGCCCCGTGCGTGCGCGAGTTTATGGTAGTATTGCGCCGACATAGGAGACCACGCCTGGTGCCGATGACAGGCCGGATTTCAATTGGGACAAGAAGAAATCGGTCGGGCGGTCTTTCTTTTTGAGGGGATCAACCCATCGTCTTGATCGCGCTGCTCATCACCACGTTGGTGGTGGCAATTGCGGCGATGGTAATCTAGCCGTAGGCGCCGGAGAAGCGCGCGACCTTCCTGCAGCGCCTGAGCCTCCATCTACGCGAAGTCGGGCCTGATCGCTCCGATACGCAGTTCGAGATCGCGTTGCAGCGGGCGATGTGGCATTTGATCCAGTCGTCGCCGGGCGGCGTTCTCGCTCGTCGGAACCCATAGCAAGAACAGGGGCGCGATGAGCCATCATTTGCGTCAGGGCCTTAAGTTGTTCAGCAACCGACGCATTGTTTTGAGCCATTTGTGTAATTTGTGTCTGTGTTGCCCCGAACCGCTCAGCGAGGACCGCATGGTCTTGAGCCATTTGTGCAATTTGTGTTTGCGCCGCCCCGAGCTGCTCAGCGAGGGCCGCATTGTCTTGAGCCATTTGTGTAATTTGTGTCTGTGCCGCCTTAAGTTGTTCGGCGAGGGCCGCATTGTCGCGCAGGATCCGCGTCATAGCGTCTTGCAGCGTGCTCAGGCGCGCCGACAGCACTATAAATTGGCCCTCAGCGGCAGGCCTGTCGTTGATCGGCTCTATCCCGCTCGTTGTCTGCTGCTGGCCCGCCTGAATATTTTGCAACTTGGCATCGACTTGAGGATCAATGCCGCGGAGCCACAAAGATATAGCCGCCGGAGCGACGACTGCGAGAATAACGACCACCGAAAGAAGCACTGCCGGCAATAAGCGCCGGAATACACGTGCTTGCTGATCACGAATTGTCGAAATAGGCATGATACGCGACGCCATTTTGGCGAAGCTTAAAGCATCTTTTGACGAAATGGGTTAACGCCCGCGTCTAGCTTGCAAACAAAACCTATCCTCCCGAAGCGCAGCTATCAAAAGCGCTGCCGTCGGGGTTAAGACCCGATTACCACGTTGGAGGTTTAGGGCGCAGTCGATGTCCGCTTTCTGGGGTAAAGCGGAAATGCGCCAAAGGCACTGGAATAATATCGCCTTTTGACCTGGACCGGAAGTCCCCATGGGCGATGCGCATGAAGTATGAAGCCGAGTTGCGATTGATCGAGACGGGGCGACCAAAGGGCGGAAACGTTCGTCATCGCGAAACGAGGATAGGTCTCTTCACTGACCCTTATCCACGCGGGGGGCAGGGCGGCACTTCCCCCGTGCCAATCAGACGCTCAATCTGCTTCGGCAGCAGATGACTATCGTCCCTCACACCGATGCTTCGCTGCCACCTTCGGATCGCAGCACGACTCGCTTTTCCCCAGGGTGCCATCGAGCGTTTGCGCAAATTTCTGCTGTTGGGCGTTCAAATCCTTCAAAGCCTAGGTGGCTGTCGTCTTAAAATCGCCAGCCTGTTGCTGAATCCCTTGCTTCGTGGTTTTGATCGCATCATTGTTGTCTTCAGAAGATCATTCTGTTGTTGTGCAGACTGCTGGGCCCTTGTCTGAATCTTATCGAGCTGATCAACGCGACCATTGCTCTGCCGTGCGGGGTGTGAATCAGCCAGTGCGCCGCGTCCTGCTTGCTCAATGAAGGGTTGGCGGCGATCAGCGCGAAGCGTCATCCTCGCCGTCGCGATATTTGTCGTTGCGCAGCTTGTACTTCTGGTCGGGGTCGGCACGCCAGATAAATTCTATTTTGACGAAGTGCATTACGTGCCCGCCGCACGGCAGATGCTGGCGGCGGAGCCATCGGCGCCGCTGCTCAATCCGATGCACCCGCCATTGGCAAAGCAGCTCATCGCGCTGTCGATCAAAGGCCTCGGCGATAACCCGCTCGGCTGGCGTTATGCCGGTGTGCTGTTCGGGGCGCTCGCGATCGTTGCCGTCTATCTCTGCGGACTGGCATTGTTTGGCGCGCACGGACCGGCGGTCGCCTCAAGCCTGATCGCCCTTTTCAATCAGATGGTTTTCGTGCAGTCGCGAATTGCGATGCTCGATATTTTCGCGCTTGCGTTCGGCCTGTTGGCGATCGCTGCATTCATGCACGGCTTTCGCAAGGAAAAGCCGCAGCTCTGGTTTGGTGTGAGCGGGCTTTTTTCCGGTCTTTCGATCGCCTGCAAGTGGAGCGGATTGTTCGTGCTTGCAACCTGCATCGCGATCATTGCCGTGATTTGCCTGTTGCGACGCTGGCGTACCCGGTTCGACGACGGCAACGCGGAAGACTGGTACCGCCCCGATCTCTGGCCGGATTTCAGATTCCGGCAATTCGCCGCATACTTCGTGTTGCTGCCGGCCGTGATCTATTTCGCGACTTTCGTTCCGCTCTACGGATTTTCCGTTGCCGACATTCTCGAAGCGCAACGGCGGATCTTTGCCGACAACACCACGACCGCCATCGAAGGCCACACCTATATGAGTTCGTGGCCGTCCTGGCCGTTTCTGGTCCGGCCGGTCTGGTATCTTTTCGACAAGGTCGATGAGGATCACGCCGCGGCGATCGTCATGCTCGGCAACCCCGTTGTGCTGTGGCCGGCACTGGTTGCGCTAATCTTCTGCCTTCGCGACTTTGTCGTGATGCGCCGATGGGACGCATTTCTCATCGTCTCGTTCTATTTCGGGACTTACCTGGGGTGGGCGTTGCTGCCGCGGACGCTCGGGTTCCTCTATTACTATCTGCCCCCGGCGACGTTCGCGAGCGTCGCGCTGGTCTATCTGTTGAGGCGGGGGAACAGTCCGCGCTGGTCGCTGTGGGCCTTCGTCGCGGCGGCGTCTGCCGCCTTTGCCGTCATGTTGCCGATCTCGGCCGCGTCCGTGGGCACCTCCATGGAGAATTTCGAGCGGCTGATGATTTTCCAGAACTGGATTTGAGCTACTTCGCCCCATCCAGAGCAAAAGCGCCGCTGCGCAATCCCTAAGCTGTTGCGCTTGATGGCGTTTGGTGGCCCCGACATATGGCGGGTTCGATTCGGCCGAATGTGATTTTGGTCACTCTGATCTGCGCGGGCAAGGCGGCAGGGGAAGGGCTCGGACTCGTGGCTGGGTCGGCTTTTAGAGGTCGTCGGAGCCCGCGAGCTCGAAGCCTGCGTGGGGGCCCGTCCGGCGGCCAAAAAATCGGCCAGATGCGTTTCTAAGAAGGGGCTTGAGGCGCGATCGCTTTCAGCTTGAACCCAGGCCGCGCTTTCATGTTGATCTTTTCGGAAAACCGGTTCGCACTTTGCGCCAGCGAGGCCGTTCGGGTCCGAATCGTGCTTTAGTCGCGTCCAAACCAGAGCGAGCGTAGTCAACTGACCCTTTTCCAGACACCGAAACGACACGAGTATCAGGGGCAGCGTCCCGTCACGCCGGGAAATCTGGGTATCTCTATATCCGTATTGATCGGCTCGGCCATCATTGCCGCTTCCATCCTGCTGTCCACGCTGGTGACGGCAGTGGGCACGCGATTTGTCGGGCTGGAAAGTACGTCCGAGGACAATGTCTGGCTGATCGACCGGCTTACCGGCGGCGTTTACAGGTGCAAGGCGCCGGAACGCGGCAAGGCGGCCTGCGAGGCGGAGATCGCAACGGGCGCCATCGGCGACAAGAGAAAATAATTGCGCCGGCCCGGCTGGGCGGCAATACATCTGTTGGCGGATGCGAATCCGGGTACATTGCCGCGCGATGTTGCGCATCGATAGACCCGTCTCCCTGACCAAAGCCGCAGCCAGGCACATCTGGCTGCGCGCCCAACGGCTTGATACCGAAACGCCATTCGGCGAGGGGCCGCAGGCGACGGCAGCGGTGGTCGAACACCTCGGCTATGTGCAGATCGATACCATCCATGTGATCGAGCGCTGTCACCATCACATTCTCTGGAACCGGATTCCGGCCTACTCCCGCGCCGATTTGCGCCAGGCCCAGAGCGCGGACAAAAGCGTGTTCGAATACTGGACCCACGCATTGTCCTACGTTCCGACGCGGGATCTGCCCTTCTTCATTCCCGCCATGAGGCACCACCAGCGCGAACGTAACAAACGGTTTTCGTCGGTTACGCCCGCTGACATGCGCAAGGTCATGCGCCTGATCAGGAAGGGCGGAGCGCTCACCATCCGTGACATCGAGGATGACGTGCTGGTGGACAAGGAGCACTTGTGGGCAAGCCGCAAACCGTCGAAGCGGGCGTTGCAGCTGGCGTTTTATGGCGGCGTGCTCACGATCTCCGAACGCAACGGCATGCTCAAGACTTACGAGCTGATGCAGCGGCATTTCGGCTGGGACAAGCCGCCGAAACCGGCCTCTCCGCGCGAAATCACCTGTTATCTGCTCGACCGCGCGCTTCGCGCGCAAGGCCTCGTCAGTCTCGATTCGATCTGTCATCTCGACGCGCCAAGCAAGCCGCAGGTGCTGCGGCTGATCCAGCAAAGGGTTCGCCGCAAGGAACTGGTGCCGGTTGCGGTCGACGGCGCTGGCAAGCAGGAGCATTGGGCGTCGCCGGAGACGCTGGAGGCGGCAACGCCCGCAGGCCGTGGCCTCGTGCACATCCTGTCGCCGTTCGATCCGCTCATCATCCAGCGCAAGCGAACGCATCTCCTCTTCGGCTACGACCATCGCTTCGAAGCTTATGTGCCAAAGGAGAAGCGCCGTTTCGGCTATTTCGCGCTTCCCGTGCTGGTCGGCGACGATATCGTCGCCGCGCTCGATCTGAAGACCGATCGCAAGAAGCGAAAACTGCTTCTGCAAAAATGGAACTGGGTCGGTGCCGGCGCCGCCAAGGGCGCTCGCCAGGATTTGCGGCGCCGGATCGAGGACGAGCTGCACCGCTTCGAGCGCTTTCAGCTCGCGGAGTGAGGGGCAGCCAGACCGGCGCTTTAGCCATTTCCTCCCGTCCACCCAACTGCTAAGAGCCCTCAGTCAAGAAAGAGAGGGAAAATATGGCGGCTACCACAGTCCTCGGCGCCGCAAGCCGCGACCTCGAGTCCTCCACGATCCGCACAGTCTCGTGGCGGCTTATTCCATTTCTGGTGCTGGCCTATTTCTTTTCCTATCTCGACCGCGTCAATCTCGGCTTCGCAGCGCTGACCATGAACGCTGAATTGAAGTTCTCGCCGATCGTCTTTGCTTGGGGCGCCGGCATCTTCTTCATCGGCTACTTCATCTTCGAAGTGCCGAGCAACCTGGCGCTGGAGAAGTTCGGAGCCAGCCGCTGGATCGCACGGATCATGGTGACCTGGGGCATCATTTCCGCGGCGATGGCGCTGGTGTCCGGCGTCTGGAGTTTTTACACGCTTCGTTTTCTTCTCGGCGTGGCAGAGGCCGGGTTTTTCCCCGGTATCATCCTTTATCTGACCTATTGGTATCCGGCGGAGTATCGCGCGCGATTTTTGGCCGCGTTCGCCATCGCCGTTCCGGTTTCCACCGTGATCGGCGCGCCGATCTCCGGGCTCTTGCTCGGGCTCGACGGCGTGATGGGCTTGAGGGGGTGGCAATGGCTGTTCATCCTCGAGGGAATTCCTTCGGTCCTGCTCGGCATTGTCTCCTGGTTCTATCTGACCGACAGACCGGAGCACGCGATCTGGCTTACCGCTGAGCAGAAGGCGTGGCTTGCCGCAAAACTCGATGCCGAGATCGCGGCGAAAGAAGCGGTCAAGCGCTTCACGCTCGGTGAGGCGCTCGCCTCGCCGAAGGTGATCACACTTTCGCTGATCTATTTCGGTTTCGTCGGCGCTCTCTATGGCATGCAGTTCTGGCTGCCGCAGATCGTCAAGGCCTTCGGCCTCACCAATGCGCAGACGGGCTTCGTCACCGCGATCCCGTACCTGTTCGGCACCATCGCGATGATCCTGTGGGCGCGGCACTCGGACGCGAGCCGCGAACGCATCTTCCATGTCGGCGCGCCGTTTTTCCTCACGGCGATCGCGCTCGCCGTTTCCAGCTATCTCACCGACCCCGCCGCGACCATGGCGGCACTGACACTGGCCGCGATCGGCATCTTCTGCATTTTTGGGGTGTTCTGGACCTTGCCGACCGCGTGGCTCTCGGGGACGGCGGCGGCCGGCGCAATCGCGCTGATCAATTCGATCGGCAACCTCGCCGGCTTCGGCGGCCCGTATCTGATCGGCTGGGTCAAGGAAACGACAGGCAGCACCTCGACGGGTCTTTTGGTGCTCGCCATCTTGCCGCTGATCGGGGGAATTCTGGTGTTCGCCGGGGACCACAGGTCGAGGACGGAATTTGCTGGCGCAAGCGATGCGAAATGACCGGTGCAGGCTCGCATGATCGGCAGCGTCACTCCAACGAAGCGCCGCGGCAATTTCTCCGGACAATCACGATTTTCTGATCATTGACGATTATTGACATTCATCAGTTCGTAGTCAACACTCCTCACAAGCTTAGGCGCGAAGGAGTGTCCCGATGTTGGCCCGTTCCATTTTATCGAGCTATTCCCGACTGTTAGCTGGATTGTCGTTGGCGGCTATCGCGATCAGCTTGGCCGGATGCAATGATTCCATCGCCGAGAAGGTGGCCCCAGCCCGGCCAGTCCTGGTCGCCACGGTGCATTTTGAGGCGGAATCCCCCGAACGAAGCTTTGTCGGCACAATCAAGCCCCGGATCGAGGCCGACATGGGTTTCCGGGTGCCGGGCAAGGTCGCCCGCCGCCTGGTCGATGTCGGCCAGACCGTCGATGTCGGCCAGCCGCTCGCAACCCTCGACGAGGTCGATCTGAAGCTGCAGGCCGAGCAGGCCGAGGCCGAATTCCGCGCCGCAACCGGTGTGCTGGCGCAGGCGGGAGCGGCCGAGCAACGCGCCAAGGACCTTCGCGCCAAGGGTTGGGCCACCGACGCGCAGCTCGATTCTGCCAAGGCCGCCGCCGATGAAGCACGCGCACGCCTCAACCGCGCCGAGCGCTCGGTCGAACTCACCCGGAATTCCCTTTCCTACGCGACGCTCCTTGCCGACAGCCGTGGCGTGGTCACTGCTAGTCTGGTCGATCCCGGGCAGGTGGTGGCGGCAGGGCAGGCCGCGATTCGCGTCGCCCGTTTTGCCGAGAAGGAAGCCGTGGTCGCGATTCCCGAAACGCTCGTCGGTCGCGCCAAGGATGGCGTTGCCACCGTCACGCTGTGGTCGGAGCCGAACAAGAAATATGTCGCAAAGTTGCGCGAGATCGCGCCATCGGCCGATCCGGCCACGCGAACCTATCTGGCCAAATTTTCGCTGCCTGGTGCCGGCGACAGTGTCGAGCTCGGCATGACCGCGACGTTGACGCTCGCCGATCCGCAAACCGAGCGCGTGGCACGGCTGCCCTTGTCTTCGCTTTACAGCCAAGGCGGCGATCCCTCGCTCTACGTCGTCGACGACAAGGGCGACGTGACGCGCAAGCCGGTCGCGGTCAAATCCTACGACACCAACAGCGTCGTCATTTCGGGCGGCGTGGAGGAAGGCGCCAGGATCGTTGCGCTCGGGGTGCAGAAGCTCGACCCCAGCCAGAAGGTAAGGGTCGTGTCGTCGCTGTCGTTCTGAGAGAGGACGTGATCGATGAGCTACTTCCTATCATTGCGAGGAGCCAAGCGACGAAGCGATCAGACTGTTTCGTCGTGGAGTTTCTGGATTGCTTCGCGGAGCCTGTCGTCGGGCGCGCATTCGCGCGACCCGTTGGCTCGCGATAACGACCCTGATCGAAATCTGAGCCACTAGCTGGGAGACCTGCGATGAAGCGCTTCAATCTGTCGGCCTGGGCGGTCAGCCATCCCGCGCTTGTTCTGTTTCTCATCATCGCGCTGGGCGCAGCCGGCTTCTTCTCCTACCAGCGGCTAGGCCGCGGCGAAGATCCCTACTTCACGGTCAAGGTGGTGAACGTCTCGGCGATCTGGCCGGGCGCCACCGCTGCCGAGATGCAGTCGCAGGTCGCTGACCCGATCGAAAAGAAGCTGCAGGAATTGCCCTATTTCGAGAAGGTGCAGACCTATTCAAAGCCGTCCTTCACGGCGATGCAGGTCACGTTCCGGGATTCGGCGCCGCCCAAGGACGTGCCCTATCTGTTTTATCTTTTGCGCAAGAAGCTCGTCGACGTGCAGGGCCAACTCCCTTCAGGCGTGCTCGGCCCCGTCGTCAACGACGAATTCTCCGACGTCGACTCGATCCTCTACATGATGACCGGCGACGGCGCCGACTACGCCCAGCTCAAGAAAGCCGCCGAAGGCCTGCGCCAGCGGCTCTTGAAAGTGCGCGGGGTCACCAAGGTCGATCTCTACGGCACACAGGACGAGAAGATCTACGTCGAATTCTCGCACGCCAAGCTCGCAACGCTCGGCATCACGCCGCAGGCGCTGTTCGATTCTCTTGCCAGGCAGAACAATGTCGTGCCGGCCGGCACGGTGGAAACCTCCTCGCAGCGGGTGCCGTTGCGCGTCACTGGCGCGCTCGACGGCGCCAAGGCGGTAGCGGAGACGCCGGTCGAGAGCAATGGCCGCGTGTTTCGCCTGGGCGATATCGCGACCGTCAGCCACGGCTTCGTCGATCCGCCAAGCTTCGTCGTGCGCCAGGAAGGCAAGTCCGCGATCGGCATCGGCGTGGTCACCGAAAAGGGCGCCAATATCCTCGAACTCGGCAAGGACGTCGCCGGTGCGACCGCGGAATTCATGAAGGCGGTGCCGCAGGGCATCAATGTCGATCTGATCGCCGACCAGCCCAAAGTGGTTGAGCATGCGGTCGGCGAGTTCGTGCACTCCTTCATCGAGGCGCTGGTGATCGTGCTGTTCGTGTCCTTCGTTGCGCTCGGTTGGCGCACTGGCATCGTCGTGGCGCTGTCTGTGCCGCTGGTGCTCGCGATCGTCTTTATCGTGATGAACGCAATGTCGCTTGATCTGCACCGCATCACGCTCGGCGCCCTGATCATCGCGCTTGGGCTATTGGTCGATGACGCCATCATCGCGGTCGAGATGATGGTGGTGAAGATGGAGCAGGGCTGGGACCGTATCCGCGCGGCTTCCTTTGCCTGGGAATCCACCGCGTTTCCGATGCTGACGGGAACACTGGTCACGGCGGCAGGTTTCCTGCCGATCGGGTTTGCCAATTCGGCGGTCGGCGAATACGCCGGCGGCATTTTCTGGATCGTGGCGATCGCGCTGGTCGCGTCCTGGTTCGTGGCGGTGATCTTCACGCCTTATCTCGGCGTCAGGCTGCTGCCGAATATCGCGATTCACCACAACCACGATCCGCATGCGGTCTATGAGACCCGCCTCTATCGCGCCCTGCGCAGCGTGATCCAATGGTGTGTCAATCACCGCCTGTCCGTTGTGCTGGCAACTGTCGGCGTTTTCGTGGTGTCGGTCGTCGCCTTCGGCCATGTCCAGCAGCAGTTCTTCCCGCTTTCCGAGCGGCCCGAACTGTTTTTGCAATTGCGGCTGCCGGAGGGCACCGCGTTCAACGTCACCGAGAAGTCGGTGAAGAGGGCGGAGGCGCTTCTCAAGGACGATCGGGATATTGCGACCTACACCGCCTATGTCGGGCAAGGCTCGCCGCGGTTCTGGCTTGGGCTCAACCCGCAACTGCCAAACGAGGCCTTTGCCGAGATCGTGATCGTCGCCAAGAACGTCGAGGCGCGCGAGCGGATCAAGGATCGGATCGAAAAGGCGGTCGACCAAGGTATCCTGAACGAAGCCCGCGTGCGGGTCGACCGATTCAACTTTGGTCCGCCGGTCGGCTTTCCCGTTCAGTTCCGTGTCGTCGGACCGGATCCGCAAACCGTCCGCGACACCGCCTACAAGGTGCGCGACGTGGTCAGGCAGAACAAGAACATCAAGGACCCGCAGTTCGACTGGAACGAGCAGTCGCCTTACCTGAAACTCGTCGTCGATCAGGACCGCGCCCGTGCGCTCGGTCTGACGCCGCAGGACGTCTCGCAAGCGCTCGCCATGCTGATCTCGGGTGCGCCGGTGACGACCGTGCGCGACGGCATCGAGAAGGTCGAAGTGGTGGCGCGAGCAGTGCCGTCCGAGCGGCTCGACCTCGGCCGCGTCGGCGACCTTACCGTTACCTCGCGCAACGGGGTTGCCGTGCCGCTGCAACAGATCGCCAAAATCGAATATGCCCACGAGGAGCCGATCATCTGGCGGCGCAACCGCGACATGGCCATCACCGTGCGCGGCGACGTCGTCGATGGCGTGCAGGCGCCCGACGTCACCAACCAGATCTGGCCGAAGTTGCAGGAAATCCGGGACCATCTGCCGCCGGCCTACCGGATCGAGCCGGGCGGCGCCTTCGAGGAATCCGCCAAGGGCAACGCCTCGATTTTCGCGCTGTTTCCAGTGATGGCCATCGTGATGCTGACGCTGCTGATGATCCAGTTGCAGAGCTTCTCGCGGCTGGCGCTGGTGTTTCTGACCGCGCCGCTCGGCATTATCGGCGCCTCGCTCGGCCTGAACGTCGCCAACCAGCCCTTCGGCTTCGTGGCGCTGCTCGGGCTGATCGCGCTCGCCGGCATGATCATGCGCAACGCCGTGATCCTGGTCGACCAGATCGAGACCGACGTCGCCCACGGCTTGACGCGGCGCGAAGCCATCGTCGAGGCCACGGTGCGGCGTGCTCGCCCGGTGGTGCTCACCGCGCTCGCCGCCATCTTGGCCATGATTCCGCTGTCACGCTCGGCGTTCTGGGGCCCGATGGCTATCACCATCATGGGCGGCCTGTTCGTCGCAACCTTCCTGACCCTGCTGTATCTGCCGGGCCTCTATGCACTTTGGTTCCGCAAGAGCCTTGAAGAAAGCAGCAGAAGCGAGCATGCTGATCTTGCGCCGCAACATCCCGATATCGCCAAGCCGGTATTTCCGCTTGCTGCGGCTGCGGAATGAATGAACACTTGGCATGATCCAAAACGTCGGAAAGCGGTTTTTTTTGAAGGGATCATGCTCAACCGAAGAATCAAATAAACTGATTTGAGCACAGACATGACGCTGGTTTCAGAGCATATCGAGTCGGACACCCGGGAACGCATTCTCGCGGTGGCGGAACGGCTGTTTCGCGAGATCGGCTACCAGAAAACCACAGTCGGCGACATCGCCAAGGCGCTGCATATGTCGCCGGCAAACGTCTATCGCTTCTTCGATTCGAAGAAGGCTATCCACGAAGGTGTAGCGTGCAGCCTGATGGGCGAGGTGGAGACTGCGGCGCGCCTCATCCTGGCCAAGCCAGGCCCGGCGACAGTGCGGCTGCGAGAACTGTTGACGATGGTCCATCGCATGAACTCGGAGCGATATGTCGGCGATTCCAAGCTGCATGAAATGGTCGAGATCGCGATGGAAGAGAGCTGGGAAGTTTGCGTGGCCCATATCAGGGGAATCACGGAGGCGATTGGCGGTGTGATCGCGCAGGGCGTTGCCTCCGGCGAATTTGAGGTTGCCGACGTACCCCAGGCGGCGCTGTGCACATGCCACGCCATGGTCACCTACTTTCATCCGCAGATGATCGCCCAGGCCCAGAAGAAGCCTCACCCCTCGATCGATCAGATGATCGATTTCATCTTGGCGGCGCTGGCGCCGCGCGGCCGAAAATAGTCACAAGCCAGGGAAGCAGCAGGAAAAACGACGTGGACGCTTCAAGCCCGAAGGACCTGCATTACTACGAGCCGCGCAACGGCCACGGCCTCAGGCACGACCCGTTCAACGCCATCATCGCGCCCCGACCGATCGGCTGGATCTCTTCCCACGACGCCAAGGGAAATGTCAATTTGGCGCCCTACAGTTTTTTCAATGGCTTTTGCTACAAGCCGCCGATCATCGGCTTTTCCTCGACCTCGTGGAAGGACAGCGTCGCCAATATGCAGGAGACCGGCGAGTTCGTCTGGAATCTTGCGACCATGGATCTGGCTCAGCAGATGAACGCCACGGCCGCGCATGTTGCCCATGAGGTCAGCGAATTTGCGATCTCCGGTCTGACGCCTGCGCCTTGCAAGATCGTGAAGGCCCCGCGCGTCGCGGAGAGCCCAGTCTCGTTTGAATGCAAGGTAGCGCAGATTGTTCAACTGCAGGGCGCCGACGGCGTCAAGGCAAACGCCTGGCTCACGCTCGGCGAAGTCGTCGCCGTCCACATCGACAAGGCCATGATCAAGGACGGCGTCTACCAGACGGCACTGGCTCGCCCCATCGTGCGGGCCGGTCGGAAGGGCGACTATTTCGTCATCCGCCAAGACGCCATGTTCGAGATGGCGCGGCCGGATTGAAGTGGCTTAAGTTACTGATCATGTTTCGGAACTGAGGTGGCTTGCCGCCGTTATCGGCCATGCCCATCGCTGGAATCAATTTCGCTTTATTTTCAATGCGAAGTATCAACCAAATCTCTCGCATTCCGCTAAAGTAAAGCCGTCTGTTGGCTTATGTGTAGCTCTCCCATGGCGCCGTTAGCGCCGACCAAGAGGACATCGCCATGAGCTCCTTCCGCCGCGACTACATCACCAAGCCGATCTTCTCCTGGGCACGTGGCGTATTGCCCTCGATGTCCGACACCGAGCGCGAGGCGCTCGAGGCCGGCGATGTCTGGTGGGACGCCGACCTTTTCACCGGCAATCCCGACTGGTCGAAACTGCTGAGCCAGAGGCCGGCGACGCTGACGGAAGAGGAGGCGGCCTTCCTCAGCGGTCCGGTCGACGAGCTCTGCGAGATGCTCGACGAGTGGAAGATCAACTGGGAATGGCGCGACCTTCCGCCAGAGGTGTGGGACTTCATCAAGCGCAAAAGGTTCTTCGGAATGATCATTCCGAAGGAATTCGGCGGGCTCGGCTTTTCGCCTTACGCACATTCCGAAGTCGTTCGCAAGCTTTCGTCGCGTTCACTCACCGCTGCCGTCACCGTGATGGTGCCGAATTCGCTCGGCCCGGGTGAACTTCTGATGCGCTTTGGCACCAGAGAGCAGCAGGAGCGCTGGCTGCCGCGGCTCGCCGATGGCCGCGACATTCCCTGTTTCGGGCTGACAAGCCCTGAGGCTGGCTCGGACGCGGCGTCGATGATCGACAGCGGCATCATCTGCAGGGGCCATTTCGAAGGGCGCGAGGTGCTCGGCCTTCGCCTCAACTGGCACAAGCGCTACATCACGCTGGGCCCGGTCGCAACACTGCTTGGGCTCGCGTTCAAGGCCTACGATCCGGATCATCTTGTCGGCGCCAGCAATGAACTCGGCATCACGGTGGCACTGATTCCGACCGATCTTCCCGGCGTCGAGATCGGGCATCGTCACTTGCCGGCGATGCAGGTGTTCCAGAACGGCCCGAACTGGGGCAGGGACGTCTTCATTCCGATGGATTACATCATCGGCGGACAGGAGCGTCTCGGCCAGGGCTGGAAGATGCTGATGACGGCGCTCGCAGCGGGCCGCGGCATCTCGTTGCCGTCGCTGTCCGCTGCTGGCGCAGCTTACGCAGCACGCACGACCGGCGCCTACGCCCGGATCCGCGAGCAGTTCGGCATTTCGATCGGCAAATTCGAAGGTATCGAGGAGCCGCTCGCCCGGATCGCCGGCACCGCCTATTTGCTCGATGCGGCGCGGCGGCTGACCTGCGCGGCGCTCAACGAGGGCCATCATCCGGCTGTCATCTCCGGCATCATGAAGCTGCAGGCGACCGAGCGGATGCGGATCGCAATCGACGACGCGATGGACATCCACGGCGGCAAGGCCGTGATCGACGGACCGCAAAATTACCTCGGCGGTCTCTATCGTTCGGTGCCGGTCGGCATCACGGTGGAGGGCGCCAACATTCTCACTCGGAATCTGATCGTGTTCGGGCAGGGTGCGATCCGCGCCCATCCTTATCTCCTGCAGGAGATGAACGCGCTTGGTGAAGAAGACCGCGCCAGGGGTTTGGACGCCTTCGACAAGGCATTCTGGCAACATGTCGGTCACAGCGTAACCACGCTGTTCCGCGCCTGGGTGAGAAGCTGGACCGGCGGCACGTTCGCGCCAGCGCCGGAAGCCGGCGAAGCGAGCGCGTTCTATCGTCAGCTCTCGCGTTACTCGGCGGCGTTTGCGCTATGCGCCGACATGGCGCTGTTGACGCTGGGCGGCGCGCTCAAGCGCAAGGAGATGATCTCGGCGCGGTTCGGCGACATCCTGTCCGAATTGTACCTTTTGTCGGCAGCGCTCAAGCGCTGGCAGGATGAAGGACGGCAGGCGGCTGATTTCGTCCTGCTGGAATGGTGCATGGCAACGGGATTGCGCACCATCGAGAACCGGCTTGCCGAAATTCTTGCCAATCTGCCGAATCGCTTTGTCGCGGCTGTCCTGAAGTTCGTGGTCCAGCCGTTCGGGGCGCGCGTGCTCGGCCCTTCCGATCGCGTGGTGCACGAATGCGCGCAGCTCGTGCTCGCGCCATCGGCGGCACGCGATCGGCTGACGCCGGATCTGTCGCATGTCGATGACGATCGCGGCGTCGCGCGGCTGGAAAAGGCGTTCCTGCTGGTCACGGCTGCCGAGGAGATTGCGAAGCGCATGCATTCCGCCCGCATTCACGACTGGCAGGAGGCGGTCAAGCGCGGCGTCATCACGCAAGCCGAAGGCCAGCAGTTGGCGGCTGCGCATGAAGCCGTCGCCAAGGTGATCGAGGTCGATGATTTTGCGCCGGAAGCCTTGTCGCCAATTAACAAGAAGCCGGCGGACGTGCACCGGTTCTTTCAGGAACTTGGTGAGCAAAGGGCGGCAAGCTGATGGTCCGTCCGGTCTATATCATCGACGGCAGCCGGACGCCGTTTTTGAAAGCGCGCAGCGGCCCCGGCCCTTTCACGCCGGTCGATCTCGCCGTTGCGTGCGGCCGCCCGCTTCTGGCGCGTCAGCCTTTTGCGGCTTCCGCCTTTGATCAGGTCATTCTCGGCTGCGTCAATGTCATCGCCGACGAGATGAATCCGGCCCGTGTCGCCGCCTTGCGGCTTGGCATGGGCGAAAAGATGGTCGCGTTTACGGTCCAGATCAATTGCGGTTCCGGTATGCAGTCGATCGATACCGCCTATCGCTACATCCAGCAGGGCATCTCGGACCTGATTCTGGCCGGCGGCGCGGAAGCTTTGAGCTATGCGCCGCTGGTGTGGCCGGCGCAGGGGGTGCGCTGGTTCGCAGGTCTCGCCGGTGCCAAGGGAATTCTCGGCAAGCTCGCGGCGATCGCAAAGGCGCGTCCGGCCTACTTCAAGCCGGTGATCGGGCTTGAGCGCGGTCTCACTGATCCGATTACCGAATTGAACATGGGTCAGACCGCCGAAGTCGTCGGCCATCTCTTCGGCATCACGCGCCAAGAGTCCGATGCCTATGCCGTCGAAAGCCACAAGCGGCTTGCGAACGCGCAGGAAAAGGGATTTCTCAAGGGCGAGGTCGAGACCGCGTTCGCCCGCGACGGCAAGTTCTACGATCACGACGACGGCGTGCGGCCGGACTCCACGCCGGAGAAGCTCGCCGGCTTGAGGCCGGTGTTCGAACGCCCTTGGGGCCAGGTTACGGCCGGCAATTCCTCGCAAATCACCGACGGCGCGTCCTGGGTTATCGTTGCGTCCGAAGATGCGGTGAAGAAGCACGGACTGACGCCGAAGGCTGTCATCGTCGACAGCCACTGGGCGGCGCTCGATCCCTCGATCATGGGCCTGGGGCCGGTGTTGTCGGCGACCGAGCTTCTCAAACGTCACAATTTGTCGCTCGGCGATATCGAGACCTGGGAGTTGAATGAGGCGTTCGCGACGCAAGTGCTCGGATGTCTTGCGGCCTGGAACGACGAGAAATTCTGCCGCGAGGTGTTGGGCCTTGACGGAGCCGCCGGAGAGATCGACCGCGCCCGGCTCAATGTCGATGGCGGAGCCATCAGCCTCGGCCACCCCGTCGGCACCAGTGGCAACCGTATCGTGCTGCACCTCGTCAATGCGATGAAGCGGCTGGGCACCAGACGCGGCATCGCCACCGAATGCATTGGCGGCGGATTGGGCGGTGCCATGCTGATCGAAACGGCATAGGGGACGCCATGGACAGTCAGATCATGGACGTGCTCGCCGATCGCGTGCTGGAACTCGGACCCAAGCCCGAAGCAAGCGGCCCCTATCGCCATTTCAAGTTGACGCGGGATGCCGACGGTGTCGCCTGGCTGTTGCTTGATCGCGCCCAAGCCAGCGCCAACACCCTTTCGGCTGACGTGCTCGCCGAATTCGATGCGATCCTTTCGGCGCTGGAGAGCGAGCGGCCCGCCGGACTTGTGATCCGCTCGGCGAAGACGTCCGGCTTTATCGCCGGCGCCGACGTCAACGAGTTTCGCGGCGCAAGCGATTCGCATGCGGTCGAGGCGGCGATCGCGCAGGCGCACGCGGTGATCGACCGTCTTGAAGCCTTGAAGTTTCCGACGCTCGCGGTCATTCACGGTTTCTGCCTCGGGGGTGGGCTGGAAGTCGCGCTCGCCTGTCAGTCACGCATCGCGATCGATGGCGCACGGTTTGGATTCCCCGAAGTAATGCTTGGGCTGCACCCCGGTCTCGGCGGCACCGCGCGATTTACGCGATTGGTCAATCCGATGCAGGCGATGACGCTGATGCTGACCGGCAAGACCATCGATGCACGAAGGGCGAAGTCGCTTGGGCTCGTCGACGCGGTGACGCAGGAACGGCATGTGCGCAATGCCGTAAAGGCTGCGGTGTTTGGGCAGCTGAAGCGTGCCCGTCCTGGCCAGCTGAACGCGATCCTGAATTCGGGTCCAGCCAGACGTTTCCTCGCTTCGCGCATGCGCGCCGAGGCCGAGAAGGCCGCGCCGCACGAACACTATCCCGCGCCTTATGCCTTGATCGATCTCTGGGAAAAGCACGGCGGCGACAAGGCGGCGATGTTGGCTGCCGAAAAGACCTCTTTTGCCAATCTGATGGTGACACCGACCGCGCAGAACCTGATCCGGGTGTTCTTTTTGCGCGATGAGATGAAGAAAGCCGCGGGCTCCGGCAACAGGGTCCACCACGTTCACGTCATTGGCGCCGGTGCGATGGGTGGCGATATCGCGGCCTGGTGCGCCAATCAGGGCATGAGGGCGACGCTTGCCGACATGAAGGCTGAACCGATCGCCGGCGCGATGAAGCGCGCCGCCGACCTGTTCGGCAAGATCAAGCGCAACCGAATCGACGTCCGCGACGCGCTGGACCGGCTGGTTCCCGATCTCGACGGCGAGGGCGTGCGCACGGCCGATCTGATCATCGAAGCGGTACCGGAGAATCTTCAGCTAAAACAGAAAGTCTATGCAGCGCTCGAGCCGAGGATGAAACGAGGGGCGATACTCGCCACCAACACCTCGAGCATTCCGTTGCAGGATCTACGGACGAGCCTGAAAAATCCCGAACGGCTGGTGGGCCTGCACTTTTTCAACCCGGTTTCTCGTCTGCAACTTGTTGAGGTCGTCAGCCATGACGACAGCGATGCGCAACTCTTGAAGGAGGCGCTCGCCTTCGTCGGTGCCATCGACCGCCTGCCGCTGCCGGTCAAGAGTTCGCCGGGCTTTGTCGTCAATCGCGCGCTGACGCCTTACATGCTCGAGGCCATGGTGATGCTCGACGAGAAGATCGACAAGCTCACCATCGACGCGGCGGCGGAGAAATTCGGCATGCCGATGGGGCCGATCGAACTCGCCGACCAGGTCGGCCTCGATATTTGCCTGGCGGTCGGCGACATGCTTCGCTCGAAATTCGGCGAACTGCTGCCGCCGACGCCGGCATGGCTGCGCGACAAAGTCGCCAGAGCCGAACTCGGCCGCAAGACCGGCAAGGGATTTTATGCCTGGAAAGGCGGCAAGGCCGACAAGGCGCGGGCCTCGTCTTCGGCGCCTCAGCCGACGGACGAGATGATCGACCGGCTTGTCCTGCCGATATCGAATGTCTGTGTCGCCTGCCTGCGTGAGGGTATCGTGGAAAATCCCGATGCGGTCGATGGCGCGATGATTTTCGGCACCGGCTACGCGCCATTCCGCGGCGGTCCGTTGAATTACGCCCGCACCCGGGGCGCGGAGAATGTCACTTCAACCTTGCGCGCGCTCGCCGCCAGGTTCGGCGACCGGTTCACGCCGGATGCCGGCTGGGGCGGTTTCAAATAACAGAAACAGAGTTGGACATGACCGACACGCAAGCCGTTCACGCCCCGCCTGTCGCCGAAAGCGAGCCTTGCGGCGATCTCTGCATTCGTACGCTGGCGATGCCGGCCGACACCAACCAGAACGGCGATATCTTCGGCGGCTGGCTGCTGGCCCAGATGGATGTCGGCGGCGGCGTGTTTGCCTCGAAGATCGCAAAATCGCGCACCGTCACGGTCGCGATCGAGGCGATGAATTTCCGGAAGCCCGTTTACGTCGGCGACCTGGTTTCTGTCCATGCCAATCTCGTCAGGATCGGCAGGACATCGATCACGGTCCATCTGGAAGCCTGGGTTCTCCGCCGCAAGGAGATAAAATCGATCCTGGTGACCGACGGCAACTTCACGTATGTCTCGATCGACGATCAGGGACACCCGCAGACGGTCCAGCTCGATGATCCGAAGGTTTCGGCGTAAGCGTCACGCTCGCCCGGTTTTGCTGCGTTTCTCCGCCGCTTCGCCTTTGACGCTTTCCATTACCGCTAGTGGTCTGATTCTAACATTTGCTTCCCATTGCGGTGGTCACCGTTGCGAATGTTAGAATCAAAAGACCACTGGCAACTATAAGATCCGAGTGGAGTTTTGGATTTGACATTCGCTTGAGGATGTGCGGCTAGGTGGGCGAATGTCAGATCCACTCCACTTGGCATGGCAACGTGGCAGAATGGGTCGTGCGATCCCCCGCTTCGTTTTAGTAAAGTTATTGTCCGGAGGCATTGTCATGAAAGCGGTTTTCAGAGCCGGTTTTGTTCTGCTTGCCTGTGCGCTGACCTCCATTGAAATCGCCGCCGCGCAGCCGGCCAATTCGCCCTGCTCTTCGGAAAATTCGGCCGCCGGCACGCAGACACTGCGTTGTGGAGGCGGCGTGACGATCGTCGCTGAAAACGGCGCGCGCTTTACGCTGCAGAGTGGCGGCCGCAAAGGCCAGGTCACCGGGGTAGAACTCGCCGGCAAGGCCCTGTTGATCGAGGTTCCAGTGAAATCCGGCGGAAACAAATTCCAGGTCACCACACCGCAGGCGATTGCCGGCGTGCGCGGCACGAAGTGGGCCGTCGATGTCGCCGAGAACAAGACCTCCGTCTTCGTTGTCGACGGGCGCGTTGCGGTCGGACGCCGAGCGCAAGGCCGCGGCGTGACGTTGGGAATCGGCGAAGGCGTGGACGTCGAGGAGGGTGCGCCTCTGACCGTCAAGCGCTGGGCTCCGGCCCGGGTGTCGGCGCTGATGG
>Ga0306926_10001439_pt1 | contig 23640 bp, 19 predicted proteins | sample flu12Cox44000178_FD_203759 | JGI IMG/M metagenome (GOLD analysis project Ga0306926, IMG submission 203759) | Lab enrichment of tropical soil microbial communities from Luquillo Experimental Forest, Puerto Rico - flux8day.12C.oxic.44.000.178 (v2)... | ecosystem: Environmental > Terrestrial >...
AGTAATTCGGTGGCGGCTTTAGCTGCGGCGCTCGCCAAGGCGCAGGCGCAGTTGGTCAACCCGGAAAAATCACTCACCGGCATCCTACGAACTGGCAGGGCTGGTGATGTGGGAGGGCGCACCTTCCGCTATGCGTCGCTTTCGAGCGGCCTCGACATTGTGCGCAAGACTTTTGGCCAGCACGAAATCGCCACCATGCAGACGACGGCGATCGATCAGCTCTCGGGCATGGTCCAATTGACCACCACGCTGGCGCACTCCTCTGGCGAATGGATCGCCTCGGATTGGCCGGTCTGTCCCGTTGCAGAACTCGCCAGTCCGCAGCGCATGGGACTCGCTCTGACCTATGCGCGTCGGTACGCGCTGTTCACTCTCGCCGGAATTACAGGCGAGGATGATCTCGACGCCCCCGATTTGTGCGCCGAATCCAGTGCCTTGGTCGTCCCGCCGGACGCGCCGATGCGTAGGGGCGAGGCTCAACCGCCCGTTTTGCGGCGCGAGCCCGGCAACGGAAACGGCCGCGGCGCTCGCAAGGGTGAGGCGCGGGTCATGCTCGGTCCGAGCCAATCAGCCAAGCTGCGGGACAAAATGCTGATCGAGATAAGCACGCTCGCTTCGTCTGATCTGACCATTGCCTGGGCAAAGCAGGGGCTGGTTGCCAAGAATAGCCTCATGGGGTCCGACGCCGAGCTGATCGAAGCTGCGTTCGAACGGCGGTTAGCGGAGCTCGCATCTGACGGAGAAGCGCCCGATGCCGCCGATCATTCGCTGGTCGTGCCAGCTTGGACCTTGCCGCAATCCACTGCTCGCGCGCCTTCGTCAGATCAGGCTCCCGCGACCGGCATCGACAAAAGCGTCCTCACGATTGCCGCGCCCCGGCGCTACCGCAACCGCGAGCACCTTCGCTATGTCATGCAACAACCCTGCCTAATCTGCGGCCGCAAGCCGTCAGACCCGCATCATCTGCGCTACCTGCAGCCACGCGCGTTAGGCCGGAAGGCCAGCGATGAATTCGCGGTTTCCCTCTGCCGCGTGCATCACCGAGCCGCGCATCGCTCCGGTGACGAGCGGAGCTGGTGGAAGGCTGCCGGCATCGATCCAATCAAAATCGCTCGCAAGCTTTGGAAGCACACGCGAATAAATGAAGGTCGCAGATCACCGGATGCGGCTCCGCAAGCTGCAGCTCCCAAGGCGGCATCGTCGCAGCCTCCCGAAGTGGGCAACGCGGCGTCCGATCGCGGGTAAGTATGCTCATCCCCAATGCAGGTACTGCCGAATTCTTTCACACAGAAGTCGGCACCGGATTTGTCGATCTTTGGGTCGACGCTCACCGCGAAACCTGGCCCATTCGCCATAAGCGATTCCGGACTTGGCTGCGGCGTCGGCACTATGAAACGACGCGGACGGCGCTCAGCGCTCGCGAAATCCAGTCCCTGCTTGATCTACTCGAAGCGTACGCTCAATTTGAATGTCCTCGGCGGGCGATCTATGTGCGCTTGGCGGAGCACGAGGGCCACATCTATCTCGATCTCGCCGATGAGCACTGGCGCGTTGTTGAAATTGGGCCAGACGGTTGGCGTGTCATCGGAGCGCCTCCGGTACGCTTCCGCCGCCCGGCGGGGATGTTAGCGCTTCCAGCGCCTGAATCAGGCGGCTCCATTGAATCCTTGGCATTGTTTCTCAATCTACGGGACCGCGATTGTTTTGTGTTGGTCGTGGCCTGGCTCTTGGCAGCCCTTCGCGCCGGCGGCCCCTATCCGCTGCTGGCGATCTCTGGCGAACAAGGTTCAGCCAAAACGGTCGTTTCGAAACTGCTAAAAGATTTGGTCGATCCAAACATTGCGCCCGTTAGGTCGCTTGTGCGCGAGGAGCGCGATCTCGTGATCGCCGCGAATAATTCGCACATCCTGGCATTCGATAATTTGTCCGGTTTGCCCTATGCGCTCTCTGACGCGTTTTGCCGGCTGGCGACCGGCGCAAGCTTCGGGCTGCGACAGCTTTACACCGATCAAGACGAGGTGCTGTTTCGAGCAGCACGACCGATCCTTTTTAACGGCATCGAGGATGTCATCAGCCGGCCGGATTTGGCTGACCGAGCCATTTTCCTAACACTGATGCCGATTAGTGAGCGTCGCCGTCGACCCGAAAGGCAGCTGTGGCACGATTTTGAGGCCGCGCGTCGCCAGATCTTAGGTTCGCTGCTTGATGCGGTTACGCATGGCTTGCGCAAACTCCCAAGCGTTCACCTGGAACAGCTACCGCGAATGGCAGACTTCGCGCTGTGGGCAACGGCGTGCGAAACGGCATTCTGGCCGGCTGGCACGTTCGCGCGTGCCTACCAGGCAAATCGCACGACGGCGATGGAAGATTTAATTGAGGCGGATCTGGTGGCGGCTAGGGTGCGGAAGCTTATGGCAAACCGACACACATGGACCGGGAGTGCTGCGGACCTTCTGCGTGCCGGCCTCGATGGTGTGCGTGATCGCCGCTCGGGTGAGCTGGCAGGTTGGCCAAAAACTCCGCGAGCGCTCGCTGGACGGCTGCGCCGTGCCCAAACAGTCCTTCGAACCATGGGCATAGAAATGAGTTTCTGCCGAGAGGGGCGCGGGGGTCATCGGACCATAAAGATAAGCTCGGCATTCGAAACCAATCCGCCTCATTTGAATGTTGGGGGTACCGACTGTACCGCCTCCACCGTCAGCACGGTTTAGCGGGAGGGCTTCTACGCCACGGACGAATGTTGTGGAGGAGCTGACGTTACTGACGGTGGAGACGGTCCATCCGCAAATCTTTACCGTTCGTCAGTTTGCGTCCGATACCAGCATAATTCCGAGCCTTGTCGTCCGCACCGCTCGAAAATCGGCGAAGCGGCGTGTCAATCAAGGCCTGCAGGTTAGTCTACGAGTTGTCAACACCACACGATGCACTGGATGAGTCGGCTCAAGAACAGGCCGGTGTTTCACAAGTGTTTCACAATCAAAATCGTACCGGGAATTTTCGGGTTGCCGCTTGTAAAAACAGGTTTAAGGGAGTAGAGGTCCGCCAGGCCGTCAATGATGCACGGCGAATGACGAAAGGAAAAGAAAGGAGGGGAGCACACAATGGAGTGAAACTATGGAAGAGCGTTATCGTTTGAAGAGTACCAAATCGGAATCGGAAATTCACCGCACTGGCCCAGTGCCGCCACACGAAAAAAGTCCTTCTGCTCTCAAGCACGGCACCTACAGCGCGACAGCTGTTCTCCCGGGTGAAGATCGGGCCGCCTTCAACAAATTGCACCGTTCTCTCATTCTCGAATACGGCCCGAATGGAGCAACTGAACACGATATTGTTGCTACGATGGCACGGCTTATGTGGCGCAAGCAAAATCTTGCGACCCTTGTTTCTGCGCATCGTCGCGAGGTCGAAGAATTCCACACTAAGTACTCGTCTCCATTCAACACTTTGAGCCGGGATTTACGCATCGAAGAACTGTTGGATGACCGCATAGACAAATGTCTCAAGCGACTGTTGTTGGTGAGGGGACTAAAATCGATCTCTGGATCATCTTCTTCCGTGCCTCGACGGCGCATTGCGGGACCTGCGCAAGCCGCCGCCTAGTTCAGAATTGCTTTCACGGGAATGACTGAGCTGAGCTGTGTGGCACAGCTTGAGGCGCCCTTCACTAAACCTCAGATTGCGTTAATCGACGAAGAAACGCAAAAGTAGCAATTTCGTAAAATTGAAATGACGATTCCTTTGACTTTTCAAGTTCATATCTTTCTAGAACCTGTTTTCTAACTGCGCGGTCCACCAGGGGCCGCCGTTCACGAAGGACAGCCGCGGATCATGTCGACCAAATTTCTCCGAGGTGAACCGCAAAGTCTGCGCGACACGCCTTAGGAACATCCCCACATCATGGGTCTGCTCCGTCCTCCCTTAGGGTAGTTGTTCTGGACGCGCTTCGTTCACCCAATTCCGGTCCCGGCCTTCTCACAAGGTATCAATCTGGGGGAACGCGGCTAGCTACCGCCTTTGCGCCAATTGTACTGCCGCATCTCCTCAAAGCGCACGTTGGGATCAGGATCGCCACCGAACCGCGGCTTACCCACCGGCGCGGAGATGGAGTGTGCCGGACGCTGCGCCTTGCCCTTGCGCGCCGACTGCGCGAACGCGGGCGAAGCGAGAAGAGCGACCAGCGACATGACGATGCAAACACCTTTCATCGCGTACCAAAGCCAAATTGGTGTTTAGAGTACGTTTCCATGCACCCGATAGAACAAAAGAATTGCCCGACCATTCCCCATTTCTCGGGATTGTGATCGACAAGGAAGCCGAGCGGCTGCATCGAGCTCATCCCATAGAATGATGGATCGTCCATTCGTTAAACGGTCATGCCCGGGAAAAGATCATGCAGCGGGTATCACCGCGACGTGACACTGCTCGGCGGAGTGTGGCTTCCCGGTAACGCCCATTTCCAGGCCGAAGGACTATGCTGGGCCTGACGGTCTGGGGCGCAATGATGCGACACGTTTGTCTGTCAGATCGGCCGCTAGCGCATTCGGCCTGCGTGATCGCGGCGCTTCTGCCTCTCGCTTTTTCTGATCGCGTATCGGCAGACGAAGCGGGCGTGAGCTTCTGGCTGCAAGGTCAATTCGGCAGTTTTGCCGCGGCGCCCTCGAATCCCGGTTGGTCATTCGAAAGCACATTCTACCATGCCACGGCGGAAGCGGGCGCAGGCATAAGCTTTGCGCGCGGTGGAGGGATTCAGGCCGGCATGAAGTCCCCGACAGACTTCGTCATGGTGACTCCGACATATGTGTTCGCAACGCCGGTATTGGGCGGACAGGCGGCGATTGGAATGACGGGCTTGTTCGGACGCAATACCACGTCGGTGTCGGCGACGCTGAGCGCGCCGGGGGGCGAATCGCTATCAGGAAGCCGCTCCGACACCGTTCTCGGGTTCGGAGACCTTTATCCAGCCGCGACCTTGAAATGGAATCGGGACGTCCACAACGTCATGGTTTACGCCACGGCCGCGGTTCCCGTCGGCGTCTACGATCCAACCCGCCTGGCGACCATGGGACTGGGCCATTGGGCCGCGGATGCAGGCGCGGGCTACACCTATCTGAACGAGAAAGCTGGATTTGAATGGACTGCGGTCTTCGGGTTCACCTACAACTTTATCAATCCGTATACCCAATACCGAAGCGGTATCGACGCCCATCTGGATTGGGCGATTTCGCCGTATCTCACCGAAAAAATGCATATCGGTGCGGTCGGCTATGTCTACAACCAGATCACAGACGACAGCGGCGCGAGCCCCGCGCTCGGCGGTTTCAGGTCACGCGTTGCCGGAATTGGGCCGCAGGTCGGGTTTTTCTTTCCATTCGCGGATCGTGAGGGATACGTCAATCTCAGAGGCTATTACGAGTTCAATGCCAAAAACCGACTGGAAGGATGGACCGCATACGTCACGTTCTCAGTCGAGGCACCGGAACAGAAGTCGGCGCAACCGAAGACGCTAAGAGTCAGCACGCTTCCGCGCTGAGGGGTATCCTTCGGGCGCCCGCCACGGGCAATCATCCTCCCAAAGCTATCGCAACGCCGACCAGGCCCGCACCAACCGCGACCATCGAAAGGGCCGTGACCCACGGTCGAAACCCGGCGCAACGTCCAAACGCATATCCGCACACGAACAGCATCCCGATGGCGACTGCATTGGAGAGGCGCAGCGCCAATCTCGCGTCGCCGATCAGAATGAACGGAATGACGATCGGGAACGTCGACAAAAAGCTCAACAAGCAGATGCCCATCGCGCCGAACCAGTCGCGTTTTGTCAGCCGCGGCCGCTCGGGCTCAGGCAACCGGACTAGTTTTTGCCGCATCAATTCCAACTGTTCCCCCGGCAAGACCGACGCCAGCACAGGCGGCAACGCGTCCGCGATGATGCGATGCGCGTCGTCGATATCGGTGGCCGTGCGTAGCGCCCGCAGCTTCGTGGCGTCGCGCCCGCGTTGATTGAAGCGAGCCATCAGAAACACGCTGGCGTCGATGATTCCCCAAGCCAAGTTGCAGCCGAGTGCGCCGAGGAGCACGGTGCGAACTTGGATGCTGTCCCCGGTCACAACGCCGAGTGTTAGAGTGAAGGTGAGCGCCATGATCAAGCCGAACAGGACCTCCGAGATCCTGTCCATCGGTTCGAGGATTCGATCGGACGATTTGGCCGAAAACTTCGCTAATGGATCGATTGCCATTTGTATCGAGTCGTGTTCCGTGTCCGTCATAGGCGCCGATGCGGCTTGGGCCTGTCTGCCCTCATCGTCGCTCACACTATCGAGCGACGCGGCTCTGTCGAGGCCCGAACCTTCTCGCGCTCTCGAGGACGCAAGTCCGATGCACGATGCTTCTCGTCGGGGTTGACGAGGCGATCGAATGAGTAGGCCGACGTTGGCTCGGACCGGATTTTTGAAGAGCGCGGTTCTGCGCAAGGGTCTTCTTATGATTGTCGCGGCGGCCATCATCCTTCCCACGATTGGCATATTGCCCGCGGACGCAGCAAAAAAGGGAAAGCGATCCCGTCCGGACACGGCACCGGTGGGGAGTTCGACTTCGCTGGACGGACGCACACTCGGTCGGACCCGGACCTGCGGGTACGACAGCCTTCAATACGACGGCACCGGCGCTGCGCGCGGCCCCTACTGTCACTGATGCAGCTCCGCCGCTCCGTAAGACAGCAACGGCGCGACCGGATGGCGCCGCAGATCGTCGCGGTTACGTCGGTTGGAAGTTCGCTCTCAGCCCTTCTTGAACAACCCGATTATCAGCAAGAGAATCACCGCGCCAATGACGGCGTTGACGATTGCCGCGATGAACCCACCAACGATAACAAAACCGATCAGCGGTAACAGCCAACCGGCAATGATCGCGCCGACAATGCCGACGACGATATTACCCAGAAGTCCAAAACCGTAGCCCTTGACGAGCAGGCCGGCGAGCCAGCCCGCAATTCCGCCAATCACCAGCCAAATGATGAAATCGATTATCATGACGATCCCTCCGCGTTACACCGGCGCAGGTCCGGCGTGTCCCAATTCCCGCTGGGGATTATAGAGTGAGTCGGGCGGGGGCGTCGCACCGTGAAAAGCGAACTATCCACCGCGCAGACCGGCTCGGGTGCCTCGTCCCGCACTCTCTTGCCCTGGTCCTGTGAACGCTTTGGCCGCGGGCGAGGGCGAGCTTGCGCGCGGCGGCGCGGAGCCAATCGACCTCACACATCCACCTTCAGCGCGGCGATGAACGCCTCCTGCGGGATGTCGACCTTGCCGAACTGGCGCATGCGCTTCTTGCCTTCCTTCTGCTTCTCGAGGAGCTTGCGCTTGCGGGTGACATCGCCGCCGTAGCACTTTGCGGTCACGTCCTTGCGCAACGCGCGCACGGTCTCGCGCGCGATGATCTTGCCGCCGATCGCCGCCTGGATCGGCACCTGGAACATGTGCGGCGGGATGAGCTCCTTGAGTTTTTCGACCATGGCGCGGCCGCGGCTCTCCGCGCGCGTGCGGTGCACCAGCATGGCGAGCGCGTCGACCGGCTCGCCGTTGACCAGAATTTGCATCTTGACGAGATCGGCCGGCTTGAAATCGGTGAGGTGGTAGTCGAACGAGGCATAGCCTTTCGACACCGATTTCAGGCGGTCATAGAAATCGAACACCACCTCGTTGAGCGGCAGGTCGTATTTCACCATCGCGCGGTTGCCCACATAGGTGAGATCGATCTGCACGCCGCGCCGGTCCTGGCAGAGCTTCAAGACGCTGCCGAGGTACTCGTCGGGAGTGAGAATCGTGGCGCGGATCCAGGGCTCGTGCACCTCCTTGACGCGCACGGGATCCGGCATGTCGACCGGATTGTGCAGCTCGATCTGCCGGCCGTCGGTGAGATCGACGCGGTAGATCACCGAAGGCGCGGTCGCGATCAGGTCGAGGTTAAACTCGCGCTCGAGCCGCTCCTGGATAATCTCGAGGTGCAATAGCCCGAGAAAGCCGCAGCGGAAGCCGAAGCCGAGCGCGGCCGAGGTTTCCATCTCATAGGTGAAGCTCGCATCGTTGAGGCGAAGCCTGCCCATGGCCGCGCGCAACTCCTCGAACCGGGCGGCGTCTACCGGAAACAATCCGCAGAACACGACCGGCACCGCCGGACGGAAGCCGGGCAGCGCTTCGCGCACGGGCTTGCGATCGTCGGTGATCGTGTCGCCGACGCGGGTGTCGGCGACCTCCTTGATCGAGGCGGTGAGAAAGCCGATCTCGCCGGGGCCTAGCTCCTCGACATTGACCATCTTCGGCGTGAACACGCCGACCCGATCGACCTCGTAGGCGGCGCCCGTGCCCATCAACCGGATGCGCTGGCCTTTGCTGAGCGTCCCATCGACCACGCGCAGCAGCACCACCACGCCGAGATACGAATCATACCAGCTGTCGACCAGCAGCGCCTTGAGCGTCGCGTCGTGATCGCCGCGCGGCGGCGGCAGCCGCGTGACGATCGCCTCCAACACCTCCGGCACGTTCTCGCCGGTCTTGGCGGAGATCTGCAGCGCATTGGACGCGTCGAGCCCGATCACGTCCTCGATCTGCTGCTTGACCTTGGCGGGCTCGGCGGCCGGCAAGTCGACCTTGTTGAGGATCGGCACCACCTCGTGATTGTTGTCGATCGCCTGATAGACATTGGCGAGCGTCTGCGCTTCGACCCCCTGCGAGGCGTCGACCACCAGCAGCGAGCCCTCGCACGCGGCGAGCGAGCGGTTGACCTCGTACGCGAAATCGACGTGCCCGGGCGTGTCGATCAGGTTGAGCACGTAATCCTTGCCGTCGCGCGCGCGATAATTGAGCCGCACGGTCTGAGCCTTGATGGTGATGCCGCGCTCGCGCTCGATGTCCATGGAATCGAGCACCTGCTCCACCATCTCGCGGTCGGCGAGCGCGCCGGTCGCCTGGATCAGCCGGTCGGCGAGCGTCGACTTGCCGTGGTCGATATGCGCGATGATCGCGAAATTGCGGATATTGGCGATGGCCGCATTCATGGCGCGCGGATTAGCACCCGCGTCCGCGAGCGGCAAGCGCGGACCCATGACCACCGGCCTGGCGATTTCGGTGCAATCGAGAGGCCTGTGGTCATGGGTCCCCGCTATCGGGGTCCCAAAATTCGCGGAGCGAATTTTGGGGAGCCCCTCGCGGGGGCGACAGCGGAGAAACGAAACTTGAGCTGGCTAGCTACTCTGCCGCAACGCGCTGCTGCGGCAGGAACGGCTCGAGCACGACCGGCTTGTCCGCGCGCGCGACGATGGCGTGGCCGGGCGGAACCGGTTTCCAGTGCGCGCGCTCGGTATCGAGCGGCTCGGACACGATCACGACACTGCCGCCGGCTTCGCGGTAGTAGAGCGAATTGGCGTTGTCGTTCGCGGAGTAGCGGAACGCGTAGAGGTCGCGGCCGTTGGTCAGCGCCGCGGTGAAGCGCAGGGGCTCGCGGTAATCCTTCGCGCTCACCATGTCCGTGAGCGTGGCGAGCACGCGCGCCGTCGCGCCGACCGGATCCTTGTCGCCGCCGGCGCCGAGGATTGCGAGAAACACCGCCTCGGAATCCGTCGTGCCGATGCGCGAGCCGTAGAACTCGTCGGGGATCATCGCCTCGACCTTGCGGCGCATGCGCGCCCACTGGCCGATTATTCCGTTGTGCATGAACAGCCAGCGGCCGCAGGCGAAGGGATGGCAGTTGGGGCGCGTGATCGGCGTGCCGGTCGCGGCGCGCACGTGGGCAAAGTAAAGGTGCGAGCGGATGTGGCGGCAGAGATAGCGCAGGTTCTCGTCCGACCAGGCCGGCCGCACCTCGCGGTAAAGCCCGGGCTCGGCGTGCTCGCCGTACCAGCCCATGCCGAAGCCGTCGCCGTTGGTGGCGGCGGTGGATTCCAGCGCCCGCTGGCTCTGCACCACCAAGGAGTGTGCGGGCGCGGTGACGTATTGCTCCAGCGGGATGGTCTCGCCGCGATAGGCAATCCAGCGGCACATCGGTCTGCTCCGGAATCAGACAGCTATCATCGGCCAATCATGCGGCAAAGCAAAGGCGGCAAGCCGCCTCGGCCCGAGATATGGACCTCTCCGGCGCGCCATGCCATAGCCCGATTTAGTGCACCTCCTCTTCTATTGGGGATAGGCGAGGCAGGCCATTCGAGGCTTTCTATGCTTGTCGTCCCGGCCGAGCGCAGCGTAGCGAAGCGAGAGCCGGGACCCAGTAATCACTGACAGTGCGGTGATTACTGGGTCCCCGCTTGCGCGGGGACGACCGGTGGTGAGTATTGCGCATGTCAGTCATAACGCATGCCGGACGCCGCGGCTTTGCCTTGGTCGAGCGCCTGCTCGAGGCGCTCAGCGATCCGGCGCGGGGCGAGCGCACTGCGGCGATGCTCGTGCTGGGCTACGTGGCCGTTTGGACGCTCTACGGCGCTCTCGCGAAAGCGAGCCAGGACATCCACATCGACATGTCCGAGCAGTTCACGCTGTCGCGCGAGCTGGCCTGGGGCTACGCCAAGCATCCGCCGCTCGCGATGGCCGTCGTGCGCGCCTGGTTTGCGATCTTTCCTGCCACCGACTGGTCCTATTATCTGCTCGCGATGGCGAATGCGGGCCTTGCGCTGTGGCTGGCGTGGCGGCTCTCGGCGCGCTTTCTCGATGGCGACAAGCGCGTGCTCGGCCTCGCGCTGCTCACACTGGTGCCGTTCTTCAACTTTCACGCGCTCAAATTCAACAGCAACACGGTGCTCATGCCGCTGTGGGCGGCGACCACGCTGTTGTTTCTGCGCTCGTTCGAGACGCGGCGCGTCGTCGATGCGGTGCTCGCCGGCATCGCCGCCGCGGCGGCGATGTACGGCAAATATTGGTCGGTGTTTCTTCTGGCGGGACTCGCGATCGCGGCGCTCGCCGATCCGCGGCGCGGCGACTATTTCCGCTCGCCCGCGCCGTGGGTGACGATTGCGGCCGGTGCGCTCGTGCTCGTTCCCCATCTGGCATGGTTGGTGGCGAACGATTTCGCGCCGTTTTCCTACGCCGTGGCGGTGCACGGGGCCGCGTCGTTCGCCTCGACCTTGCGCAGCACGGCGGGTTATTTGGCCGGAAGCGCGGGCTACGTGGCGGCGCCGCTGCTGATCGTGTTTCTCATCGCGCGCCCCAGCGGCGTTGTGATGCGGGATATGGCATGGCCGCCGGTCTCGCCCGATCCGCGGCGTCGCTTCGCGGCGGTCGCCTTCTGGCTGCCCCTACTGCTGCCGGCCGTGCTCGCGCTCGCCGCCGGCGTCGGGCTCGTGTCGCTGTGGTCGATGTCGGCCTGGGCGCTGTTGCCGGTCATGTTGCTGTCGTCGCCGCTCGTCCTGATCAGCCGCCGCGATATCGTGCGCGTACTCACGCTCGCTTTGGTATTTCCGCTTGTCATGCTGGCGCTGGCGCCGGCGATTGCATTTGCGATCCATCGCGCCGGACCCGAGCCGGGTGCGGCCCATTCTTCGGTGCTGGTAGAACCGGTGGAACGGCTCTGGCGCGAAACCACCGATCGTCCGCTGCGCCTGTTCGCCGGGTTCGACGAATTCACCGACGGGGTCGCGTTCTACATGCCCGGGCATCCCATCGCTGCGCACGTGCTCGACCGCGGCCTCTCGCCCGCGCTCGCAGAGCGCATTGCGCGCGACGGCATCGCGATGGTTTGCCCGGCGCGCCCGCACCACCTGCCGAGTGCGGAATGGTGCCTCACCGCCGCGAACGGCATTGCCGCGCGCTTCCCGGGAGGCAAGCGCCTCGATGTCACGCTCGCACGCCGTTATCTCGGCAGTGACGGCGAGCCGGCGCGTTACACCATCATCACCGTGCCGCCGCGGTAGCGGAGTCTACGTTGTCGTCCCCGCGAAAGCGGGGACCCAGTAATCACCGGACGAGCAGTGATTACTGGGTCCCGGCTCTCGCGCTTCGCGCTCGGCCGGGACGACAGCCGCGACTAAATCGCCGGATTGACCGCCGCCCTGAGCAGCGCCAGCGCATTATCAATCGGCGATTGCGCGCTTGCCACCGACTGTTCGAACTCGCGGCAGGCGCGGTCGAAGCGCGCGAGCTCGGTGCGTTTCTGGTCCTCGTCCAGAAACGAGTAAACCAGCGCTTCGCGCGCGATATCTTTAAACTGCCGATAGCCGAATCCGTAATCGCGCGCGGCGCGAAAATATTCGTTGCTCAGAGTGATGCGCGAAACGCCCGCATCGTCGGTCGACAGGACGACAGGAACGCCGGCTGCGAGATAAGTGGACAGCGGAGCATCCTTGCCACGCACGCCCAGGATCAGGTCATTGCTGGTGAGATTGATCTCAACCGCGACCTCCCGCGCGCGCATCTCGGCGAGCAGCCCTTCCATGTCGTGCTCGAACGCGAGCGAGACGCCGTGGCCGATGCGGCGCGCTCCGCCGATCTCAATCGCTTCGCGGATGTGGAACGTGAGATCGGTCGGCGGCACCAGTCCGAGCCACAGTTCGCCCGCATGCAGCGCGACCGGCACGTCGGGCACGAGAAAGCGGATGATCTGCATGTGTCGCGTATAGTCGCGGCGCGCAATGAGAGCGTCTTCCGGGCCGACGAAGTTGAGCGCCACGACCTGCTGCTCGGCGCGAATGAGCGCGGCGGCAATGGCGGTGCGAATAAACACCTGGTCGAGCGGCGCGTCGCGTACAACCTGGGCAATGAACCGAAACGTGACTCCGCAGGCCGGCTGCGCGGCTGGCGTATCGCAAGCCAGCTCACTTCTGATTCTGCCGATCAGGGCGGCAACGTCGCCGCGCCTCGCTGCCACGCAATCCTCAAGCCCGGTTGCTTGCAGCGCCGTCAGCCTTGCAGTGTCATCCTCCTTCCCTTTGATCGCGTTGGTGAACTTCTCGCGGTCATTGGGACAAGAAAACGAGATCATGAACTCGACGTATTGAACGTTTTCGCCTGCATATTGGCGAAGCTGATCGAGTACCATGTCGAAACGCGAGCCGCCGGCTGCATCGAACTTTTCGAACGTCGCGAAGAACTGATCGTGGCTGGTCGGAACGGCAGGCGTCGGCAGGAATGCACGCATCGAGAACGCGTCCACCAGCCGGTCGTAAAGTTTCTGGTCGCTCAGGGCGTCGGAAACCGGGGCCGCACCCGCCTGGTCGCAATACCGGTGTTCCACCACGATGTTGATGAGATTGACGCAGAGTTGGCGCTCCGCGGCCCAGGCGATGAAGCGTTCCGCGTAGACCGCGCCGGAGAGATGCGTGTGCAGGTCGCCGCCCTTCGGCATGCGACGTAGGAATGCGCGCAAAGCCGTGTAGTCGGCGCGCGCATCTTCGAAGCGCGCGGCCGTGACGGTTGCGTCGAAATCGGCGGCCAACATGACGAACCGCAGCGCGAAGACGAGCGCCACCAACAACACCACGATGAGGAGTATCCGTCGCCGCACGGCCAGCCCCGCTGCGCTAATTCAATAAGCAAGCTAGCGTATGTGTTGGTCGGATCAAAATCAGCTGCTTCCGCTTGTCCCGCACGAGCGGCAGTGCTCCGCCCTCATCCTGAGGAGCGAGCGCAGCGAGCGTCTCGAAGGATGGGGGCGGCCTCATGTTTCGAGACGGCGCTTCGCGCCTCCTCAGCATGAGGCCGGTGCTTGCAATGCGAAAGTGGCAGCGCGATTTGGCGCTGTTGGATATCAATACCGGTAATGGTCCGGCTTGTACGGGCCGTCGACCGGCACGCCGATATAGGTCGACTGCTTGTCGCTCATGCGCGTGAGCTTGACGCCGATCTTGGCGAGGTGCAGCCGCGCGACCTTCTCGTCGAGATGTTTCGGCAGCGTGTAGACCTTCTTCTCGTACTTCTTCGCATTGGTCCACAGCTCGATCTGCGCCAAGGTCTGGTTGGTGAACGAGGACGACATCACGAAGCTCGGGTGGCCCATGGCATTGCCGAGGTTAACCAGCCGGCCCTCGGAAAGCAGGATGATGCGCTTGCCGTCGGGAAACTCGATCTCGTCGACCTGCGGCTTGACGTTGTGCCACTTGAAATTGCGCAGCGCCGCCACTTGGATCTCGCTGTCGAAGTGGCCGATATTGGCGACAATCGCGCGGTCCTTCATACGGCGCATGTGCTCGATGGTGATGACGTCGATGTTGCCGGTGGCGGTGACGAAGATGTCGGCGCGCGGCGTGGCGTCTTCCATCGTGGTCACCTCGTAGCCTTCCATCGCTGCCTGCAAGGCGCAAATCGGATCGACCTCGGAGACGAGCACGCGGCAGCCGGCCTGGCGCAGCGAGGCGGCCGAGCCTTTGCCCACGTCGCCGAAGCCCGCGACCATTGCCACCTTGCCGGCCATCATCACGTCGGTGCCGCGGCGGATGCCGTCGACCAGGGATTCCCGGCAGCCGTAGAGATTGTCGAATTTCGACTTGGTGACGCTGTCGTTGACGTTGATTGCCGGCCAGAGGAGGGTGCCCTTCTTCTGCATCTCGTAGAGCCGATGCACGCCGGTTGTGGTTTCCTCGGTCACGCCGCGGATCGCATCGGCGTTCTTGCGGTACCAGCCAGGCTGGTCCTTGAGCCGCTGCTTGATGGCGGCGAACAGGACCTCCTCTTCCTCGTTGGTGGGCCGGTTGAGCAGGCCGGCCTCGCCCTCCTCGGCGCGCACGCCGAGATGGATGAGCAGCGTGGCGTCGCCGCCGTCGTCGAGGATGAGATTGGGCGAGCCGCCGTCGTCCCACTCGAAAATGCGGTGCTGATAGTCCCAATAGTCCTTGAGCGTCTCGCCCTTGACCGCAAACACCGGGGTGCCGCTCGCGGCCACGGCCGCCGCCGCATGGTCCTGAGTTGAATAGATATTGCAGGAGGTCCAGCGGACGTCGGCGCCCAGGCGCTTGAGCGTTTCGATCAGGACGGCGGTCTGGATCGTCATGTGCAGGGAGCCGCAGACGCGGGCGCCGCGCAGCGGCTGCTCGGGCCCGTATTCCTCGCGAAGCGCCATCAGGCCGGGCATTTCCGTCTCGGCGATGGCGATCTCCTTGTGCCCCCAATCGGCTAGCGCGATGTCCTTGACGACGTAATCGGCAGGCTTGCCCCGGGGAGCGGTTTTGGGGACGACCTTCGAGGCGGCTTTCATGGCGCTCCTTGCGAGGTTGGCGGGGGCGGTTTTCGGGCGTGGCTATAGCAGCGGCCGCCGCGGCTCGCAATAAAGATATAAACATGTCTTTATATGTTCGCGCGCCTGGTTCCTGCCCATGTGGGGGTGGCGGAGGTTCGCCGGGGCGAACCGGCGAACCAGCGCCGCGTTGACTTCGGGGGGCGAGGGCGCCGCCCACGAGCCGGACCCGTGTGATGCAAGAGAACTCGTTATTCGAGCGCGATCCCTCGGCCTCGATCACGTCATTGCGCGAGCTTGCCAAGGCCGAGAACGGATGCACGCGCTGCCCGCTCTATAAGAACGCGACCCAGGCCGTGCCCGGCGAAGGCCGCAAGCACTCGCACCTGATGCTGGTGGGCGAGCAGCCCGGCGATAAAGAAGATCTCGCCGGCAAGCCGTTCGTCGGCCCCGCCGGACGGATTCTTGATCAGGCGCTCGAGGAAGCGGGAATGCCCCGCGAGGATGCCTTCGTCACGAACGCGGTCAAACACTTCAAGCACGAGATGCGCGGCAAGCGGCGGCTGCACAAGCGCCCCAATGCCTATGAGATCGAGCGCTGCAAGATTTGGCTCGACACCGAGCGCGCGCTTGTGAAGCCCGTCGCCATCGTCGCGCTCGGCGCCACCGCCGCGCGCAGCCTGTTCGGCCGCCCCGTGACGATCGCCAAGGCGCGCGGGCAGACTTTGGATCTTGGCGACGGCACTGCTGCCTTCGTCACGATCCATCCGTCCTGGCTGCTGCGCATCGAGGACGAGGCGGACAAGGAGCGCGAGCGGTGCAATTTCGTCGCCGACCTGCGCCAGGCGGCAAAAATCTTGGCCAAGGCGCGCGCGGCCTGACTCTGCTGTCGTCCCCGCGAAAGAACACCTGTGATTACTGGGTCCCGGGTCTCGCCGCTACGCGGCTCGCCCGGGACGAGAGCTGTTCATTCCTGCTCGGTAAACCGGCCGCTCACGAGGCGCGCGAGCGCCTCGACCACCTCGGCGGCCTGCGCGCCGGTGGCCTCGACCGTGATTGTGGTGCCGGGACCCGCAGCCAGCATCATCAGCCCCATGATCGAGGTGCCGCCCACGGTCTCGTGCCCGCGCTTAACCTTCACCTCGGCGTCGTACTTTTCCACGAGCTGCACGAATTTCGCCGAGGCGCGCGCGTGCAGGCCTTTCTTGTTGCAGATTTCGAGCTCGCGCACGATCAGCGCGGCGTCCGCGTCGGCCCCGGAACCTTCCTTCGCCCCGGCTTCCTCGTTCATTTGCCGGTGAGAACGCGGCTGGCGAGCGTAATGTATTTGCGCCCGGAATCCTGCGCCGCCGCCACCGCCTCGGTGAGCGGGCATTCGCCGCGCACCTTGGCGAGCTTGACGAGCATCGGCAGGTTGATGCCGGCAAGCACCTCGACCTTGGGCCGGCCCATCACCGAGATCGCCAAGTTCGACGGCGTGCCGCCGAACATGTCGGTGAGGATCGCGACCCCTTCGCCGCTGTCCACGCGCTTGACCGCCTCGATGATGTCCTTGCGCCGCTGCTCGACGTCGTCGTCGGGCCCGATGGTCACCGCTTCGATCTGTTTTTGCGGTCCCACCACGTGCTCAAGCGCCGAGCGGAACTCCGCGGCGAGACGCCCGTGGGTAACGAGAACCACGCCGATCATCGAATCCCCCGCGGGCACGACCCGGGTGCACCGCACGAAAGGGCGCCCATCTTGTCCAGTTCAAGCCGCGGCGCAAGGGTGGTTTCCGCGGTTTCTGGGGGATATTGCATCGCAGCAACGCTTACCCGGCGGCGCTCCCGGGAGCAATTGCCATGGGGAGAGGCAGGGCCGGGCCATAGTCTTGGGGGGCCGCCAAGCCTCCCGCAAGGATCATGACAGAGGTTTAACCTCCGGCTTCAGGGGTGGCGGGGGTGGCAGAAGCGGTCAGCATGGCAAGGATCGCGGGGAGGGGGTCATCGCCCGATTTGACCGCGAGCCGGGGGATGCGCAGCCCCTCGATCATCGCCGCGCTCGGCTCGGGCAGCCGCTCGGCGTCGGCGGCGGCGAGGTCGACGACCAGCCCGACCACCGCCACCGGCTCGTAGGCGAGCCGCCGGATGCCGAGTCCGCGCAACTCGATCCGCCCGGCCAGCGCCGCGGCCGGCCGCACCAGCAGAGAGCCATGACATGCCTCGAGCTCGACCCGGTCGTCCCCGACCAGACGGGCAAAGCGGATCAGCCCGGTTTGCGCGGCGCTAATCAGCGCGAGCGCCAGCCGCGATTTGCCGGATCCCGCCGGCCCGCGAATGAGCACCGCGCGGTTGCCGGCGAGCACCGCGGAGGCGTGCACTGTTGGGGAATGTCCAGCCGTCATGAAGCTGGCTCGTAACTCACCACGTCGTCATGGCCGGGCTTGGCACCGCAGGTCGGGTTTACCCGACCTGCGGCAGGTAAGTATGCGCAACTCGGGCAAGCCCGAGTTGCGATGCCATCCACGTCTTCTTTTCTGAGAATGCCATAAGCAAGACGTGGATGCGCGGGCCAAGCCCGCGCATGACGGTCGGCCGTCACATCGCGGGCAGGCGGACGATGAAGCGCGCGCCGAGCACCTTGGGCGCCAGGCCCGGCACCGCGAGCGACTGGCGATTTTCCGCCCAGATGCGGCCGCCGTGCGCGGCGATGATGTCCTTCGAGATCGACAGCCCGAGCCCGGAATTCTGGCCGAAAGCCTGATCCGGGCGGTGCGTGTAGAAGCGCTCGAAAATCCGTTGCATCGCCTCGCTCGGGATGCCCGGCCCGTCGTCGTCGACGATGATTTCCACCTCGTTCTTCACGCGCCGGCAGGTGACGCGCACGCTGCCGCCGGGCGGGGAGAACGAGCGGGCATTGTCGATGAGGTTGTCCATCACTTGGCCGAGCCGCGTGTCCTGGCCCATAACGATGTAAGCGCCGGGCCGCGCTGGCTGGCAATTGAGCTTCACGGCGACGCCGTCGTCGTGGCGCTCGCTCGCCACGCCCACGATGGTGGCGAGAAGCTTTGCCATGTCGACGGGCTCGACCTCGTGGCGCTGCATCTCGGCATCGAGCCGGCTCGCGGCGGAGATATCGGAAATCAGCCGATCGAGCCGCTTGACGTCGTGCTGAATCACGGAGAGCAGGCGCGCGCGGCTTTCGTCGGTGCGTGCCAGCGGCAAGGTCTCCACCGCCGAGCGCAGCGAGGTGAGCGGATTTTTCAGCTCGTGCGCCACGTCGGCGGCAAAGCTCTCGATCGCCTCGATGCGGGTGTAGAGCGCGTCGGTCATGTCGCGCAGCGAGCCGGAGAGATGGCCGATTTCGTCGCGCCGATGGCTGAGATCGGGAATTTCCACGCGCGAGCGCAGGCGCCGGCGCACGAGCTGCGCGCTTTCGGCAAGCCGCCGTACCGGGCCGGCGATCGTGCCGGCGAGCAGGAACGACAGAACCACCATCACGCCCGAGGCGATCAGGAACAGCTTGAAAATGGCGAGCCGCTCGGCGCCGAGCGTGTTGTCGATGTCGGCGCCCTGGGTCGAGAGCATCAGCGCGCCGCGCACCGCGCGGAAGCGCTGCACCGGCACCGCCACCGAGACGATCACCTCGCCGCGCTCGTTGATGCGCACCATGCTCGACTTGAAGCCGAGCAGCGCGTTGCCGACTTCCTCGTAGCTCTTGCCGTTCTGCTGGCCGAGTTCGCGATAGAGCGGCAGGGTTCCGCGGGAAAGCCAGGTGCGGATCGTGGCGTAGATGCGTTCGAGAAAGCCCGGCTTCTGCGTCGGCGGCGGCAGGTCGAAGCGCAGCACGTCGTAGAAATTGCGGCTGTCGAGCATCAACGCGCCGTCGCGGTCGTAGAGCCGCGCGCGCGTGTTGGTCGGCGACACGAGGCGGCCGAGCAGCGGCGCCACCCGCTCCGGGTTGATCGGGAATTCGAGCCCGCTGAGCGAGTCGTCGTACGGGCCGTAGCTCTCGCCGGCCTGCAGGTTGAGCAGCCGCTCGGGATCGATCGGATTGAACTCGGTCTCCACCGTCGCCGAATTGGCGACCGCGCGGGCGATGATCTCGCCCTGCACCAGCAGGCTCTCGCGGCGCGCGTCGATCAGGCCGGCGCGGAAGTGCGACAGCCAGAAGATGCCGATCACCAGCGCAAGCAGGCCGGTGACGTTGAGAAAGATAATGCGGCGGGTGAGGCTGGAAAAGCTGATGCGGACGAACAGGTGCCAGCCCTGCCGCAGCAGGTCGAGGATCCGCTCGCGCCAACCGCCTCTGCGCAGCGGCACGCTCTCGTCGGACCCTGACGGCTCGACTTCGGTGAAAGTTTCCGGCGTTCGCTCAAGCACGATCGGTCTGCCGGTTGTACGCCCCTTGCGACTGCGCCAGCCGTTTGCGGCTCAATCAGCCCAATGCGCCGCGCGCAGAATCCCTCCTCTGCTCATGCCCGCGCAAGCGGGCATCAGGGAGGCCGGCGTCACATCTCCTTGAACCGATAACCGACGCCGTAAAGCGTCTCGATCATATCGAAATCGTCGTCGGTTCCCTTGAACTTCTTGCGCAGCCGTTTGATGTGGCTGTCGATGGTGCGGTCGTCCACGTAGACCTGGTCGTCGTAGGCCGCGTCCATCAGCGCGTTGCGGCTCTTCACCACGCCAGGCCGCGCTGCCAGCGCCTGCAGGATCAGGAACTCGGTGACGGTCAGCGTCACCGGCTCGTTCTTCCAGGTGCAGGTGTGGCGCTCCGGATCCATGCGCAGCAGCCCACGCTCGAGCACCTTGGCGGCGTCGGTCTCCTTCGGCGCGCTGCCGTCCTTCGGCGTCGAGCGGCGCAGGATCGCCTTGACGCGCTCGACCAGGAGCCGCTGCGAGAACGGCTTCCTGATGAAATCGTCGGCGCCCATTTTGAGGCCGAACAGTTCGTCGATCTCCTCGTCCTTGGAGGTGAGGAAGATCACCGGCATGTCCGACTTCTGGCGCAGCCGCCGCAAGGTCTCCATCCCGTCCATGCGCGGCATCTTGATGTCGAGGATGGCGAGGTCGGGCGGTGAGGTCTTGAAGCCGTCGAGCGCCGAGGCGCCGTCGGTATAGGTCATGATCCGGTAGCCCTCGGCCTCGAGCGCGATCGAGACGGAGGTCAAAATATTGCGGTCGTCGTCGACGAGAGCGATTGTCGGCATAGCCCCTGTCCCTGGCCTTCGCCCCGCGGGCTGTCAAGCCCGCAGGGCACGCCCCAATTGTGGCGAAACCCTGACAAACCCGTGATTCGTCAAAGGGTTTCCCAGCATACCCCGCTATGCTACTGGCCGCCAAGGTCAACTTGCCGCGTCAGCCTCATTCTCTGTCGTCCCGGCCGAGCGCGAAGCGCGAGAGCCGGGACCCATGACCACCGGCCAGGCGATCCAGCGCGCAACCGAGCAGCCTGTGGTCATGGGTCCCCGCTTTCGGGGTCCCCAAAATTTGCGGAGCGAATTTTGGGGAGCCCCTCGCGGGGACGACATCGGAGAGTTATTCGCGGGGACGACACCGGAGAGTTAATGCGCCTGGGACGATACCGAAGCATGACGCGTCCCGCGATACGCTCTACATAATAAAGCCTCAGAGCGCGGAGGCGCCCCATGCAGCCCACCCCCGACTTCAAGCCTGCCGTCGCCGCGAAAAAGCTGCTGCGCGAGGGCCGTTCCGGCGCGCTCGCCACCTTGATGCCGGGGAACGGCGATCCCTATTGCTCGCTGGTCAATGTGGCGAGCGATGCCGACGGCGCACCGCTGCTGCTCATTTCGCGGCTCGCGGTGCACACCAAGAACATCCTCGCCGATCCGCGCGTCTCGCTGATGATCGACGAGCGCAAGGAGGGCGACCCGCTCGAAGGCGCCCGCGTCATGCTGATGGGCACCGCCGCGGCGACCGGCGACGCGCAGGCGCGCCGGCGCTACCTCGCGCGCCAGCCCGAGGCGGAGATGTTCGCGGGCTTTGCCGACTTCGCCTTCTACCGGGTGACGCTCAAGGCGGCGCATCTGGTCGCCGGCTTCGGGCGCATCGTCGATCTCAAGCCGGAAGATATTTTGACGCCGGTCGATGATGCCGCCGAACTCGTCGCCGCCGAGCCGGAAATTTTGGCGCACATGAACGGCGACCACGCCGACGCGTGCCGGCTCTACGCGACGCGGCTCCTCGGCGCGCGCGACGGCGAATGGCGCTGTGTCGGCGTCGATCCGGAGGGCCTCGAGCTGCAGCAGGGCCGCACCGCGCTGCGGCTTTCCTTCTCGCAGCGCGTGCGCGAGCCGGCCGTGCTGCGCGATGTGCTGAAACAGATGGCAGAGCGGGCACGCGCCGCGGGGTGACTCGTCACTCGAAGGTGTCGTCCCCGCGAAAGCGGGGACCCAGTAAACATTGACAGTGCGATTTCGCCCCGGCTGTCAAAACAACTAAACTCGGTGGTTACTGGATTCCGGCTCTCGCTCGCTTCGCTCGCTCGGCCGGAATGACAGCCAACAAAACTGGAGAAGACACCATGCGTGGGGCGTTGATCACATTGGCCGTCGCTATCTCCGCAAGCGCGGCGTTGGCGCAAACGCAAGTGCCGATCGCGTTGCGCGACATGGGCTCGTTCCACATCGGCGGACGCGTCATCGAGGTGAGCGGGCAACCGATCAAGGAGGTCGTGTTCACGCCGGGCGGCGTACCGGCCAAGGTCGATCCCAACGGCGCCTATCAGATCGAGCAGATGTACGTGCAGTATTTCCTGCCGCAGAACCGGCGAGGAAAAGTGCCGCTCTTGCTCTGGCACGGCGGCGGGCTCACCGGCGTCACCTACGAGACCAAGCCCGACGGCGGCGAGGGCTGGCTCACGATGTTCATCCGCAACGGCTGGGACACCTACATCTCGGACGCGGTCGAGCGCGGCCGCTCCGGTTGGACCAATACATTCAAAGGCGAGCCGGTGTTTCTGCCGCTCGGCGATCCCTGGGAGCGCTTCCGCATCGGCCCGCCGGGCTCGTGGAACGCGGACAAGGCCAAGCGCGTGACCTATCACGGCACGCAATTCCCGATCGACGCCTACGAGCAATTCATGAAGCAGGGCGTGCCGCGCTGGCTCACCACCGATGACGCGATCGTCGCCGGCTACATCGAGCTGGTGGACAAGGTGTGCCCGTGCGTCGTGCTGGTGCACAGCCATTGCTAAAACTGTTGCGCGCCATCTCACGCCAGTGCGGCCAAGCCTGATTTTCTTTGTATTCCCACTCATCTGCCGTATCATCCCATCTCACCGGGCAACAGGGAATTTCACCAAGTTCGTTGCCCCGGTGTTGCCCCAGGGGATTTCAGATGGCAAGGCAGACGCTCACGGACCGGACGATCAAGGCACTCAAGCCGGCCAATCCAGGCCAGCGGCGTGAGGTGTGGGACGGCCTCGGCGGCGTGCCGGGCCTCGGCATCCGCGTCACCGACAAAGGGGCCAAATCGTTTGTCTTGGCGACCCGGTATCCCGGCAGCAAGAATCCGACTCGCCGCGCGCTTGGCGCCTACGGCGAGCTGACGCTTGAGCAGGCCCGCGAACGGGCGCGCGGCTGGCTCGCGCTCATACAAAAAGGGGTTGACCCCACCGACGAGGAGGAGCGCCAGCGCCTAGCCGAACAGCGCAAGCGGGAAAATTCCTTCGCTGCGGTGGCCGAGGACTTCATCATCAGGAAGGTGCGCTTCGAGCGGCAGGGTTCCGGGGTCGAGCGCACGATCCGCAAGGTACTCATCCCGGCATGGGGCAAGCGCGCGATCACTGAGATCACCGCCCTCGATGTGATCAACCTGATTCGGCCAATCAAGGAACGCGCCCCCTACATGGCGCACGCCACTCTCGGCTATGCGCGGCGGCTTTTTTCCTGGGCCATAGAGCAGCACGCCTATGGCATTGAGGCATCGCCTTGCGAGCGCCTCAAGCCGGAAAAGATCATTGGCAAGAAAAAGCCGCGCTCGCGCGTCCTTACCGATGACGAGCTGCGCGCGTTCTGGCGGGCCGCTGGGCGCATGTCTTATCCGTTTGGCCCGCTGCTCCGAATGTTGCTCTACACCGGCGCTCGCCACATGGAGGTTGCCGCCGCACCGTGGGCCGAGTTCGACATGGTGAAGCGCCTGTGGACCGTTAGCCCGGAGCGGTTCAAGTCGGACACACCCCATCAGGTACCACTCGTCGCCGACGTGGTCGCTCTGCTCGACGGCCTACCGCGGGTCGGCGCCTTCGTCTTCTCAGCCAATGGCGAGCGCGGCACTGAGTTTCACTACAAGGCAAAGAACCGGCTCGATGCGCGTATGTTGCGTACCCTCAAGGCAATGTCGCGGAGGCGCGGCGAAGATCCGAGCAAGATCGAACTGAGGCCATGGGTGATACATGATCTGCGCCGTGTCGTCCGTTCGCATCTGTCCGCGTTGCGTGTCCCTGATCATGTCGCCGAAATGGTGATTGGGCATGGGCGGCAGGGCTTGC
>Ga0306926_10001440_pt1 | contig 23628 bp, 21 predicted proteins | sample flu12Cox44000178_FD_203759 | JGI IMG/M metagenome (GOLD analysis project Ga0306926, IMG submission 203759) | Lab enrichment of tropical soil microbial communities from Luquillo Experimental Forest, Puerto Rico - flux8day.12C.oxic.44.000.178 (v2)... | ecosystem: Environmental > Terrestrial >...
GCGTTCGGCACGAATAGCGCCGGGTGGGAAAACTCGACCGGGGCCGCATCGTTCGGCGAGATGATCACCCGCATCCCTATCCACGTCTTGTCGAACAGCCTCTCCGCAAAGTCGTAGGGCATCCGCACGCAGCCGTGCGAGGCTGCATACCCGGGAAGTGGCCCGCCGTGCAGCGCGATGCCGTTCCAGGTGATGCGCTGCATGTTCGGCATCCAGGCATCGTCATAGAGGGTCGAGTGGTGGTCCTTGTCCTTTTCGATGATGGTGAACACGCCCGCTGGCGTCTCGCGTCCTGTGGTGCCGGTCGACACCGGCGCGCGCAGGATCCATCCGTCGGCGTCGTAGAAAGTGACCTGCTGGCTCCCGATCGACACGATCGCCATGATCGGCTCGCCCGCCTCGCGCGGCGCCGTCGCCTCAGTGGTTGGCGCGGGTCGCGCCTGTCTCGCCGCGGCGTCAGCGGTCAGCGCCGCCATCGCCACGAGCGCCACGATGGCGGGAACCCCCCAACGCCGCGTCGCCACGGTGGATTGCGCGGTCATGAATCGATTTACCAATGCCATGTCCCGTTGCAACGAAGATCCACTAACGTTCATCTTCGCACCGCCATCCACCCCAGCATCGGCGGTCGTGCAGGTCTTGGGATCGCGCAGGGCCCGCTGAAGATGCGCCCAATGCGGCAGGTGGTCGGAGAGGTGGCAAAGGAGATGCTGATTTTGGCTTGGGCAATAAAGGATGGCTTTTCTGGCGGAAGGGGCATCCGCGCCGCTGCTGTGACAGGGTCAAGTTCACGGGGCACTAGCAGAGCGAAATTACCGGGATGATGGACATGATTAGCGAGCTGGCCTGCTCGATTCCCGGCGCCCAAAAAGATATCGGCGCGGGCTGGGCCGACGATCGCGGAGCCGGTGTCTTGGGCGATCATCAATCGATCAAAGGAGACGCTCCGCTTCTCGCCGGTAAGTGGCAAGTTGGCTTGGATAAAAAATGGCGTGCCGTACACGTGCAGCGCGTTGTCGACGGCAATCGAGCGTCCCGGGGTCAGCGGCACGCCCTGGGCACCGACCGCCTCCCGGTCATGCGGTGCGCCCTGAGCGTCCTTCGGCTCGCGGTCATCCGACAACCCGACGATCCGGAAAAATACGAAGGACCGGTTTTGGCGTAGCACTTCCTCGGCGCTTTGCGGATTGGCATGCATCCAGTCACGAATACGCTCCGGCGACATCTCTTTACGCGGGATAATGTTACGCTCAATGAGAATGCGGCTGACCGGCACGAACGGATAGCCGTTATGGCCATCGTAGTTGATGCGGATTATGGCGCCGTCTTCCAGACGTATGCGCGCTGATCCCTCAATCTGGATCGCAAGCGCATCCGCCTGACTCTTGATCCAACAGATCTCAAGATGCTTGCCGTCAAGGGCGCCGTCGAGGATCTGGCCGCGATCGTAATAGGGCACCAGTGCACCGCTGCTAGTCCGTCGCAACGACTGTCCCTTGTTGGGAAAGCCGGGACCAGTGCTGTTGCGCGGCGGTACCAGGTCTGGCGGCCGGCGGTAGATTGGGACTTTGAAGACTCCAGTAGGAAACCGGGAGCCGTCGACGATAGGTTCGTAGTAACCGGTCAACAAACCGGCACTATCGCCCAGCTTGGCTATGCGCAGCGGGCGGAAATTGTGTTCGAAAAATATCCGCGCCTGGTCAGCTGTGAGCCGGCCAACGGCAAGCGCCTGACGACATACCTTCGTGAGCGCGAGGTACATCGGGTGCTTATCGCCTTCTCGCACGCTGGCGCGCAGCAGTGGGCGGCAACTCGTCAAGAAGGTAGCTAAGGCTGCTGCGTGATCGTCAGCCTTCCAGCCGTTCAGCGCATTCCACTCAATCGGCTCAATCGCTGTATTGGGGAGCCTTAGCGGTTCCGGCTCCAGCGTCGATATGCCGTTCGCCTCGACCGAGCGAGCTGAAAGCTGAGCTTTCGGGATCGCCTTGACCGAGCGAGCTGCAAGCTGAGCTTTCGGGATCGCCTTGACCGAGCGAGCTGCAAGCTGAGCTTTCGGGATCGCCTTGACCGAGCGAGCTGGAGGTTGAGCTTTCGGGATCGCCTTAACCGAGTGAACTGGAAGCTGAGCTTTCGGGATCGCCTTGACCGAGCGAGCTGGAAGCTCAGCTTTCGGCGGTGCTGCGCTTCGAGCAAATTGCAGTGGAAGGAGAAACAGCGGCGTCGCGACCGCTACTGCCACAATTGTATGTCGCCAACGGTGATACATTCGCACGCAACACCCGCCGCGATTGCAATCTAGTCGCGACTGATCTTCAGTTGAGCTCGCGTGACGAGCTGTCGCCACGCTGCACACATTCGTGCGTGAAGCCGACAACCCACCGAGCTAAGCGTGTCATGAGAAATTCGCTCAGCCTTAAAGTACTAATACGATCGATCGGCCCGGGTTCCCCCTGTCAATTGCGGCAAGCGCTGCCGAGCGGCGTCCCGGCTCAATAGACATGTCCGCCACAAACGGTTCATGTCGCATTCATGTCGCTGAGTCCACCGCCCTATACCAACGGAGAATAGGAACAGACCGAGAGTTAATTGAGTTTGTGTCAAAGAGTGGAGTTCATCGGTTAGCGGTCATATGCATCAAAATAAGTCGGTCGTGGCTATTACTTGTAGAGACACCGTCATGACAATTCGACGATTGCTAACGGCGAGCGCAATTATTCTTGCTGCATCTGTGTCGATGAGTTCGCAAGTTTCCGCTGAGCCTCAAGTCCCAGCTCCCGCTCAATTCACGGCTCCGCAGCCTGGCCAAGACAACGTCCCACAAGCGGATGCAAACTGTCCCGGACATCCCGACGCGCTCGGCACCAGCCGCGTCCTTCCACTCGATCCCGCGCAATATCCGCGGGTCGGCCACATGCAATATCCAGACTCGCTGCCGCTTAACGACAAGGAGGTCGTCCTCACCTTCGATGACGGCCCGGTGCCGGCCTATTCCAATGAGATTCTCGACATCCTCGCTTCGCAATGCGTGAAGGCGACGTACTTCATGGTCGGCGAAATGGCTCGCGCCTATCCCGCCGTGGTGCGCCGCGTTTACGAGGAAGGCCACACGATCGGTACCCATAGCGAAGACCATCCGTTGCGCTTCGGCCATTTGCCGGTCAAGAAAATCCGCCATGAAATCGACCGGGGCATCTCCGACGTCGATGCCGCCCTTGGCGGCGCCAGATATCTGGCGCCGTTCTTCCGCATTCCCGGGCTCGCCCGCTCCGACGTTGTCGAAAGCGAGCTCGCCGCGCGCGGACTGATCGTCTTCTCTTCCGACACGGACGCCGACGACTGGCATCGCCACATCAAGCCCGATCAGATCATTGCGCTCGCGATGCGCCGGCTTGAGGCACTCGGCAAAGGCATTTTGCTCCTGCACGATATCCATCCGGCGACGGCGGCGGCGCTGCCCGGGCTTCTCCAGCAACTCAAGGACAACGGTTTCCATATCGTGCAAGTGGTCCCGGCGGCGTCCTATGAAATCGCGATGGCGAAAAAGCCGGAAGCGCCGATGCCGGCCTCAGAACTGCGCGGCGACGAAACGTTTAACGGCATGGATCACAAGATTCTAGCGAGCTGGCCGCAAACATCGGCGAATATCGCCGCGGACGACAGCACGCTGCCGGCTCCCGATCCGTCGGCCTTCGAGCCCGATGCGCTGCCGTCCCAGGATACCGCAGATGTCCGATGGCCGGCTGAACCTGAGCTTAAGGCAGAGCCCGCGAAGCGGCACGCGCGGTCGGAAAAGTCGAGGCCGCACATGGCAACGGCATCAGGACGGGCCGTTGGGGGAACATACCAAAGAAGCATATACATCTACGTGGCGCCGCACCGCAGAAGCTACTCCCACAAAATAACTCACGCCACGAACGGCGACCACTAATACGGTGACAAAAGTTATCAGCGCCACATTTGCTTTAGGCGTGCACCGATAGGAACAGTCTTTAGAGGTGCGACTGCCGGAGAATTGCCGTCGCAGATTGGGACCGGCCACGCACATTGCTCGAAGCGGTCGGTGATCGCATCCCGAATGAACCGCGTGCGTAAGGCGTATATGTGCCAATTACCGTTGCTGCGCTGCTGATGCGCATAGAAACGTTGTGGCACAATTTCCATTCTCATTGCGGGCGGTCTTGGGGATAGAACTATTTGGCGAGGAAGTCCCACCAGTTGCGGCCGTTAACGTGGGCTGACGAGGCTCGAGATATTCCAGAAAGCCGAGCTACGGCTTTTCAGTTCATGGATCTACGTCGTAGCAATCGAAAGAAGATAAATGGCACAACCGACGAGTGCCCCGACGATCGTGCCATTTATGCGGATGTACTGCAGGTCGCTGCCCAGAACCAACTCGAGGCGGTCCGAGACGGTCCGCGCATTCCAGTTTCGAACGACTTCGGCGATTAGCAATCCGATCTCACCGCGCCATTGAAACAATTGTGTTACGAGGCGTTCGATGACGGCCTCGATCCGTGTATGGATGAATGCATCTTCCCGCATCGACCGAGCCAGGGCCAAGACTGCAGAATGGATTGTCGCGCGTGCCTTCGATCGCGGGTCCGACAATTCTTGCGTTAGTCGATCCGAAAGTCTGTCCCATGCGGATGTAATCCACGCCCCTACTTCTGGATCATCTAACAGGGTGTTTTTTAAGCGCTGGATTTTGTCTCGCTGATCGGCTGACCTCATCAAATTGTCGACCAGGCTTGCAACTCCGGTTCGGAACTGCACGCGAACCTCGCTGTTGCGTTGCCGCAAACGGTGCAAAACATCGATCGTGCCATCCATGATGGCGGCCGCGATGCGGCGATCGATGGTTTTAGGAATCCACCAGCGGCTACGCTGTTCCACCATCTCATCGATCTGAGTCCTGTTTGCCTTGATCCAGCTTTCGGCCGTCTCGACGACCTTTTCAAACAAAATGTCGCTCTCTGGGCTGGTTGTAAGAACCTCGATCACGCGGCCCAGCGGTGGCGCTACATCAAGGGTTCGCAACTGTTGGCCAACAGTGTGCTGGATAAATTCGGTAATTTGCGTGTTATGACTAGCGGCGAGCAAGCGTTTCAGTAGCGTAATTATCCAGTCCGAAACCATCGGCGCGGTCTCGGGCAATGCTAACCACCCGGCTATCTTTCCCGTGATATCCGCTTGATGCATTTTCGGAAGAATGACTTCCGGAACGAGAAAATTACGTTCGACAAAGGAACCAAGCGACCGTCCAATTCGATCTTTGTTGTTTGGTAAAATGGCAGTGTGTGGAAGTGGAATCCCAAATGGGTGCCGAAACAGAACGGTGATCGCGAACCAGTCGGCCAGCCCCCCAATAATTCCAGCTTCCGCCCCCGCGCGTACCAGCTGAACCAGCCATCCTGGCGAAGGTACGAAGCGCGTAGCAATCGCGATCACGATCATGAGGGCTAAAAGCCCCGTTGCAAGCAGACGATTGCGGCGCAGCGAACGTCGCACCTGTATCTCATCTGCCGATGATAATTGCGGAACGGGGGGAAATTCCACGTCTATAGAAGTCATAGTATCGCTCGCAAGCTGTAGAATCGCGATGTACGGAGCATCTCCGCGCGAGAACTAGTTGCCGGGACATCAACTAAGTTAGGTTGCGTTAGCAGTGTGCCCATCGCATCGCTTCACCGCGGCGGGTTTGCCGTCGGGCCGGATTTGACGTGCGAGTCTACGGGCAGGCGCGAATGCTCGTCCAAGTCAGTTGCCAAAATGTTTTTTAGATCGGGGGAGCGACGCCAAAGCCGACGCCCGCCTCGGTGACTCCACAGCGTAGAAAAGTGGAATTTCAAGATGGCGCGCAGTGTGAGCGCGCCACCCAGAAATATTTTCGACCGATGATGCTTCGGCGGACCAGCCGAAAAGGTGGTTACGGTTGGGATTGCGGTTGCGAAGCGTCGTCACTGGGGCGATTGCGCCGCTCGGCCATGAACTGGTCGAACTCGGCCCTGTCCTTGGCAAAACGCAGCCGCTGCAGAAACTCCTTAAACTCGCGCTGTTCTTCCTCAAGTCTGCTCAACGTGTCGGCGCGATAGTCGTCGAAAGCGCGATTGCCGCTTGAGGGCGGACGAGTCCCCCACCAGTTCATACCACTGCGCATGCTATCCACCTTGTTCTGCCACCGGCCCATGCCGTTATGGTTCCAGCAACCCATTCGTCCACTCCCTATCATGAAGGCGAGGATGGCTAGGCCCAACGGCCACCACCAGATAAAGCCGAGAATCATCAACGCGATCCAGGCTGGTTTTCCGAACTCATCGATCCTTGCTGCAATAGGCATGGCGGGGGCCTCTCGGATGAATGTAAATAACATTTACATCGCGCCTTCCAACTGTCAAGAGGGGGGGATCAGAGCGGGACGACTGCTTCATCTCCAGATCGTCGTGCCCACAAACGAACGGCTAGATGGCGCCAGCACCTTTGGCTGCCGGTAGTCCAAGGCCGCGCAAGTAGACCAGCACTGCAGCCTCCAGCAGCTCTTCGGGTGACATCGGCAAGGTGCGCCGTGCCGCGTCGCCGCGACCGAACAGCGAAGCAATGCCGTGTGACATCGACCAGATATGCAGCGCGACCATCAGGGCTGGGGGCCGAGACTGCGGCGGCATTTGCGCACACAGCATCTCAGAAGCGCCACGCAGAACGGCAAATGCCCGCTCCCCGGCTTCATGCAATTCGGGGGTAGTCGCAAGCGAAATACCGGCCTCGAACATCGCGGAGTAATAGGCCGGCTCCGCTCGTGCGAATTCAAGATAGGCCTTGCCCAGCCGATCGAGCGCAGCGAATGGCTGCGGGCGGCCATCGTCCCATGCCTTCTCCAGCACAATCGCGAACCGCTCGAAACCGCGCAGCGCGAGGTTAGCGAGAAGTTCATCGCGGTCGCGGAAATGGCGATAGGGCGCGGCCGGACTCACGCCCGCCCACCGCGCGGCCTCGGCAAAGGTGAAGCCCGCCGGTCCTTTCTTTGCGATCAATTCCAAGGCGGCGCGGAGCAGCGCTTCTTTCAGGTTGCCATGGTGATAGCCGCGCGGGCCGCCACTCCTGTCGTCTTTCGACCAGCTCATGTAAATAGCTTTTACATGAGCTGCCACGCTTCGTCGCGCGAATTTTATGCGGGGACTTCATTACCCCGAGCTGGCAAATACTAACTCCGGGCAAAATCTGTGCTGGGCTTCATTGGATCTAGATCCCGACAGCGCTATTGATCAACAGGTACGCTCTTCGACTGAGCAGATGAATAGAACACGTGGTCAAGTCAGGTGAGAAATTCCGCGAAATAGGAGGAGACCGATAGCCTACAAAGCTCGATCAATTTGCCGCCGATTGCCGGGCTGAGGTCGAGCCGAAAATTGGGGTCGAGCGCTGGTGACGCTCGAAGAGCGCGAGGACATAGCGACGCAACTGCCGCCGGACAACCACCTGGCCCTCAGCATCAACGACATGGACCTGAAACACCGATTTCGCGGTATCGAGACCGATTGCCTTAATCGTATGCATGTCCCGGATACGCTTGTAAAAAGGCGCAAAAATTCCCATCATTCTTACAGACGGCCAGGGGTGCCGCGGAGTTCGCGGCTGAGATCAAACCCGTAGAACCTGTCTGGGTCATTCCAGCGAAGGGAGCCGTGTCGTGACGGATCGCTTCCCGTGCATTGGCAAACCAAAAGTCGCCATCATTGGCGCTGGCGTCGTCGGGCTTGGTATTGCTTGGCGGCTGGCGGCACGCGGCGCTTTTGTCGAGGTCTTTGATCGTGGCGCGGCCGGTGCGGGCGCAACTCACGCGGCTGCCGGAATGCTTGCTGCCTGTGCGGAAGCCGAACCGGGGGAGGAGGCTCTTATAGCGCTAGGCCGCGAGAGCCAAGCACGCTGGCCGTCGTTTGCGGCGGAACTCCTCCGGGCGTCCGGCAACGACGTGGAGTTGCGCACCGAGGGCACGCTGGTTGTGGCCCTAACTGCGGATGATCAGGCGCGTCTTCACCACCAACTTGTTTTCCAGCACAAGCTCGGCCTGCCGCTGCAATGGATCACGCCAGCAGAAACGCGACAGCGCGAGCCGCATCTCGCAGGCAAGCTTGCTGGTTCTGTGTGGAGCCCGGAAGACCATCAGGTCGATAACCGCAGGCTTGCTTCAGCGTTGCGCATTGCGGCCGAAGGCAAGGGTGCGATTGTCCGCGAACACATGCCGGTCCAGGAAATCTCGATCACCGGCGGCCGCGCGGACGGAATTATTCTTTCCGATGGAACGAGGGTATCGGCCGACGTGGTAGTGTTGGCGGCCGGCGCTTGGTCCCGTGGCATTGTAGGACTCCCACACGAGCTGCGGCCGCCGGTGCGACCGATCAAGGGGCAGATGCTCGTGTTGCGCATGGATCCCGCTGCGCCGTTACTCAATCACGTTGTCTGGGTGCCGGGCGTCTATTTGGTGCCGCGCCGCGACGGACGTCTCGTTGTCGGCGCTACTGTTGAGGAGAAGGCGTTTGATACCTCGTTGACAGCTGGCGGCCTCTTAACGCTGCTGGAGGCGGCGTGGAGAGCGGTGCCGTCTGTCGAGGAATTGCCAATCGAGGAAATGTGTGTCGGCCACCGCCCTGGCAGTCGCGATGACGCGCCCATTCTCGGCTGCGGACCGGCCGAGGGCGTCATTTATGCGACCGGCCATCATCGCAACGGGATTCTGCTCGCGCCCGTGACCGCTGACACGATTGCGCGCCTGGTGCTCGAAGGTGCTTTGGACTCGGCCATTCGGCCCTTCGGCTTCGAGCGGTTTGCACCCGCACAAGCTGCAGAATAGGTCGAGGAAAGGAATCGATACGCGAATATGGGACAAGCATTGGAGATACGATTGAATGGGCAGGACGTATCCGTAGCTTCAGCGACTATTGCCGAACTCCTCGCAGAGCAAGCTATCAAAATAGGTCAGCGGGGCATTGCAGTCGCGCTCAACGGCTCGGTCGTTCCACGCTCGGCATGGTGTGAGACAGGGCTCAGTCCTGGCGACCGTGTCGAGATTGTGCGCGCGATGCAGGGTGGCTAACCGGAGTGACGCTGATGTCTGATCCCCTTGTGATTGCTGGCCGTGAATTCAAATCACGTCTGTTACTTGGCACCGCCGGTTATCCGAATCGGCGGGTAATGCTCGACGCGCTCGCCGCAAGCGGTACGGAAATGGTAACGGCCTCTATTCGGCGCATCAGCCTCGCGGGCGATGACGAGAGCCTGCTCAATCTCATTCCCAAGCACATCCAGTTCCTGCCCAACACTGCCGGCTGCCAGACAGCGAGGGATGCTGTGCTTACTGCCGAACTCGCTCGCGAGGCCCTCGGCACCAATTGGATTAAGCTCGAAGTCATTGGCGACCGCGAGCTGCTCTATCCGGACACCGAAGAGCTCGTGCGTGCCGCGGAGACGCTCGTATCGAAAGGCTTTGTCGTACTGCCATATTGTACTGAGGACCCTGTGGTCTGTGGCAAGCTCACCGATGCGGGCGCGGTTGCAGTAATGCCGCTTGGTTCCCCCATCGGTTCTGGCCTTGGTATCTGCAATCCCCACCTCATCGAGATCATCTGTGCGCGCTCACCCGTGCCGGTGGTGCTCGACGCCGGCATTGGCACCGCTTCCGATGCCGCGATCGCGATGGAGCTCGGCTGCTCCGCCGTACTGCTTAACACAGCGGTGTCGAAGGCGCGGGACCCGGTCATGATGGCGACGAGCATGCGCGCGGCGGTCGAGGCCGGCCGCTGGTCCCGGCTTGCCGGACGGATCCCAAAGATCGCGCATGCGGAGCCATCCAGCCCACAACTCGGTCTTGTCGGGACGTGAGACTTCCAGAACCGCCGCTTTTGCTTGTCACCGACCGCCGACAGGCACGGTGGCCGTTAGTCGAAATAGCGGCCCGCGCGATCACGGGCGGCTGCCGCTGGGTCAGCGTGCGAGAGAAGGATCTGTCTGAGAGCGATCAGATCGCGCTTGTCCGAACGTTGCTTCCGATTGCCTCGCGCCACGGCGCTCGCGTGTCGTTGCATGGTGAAGCTGCCCTGGCAAACGCGGCGAAGGCTGATGGCGTGCACCTGTCCGCGCTAAGCAATCCGATCGTTGCGCGTGAGTTGTTAGGAGCCGACAAGCTCATCGGCGTGTCGATCCACACCGTCACCGAAGCCGAGGCGATCGATCCCAGCGTTGTTGATTATGCGATTGCGGGACCGGCGTTCGAGACTGCGAGCAAGCCTGGCTATGGTCCCGAGATTGGCCGCAAAGGGCTTGTGGAGATCGCTGCTGCGGCGCATGTCCCCATCCTCGCTATTGGTGGCATCAACGTGACGCGCGCGGCTGAGGTACTTGCGCTCGGTCCGGTCGGCATCGCGGTGATGGGCGGCGTGATGCGGGCGGCCGATCCACAGCAGGAGATAAGAGCGCTACTCGCGACGGTCACCGCCGCACGGCGCTGATGGCGCGCAGGAATTCGCAGCCGCCGCCATCAAATAGTACGCCAAAGCCGTTTTTGGGCCCCTAGCATGCGACGCACGCAACATGGAGGCGACGATGAATGAGGACGCTGTCTGCTTATGGCACAAAGCGGACATAGCAATTGGACTAGTAGAAGTGCAGTACGTGACAAAACTCACGCAAAGCGAGCGGAAGACGTTATACGTCATCACGGATCGCGGCCGACAGGCTCTAGCGAATGCACTGCAATAGATGAGCGAGCCTCGCCAGAGGCGGACTTGCCCCGGCACTCATGCTGCAATGCGGCAGGACCGTTCGACCTCGCCTGGCTGCCGACTTAAACTCCCGCAAAGACGGACTGGCTTGCGTTTATATTTTTCACTGAAGCCCGGCGTGCATCTTTCACACTCTGGACAAAAAGCTGGCGTAACAGGTTTGTGCGGGTGAGCGTCCCGCCCTGCTAAAAAATCCAGAATAATAGGGTGGGCCGAAGCTGGGTTCCTAACTTCAAGGGGAGCCAGCCCATGCCAAGGGAGGAAATCCGCTCAGGTCGTTCGACTAGCCCCACAGGCTCCGAGTTCTTCAATGCGCTTGAGGAAATGAGCCGTGATTGGGTGGGGCGTGCAACAGCCGAAGTCGAACTCGGTCTCAAACTGTCGAAAAAGCTAACCGCAGCTCATTCAGTTCCTGATGCCATTACGGCCTATCAGGAATGGTTGAGCGAGGAGATGAACGCACGCGCTGAAGACGCACGTCTGTTGATGTCAAAAGTTCATGGATGCCAGCTCTCGACTCCTGTCGAGCAGTTGGACGAGCGGCAGCATGACCACGTAGCCTTTGCGTGCCGATACCCATCGAAGATAGGAGCCGTGAGCAATGGCGAGAATTGCTCGCGCGGCTACTTTTTGAGGGAGGAAAACGTGAACACCTATTTGCAGGGTCGAAAAATTTCGGCCGCGCAGGACTATGAACGTCCATCTGTGGAAATTCTTCATCTCATCCGCAAACTTCGGTGGATTGGAATGGAGGAAGAAGCGGAGCGGGTTGAAATGCAACTCCATGAAACCACGCTGGCTGGCGGCATCATCACGGCTGCGCACGAAACCGACTAGGGCGCGGTTCAGAAGTCAGCTCCGACAGATGGGCATTGCTTCCTCACAATGGTGTTGCCGGCGATATTGCGGACAACGAGTGAGCAAAGGACCGGCTTGTGACCGATACCGCGCTAAACGCTCTTCGCCGAGCTCAATTTGATGTCAGCGACATTCTTCGCCGTGCGCAAGGAGATGTCGTTGGCGCGTTTGGACTGGACCCACAGGAAAGTCCCCACCAGATCATTACGTCTCGCGCACATTGGCGTCTTCGAGACTATGGCGGGACCCACCGATCGCTATCTCTGCTCATCATTGCCGCACCGATCAAAAGACCGTACATCTGGGACCTCGCGCCTTCGATCAGCGCTATCAGTTTCTGTCTGCATCAAGGCTTGTACGTCCAACTCTTAGAGTGGATGCCCGCTTCTCCGAGCACGGGCAACTGGGGGCTCGACGAATATGTACTCGCCATATCCGAAGCCGTGGCGGCGGTTACGAGCGCGGCTCAAGGCGCAAAGCCCACCCTAATCGGTCATTCGCTCGGAGGCACACTTGCGGCGATATACGGAGCCTGCTTGCCCGAGAGCATCAGTGGCCTTGTACTTTTAGGTGCGCCACTCTGCTTTCGACCGTCAGAGAATCAATTTCGCGACGCTCTGGTGACGTTGGTTCCAAGAGAGATTTCCGATGCGGAGCCATTTCCAGGTTCACTTTTGTCACACGCAAGCGCGTTGGCATCTCCAGGTACATTCATTTGGTCACGCCTGATGGATGCGGCGATGAGTATTGCTGACCCCGTTGCAATCGAAATTCATGCGCGCGTAGAGCGCTGGGCCCTTGATGAGATGCCTCTCCCAGGCAAACTGGTGCATCAGATCATCGAATGGCTTTATCGCGAAAACCGTTTCTGCAGCAACCAGTTGAAGATTGGGAAAAAGTTTGTCGGCCCTTCCACTCTGTCGGTCCCGACACTGGCGGTCGTTAATACCGCCGACGAAGTTGCTCCTCTGAATTCGCTGAAGCCATTCGCGGATGCAATGGCAAAAAACGTGCAGATTATTGAATATCCCGGCGAACTCGGTGTCTGCTTGCAACATCTTGGGATTCTGGTCGGACGCCACGCTCAAGCCCATGTATGGCCGGAAATCCTATCCTGGCTGAAGTCTCAGACAAGTTCGGTGCAAGCATGATTAGGATGCCTGTCGGCTTTTACGGTTCAAAGCGAGGCGACGGTTATGGAACTAGAATTTGAATGTATAACAATCGAAAAAGACGAGGGCACCAGCGCCATACTCGGACACGCTGGTTTCATAAAGACTGTTGAAGATCTCTATGAAGCTATGGTGGGTTCGGTTCCAGGGGTAAAATTCGGCATAGCTTTCGCAGAGGCCAGCGGCCCTCGCCTTGTAAGGAGCGACGGAAATGATGATGGCCTGAGACGGCAGGCGGAAAGCAATATTCTCAAAATAGCCGCAGGCCACACATTCCTGATACTCTTCAGGGAAGCCTACCCAATAAACGTGATAAACAACGTAAGGAACGTTAGTGAGGTGGCTACGATTTATTGTGCCACCAGCAACCCCGTACAAGTTATCGTGGCAAAGGCAGATGCCAGCCGCTCGGTCATCGGTATTGTCGATGGTCTCTCATCGCGTGCAATAGAAGGCGAGGAGGACAAGCAGAACAGGTCAAAGCTGTTGAGAGACCTCGGATACAAAAAATGACAAGGACGTGCGTTTTGCGACTCGGCGCCCCTGTGCCCGAGGGGACCGAGTGTCGAGTGCACATCTGACACTGGCATCTGTCCTCAGTGCAGCCGGAATTCGCCATCAATCGCGCGGATCTCGGCAGGCTTGATCAAGCGCGCATGCGCCACGGTGACCGAGTGCAACGGGCCTTCCAAGGTCTCGAGCCAGAAATTGAGGAACTTGTTGAGCGCCGGAAATGCCGGGCAGAGATCGTAATCCTGCCAGACATAGCTTTGCAGCAGCCAGGGGTGATCCGGCCGCCGGTATAGAATGTTGGCTGTGGTCAATCCATAGCCTTCAAGCTGCCGCCGAAAGTCTTGCGACACCATCGTCCCCTCCATCCCATCACCAGGGATGTTTCGAGACTCTCTTCTCCATTGCAAGCCTCAAAATTAACGAGGCTGTTTACTTTCAAGGCAACGGTACCATTGTTGGCAACTAGCTCGACCGAGTGCTAAAAAATTTTCGAGCAGCTCTTGCAGGCAAAAAATCGCGCCCCTATGTCGCCGCCAAGCGGTCAACTGGAAGGGAAAATCAGTGAATTTCCAAAGCCTTTCCGGCTACCGCTGCGCTTGCACGCACCTGCAATCTTTTCAATTAGTTGGGAGGACCCCATGAAGTTTCGTCCGCTTCACGACCGCGTCGTCGTCAGGCGCATAGAGGCCGAGGAGAAGTCAGTCGGCGGCATTATCATTCCGGACACCGCCAAGGAGAAGCCTTCACAGGGCGAGGTCATCGCCGTTGGTCCGGGCGGCCGCGACGAGTCTGGCAAGCTAATTCCTATCGACGTCAAAGCAGGCGATCGCGTGCTGTTCGGCAAATGGTCGGGCACCGAGGTCAAGATCGACGCTCAAGAACTCCTGATCATGAAGGAGTCCGACATCATGGGCATCATCGACGAGCCGGTTTCCAAGAAGAAAGCCGCGTGACCCAAACGAGGTTCAGCGTCATTCCGGGGTGTGCGGCCACTGCCATTCGCGCCGCCACGACGATAATTCGTACAAATTGAGGAGAGACTCAAATGGCTGCCAAGGAAGTCAAATTCTCAGTCGATGCGCGCGACAGGATGTTGCGCGGCATCGATATTTTGGCCGATGCGGTGCGCGTAACGCTGGGCCCCAAGGGCCGCAACGTCGTGCTGGACAAATCGTTCGGCGCGCCGCGCATCACCAAAGACGGCGTTACTGTCGCCAAGGAAATCGAGCTTGAGAACAAGTTCGAAAATATGGGCGCCCAGATGGTGCGCGAGGTCGCCTCAAAGACCTCCGATCAAGCGGGTGACGGCACCACGACCGCTACCGTGCTCGCTCACGCGATCGTCAAGGAAGGCACCAAGGGCGTTGCCGCCGGCATGAACCCGATGGATCTTAAGCGCGGCGTCGATCTCGCAGTTAATGCGATCGTCGAGGATCTGAAAAAGCATTCGAAGGCGATCTCGTCGAACGAGGAGATTGCACAGGTCGGTACGATCTCGGCGAATGGTGATTCGGAGATCGGCCGCTTCCTCGCCGAGGCGATGAAGAAGGTCGGCAATGAGGGCGTCATCACGGTCGAGGAGGCCAAATCGCTAGAGACTGAACTCGAAGTCGTGGAGGGCATGCAGTTCGACCGTGGCTACATCTCGCCCTACTTCATCACCAACGCCGACAAAATGCGGGCCGAGATGGAGGATCCTTATCTGCTGATCTATGAAAAGAAACTGTCTGCGCTCAATGAGCTTTTGCCGCTCCTGGAGTCGGTAGTACAGACCGGCAAACCGCTTCTCATCATTGCGGAGGACGTCGAAGGCGAGGCACTCGCCACCTTGGTGGTCAACAAGTTACGCGGCGGGCTCAAAGTGGCGGCCGTTAAGGCTCCCGGCTTCGGTGATCGCCGCAAAGCCATGCTGCAGGACATCGCCATTCTGACCGGCGGCACCGCGATCTCCGAGGATCTCGGCATCAAGCTTGAGAGCGTGAAGCTCGACATGCTGGGCCGCGCCAAGAAGGTGATGATCGACAAAGAGAACACCACGATTGTCAGTGGCGCGGGCAAGAAGAAGGACATCGAAGGCCGCGTTGCCCAAATCAAGGCCCAGATCGAGGAGACCACCTCCGACTATGATCGTGAGAAGCTGCAGGAGCGGCTGGCAAAGCTTGCCGGTGGCGTCGCGGTGATCCGCGTCGGCGGTGCGACCGAAGTGGAGGTCAAGGAGCGCAAGGATCGCGTCGATGACGCAATGCATGCGACCCGTGCGGCCGTCGAAGAGGGCATTCTGCCGGGCGGCGGCGTTGCACTGTTGCGCGCCGTCGAGGCGCTCAAGCGAGTCAAAACTGCGAACGAGGACCAGAAGCATGGCATTGAGATCGTCAGAAAGGCGATTACCTGGCCGGCGCGTCAGATCGCCATCAATGCCGGCGAGGACGGCTCCGTCGTGGTCGGCAAGATCGCCGAGAACGACACCTATGCCTACGGCTTCGACGCCCAAACCGGCGAGTTTGGCAATCTCGTGACCAAGGGAATCATCGACCCGACCAAGGTAGTTCGCATTGCGCTACAAGATGGGGCCTCCATCGCGGCTCTTTTGATCACAACCGAGGCGATGGTCGCCGAGAAACCGAAAAAGGAGACGCCGATGCCCGCCATGCCGCCTGGTGGTGGGATGGACTACTAATTATCGTTCGGTGGACAAGACGATTAGGCCCGGACATTGCTCCGGGCCTTTTTGCATAGGCAATGCGGAAAATGTCAGGCCTAAAACCGGGATTGAGCCTTCTACGGCATAGGCAGTTGAGGTTTTTTGCCGCGCAAGTTGATCATTGAAGACCATTTCACCGGTCGCAAATCCCTGATGTAATCAGCCATTATCGCGTAGTCCTAAGCCTTGGGATGGGCGATGCGACGACGCTCCAGATCAAGCGGTAAGCCAGCTAAAGCGCGCAGCCGCAAGGCTAAAGTTGTGAAAGCTGCGCGCCATAGCAGTTCCGCTTCCGCCAAGGAAACTGAGGTCGCGCGGCTCGCCCGCGAATTGAAAGAGGCGCACGAGCTACAGGCAGCAAGCGCAGAAGTTCTGCGCGTTATCTCGATTTCGCCGCACGATATTCAGCCAGTATTCGACACCATCGTGCGAAGCGCTGTTAGTTTGTGCAACGGGATATACAGCTCGGTCGTCCGTTTCGATGGCGAGCTAATGCATTTGGCGGCCCATCATAACTACACGCCGAAAGTGCTTCGGGCCTTACGACAGATGTACCCCATGCGGCCCGATCGCACCCAGATGGTCGGACGCGCGATCCTGACACGAGCGATCGCACACGTTGAGGACGCACTAACCGACGCAGAGTACGCGCACCACCTTGCGCGGGCTGCCGGGTGGCGGAGCATGCTCGCGGTGCCGATGCTCCGCGAGGGAAACCCTTTCGGCGCAATTTGCGTGATGCGCGGAGAGCCGGGAGCCTTCTCCGAGACCCACATCAAACTGTTCAGGACCTTTGCCGACCAGGCAGTAATCGCGATCGAGAACGTGTGCCTGTTCGAGGCTGAGCAGCAGAGAACCCGCCAATTGAGCGAGTCGCTGGAACAACAGACGGCTGCCGCCGAAGTGCTGCGCGTCATCAGTTCGTCGCCAGGCCAGTTGGAGCCCGTATTCCAATCCATGCTGGCAAACGCAGTTAGGATTTGCGAAGCCAAGTTCGGATTTATGTATCGATACGATAGCGATACCTGGGAGGTAACTGCTGTGCATGGCGCGGCGCCGGTATATGCCAAATATGCGCAGGGCGTAAAGCAACCAGGACCTGAGACTGTTGTTGCGCGCATCGCTAGGACAAAGCAGATCGTCCATATCGCCGACCTCGCTGCGTCACAGGGCTATGCCGAGCGCGATCCGCTCGTCGTTAAAGCTGTAGAAGTCGGTCGCGTTCGGACGTTGCTGGGTGTGCCGATGCTAAAGGAGAACGAGCTGGTCGGCGCTATCGTTATCTATCGTCAGGAGGTTCGGCCGTTCACCGACAAGCAAATCGCACTGGTGACGAACTTTGCCGCCCAGGCTGTCATCGCCATCGAGAACACGCGACTGCTTAGTGAATTGCGGCAATCCCTGGAACAGCAGACGGCGACGTCCGAGGTGCTGGGTGTCATCAGCAACTCGCTTAGCGATATTCAGCCCGTCTTCGAATCCATCGTGCAGAGCGGGGTCAAGCTGTTTTCTGGAGCGACTGTCAGCATTGCGCTGGTGGATAACGGCATGGTCAGGGCAGCGGCCGTTGCCGACTGCGACCCCACTCGCGCGCACGCTTGGCGGGGTGTGTTTCCATTCCCGCTTACGCGGGAATACATGCACAGCAGGGCCATCCTGGACCGTAAGGTGGTGGATATTCCGGACGTCGAGCATGCACCGGCTGATTTGGCGGTAGGCGCAAAAAACTTTTTGAGAAGTGGGCAGCGGGCAGTCACCGTCGTGCCGCTGATACAAGGTGACCGAGCAATTGGCGCGCTCAGCGTTATCCGTCTCGCTCCAGGTCCGCTCTCAGACAAGCAACTTGCAACCCTAAAGACGTATGCTGATCAGGCCGTCATCGCCATCGAGAATACGCGGCTGCTGAATGAGCTGCGGCAATCACTTCAGCAGCAAACCGCGACTGCTGACGTGCTCAAGGTGATCAGCCGGTCGACCTTCGATCTTCAGATCGTACTCGATACGCTGGTCGAGTCCGCGACTAAGTTGTGCGATGCAAATTACGCTTTCATATTCCGTCGCGATGGCAGCAAATATTATTTGGCCGCGAATCACGGCTTCTCTACCGAATATCGAGAATGGATGGAGCGTCAGTCGATTTCGATTGGGCGGGAAACCCTTGTCGGGCGAACCGCATTCGAGGGACGCTCGGTACACATTCCCGATGTGCTGGCCGATCCAGAATATGCGTGGGCCGAATCGATCCGGCGTGGCGGCTTCCGTACCATGCTGGGGGTGCCCCTGCTTCGCGAGGGTGTGCCGATCGGCGTCATCGCGGCATGCCGATCTACAGTCCGACCTTTTACTGACAATCAGATCGCGCTGGTCACGACCTTTGCCGATCAGGCAGTGATCGCTATCGAGAACGTGCGATTGTTCGAGGCCGAGCAACAACGTAGCCGTGAGCTGGGCGAATCGCTGGAGCAACAGACGGCAACCTCTGAGGTACTAAAGGTCATCAGCAGTTCGCCCGGAGAACTAGAGCCGGTCTTTAATGCTTTATTGGCCAATGCAATCCGCATCTGTGACGCCACGTTCGGCAATCTTTTGCTCTTCGAAGGTAATTCCTTCCGCGCCGTCGCGGTGCAAAGCAAGGAAAGCTACAACGATTATTTGCGGCACAATCCCGTGATCGATCTGCGGGAAAATCCAGGAGTCCCGCTCGACCGCATCGCCAACACCAAACAGGTTGTCCACGTCGCTGACCTACGGACCGATCAGTCCTACGTCGCGAAAAGGGACCCCATCGTTCGCCTTGTCGAAGCAGGCATGCGGACCTTGGTGGGCGTGCCAATGCTCAAGGAGGGCGAACTCATCGGCTCGATTAACATGTATCGACAGGAGGTCCGGCCGTTCACTGACAAGCAAATTGCACTAGTGCAGAACTTCGCCGCCCAAGCCGTCATCGCGATTGAGAATGCGCGCCTTCTGAACGAATTGCGCCAGCGCACCGACGATCTCACGGAGGCACTGGGGCAGCAGACCGCGACCTCGGAAGTGCTGCGCGTCATCAGCGCGTCGCCCGGAGCGCTTCAACCGGTGTTTGACGTCCTGCTGGAAAACGCCGTCCGCATCTGCGGCGCCAAGTTCGGGGCCCTGCCGCTTTGGGAGGGCGATACCTTCCGCATCGGCGCTTTGCACAATCCTCCGCCAGCCTTCGCCGCAGCGGTGAGGCGCGGGCCGCTGCGTCCAGGTCCGAATGTGCCGGTCGCCCGCATGGCAAGCAGCAAGCAGGTCGTCCATGTCGCCGACATTACCCAGGATCCCAGCTACATCGAGCGCGATCCTTTGGTGGTGGCCGGCGTCGAGCAAGGCGGCTACCGAACGATCCTCGCGGTGCCGATGCTAAAGGAAAACGAGGTGATCGGCGGCATCGTCATCTTCCGTCAAGAGGTTCGGCCGTTCACCGACAAGCAGGTCGAGCTGGTGCAGAACTTCGCTGCCCAAGCGGTCATCGCCATCGAGAATGCGCGGCTGCTCAACGAGCTGCGTCAACGCACCGGCGATCTCAGCGAAGCATTGGAGCAGCAGACCGCGACCGCCGAGGTTCTAAAGGTGATCAGTCGATCCGCCTTCGACCTGCAGCCCGTCTTCGACACGATGGCTGAGAATGCCGTCAAACTATGCGAAGCCGAAAGGGCGTACATCTTCCGGTTCGACGGTAAGCTACTGCGCGCAGTAGCGACGTACAACGTCGGGCCAGAGAACAGGGAATTTGTATTTCAGAATCCGATCGCTCCAGGACGCCACAGTGTTTCGGCGCGCGCTGCCTTGGAGCGTCGAACCGTGCAAGTCGCCGATGTTCAGGCCGATCCAGAGTATTCATACGTTATGCGGGATGTGGAGCTAATCCGCACAACACTAGCGGTCCCAATGCTCAAAGGCGGCGACCTAGTAGGAGTTATCCTCATCTACAGACTGGAGATCAAGCCGTTCACCGATAAGCAGGTCGCACTTGTGGAGACCTTCGCCGCACAGGCCGTCATTGCAGTCGAGAACGCGCGGCTGCTCAATGAATTGCGCCAGCGGACGAGTGACCTCACGGAGTCGTTGGGGCAGCAGACCGCCACGTCGAAGGTGCTCGAGGTCATCAGTCGCTCTGCGTTCGATCTTCAGGCGGTGTTTGAAACTGTCGCCGAAAGTTCAGTCAGACTGTGTGGAGCTGACCGAGCGCACATTTACCGTTTCGATGGCGAGTTGCTGCGGATGGTGGTAGCCATCAACACTCCTCAAGAACTCAACGATTTTATATCCCGAAATCCGATTCGTCCTGGCCGATATAGCGCTTCTGGCCGTGCAGCGCTTGAACACCGAACCATTCACATTCCTGATGTATTGGCTGATTCTGAATATTCGTATGGTGCGAAAAATATCGAGGCCGTCCGGACAATTCTCGCGGTACCGATACTTAAAGGGGATGACCTGCTCGGTGTTATCGGTATTTACACCTTGGAGGAGGTCAGGCCGTTCGCCGACAAACAGATTGCTCTAGTCGAGACTTTTGCCGACCAAGCGGCCATCGCGATCGACAACGTCCGGCTGTTGGACGAACTGAGGCAGTCGCTAGAGCAGCAAACCGCGACGGCCGACATGCTCAAACTCATCAGTCGCTCAACGTTTGATTTGAAGTCAGTACTCAACACTCTGGTCGAATCGGCCGCCCGACTTTGCGCGGCGGACATCACGACGATCTCTCGCGAGAAAGACGGACATTACCATGTCGTAGCTGCCTACGGCTTCCCGCCCGGTTTTCAGGATTACTATGAGACTATGCCGATGGACCAGGGACGGGGATCGCTGTTCGGTCGGATTTTGCTTGAGCGCAAGCCTGTTCAAATAGTCGATGTTCTGGCCGATCCTGAATATGCGATGCACGAACTTCAAAAGAGAGCTGGTTTTCGTACAGTGCTCGGTGTGCCGCTCCTCCGAGATGGCGTCCCGATTGGTCTATTAAGTGTGAACCGCACAACTGTGAGGCCGTTCACCGATAAACAAATTGAGCTTGTGACAGCCTTTGCGGACCAGGCGGCGATTGCAATCGAAAATGTGCGGCTGTTCGACGAAATCCAGGACAAGAGCCGGCAGCTCGAAGAGGCGAGCCAGCACAAGTCTCAATTCCTCGCCAATATGAGCCACGAGCTGCGCACGCCATTGAACGCTATCCTGGGCTATACCGAACTGATGGCAGATGGTGCTTACGGTGAGCCGTCGGAGAACATGCTGGGCGTACTCAAGCGCCTTGAAGCCAACGGCAAGCACCTGCTGGGCTTGATCAATGACGTGCTCGACCTGTCCAAGATCGAGGCCGGCCAGCTCGAACTCGAACTGTCGGATTACTGCATTCAGGATATCGCCCAGACTGTCCGCAGCACGCTCGAGCCGTTAGCGGCCGATAAGAAGTTGGCGTTCAAGGTCGACGTCGCCTCCCAACTGCCGCCAGGCCGTGGCGACGGCCGCCGCTTGACGCAAGTCCTGATTAATCTCGTCGGCAACGCCATCAAGTTCACTGATGTGGGCGAAGTCGCCATCACGGCAGAAGCGCACAACGGCTCATTCCATGTATCCGTGCGGGACACCGGGCCGGGCATCTCATCTGCGGACCAAGCCAGGCTGTTTCAGGAGTTTCAGCAGGCCGACAATGCCATCACCAAGAAGAAGGGCGGCACCGGGTTGGGACTCGCTATATCCAAGCGCATCATTGAGATGCACGGCGGCAGGATTTGGGTCGAGTCTCAGCCTGGCCAAGGCTCGACCTTTACCTTCACGCTACCGATCGTCGTTGAAAGGCAGGTAGAGCCGGCATGAGCAAACGCATTCTGGTTGTCGAGGATCAACCGGATAATCGCCAGATCATCCGCGATATGCTGGCCCCAACCGATTACGAAATCACCGAGGCCGAGAACGGCGAGGAGGCTCTCGCGGCTATCGCAAAGCAGCGCCCCGATCTCATCCTGATGGATATTCAACTGCCGATCATGGATGGCTACACAGCGGTTCGCCGGATTAAAGCCGATCCCGGATTACGATCGATCCCGATCATTGCAGTCACCTCCTATGCGCTCAATGGGGAAGAGAAGAAGGCGCGAGCGGCGGGCTGTGATGATTATGTGCCGAAGCCTTTCAGTCCCCGCCAATTGCTCGCGAAAATTAGGCAGTACCTCTCCTAAGACTGGCATTGATTGCTGCAGTGATGAGTTCGCTTGGCACTCGGGGGACATGCGAGCGCACTCAACTACTGTCGATCCAAAATGTGATATTCTTTCGATACCCGATGTAGTCCTCGGCGCGGGCGAAGCCATGAGGCGACGGGAGTTCATCGCATTTGTCGGTTGCACCGTCGCGGCGCGGCCGTTCGCGGCGCGCGCGCAACAACCAGCGATGCCGGTGATTGGCTTCCTTCACGCATCGTCTCCGGCAACATATTCGGTATTTGTCGATGCCTTTCGCCTAGGTCTGAGGGAAACTGGCTACATTGAGGGGCAAAATGTGATGATCGAATTTCGGTGGGCTGAGAGCCACAACGATCGCCTTCCCGCACTTGTAGCCGATCTCGTCCAGCGCAACGTCAAGGTGATTGTTGCCATACCTAACGCAACGGCGCTTGCCACCAAGGCTGCGACCGCAACGATCCCAATCGTTTTCGAGAGCGGTGCCGATCCGGTCGCGGCAGGTCTCGTCACTAGCCTCAATCGGCCCGGAGGAAACATTACTGGCATTACCAATTTGTCTGTCGGTTTGATCGAGAAGCAGATCGAAATCATGCGCCAAATCCTTCCCAACGCCTCAGCATTTGGCGTCCTACTTAATCCAACAGCCCAAGCGACATTTCCATCCTTCGCGAGCGGGGCGCAATCGGCCGCTACAAAGCTGGGCGTCCAAGTTCAAATCCTAAAAGCGTCAAGTCCCGGAGAAATAGAGCTTGCCTTTGACACCGCCGCTAAGGAGCGAATGGGTGCAGTGATCGCGAGCTCAGATCCGTTGTTCGTTGCCCAGCGAGACCAGATCGTCGCCCTCGCTGTGCGTACCGCGATACCCGCCATTCATGTCTTCCGTGAGTTTGCCTTGGCCGGAGGTCTGATGAGCTACGGGACACAGTTGGCGGACGCTTATCGTCTCACCGGCATCTACGTTGGCCGGATTCTGAATGGCGAGAAGCCTAGCGATTTGCCAGTTCAGCAATCCACCAAAGTCGAGCTGTTTATCAATCTCAGGACCGCCAAAGCGCTCGGCATCGCCATTCCCTTGTCTTTACTTGGTCGCGCCGACGAGGTGATCGAATGAGGCGGCGCGAGTTCATCGCGCTTCTCAGCGGCGCCACGGCCTGGCCGCTTGCTGCGCGCGCGCAGCAGCGCGAGCGAATGCGGAGCGTCGGCGTACTCACACCGTTCTCCCCCCACGATTCTGAAGGACAGAATCGCGTGACGGCCTTCGTCCAAGCGCTGCAGCAAGTGGGCTGGAGCGTTGGGCAGAATATTCGTCTGCACTATCGCTGGGGCGACGGCACGAGCGCCACCATGCAGAAAAACGTGGCCGAGATGGTTGCGCTCGCGCCGGACGTCATTCTAGCGGATTC
>Ga0306926_10001442_pt1 | contig 23608 bp, 22 predicted proteins | sample flu12Cox44000178_FD_203759 | JGI IMG/M metagenome (GOLD analysis project Ga0306926, IMG submission 203759) | Lab enrichment of tropical soil microbial communities from Luquillo Experimental Forest, Puerto Rico - flux8day.12C.oxic.44.000.178 (v2)... | ecosystem: Environmental > Terrestrial >...
GGGCGCCCCGCGTCAGTTTCACGGCAGGCGAGAGCGGCCGAATTCTCATCGGCGACTGCGTTGCCGAGATGGCAAAGCTGCCGGCGGAATCCGTCGACCTCGTTTTTGCCGATCCACCCTATAACTTACAGCTGCAAGGCGACCTCAAGCGTCCCGACGATTCGCGCGTCGACGCGGTCGACGACGATTGGGACAAGTTTTCGAGTTTCTCCGCTTACGACGATTTCACCCGCGCCTGGCTCATCGCATGCCGGCGCGTGATGAAGCGCGAGGCGACGCTCTGGGTCATCGGCTCCTATCACAACATCTTCCGCGTCGGCGCGCTGCTGCAGGATTTGCGCTTCTGGATCCTCAATGACGTGGTGTGGCGCAAATCGAATCCGATGCCGAATTTTCGCGGGCGGCGCTTCACCAACGCGCACGAGACGCTGATCTGGGCGGCGCGCGAACCGGGCGGCAAGGGCTACACCTTCAATTACGAAGCGCTCAAGGCCGGCAACGACGACGTGCAGATGCGCTCGGACTGGACCATTGCCCTCTGCACCGGCGAGGAGCGGCTCAAGGGCGGCGACGGCAAGAAGCTGCATCCGACGCAAAAACCCGAGGCGCTGCTGGCGCGGGTCATTCTCGCCTCCTCGCGGCCCGACGACCTCGTGCTCGATCCATTCTGCGGCAGCGGCACGACCGGCGCGGTGGCCAAGCGACTCGGCCGGCGCTTCATCGGCATCGAGCGGGAGAGAGCCTATGCCGCGGCCGCGCAAGCGCGCATGGCGGCGGTCGCGCCGCTTCCCGCGCCGGCGCTCGCGTCGTTCATGACCGCACGCGAGGCACCGCGCGTGCCGTTCTCGGCGCTGATCGAGCGCGGCCTCGTCGCACCGGGCGCGCGCCTGTGCGACGTCAAGCGCAAGGTCGAAGCGCTGGTGCGCGCCGACGGCGCCGTCGCGCTGGGCGAGACGGTCGGCTCCATCCACCGCATCGGCGCGCTGGCGCAGGGGTTGGACGCTTGCAACGGCTGGGCGTTCTGGCACGTGGAGACGAGCACGGGCCTCGTCTCGATCGACGCGCTGCGCGCGCAGATCAGGGCGCAGATGCGAGCGTAGCCGCTGCGCGCCGATCATTAACTCTGAGATTTGCCGACGTCGGCATCAAGCGCGGAAACGCTCGATCAGCTCCGCTTCAGGGTCGGCGCCCAAACCCGGGGTGTCGGGCACCTCGACGCCCCCATCGACGACCGGCACGCTCGCGCCGTAGGGCATCAGCGCCAGCTCGCAAAAGAAGCGCTCGAGAGCGCTCTCGCGCTGCTTTGCGGCCAGCGCATGCAGCGTCGCCAAATAACCCGGGCCGAAATAGGGTGCGTGCGGCACGCAGGTGACGCCGTCCGCTTCCGCCTCGCTGCAGATGCGCCATAAAGCGCTGAGCCCACCGATCTTCACCGCGCTCGGCTGCACGTAATCGACGGCTCCGGCTGCGATCATCTTGCGGAAATCGAGCGCCCCGGTGGCGTTCTCGCCGGCCGCGGTGGGCACGCCGGTCGCACGCCGCAGCGCCGCGAGCGAGGAGAAATCCTCGGGCGGCCAGATCGGCTCCTCGACCCACAAGGGCTTCGATGGCGCCATCGCCATCACCGCCGCGGTTGCCGCATCCGGCAGCCAAGCGCAATTGGTATCCACCATGATTGGAACGTCGCGGCCCGCGACCTCGCGCGTCGCTGCCACCGTCTCCGCAGTGCGTTCATGCAGCTTGATCCGGCGGTAGCCGCGCTCGAGCGCACGCGCCACGTTGCGCCGCACGTGCTCGACCGAGCCGCCGTAACTCAACAAGGATGCATAGGCTTCGACGCGCCGTCGCCGGCGACCGGCGAGGAGCGCATGCACGGCCACGCCTTCGAGCTTGCCGCGCAGGTCCCATAAGGCGATGTCGAGCCCGCTGATGGCATGGATCACGGGCCCGGCGCGCCCGAGATTGTGCAGCGCGCGCTCGAGCCGCGACGTCAGCGCGACATCGGTTGCGTCTTGGCCGAGCGCGAGCGGCGACACCCAATGGTCGAGCGCCGCGACGGTTGCCTGCCAACCGCCGCCGTAGGCTTCGCCCCAGCCGACGACGTCGCGGTTGGTCGTGACGCGCACCAGCAGCGTATCGATCGTGGTGCGCGGGCGCCCCGCAAACAGCGGCGGCGGCGCCCAATGATCCATGGGGATGCGAAGCGCAATCGCCTCGATCCGTTCGATGGTGACCGCAGCCATGTGCGCGTTCACTCAGCCCGCCTTGCGGTGGCTCATGCGGTGCCTCCCGCCTTGCTGCTCAGCGCACCGCAAAGGGCGAATTGTAGGGTCGCCCGAAAGGCACGCCTGCCGTCACGGTCTGCACCGGTTTGAGATAGGCGCGACCCGTGCGCGTATTGTTGCGGGTGTCGACGAAGGACACGTTGCCGTCGACCAATTCCATGATCGCCACGTCGCCGGGCGCCCCGACCTGGAGTGTTCCGAGCTTCGCCGCGCGGTTGATCACTTTGGCGGGGTTGCTGGTCGCCATGGCGACGACCTGCTCGAGCGTGAAGCCGAGCCCCATGAACTTGCTCATGACCCAGGGCAGGTACGGCATGCCGGGCGTGTTGCCGGAGAACACGTGGATATCGGAGGAGATGGTGTCGGGCGTGCAGCCCTGCGCGATCGCCGGCTCGGCGACCGTGTAGTCGAAACTGCCGCCGCCGTGGCCGACGTCGAAGACTACGCCACGCTGCTTGGCCGCGAGCGCCGCCGGCAGAAGCTTCCCGTCCTGCACGATATTGGTGAAGGCGCCGCCGATATTGGGCGCGCCGGAATAGGCGTGGGTGAGGATATCACCCGGCCGCAGCGCGTCGAGGATTTGCGACATCAGCTCGCCCGTTTCCACGCCGCCGATGTGGCACATGACCTTGGCGCCGGTGCCTGCCCTCTCGCAGGCGGCGATCGCCCGCTTCAACGGCTCGAGACCATTCTTGGCGATCACGTTCTCGGACATGCGCACTTTCACGCCGAGCACGATGTCGGCATTCTCGCCCACCGCCTTGGCGGCGGTGTCGACCTGCGCGAAGTCGATATTGTAGAGCTCGGCCACTGGAAACGGCGCGAGGCCCATATTCGCGATGTGCACGAAGGCATAGAGACGCGTGCGCGTTTGCGCGACGACGTAGCGGCGGAACGCCGCGAAATTGTTGGCGCCTGCGTCTCCCGCCGAAACGCAAGTCGTCGTGCATTGATGAGCGACGAGCTCGTCCGCCGGAATACCGATCGCCGACCCATAGGGGAAGACGTGGCAATGCAGGTCGACCAGTCCCGGCGTTACCAGCTTGCCGGTGGCATCGAGTACGCGCAGCGCCCGGCTCGCCGGGATGTCGGCTTCGACCGCTTCGATCACGTCGTAACGGATGCCGATGTCGCGCCTGCCGCGCAGCGATTGGCTCGGATCGAGTACGTCTCCGCCTTTGACCACGAGATCGAACTTGTCGTCCGGCGCCATGGCGGCGCGCGCCGAGCCGCCCAGGGCGAGCGCGAGCGAACCGGCGGTGATGAGAAAATCGCGGCGTGACGCGTTGGGCATGGCTTTCCTCCTGTTGCGATGTTGGCCTCGCACTCGACCCTGATCATAGTCCCGATCAAGGACGCGCTTGTGCTGGGGACCCATATTCCAGAGTTCGTGGTTATGGATCCCCGCAACGGGGTCCCCGCGACGTGAGCGTCGCGGGGTGCCCCTCGCGGGGATGACCGGAATACTCACCCTCCCGGAGCGCCCTGGGTATTGACGTAGAGCGAATAGAGCGAGTGGCTCGCCGCCATGAACAGCCGGTTGCGCTTGACGCCGCCGAAGCAGAGATTGGCGGAACGCTCGGGCAAGGCGATGAAGCCGATGGGTTTGCCGGCCGAGTTGAAGATCTTCACCCCGTCCAGTTGCGCGCTGCCCATGCCCCAGCCGCACCACAGATTGCCGTCGACGTCGCAGCGAAAACCGTCGGGCGTGCCGTCCGGCTCGGCGGTGATGAAGGCGCGGCCGTTGGCGAGCTTGTCGTCGCTGACGTCGTAGACGCGGATCACGCGCGGCGTCACGCCGGCCTCGACGATGTAGAGCTTCTTCTCGTCGGGCGAGAAGGCGAGCCCGTTCGGCCGGTTGACGTCGCCGGCCGCAACCGTCGCGCGCCCCGATTTTGGATCGAACCGGTACACGTTGGTCGGCAGCTCGGGCGTCGCCACGTGACCCTCGTAATTGCCGAGGATGCCGAACGGCGGATCGGTGAACCAGATCGAATCGTCGGATTTGACCACGATGTCGTTCGGCGAATTGAGCGGCTTGCCGTCGAACTTGTCGATCAGCACGGTGATGCTGCCGTCGTACTCGGTGCGCGTCACGCGCCGGGTGTCGTGCTCGCAGGTGACGAGTCGGCCCTGCCGGTCGCGGGTATTGCCGTTGGCATTGTTCGACGGCTGGCGATAAACGCTCGTGCGTCCGCTCGTCTCGTCCCAGCGCATGATGCGATTGTTGGGAATGTCGCTCCAAAGCACGCAGCGCGCATCCCCGAAATAGACCGGCCCTTCCGACCAGCGCATACCGGTGGCGAGCCGCTCCACGCCCGCCAGCGCCAGGCGATATTTGGCGAAACTGGGATCGAGAATCTGGATCGCCGGGTCGGGATAGCGCTCGCTCGGCTCCCAGCCGCCGAGCGCGGTGCGCGTGAATGTTGTCGCCGCGGTCGCGCCGACGGCGGCGGTGAGATGGCGTCGCGTGAATTCCATGGCGGGGCCTCTCGGGGTTGGCTGCGATCTCTGCGGATCGTATGGGCGTCATCCTAGCGCATGCGCGAGCACTTTGCGCATGACATTGGGCAGCGCCTCGCCGCGAAGATCCGCATGGCGCACCCAGCGCGCGCCGCGCGGCGCGGCCGCGTGCGCGGGCACATCGGCGACGTAGACGACGAGCTCGAGCGGGAAATGCGTGAACGCGTGGGTGACGACGCCGCGCACGCGGCGCCACGTGGGCCGCACGCGCCCCAAACGCGGGCCGAGCTCCGCGCCGCCGTCGAAATCATGCGTCCACTGCGTGGTCGGAACCTCGGTCATGCCGCCGAGCAATCCCGTTGACGCGCGCGAGCGCACGAGCACGAAGCCATCGCTGCGAACGACCACGAACGCCGCCCCGCGGCGCAGCCGTCCTTCCTTCTTCGGCGCCTTGAGCGGAAACGTCTCGGGATCGCCGCGGCGGCGGGCGGCGCACGCGGCCATCCATGGACACAGCGCGCAGGCCGGCTTCTTCGGCGTGCAGATGGTCGCGCCGAGATCCATCAGCGCTTGCGCGAAATCGCCGGCGCGCTCGGGCGGGAGGAGCCGCGCGGTGAGCCGTCGAATCTCCGCCTTTGCCGCCGGTAGCTCGGCGGCGACGGCGTAGAGCCGCGCCACCACCCGCTCCACGTTGCCGTCGACCGCCGCGGCCGGCGCGTCGAATGCGATCGCTGCGATCGCCGCCGCCGTGTAGAGGCCGATGCCGGGCAGCGCGGCGAGCGCCGCTTGGCTCTGGGGAAAATGTCCGTCATGGCGCTCGACCACGGCCTTGGCGCAGGCGTGCAGATGCCGTGCGCGCGCGTAATAGCCGAGCCCGGCCCACAGCTTGAGCACGTCCTCGAGCGGCGCCGCCGCGAGCGCGCGCACGCTCGGCCAGCGCGCGGTAAAGCGCGCGAAATAGGGCACGACCGCCTTGATGGTGGTTTGCTGCAGCATGATCTCCGAGAGCCAGACGCGATAGGGGTCGGGCCGCTCGCCGGGGAGCGCGCGCCATGGAAGCTTGCGGCGATGGCGGTCGTACCAGGCCAAAAGATCGGCGCTGAGATCAGCGCCGCGCGGGCCCGCGCGCTGCGACGCGCGCTTTCGCCGCTTCATCCCACCTGCTAGCGTCATGGCCGATCGATGTGGCAGAGCCCTGCAGCATGAACAAGCCCGGCAAATCCGTCCCGCGTCCGCTGGCGGACCTTCTGCACAAGACGCTCACCGATGCGTTCGCCAAGCAGGGCTTCGCCTCGACCGAGCTCGTCACCCGCTGGGCCGACATCGTGGGCGCGGAAATCGCGGCCCATTCGGAGCCGGAAAAAATCCAGTGGTCGCGGCCGGCCGACGGCCACACGCCCGAGCCCGGCACACTGGTGCTGCGGGTCGAGGGACCGACGGCGATCGAAATCCAGCACCTCTCCGGCGTCGTCGTCGAGCGGGTGAACCGGTTCTTCGGCTGGCAGGCAGTCGGGGGACTGCGGCTGCGGCAAGCCCCGCTTCGCCGTCGCGAGCAAACGCCGCAGCGCCCCGTCGATCCCGAAGCGGCGGAGCGCATCGCGGCCGGTCTCTCCGAGATCACGGACGAAAATCTCCGCGCCGCGCTCGGCCGGTTGGGGGCGGCCATCAAGCAGTCGTGACCGGACGGCCTTGGCAGGGCGGCCTGCCATTGCCACATTCGCCGTTTGAAGATAGCGAGCTTGCTTGAAATCCACTTGGGCGACCCACTTAGGCGATTCACTTGGGCGGTCGACTGGGCGAAAGCCGGCCCCATTGCGCGGATATCACGGACCATGACCAAGGACACCGAAGCCAACCCGACCGTCACGCGCCGTCATGCGCTCCTCGGCGCCACGGCGGTTATCGCAATCCTCGCCGCAGGCGGCGCCGCCTATGACCTGTGGAGCCCGGCCGGGACCGCGGCCGCTCAGGGCGCCGCGGGCGGGGAGGTGGCGATGGCCGACCTGCTGGTGCCGGGTCCCCTCGGCGACCAGATCCAGGGGCAGGCCGACGCGCCGGTCACCATCGTCGAATACGCCTCGATGACCTGCCCGCACTGCAGCCATTTTCACGAGACCACCTACCCCGAGATGAAGAAGAAATACATCGACACCGGCAAGGTGCGCTTCATCTTCCGGGAATTTCCCCTCGATGCGCTCGCGGCCGCCGCCGCCATGCTGGCGCGCTGCGCCGGCAACGACAAATTTTTCCCGCTGGTCGAAGCCTTCTTTGCGCAACAGAAGGATTGGGTGGTGCAGAAGCCGCTCCAACCCATGTTTGCCATCGCCAAGCAGGCCGGCTTCACCCAGCAAACGTTTGACGAATGCCTCGCGAATCAGCAGATGCTCGACGCCCTCAAGCAAACCCAGACGCGCGCGGCGGACAAATTCAACGTCAATTCCACCCCCACCTTTTTCATCAACGGCAAGATGTTCCGCGGCGCCCTCACCCCCGACGAACTGGACAAGCAGGTCGCCCCCTATCTCAAGGGCTGATAACGCTTTTTTAACCACTTTCCGCCCTGCTGGAGCAGAGCCGGTTATCCGGGCTGCCCGGGCCGTGCGTCGTCCCGCCAGTGCGGGCGGGATAACGCGTTCTTTCTGTTGACGGAATCGCGCCCGGCGATTCATTGTGACGGTCGATGCGGCGACCCTTCACCCTCCGCTCGACCCTCCCATGGGCCCGAGGCCGGACCGAGTTCGGTCGCCGCCGGGCGGTCAGGACTGGAACGACGTCACTATGAAACTCACGCGGCTGCGCCTGCTCGGCTTCAAGTCCTTCGTCGAGCCGACCGATTTCCTGATTGAGCCGGGGCTCACCGGCGTGGTCGGGCCGAACGGCTGCGGCAAGTCGAACCTAGTCGAAGCGTTGCGCTGGGTGATGGGCGAGACCTCGCACAAATCGCTGCGCGCCGCCGACATGGACGACGTGATCTTTTCCGGCACCAACAACCGGCCCGGACGCAACAACGCCGAGGTCGCGATCCAGATCGACAACCGCACGCGCAAGGCGCCCGCCCAGTTCAACGAGCATGAGACGCTCGACGTGTCGCGCCGCATCGAGCGCGATGCGGGCTCGACTTATCGCATCAACGGCCGCGAGGTGCGCGCCCGCGACGTGCACATTCTGTTCGCCGACGCTTCGACCGGCTCGCGTTCGCCCTCGATGGTGCATCAGGGGCGTATCGGCGAGATCATCCAGGCCAAGCCGGAGCAGCGCCGGCGCGTGCTCGAAGAAGCCGCCGGCATATCGGGCCTGCACGCGCGGCGGCACGAGGCGGAACTGCGGCTGCGCGCGGCCGAGCACAACCTGGCGCGGCTCGAAGACGTGATCACCCAGCTAGCGGGCCAGATCGACGCGCTCAAACGCCAAGCGCGGCAGGCGATCCGCTACCGCGCTGTCGCCGAGCGGGTGCGCAAGGCCGAGGCGACGCTGTTTCATCTGCGCTGGGTCGCCGCCAATGCCGAACTCGCCGAGGCCGAGCAGGCCAAGAACGCGGCGGTGCGGCTCGTCGCCGCGCGCAGCGGCGAGCAGGCCGAGGCGTCCAAGCACCAGACGCTTGCGGCCGCCGCGCTGCCGGCCTTGCGCGAGGCCGAGGCGCGCGCTGCCGCCGCCTTGCAACGACTGACCATGGCGCGCGAGACGCTCGACCGCGAAGAGACGCGCGCCACCGATCGCATGAGCGAGCTCGACCGCAGGCTCGTTCAACTCGGCGACGACATCGAGCGCGAGCGGCGGCTGGCCGCGGACGCGCAAGCCGCGCTCGCGCGGCTTGCGAGCGAAGAAGAGGAGCTGCAGCGCGAGGTCAAAGCCAACGACGCGCGGCGCGCGGGCGCCGACAAGCGGGTTGCGCAAGCCGACGCCGTGCTCGCAAAGTCGGAAAAAGCCGCCGACGAACTCACCGGCACGCTCGCCGACCTGACCGCGCGACGCCATGCGTTGGAACATGCCGCGCGCGGGCACGGCGAGCGGGCGGCGCGCCTCGCCGACGAAATCACCGCGGTCGAAGCGGCGCTCGAACAGCTCGAGGCAAAGGGACGCGACGACCTGGCGCCGCTTGCCAAGGCGGCCGAGACGACGCAGACCGCGGTCGCCGAAGCGGAGGCCGCAACGCTGCGCGCCGAGGCCGTGCATTCCGCCGCCCGCCAAGCGCTCGACGTCGCTCGTGGTCCGCTCGCCGAGGCCGAGCGGAGCGGTCAGCGCCTCGACACCGAAGCCAAGACCCTGGCGAAGCTCCTGCACGTCGACGCCAAGAAGCTCTGGCCGCCGGCGCTCGATCAGGTCAGCGTCGACAAGGGTTACGAGGCCGCGCTCGGCGCCGCGCTCGGCGACGATCTCGAGGCTCCGATCGATCCGTCCGCGCCCATGCGCTGGGCCGGCGCCGCCATCGATGCCGCCGATCCGGCGCTGCCGGATGGCGTGCAGGCGCTCGGCGACCACGTCAAGGCGCCGAAACAGCTGGCGCGACGCCTCGCGCAAATCGGAGTGATCAAGCGCGAGCAGGCCGCACGCCTCGCACCGATGCTCAAGCCCGGCCAGCGCCTGGTCTCGCGCGAGGGCGACCTCTGGCGCTGGGACGGCTTCTCGGTCGCCGCCGATGCGCCGGCCGGCGCGGCCCGCCGTCTGGCCGGCAAGAACCGCCTCGCCGACATCGAAGCCGAGCTCAAAGCCGCGCGGCGCGAGATCGAGACCAAGCAGAAGGCGGTGACGGCGGCCGAGGCCGAGGTCGCCTCCGCCGCCGAGGCCGAGGCCGCGGCGCGCACGCGCTGGCGCGCGTTGCAGCACGAGTCGCAGGCCGCGCGCGAGCAACACGCCGAGGCCGAGCGCGCGGCGAGCCGCAACGCGGCGCGCCTCTCGGCGCTGCGCGAGGCGGCGGCGCGACTGACGGCGAACCGCGACGAGGCGACCGCCGGGCGCGAGGAGGCGCAGCGCGCGCTCAAAGCGCTGCCGCCGGCCGCGAAAATCGAGACGCAACTCGCCGGCGCGCGCGGCGAGATCGAAGGCCAGCGCGCGCGTCTCGCCGAGGTGCGCGCGGAAGCGCAGGCGCTGGCGCGCGAAGCGGAGATCTCGGCGCGGCGGCTCGCCGCGATCGCCGCCGATCACCAAGCCTGGAGCGCACGCAACGACGGCGCGGCTGCGCAGATCACGACGCTCGAAGCGCGCGTCGAGGAGGCAAAGACCGAGCGCGCGAGCCTCGCGGATGCCCCGCGCACCTTCGAACAGAAGCGGCGCGCGCTCATCGGCGAGATCGAAACGGCGCAAGCGGAACGCCGCGCCGCCGCCGATCAGCTCGCCGAGGGCGAGAACGCGCTCGCCGAGGCCGACCGCGCCGCGCGTGCCGCGCTCGAAGCCATGGGCGCGGCGCGCGAGGAGGCCGCGCGCGCGGAAGAGCGTTTCGAAGGCGGCAAGCGCCGGCTCGGCGACGTCGCCCACGAGATTCGCGACATGCTCGAAGTCGAGCCCGCCGAGGTCGCAAACCTTGCCGGCATCGACCCCAGCAAGGCGTTGCCCGACGTCGCCGAGGTCGAAGCCGATCTCGAACGGTTGCGCCGCGACCGCGAGCGGCTCGGCGCCGTCAATCTGCGCGCCGAGGAAGAGCTGCGCGAGGTCGAGACCCAGCACGGCTCGCTCGCGACCGAGCGCGACGACCTGGTCGAAGCGATCAAGCGGCTGCGTCAGGGCATCCAGAACCTCAACCGCGAAGCGCGCGAGCGGCTGCTCGCCTCCTTCGAGATGGTGAGCAACCATTTCAAGCACCTGTTCACCGAGCTGTTCGGCGGCGGCACCGCGGAGCTGCAGCTGATCGAGCACGAGGACCCGCTGGAGGCAGGCCTCGAAATCATCGCCAAGCCGCCGGGCAAGAAGCCGGCGACGCTGTCGCTGCTCTCCGGCGGCGAGCAGGCGCTCACGGCGCTTGCCCTCATCTTCGCGGTGTTTCTCACCAACCCGGCACCGATCTGCGTGCTCGACGAGGTCGACGCGCCGCTCGACGATCACAATATCGAGCGCTTCTGCGACCTACTCGACGAGATGACGCGCTCGACCGACACACGCTTCGTGATCATCACCCACAATCCGATCACCATGGCGCGCATGAATCGCCTCTACGGCGTCACCATGGCGGAACGCGGCGTGTCGCAACTCGTCTCGGTCGACCTCGAGGGCGCGGTGAAGCTGCGCGAGGCAGTGTGATACGAGCGCACCGCGGGACTGACGTCTAAGCCGCAAAACTCCGCTCATTCCCGCCCCCGCTTTCGCGGGGGTGAACTCCAGTGGGAATCCAGGCGGCGCTGGGGCCCGGTTTCAACGTCCCTGGCGCGAGGCCGATCCTCGTCGCCGGTCCAGGCTGCGGCTCACGGGGTGAGGGATGTATTGCCCGGCGGCACTGCGAGGCCGCTCGGCCGGCGTGCCGTGCTCGTCGACGGCGTCAAGGAACTCGTAGCGATTTGCCACCGTGATCCAGGAATCGCGCATCCTGACGTAGAACTCGCGCTCGTCTTTCTCGTCGGCGCCCTGCGCAAGCTTTGCGCACTCGGCCGCCATCCGCCATGCGTGGTCGGATTTCGATCGCATCGACCTGCCTTCTGTTTGTCAGCATCCCCGAACCTTCATGATATGCCTCTCGCGGTCGGCGTCTGTCCGATTGACGACTCAGGGCGAGTAATTTTTAAGCTTGCGTGCCGACGCCTGATGGAACGAAATAAAGCCATCCGTTTTCTTCCTTAAAACGGAGAAGGGTCAATGCCGCTGTACTACTTCCATCTCAGCTTCGGCGATCGCACCGTACGGGACGACGAAGGCGTCGAATTGCCGAACCGCTCCGCCGCCTGCGCAGAGGCGTTGGCGGTGATCCGCGACCTGTCCAATCCCGAGGTCGCCGGCAATCCGCGTCGCTGGGCGAGCTGGTTCTTGCAGGTCGCGGACGAAGAGGGCGAATTCCTGCGTATGCCCATGGGCCATCCTGCGCTCGAGATCGTGGCGCCGGCTACCGGCGAGCCTCGCGCCGAACAGCCCGAGTTGATGCCCATCCGGCCGGGCACGACGGCCGCCGCCAGCGGACGACATTGACGCCCACCGCATCGCAAACAAGCCGCCCCGGCATTCTCTCCCCCCGCATCTGGTTGTCGCACTGGACGGGTGATAGAGTCTCATTGGATGACGCCGCAGCTCTGCATCGGAACTTATTGAACAAAGATCAATTGAACATCGGATCGATACGCTGATTGAACATCTGATCGATACAGTGAACGCAGGGCGGTATCGGCGAAGGCAATTTTCACCTGATTTTGATTGGCGCGCGTCGCCGTCTTAGAGCAGGAACGCCATCGATGCCGTACGGCACGACCCCTGTTGCCCGCCAGCTCGGGCACGGCAAATCCAACCGATTCCTGGCGGCGTTGCCGCCGCGCGACTTTTCCCTGCTGGCGCCGCATCTGCGCACGATCCCGCTCGAGCGCGGCATCATGCTGCACGACGTGGGGGAAGAAATCGAGCACGTCTATTTCCCGCACACCGGCATGGTCTCGCTGGTGGCGGTCATGCAGAGCGGCGCCACCGTCGAAACCGCGACCATCGGGCGCGGAGGCGTCATCGGCGCGAGCGCCGGCCTGGGCGCACGATGGACCTTCGGCAGGGCGATCGTTCAGTTACCGGGCGCGGCCGCGTGGCTCTCGGCTGCCCAATTTCATGCGGCCGCGAACGAATGCCAGGCCATTCGCGACCTCGTCGTGCGCTACAACGATCTGTTGCTCGCGCAAGTCCAACAGTCGGTCGCGTGCAATGCGCTCCATGCACTGGAGGCCAGGCTTTGCCGCTGGTTGCTGCAAACGCACGACTGCGTCGAGGGCGATGCAATCCCGCTGACGCAGGAGTTTCTCGGGCAGATGCTCGGCGTGCGCCGCACGACGGTGACGATCGCGGCCCGCCTGCTGCAGAGCGCAGGACTCATCCGTTACCGCCGCGGTCTCATCCACATCGTCGATCGCGCGGCGCTCGAAGACATTTCCTGTGAATGCTACGCCGTGGTCCGCCATAACCTCGATAAAGTGTTTCCGGCCTCCTCCCGTTAAATAAATACGCCAGTGCGGACGGAACTTTGCCCGCGCGAGCGAATTGGGATGGCCGGACCCTCGGCCGCGTCTCCTCGCCCGGAGTGGCTGCGGGTCTCAGGACCCCGCCCCGGCCACTCGGCGGGGTTTTTGCTTTATTGCCCAGGACGATACTGTCCGTAATTCCCGCCGTCTGTCCCAATTTGATTTGCCGCATCTAATTCGTCGTCCATCGCACACACTGCCGATGTAAAATGTGCTACCTTTCACGTGCGGCGTGTGATTGTAGGGCTGGACGTGCCTATCCGGGCGATCCTCGAAAACGACCACGCGTTTGGTCCAGAAGACGTTGCCAACTTGACCGCGGCATTCGAGGCCGCACTGACCCGGCTTGGACTGGTTGATCGCCGTGACCCGCTGACGAGCGCGGTCGCCAAGGCAATCATCCGGCGTGCCAAGGACGGCGAGCGCGATCCCGAGAAGCTCTGCGACGGCGCTCTTAAGATCCTCGGCAAATAGGCGGGGAGCCCTGAGCCCGCCCTGCGGTCATCCGCGGGTTCCATCCTGCATGACCTCCATGCGTTCGGAACGACGCGCTTGAGCGGCCGGTTATTGCGGCATGGAAACAGCAACGGAATACCGGAGATTTGCGCAGGAATGCCGCCGTCTGGCGCGAGACGCCATGACGGAGCGGCACCGCAAGATCATGGAGGACATGGCTCGGGCCTGGGACAGGCTCGCCGGCGAGGCCGACAAAGAAGCCTCTCACGCGTCGCCCTGAGCGGATTTTTCCTCTGCGTCTTGGAGCTTTCCCTGGCCTGCCAGGCGAAGCCAAACCTGCGCCATGTGCAACAAGGTGACCCGAGCTTTCGGGTCATGGATGACGCTCGCCATCTCCTGGCACTCCGCGGCGTAGCGTCGGTACTGGTCGGATCGCCCCATCGGGCCCCCTGCGCTGATCTAGCGCAACGCGGGGGCGCGCCTGACGTTCCGGGCGGCCAACCTTGCTTTTACGAGATTTTCACGCGGCTTAAGTCGCAGACCGGGCAGACGGCGGAGGTTTTGGCTGCCACGTTTCTCGGCGTGACACCGGCGGGGGCGCCCAGCCCTCGCGACCGGTTGTCAAACCCCGCCAGAGTGGCCTCTAGGCGAGGTTTTTCATCCGGCATTGATTTCGCAAAGCCTCTTGCCGACGAACCGCGTCAACTCGCCTCGGCCAACGTTCTTTGCGGCGCGCCGCCCGGGCGCTCCAAGGCGCGCAGCAACCGCATGGCCCTGACAACCTCGCGACGGTCGAGAATGCCCACGAGCTTGGCGATCGTCAGTTCGGCGTTGCGGTCGGCGGACACGAGATAGTCGGCGAGCTCGGCTTGGGCGGCGCGCATCCCGTCCAGAATTGTCGTGAGTTCATCCTTCATAACGCACTCGCACTCTACGCTCGTTTCCCCGGGAGGATAGAACGCGCAGCCGCGCTTTCGGTTTCCACCCTCCACTTGCCATTCTCAGAAGAAGCGTAGGGTGGGCAAAGGCGCGTCTTCGCGCCACGCCCACGCGTCTTTCCCGGCATGCCAATTCACGCGTGGGCACGCCTCACTTTACCCATCCTACTCGCCGGAACTTAAAGCCTCCTCGCGACTTAACATGATGATGGAGCATCCCGCGAGTTCGTTCTCGAGGCTCCTGCCGGGAGAACTCGGGCGCGCAGCAGGCTCCAAAGGGGGAACCGTCATGTGGCAAAAGATCGGATATCGCCGGCAGAAAGCGTCCGAGTGCGCCGCACGCGCGCAAGAAGCCACCGACAAAGAGACACGCGAGCTTTTCCTCAGGTTTCGGGATTCATGGCTCAGCGCGGCAAGGCGATACGAAGCCTCGGCCGCGGCGGCTGCCGGCGAGACGACGGAGTGCCCACCGTCCTCGTTCGCGCCCGCGCCCAGCGCTCGCGACTGGCGTGAGAGCCCGAACGACGCGCGGACCGATACGACGGCGGAGCGGCTCGGAGCCTGCTGATTCTCCACGTCACTCGACGCAACGCGCCGCCGTTCCGCCCGCCGCCTTCTCGACCGTCAGCAGCATTCGAAACGCCGTGAAGCGACCGAGCGCCGGCTCGAGCGCGCGTTCGATGCGTATGAGGCGGCGCGCAACGCCTTCGCCGATGAGGCTCCAGGGCTGGAAGCCGCCGCTGAGCGGATAGGCCGCGAGCGCGAACCATTGCACGCCTGCGATGCGCAGCGTCGGACAGAGGCGATGGAAGCGGTCGCGCTCGCGGGTGGCGATGAGCGTCGGGATCGCCTGGTTGGAGTCGTAAGGATCGCGGCGCGGGTCCGGGCTGCCGTCCGCGAGCACGTCGGCTGAGGTGCGCACGGGCTCGTGATGAAAGAGCCGGTAGAAGGCGGTGCTGCCCCAGGTAATCGCCGGCTCCACCATGAGCACGCGCCCGCTCGGCCGCAGCACCCGTGCGGCCTCGCGGAAGAAGACGAGCGGAAATTCGAGATGATGCAGCACGTCGACCATGACGATGTTGGCGGCGCAGGCGTCCGCGAACGGAAGGCGCTGGGCATCCGCGACGCAGTCGAGCCACGGCGCGGATTGGACATCGGTCACGACCACGTCGGTCAGCCGGCGCTTGAGGTTGCCGATGCCGCCGCCGATTTCGATGGTAAGGCCCGCCCGGCAGCCGGCGGCGATGCGGTCGTAGAAATCCTCGTAGACGAGGCGCAGGACCGGCTTGCGCTCCCAGACGCCGCGGTGGTCCGCGAGCTGACCGGATGGCGCTTGCTCCATCACATCGCCTTGATACGCATGAACGCGAACAACACCATGCGCAGCAGCATGAAGCCGTGACGGAAACGGGAGATCTGGGTCTCGCCGTAAGTGCGGCTGGCATAGCGGATGGGAATCTCCACGGCCTTGAGGCCGAGCTTCGAAGCGCCGAAGATCAGCTCGAAGTCCCCGAATGGATCGAAATTTCCGAAATAACTGCGCGCGGCCTTGATCCGCGCATAGTCGGAGCGCCGCAGCGCCTTGGTGCCGCAGAGCGTGTCGGTGAAGCGCTGCGACAGTAGCCAGGTGAAAAGCAACGAGAACGCCTTGTTGGCGATGAGGTTGAGGACGCGCATCGCCTCCTGCTCCATCGGATAAATGAGCCGGGAGCCGTTGACGAACTCGCCCTTGCCGGAAGAAATCGCGTCCCAGAACTTCGGCAATTGCTCCGGCGGCATGGTGAGATCGGCATCGAGAATCATGAGGACATCGCCGCGCGCGGCGTCGAAGCCCGCGAACACGGCATCGCCCTTGCCCGTCCCCGGCTGGCGCATCGCCTTGATGTTGCAATCGGGATAAGCGGCGGCGACGCGCTCGATCTCCTCCCAGGTGCCGTCCCGGGAGTGGCCCTCGACGAAGACGATTTCGAGCGCCTCAACGAAGCGGGGGATGCGCTTGACCGCCGCCTCGATGTTGCCGCGCTCGTTGCGCGCTGGAATGACGATCGTCGCCGATCGCACCTCGGCGGATCGTCGCAGCGAGCGGCAAACGGTGAAATGGCGCAGGCACAGGCTGCCGATGAGCGGCAACGGCGCCAGGAAGCGGTTGATCACGCGCCCCAGCCCCAACAGCCGCACCGGAGAGAGCACGCGCGTTTCGTCCTTGACCGCGTCGAAATCGCCGAGCGCCGCGAGCGCGCGCACGTCGGCGCGAGAGAGGACGTTTTGCGGAGGCTGCGGCATTTTCATGCCCGTCGCCTCGGCCAGTTTCAGCGCCGGATACCACAGGTGCGAGAAGTAGCCGATCACGACGCGGGTCTCGCGCGTGCACAAATCGTGCAGGTTGGCGAACATCGCCTGGCAATCGTCGAGCGCGCCGAGCGTGTCGACCACCACGATGACGTCGAACGGGCCAGGCAAGGAGCGAACGAAAGCGGCGTCCTCGATGTCGCCGACCAAAAACGTGAGACCGGGATGCGCCTGGCGCGCCTGCGCGATCATGCCGGCGCTGAAATCCACGCCGACGCCGAACGACGGTTTGAGCGCGGCGAGGAGATCGCCCGTGCCGCATCCGAGCTCGAGCATGCGGGCGCCTTCGGGGATCAGGAACTTGAGATAGCGCAGATCCTCCTCATGGAAGAAGGCGGCGCGAGCGAGCCATTTCCGGCGCTCGGGCGCGCTCGCGTCGGCGAGGCGGCGGATGTCGCGCTTGCGCGCGGACATGTCGCCCTCGCTGCCGTATGTGCTCGCGTCCATCCGCACCCCTATACGCGATTCAGCGTCCATTTGCCCAAATTACGGCGTCGGCGCTCATCGCAAGGTCGGCTCCATCCCATGGACAAGGACCGATGCCGGCGTACTATCGGCCAACCAACGAAAACACGCGATCCGGGGAGGATGCCATGTCTCGCACGCTAAGGACGGCTCTACTCGTCGCTGCCATCGCCGCCGTTTCGGCCCTTGCGCCATCGGCGCGCGCTCAGGAGGCAGTGACGCTGCACGGCGCGGTGCAGTTCAACGACGATCACGCCTTCAACAAGGCGCTGCTCAGGTTCGAGCAGCTGGTCAAACAATATTACGGCAAGCCGATCAACTTCGTGCTCCACCGCAACAGCGAGCTCGGGCTGGAGAAAGACTACTTCGCCTACATGAATCAGGGCATCTCGGTCGACTACGGCATCGTGTCGCCGGCGCACATGTCGACCTTCTCCAAGGCCGCCCCCTTCATCGACGCGCCGTTCCTGTTCCGCGACCTCGACCACTGGAACAAGGTGCTCGACGCCGACCTGCTCAAGCCGATCGCCGACGAGATCGCGCAGAAGGCGGATGTGATGCTGATCGGCTACGCCGGCGGCGGTGTGCGCAACATCTTCGTCAACCGACCGGTGCGCAACCTGACCGAGATGAAGGGGTTGAAGGTCCGCGTGCAAGGGGCGCCGATCTGGAGCCGCACCTTCTCGGCCGTCGGCATGTCGCCGACCGTGATCGCCTACAACGAGATCTACAACGCGATCCAAAACGGCGTCATCGCGGCGGGCGAGAACGAGGCCGCCGGCGTCGAACAGATGAAGTTCTACGAGGTCGGTCCCAACCTCTCGATGACGGAGCACGCCATCACGATCCGGCCGATCTGCTTCTCGGCCAAGACCTTCAAGAAGCTTTCGCCCGAGCTGCAAGCGGCCATCATCAAGGCCGGCAAAGAAGCCGGCGCTTATGGCCGACAGGTCGAGTCCTCGGAAGACAGCGCCAAGCTCGACGCGCTGGAGAAGGCCGGCAAGCTCAAGCGCATCGCTTTCACCGACCGCGCCGAGATGAAGAAGCTGGTCGACCCGGTGATGGCCGCTTACGCCAAGGAAATCGGGGCGGACGCGATCTTCACGCAAATCAATATGATCAAATAGGTCGGGCTCCCCTCGGCATCACCTTGTTGTCCCCGCGAAAGCGGGGACCCATAACCACCGCCTCTGGAATATGGGTCCCCGCTTGCGCGGGGACGAGAGTATATGAGTTGATACGTCGGACCTCGCGCGCATGAGAAAGCTGATCGACGGCTATTGCCGACTCCTGACTTGGCTGATGGTTGCGACCGTCGCGATCTTGGTCGTCCCGGTCTCGCTGCAGATCATCTCGCGCTACACCCAGCTGATCCCAAGCTACATCTGGACAGAGGAGCTGTCGCGCTTTCTCTTCATCTGGATGGTCATGCTCGGCGCGATGGTCGGCATCAAGGAGGGCACGCATTTCGAAGTCGACATCTGGCCCGAGCTTGGGCGGCGCGCCAACGCCATGCTCAGGATCGTCTCGAACCTGTTCGTGCTGATCTTCGCGCTGGTGTTCGTCTATTGGGGGATCAAGTTCGTGGAGTTCGGCTGGTATCAAGAATCCGAACTGGCCGAACTGCCCATGCCGTTCATCTTCGTCGCCTGGCCGCTCGCGGGCGTGACCTGGGTGATCTTCCTGGGCGAGATCTTCTTCGACAATATTCGCATCCTCGCCGGGAAGACCGCGCCATGACGCAGGCCGCGATGTCGCCAGGCACGGCCGCGTTGGTGCTGTTCGGCTCGTTCTTCTTCCTCATCGCACTGCGGGTGCCGGTGGCGTTTGCCCTCGGGCTCGCGTGTCTGCCGCCGCTGGTGTTCGAGCAGCGGCTCTCCCCGATGGTACTGTTCAACGAAACCTTCAAGTCCTACAACTCGTTCATCCTGCTGGCGGTGCCGTTCTTCCTGTTGACCGCCAACCTGATGAATATCGGCGGCATCACCGATCGTCTCGTGCATCTCTCGCGCACGATGGTCGGCAACTGGCCGGGATCGCTCGCGCAAATCAACGTGCTTCTGTCCGTGTTCTTCGCCGGCATTTCTGGCTCCTCCACCGCCGACGCCGCGAGCCAGAGCAAAATCTTCATCGAGGCGCAGACCAAGGAAGGCTACGACCTGTCGTTCTCGATCGCGATCACCGCGGTGTCGGCGGTGCTCGCCGTGATCATTCCGCCCTCGATTTTGATGATCGTCTGGGGTGGCGTGCTGTCGGTCTCGATCGGCGCGCTCTATCTCGCCGGCATTCTGCCCGGGCTCCTGATCGCGGTCGCGCAGATGGCGACCGTGCACGTCTACGCCAAGATTTACAATTATCCGGTCTATCCGCGCGCGACCTTGCGCGAGTTCTTCTGCTCGGCGGCGCAGTCGGTGCCGGCGCTGATGACGCCGTTCATCATCGTCGGTGGCATCCTGCTGGGCTGGTTCACCGCGACCGAATCGGCCTGCGTCGCGGTGATCTACGCGGCCGTGCTGTCGATCTTCGTCTACCGCGAGATGGACGCCAAGCAGCTCTACCACGCATTGGCCGAAACCGGCCGGCTCTCCGCCGTCGCGCTGTTCTGCGTCGGCACCGCTTCGGCGTTCGGCTGGATGCTCGCCTACTACCAGATCCCGCGGGCGCTCTTGGCCAACGTCACCGCGTGGGGCATGGGCATCACGGAAGTCGGCTTCTTCATCGCCGCCGTGTTTCTGGTGGTCGGCTGTTTCCTCGATGCAATTCCGGCGATCATCATCGTCGGCACGACGCTCGAGCCGCTCGCCCGATCGGTGAACATGCATCCGGTGCAATTCGCCGTCATCGGCATCGTTGCGCTCGCCTTCGGGCTGGTGACGCCGCCCTATGGGCTGTGCCTCATGATCTCCTGCGCGGTCGCTAGGGTGCGGCTGCGCTACGCGCTGAAAGACACGATGATCATGCTCGTGCCGATGCTGCTGGTGCTGGCGGCGATCATCGCTTGGCCGGAAGTTCCGCTGCTCCTGCCGCGGCTGATCTCACCCGAATTCTTGCGCTGAGGCGCCGTATGAAATGTGCCGGGCGCGAGCTTAGGCCCTGCGCCCTTCAATCGGCGGCGGCGAGCGGGCGGCTGACGCTCTCCAGGGGCTTGCGTTCGGCGGCAACGCCGAAGCGCGCGGCGATCAACGCCGCCACGAGCATCAGCACCGAGCCGATGAGGTAGCCGCCGAACAGGCTCCAGCGCGAGCCGGTATCGATCAGCGCGCCGAACACCCACGGTCCCGCCACGCCGCCGATGCCGGTGCCGAGCGCATAGAAGAAGGCGATGGCCAGCGCCCGCACTTCGAGCGGGAAGGTTTCGCTCACCGTGAGATAGCAAGAGCTCGCCGCCGCCGAGGCGAAGAAGAAGATCACCATCCAGGCGATGGTCTGGCCGGCCGCGGACAACACGCCGACGGCGAAGAGGTAGCCCGCGCCGACGAGCAGCACCCCCGACAGCGCATAGGTGGTGGCGATCATCGGGCGGCGCCCGACGGTGTCGAACAGCCGGCCGAGCACCACCGGCCCGAGGAAGTTTCCGGCCGCGAACGGCAATAGATACCAGCCGATATGATCGGCCGGGATGGCGTAGAAATCGGTCAGCACCAACGCATAGGTGAAGAAGATCGCGTTGTAGAAGAACGCCTGCGCCGCCATCAGGCTCAAGCCCACCAACGTGCGCCGGCGCTCGACGCGAAACAGCGTGTCGGCGACCTCGGTGAGCGGGGTGAAGCGGCGCGCGCGCAACCGGATCACCGGCAGCGGTTCGTCGGCGATGTCGTGGCCGCGGGCGCGGAACTCGGCCTCGATGCGATCGAGCACCGCGGTTGCCTCCGCGACGCGGCCGTGCGTCATCAGCCAGCGCGGCGATTCCGGCAGCCACAGGCGCATGAGGAAGATGACGAGGCCGAGCACGGCCCCGATCAGAAAGGCCGCGCGCCATCCCAGATCCGGCGCCAGCACGTTGGGATCGAGCAGCACGAGCGAGCCCGCCGCGCCGAGCGCGGTGCCGATCCAGAAGCTGCCGTTGATGACGAGATCGCTCCAGCCGCGGTAGCGCGCGGGCACCAGCTCCTGGATGGCCGAATTGATGGCGGTGTATTCCCCGCCGATGCCGGCGCCGGTGAAGAAGCGAAACAGCGCGAAGCTCGCCAGGTTCCACGACAGCGCGGTCGACGCGGTGGCGACGAGATAGACCGCGAGCGTCATGAAGAACAGCCGCTTGCGCCCGAGCCGGTCGGTGAGCCAGCCGAAGAACAGCGCGCCCAGCACCGCGCCGGCGAGATAGGCGCTGCTCGCAAGCCCGACGTCGGCGTTGGAGAATTGGAGCTGCGGACTCTCCTTCAGCGCCGGCGAGATGGCGCCGGCGAGCGTCACCTCGAGGCCATCGAGGATCCAGGTGATGCCGAGCGCGACCACCACGAGGGTGTGGAAGCGGCCCCACCGCAGCCGGTCGAGCCGCGCCGGGATATCGGTCGCGACGATCGCCACGCTTGCTTGCGAGGGCGCGGGCGCCGCGACCGGGACCGTCATCGTCATAATCGCCTCATCGTGGCGGCACCGCGCACTGTTCCGTTCAAGCCAACGATTTGCGCGCCGGCGCGTTCCGCGTCGCCGCCGGGGCGCCGCTTCCCTTCGCCCCTGCCGCGCCATAGATTGAGGCCGGCCATAAACCTTCGCCTTCCGAGGAGACGCTTTCCATGTCCTCCACCGTCGTCACCTGGATCGTCATCGGCGTGATCGTCGTGCTCGTGCTGTGGATCATCACGATCTACAACGGGCTCGTTGCCATGCGCCAGCGGGTCAACCAGGCCTTCTCCGACATCGACGTGCAGACGAAACAGCGCCACGACCTCATTCCCAACCTGGTCGAGACGGTGAAAGGCTATGCCGGTCACGAGCGCGGCACGCTGGAAGCCGTGGTGCAGGCGCGCAACGCCGCGATTGCGGCGCAGTCGGGCGGGGTCGCCGCCCAGGCCGCGGCCGAGAACGCGCTCACCGGGGCGCTGCGGCAACTGTTCGCCCTGAGCGAGGCTTACCCCGATCTCAAGGCCAGCCAGAACTTCCAGCAGCTCCAGGCCCAGCTCTCCGACATCGAGAACAAGATCGCCGCCGCGCGCCGCTTCTTCAACAACGCGGTGCAGGAATACAACACCGGCATCCAACAGTTCCCCGCCGTGCTGCTCGCGGGCGCGCTCGGATTTGCGCCGAGGGATTTCTTCGACGTCGGCGTCGAGGAGCGCAAGGTGCTCGAGCAGGCGCCGCAGGTGAAGTTTTGATCCTGTATGGATAGCACAATGGCCGACCCATCCTTCGAGACCCAGGCCTTCGGCCTGCTCCTCAGGATGAGGCCGGAAATCGCAATCCCTCATGGTGAGGAGCGTCGCGAAGCGACGTGTCTCGAACCCATGAGGGGTTGCGGCACCCGCCCAGGAAGATGTTGAGCCGGCAATGGCCGCCTACGGACTTTACACCCACATCCAGTCGAACAAGCGGCGATCGGTCGCGCTGCTCATCGGCCTGTTCTTTCTCGTCTATCTCCTGGTCTACGCCGGTGCGCTCGCCGGCGAGGCGCTCACCATCGACGCGCCGCCCGACGTGCTCCTGCGCCGCGCGCTGAGCGACGCGCTCTACGCCGCGCCCTGGGCGACGCTGGGCACGGCGCTGTGGATCTTCATCGCCTACAAATTCCATCAAAGCATGATCGACGCGGTGACCGGCGGGCGCGAGGTGACGCGGCAGGAGGAGCCGCGGCTCTACAATCTGCTCGAGAACCTCTGCATCTCGCGCGGCATCACCACGCCCAAGCTCAAGGTGATCGAGGACGACAGCCTCAATGCCTTCGCCACCGGCATGAACGACAAGCAATATTCGATCACGGTCACCTCGGGGCTGATCAATGCGCTCAACGACGCCGAGATCGAGTCGGTGCTCGGCCATGAATTGACCCACATCCGCAACGGCGACGTGCGCATGCTGGTGATCGCCGTGATCATCGCCGGGGTGATCGCGTTTTTTGCCGAGCTCGTCTTCCGCCTGCTGTTTCAAGGCGGTTTCAGCTGGCGCGGCGGACGCGGCGGCGGTGACCGCAAGGGCGCGGGGGTGGCGCTACTCATCGCCATTCTTCTCATCGCGGTCGCCTGGATACTGTCGATCGTCATCCGCTTCGCGCTGTCGCGCAAGCGCGAATATCTGGCCGACGCCGGCTCGGTCGAGCTCACCAAGAACCCGGACGCAATGATCTCGGCGCTGCGCAAGATCGAGGGCCGCGGCGAGCTTCCGGGTGCGACCTCCGCGGTCATGGAAATGTGCATCGACAATCCGCGCGAGGCGTTTTCCAATATCTTCGACACCCACCCGCCGGTCGATGCGCGCGTGGCGGCGCTGGTGAAATTCGCCGGCGGCCACGACCCCGGCCCGCTCGCGCTGCCCGCGCCGAGCGAAACGGAAGCCGGCGAGAACGACGATGCGGATCAGCCCGCTC
>Ga0306926_10001443_pt1 | contig 23604 bp, 14 predicted proteins | sample flu12Cox44000178_FD_203759 | JGI IMG/M metagenome (GOLD analysis project Ga0306926, IMG submission 203759) | Lab enrichment of tropical soil microbial communities from Luquillo Experimental Forest, Puerto Rico - flux8day.12C.oxic.44.000.178 (v2)... | ecosystem: Environmental > Terrestrial >...
TGGCATGTGCTGCCGCCAGAGCCTGATTGGCAGTGCTCTGCGCACCACTGGCAGCCTGACCCGCTGACTGCGCGGCACTGTTGGCCGCATCAGCCGAGCTCTTGGCGCCTGCGGTGTCACTCGCGTTCTTGGCCACCTGGGCCTTCAGATCATCGATCTGTGCCTGGATGGGCTTCAGATCCGTGCAACCTACGATTCCGGCCACCGCTGCAACGGCAGCCGCTACCTTCACAACGCTCGCGCACTTCATAAACGTCCCCTTTGGGTTGTTGATTCGGGATCCCTTAATAACGGATGCGACTCCGGTGAAGCAAGTCGGTATACGCCGGCCGCAACTGCACCAAATTTGACTCGGGAATGCAACTCCAAACACGAGACTGTCTTTTCCACGCGACAGCGTATACGTACTCGTGTCAGGAAGGAGCGTGCAGGAGTTGGAAGCGCATTTGTGCAGAATTTTCTGGCTGCAGCGGTAGCGCGGGCGCAGGGGAGTTGCGACAAGCAACGATGTTGGTGACGCTTCGTTAAGAATTTTTAATCGCCGCGCACGCGTCACATCCGAGCTGCAACTCGAGCCTCGCCGCACCAGTTGATGTCGGTCAGCTCCCAGTGTGATGTCGGCCAGCCCCCCGGTGCCCGCCCGCAGCGGCTATACGGCCGACTTCAGCGCCCCGGCGGGTGGGCGAGGTTTGAGGTCTTGCTGCAGCCGTGGATCTGGATATAATCACAGTAGCTGTATATATAAACAGGCAGGCTCAAAATGTCCGACCTTACCCCCCGGCAGACCCAGATCCTGCGCCTGATCCAGCGGTTCATTGCCGAGACCGGCATGCCCCCGACGCGGGCTGAGATTGCGCATGAGCTCGGTTTTCGTTCGGCCAACGCCGCCGAAGAGCATTTACGGGCGCTCGCCCGCAAGGGCGTCATCGCGCTCGTTCCCGGCACCTCACGCGGGATACAGCTGAAAGACACCATGCGGGAGCAGATGGGATTGCCGCTCATCGGGCGGGTGGCCGCCGGCAAGCCCATTTTCTCGGAGGAAAATTTCGAGGCTCGTCTGCAGATCGACCCCGAAGTGTTCCAGCCGCGACCGCACTACCTGCTGAAGGTGATCGGCATGAGCATGAAGGATGCCGGAATCCTCGATGGTGACCTGGTCGCCGTGCATCGCACCTCGGAAGTGCGCAGTCGCCAGATCGTGGTCGCACGGCTCGAGAACGAGGTCACCGTGAAGCGCTACCGTCAGGAAGGCTCGGTCGTGTGGTTGCTGCCCGAGAACAGCGAGTTCGAGCCGATCAGAGTGGATCTGAAAGAGGAGCCGTTGCTCATCGAAGGGGTCGTCGTGGGTGTGGTACGGCGTGGTCGTGCGAGCGGCTTGATGTGAGTGCGTGCCGCTGCCCTGCGGCAGCGTCTCTCCCGCCAGAGGTTCAACTGAAGTTCTTACATGGACTGGCATGGTCGTCGGCGATGCGAAAATCGCTCGGCTGCTCGAGCACCCCGCCATCTGGCGCGGCCGCAGCGCCGCGCAGCGGTCGGGCTTGCCCACCGGGTTTGCGGCGCTCGATGAATACCTGCCCGATGGCGGCTGGCCCCGTACCGGTCTGATCGAAATCCTGACTTCCCGTTTCGGCAGCGGCGAGCTGACACTGCTCGTGCCGGCACTCGCCACGCTGACGCGCGTCGCCGCGGCACGTTGGTGTGTATGGGTAGCACCACCGCTGGTGCCGTTTGCACCGGCGCTCGTCTCCTGCGGAGTGGTGCTTGATCGGGTAGCCGTCGTCGGTGGTGCGCGCCCCTTAGACCACCCCACGAAATCGCGCTCACCACTTCTGACGACCTTCAGCGTCCGGCAAGACGCGCGATTTCGTGGGGACCCCGGTGCGTGGGCCTTCGAGCAGACTCTCGGCTCGGGCGCCTGCGATGCGGTGCTCGGCTGGGTACGGCAGGCAAAACCGCGCGACATCCGTCGTCTGCAGCTCGCCGCCGAGCGTGGCCGCACGCTCGGTGTGTTGTTCCGTCCGCGTCGCGCAGCGCGGGAAGCCTCCGCCGCCGTGCTGCGCCTCAGTGTCGAGCCGCTGGTGGCCGGAGTGCGCCTGACGATTCTCAAAGGACGCAGCGCCCGTCGCGAGGCGCTCGATCTTCCCTGGCCCGGCAGTTGACTCATGCGTCCGCACTTGATCCGCACCGCCGCCAGCACGGCAGATCTGCTGTCCACCCCAACCCCCACAGCGGCAGCGCCACTGCGCGGCGTGCCGAGCGCATGGTGTCCCGCCGCGACGGCACACGAGCTTTGGGCCGGGGTGCACCTGCGCGAATTCGACCCGGCGCAGGGACTCGAAGCGCTGGCGATCCGCGCCCAGCGCTTCACACCGCGTGTGAGTCTCGAGCCGCCCGATGGCCTGCTGCTCGAGGTCGCGGGGAGCCTGCACCTGTTCGCAGGCGTCAGCGGGTTGCGGCGTGAGCTGACGGCGGAGTGTCTGCGTCTTGGCATCCGGCCGGTGCTCGCGTTCGCACCCACACCGCTTGCGGCACTCACCGCGGCGCGCGCCGGCCAGCCACTGATAATCACCGACCCCGCGCAGCTCGTGGGTCAGCTCGCACAGCTCCCGCTCGGCGCGCTGCGCTGGCCCGAAGAAACCTGCGCCCGCCTGGCACGCGCCGGCGTGCGCACCATCGGTGCGGTGCTGCGCTTGCCGCGTGCCGGTTTCGCGCGCCGTTTCGGTGTGGCGCAGCTCGCCATGCTCGATGCGCTCACCGGGCGCAGCCGCGATCTGCGGGCGGCTTTTCAGGCGCCCGTGCGTTTTCGCCGCCGCCGCGAACTCGATTGCGAGCTCAGCGATCGCGGCCAGCTGCTCGAGGCACTCGCACCGCTCCTCGCCGCGCTCGGAGCTTTTCTCACCGCACGGCAGTACGGGGTGATGGAGCTCGAATGCCGACTCGTACATCGGCAGGGCCCGCCGACCCGCTGCGTGCTCGCGCTCGCCGCGCCCTGCGCGGACGAGCATCAGCTCGCGGCACTTTTCAGCGAGCACCTGAATACGCTGCAGCTGCCGGCACCGGTGCGAGCCTGCGAGCTGCGTGCCGATCAGCTGCTGCCGCAACTGCCACCCGACCGCTGCCTGTGGCAACCCGGTGAGCACGGCGGCGAGGCGGGTGAGCGAAGCGGTGGCCTCATCGATTGCCTGTGCGCGCGCCTCGGTCCTGAGGCGGTGTATGGCCTTTCGCTGCGTCAGGAGCACCGGCCGGAAGGTGCCTGGACAGTAACCCGTCCGCCACCGGTCCCTGTGCGGCACGCAGCGCGCGGTCGCGCTCCTCCGGCGCCGTGCGGGACGGGGCCGAAGCGCCCCTTGTGGCTTCTGCCGGCACCGCAGCCGCTCGCTGCGCAGAACGGCTTGCCGCGCCGTCGCGGGCCGCTGCGCCTCATGAGTGAGCCCGAGCGCATCGAGACCGGTTGGTGGGATGGAGGAGAGGTTGCGCGCGATTACTACACCGCCATCGACGGCCACGGTGTGCGGCTGTGGGTGTTTCGGGAGCGGGCTGCGCCGCATGGTTGGTTTTTGCACGGGGTGTTCGGGTGACTGTGTCCAACACAGCCGCGATCGCAAAAAAACCTTTTCGGGACCGCCGCAAGTACATCCTTGTAGAACCACCCCGGGAAATCGAGCTTGCCATGATTGGCGTGCAAGACCCTGTCAGGAAGACACTCGATTTCCCGGGGACCCCGGGCTGCGGGCGCGCCATCCCTGGCGCGCACGCTCCCGAAAAGGCTTTTTTGCACTCGCGGCTGCCCGAGTGACATGTCACTCCCGACGACACCGTGCGAGCCCGAGGTTGGAGAAGCACAGTTGCCCGCGTACGCGGAGCTGCATTGCCTCTCGAACTTCACCTTCCTGCGCGGTGCGTCGCATCCGCACGAGCTCATTGAGCAGGCCGATGCGCTCGGTTACAGCGCGCTCGCGATCACCGACGAGTGCTCGGTGGCGGGCGTCGTGCGGGCGCACATGGCGGCGAAGCGCCGGCAGCTGAAACTCATCATCGGCGCGGAGTTCCGCCTCGGCTGCGGGTTGAAGTTCGTCGCACTCGCCATCGACCGCCAGGGCTACGGGCAGCTGTGCCGTCTCATCACTCGCGGCCGCCGCGCAGCCGTCAAGGGGCGGTACACACTCACGCGTGATGATCTTCAGGCACTCGGCCCCGAGCAGTGTTTCATCCTGTGGCTGCCGGCAGCACAGCCGCAGCCTGAGGAGCTGCGCTGGCTTGCCGCGCGCTTCCCCGGCCGGGTACGGATCGCCGTGGAGCTGCTGCGCGATGGGGAGGACGGCAAGCGCCTGGCCACGCTCACACGCATCGGCGCCGAATGTGGCATCGGGCTCGTCGCGAGCGGCGATGTGCACATGCATCTCCGCGCCCGCCGCCGCCTGCAGGATGCACTCACCGCCATCCGCCTGAATGAGCCGATCGCACAGCTCGGCCGGCGGCTCTACGCCAACGGCGAGCGCTATCTGCGCGAGCGTGCACGGCTCGAGCGGCTCTACCCGCGCGAATTGCTCGCGGCCACCGTCGAGCTGGCGCAACGTTGCCACTTCAGTCTTGATGAGCTGCGCTACGAGTATCCACACGAGCTGGTGCCACCCGGAGAGACCCCGACGAGCTACCTGCGGCGCCTGACGGAAGAGGGCGCGCGCTGGCGCTGGCCGGGCGGTGTACCTGCGGCCGAGCGCATTGCCATCGAGCACGAGCTGGCACTCATCGAGGAGCTGCACTACGAGCCTTATTTTCTCACCGTCCATGACGTCGTCGCTTTCGCGCGCCGCCAGAGAATCCTCTGCCAGGGGCGCGGCTCGGCGGCCAACTCGCGCGTGTGCTATTGCCTGGGAGTCACTTCGGTCGATCCGCAGCGCGGGGCGTCGCTCCTGTTCGAGCGCTTCATCTCGCGCGAGCGCAACGAGCCGCCGGACATCGACATCGATTTCGAGCACGAGCGGCGCGAGGAGGTGCTGCAGTACGTCTATAACAAGTATGGCCGCGATCGCGCAGCGCTCGCCGCCACCGTCATCATGTACCGCCCGCGCAGCGCGCTGCGCGATCTCGGCAAAGCCTTCGGGCTGACGCCCGAGGAGAGCGGCCGCCTGGCGAAGGTCATGCAGTGGTGGGACGGCAGCGCCACCATTCCCGAGCGGGTGCGCGAGGCCGGCTTCGATGCCGACAGCCCCTGGCTCCGACGCCTGCTGCCGCTTGCCGCAGCGCTCACTGCTTTTCCTGGCTTTCCCCGGCACCTGTCGCAGCACGTCGGCGGCTTTGTGATCGCACGGGGTCTGCTGGAAGAGATGGTCCCCATCGAAAACGCCGCCATGCCCGAGCGCAACGTGGTGCAGTGGGACAAGGACGACCTGAACGATCTCGGCCTTCTGAAGGTGGACTTGCTGGCGCTCGGTATGCTGACGGCGCTCAAGCGTGCCTTTGCGCTGGTGAACGACTATCGCGGCACGAGCTACACCCTCGGTGAATTGCCCGCCGAGGATCCGCAGGTTTATGACATGGTCTGCCGCGCCGACACCATCGGTGTCTTCCAGATCGAGTCGCGCGCGCAGATGGCCATGCTGCCGCGACTCAAGCCGCGCTGTTACTACGATCTGGTGATCGAAGTCGCGATCGTGCGCCCGGGGCCGATCCAGGGCGACATGGTGCACCCCTATCTGCGCCGCCGTTCGGGCGCTGAGCCGGTCGATTATCCCGGCGAAGAGGTGCGCGCGGTTCTGCATCGCACGCTCGGTGTGCCGCTCTTCCAGGAGCAGGTGATGCAGATCGCGATCGTCGCCGCGGGCTTCTCGCCCGGGGAGGCGGATGCGCTACGCCGCGCGATGGGTGCCTGGAAGAGAACGGGCGGACTCGATCCCTTTCGCGAGCGGCTGCTCGAGGGCATGCGGGTCAAGGGCTATTCGCACGATTTCGCGCAGCGCATTTACCAGCAGATGCTCGGCTTCGGCGAATACGGTTTCCCCGAGTCTCATTCGATGAGCTTCGCGCTGCTGGTGTATGACTCTGCCTGGCTCAAGTGTCATGAGCCCGCCGCCTTCACCTGCGCGCTGCTCAACAGCCAGCCGATGGGCTTCTACGCCCCGGCGCAGCTGGTGCGCGATGCGCGCGCACACGGCGTCGAAGTGCGCCCGGTAGATGTGTGCGTCAGCCACTGGGACGCGACGCTCGAGCGGCGCGCGGAGGGTGAGCCGACACTGCGCCTCGGTCTGCGCCTGGTAAAGGGGCTGTCGGAGGCGGGCGCTTCGCGCCTCGTGGCCGCGCGTGCCGGGCGGCCCTTCGGGGGCATCGAGGATCTCGCCGCGCGTGCCGCGCTCGACCGCGGCGATCTGGAGGCACTCGCTGCGGCCGGCGCGCTCGCCGCCTTGAGCGGCAACCGGCATCTCGCCTTCTGGGAGGTTGCCGGGACGGAGCGTCCCCTGCCGCTCGCAGCGACGGATGCACGCCCGGCGAGCGCGCTGGAAGGGCGGCCGCTGCTGACTGCTCCGACCGAGGGCGAGGCGATCGTGGCGGACTATGCCTCACTGGGACTCACGCTCGGCAGACATCCACTGGCACTGTTGCGCGAGCGGCTGCGCGCCGCGGCGCTCGTTCCCGCGGCCGAGCTGGTCGCGGCCGGCAATGGCGCCCGCGTGCGCACCGCCGGCATCGTGCTCATGCGCCAACGCCCCGCGACCGCGAGCGGCGTCACTTTCCTCACCCTCGAGGACGAGAGCGGACAGGTGAATGTCATCGTGTGGGAGCGTATCGGCCGCGAGCAACGTCGCGCCCTCATCGAGTCGCGTCTGCTCGAAGTGCACGGTGAGCTGCAGCACCAGGAGGGGGTGACGCACATCATCGCCCACCAGCTCATCGACCGCTCACGGCTGCTGGGTGAGCTCACGACGCGCTCGCGCGATTTTCACTGATACGAAGAGCGCCAATGATTTAACGCATCGTGGGAACACCGCCCGCGCATGCGGCCAGCGCACTGTTATGTTCAGCCACGCCGCCCTGCAACGCGGTCGCGGAACGACATAACAACAGCGTACCTCGATGTTGCGACGTAGATCGCACTTGCGGACGCCAGGTGTCCCTGTCTGGAGACACGCGCGTCAAGCACAATGCCCGCGAGCACCAACAGCAGAATTGGATGCGGTCATGTCGATGAAGGATCAGACCGAGCGTTGGTTGCTGGCGGCGTGCACCCTCGTGCTGCTGCTGGCGCTGGTGATCTGCATGAACGCCGAGCCGCCGGCCACCACGGTTGCGGCCGCGCGCGCACCAGCGCCTGCGGTGACCTCCGCGGCGCAGGCGCCCGCGGCGAGCACCCCGCGAGCATCGCGCCCGGCCGCCGCGCCGGAACGGCAGCGCTACATCGTCCAGGCACGGACCGCCGGCGAGGCCGCGGGCGCCGTGGTACGTGCCGGCGGCCAGGTGACCGGCGATCTGTCCATCATCCGCGCAGTCACCGCGGAGCTCGCGACCGAGGAGCTCGAGGCACTGCACCACGCCGACGTACCCGCCCTGCAGGTCTACGTGGATGCACCCGTCACCGCGAGCTCCACGGGCGGCAGCCTCCCCGAGACCTACTACCCGAGCGAAGTGGCAGCGCAGCCGTTGCAGCTCGGCGGCGTCACCGGTCAAGGCGTGACGGTGGCCGTAGTCGACTCGGGAATCTGGAGCCAGCTCGGACCCGATCAGAGCGCTCCGGGCCAGACCCGGAGCCGCGTGCTGGCGCAGTACGATGTGATCGCCGCCAGTCAGCAGGCGGCGCTGACGCAAGTGCTCGGCGGCGTCACCGCGGCGGTCGCGAGCAACAGCACCAGCATCAATGATCTCTTCGGGCACGGCACGCACGTGTCCTCGATCATCGCGAGCAGCGGCGTTGCCACCACCGGCAACTTCCAGGGCGTGGCCCCGGGCGTGAATCTCGTCTCGGTGCGCGTGCTCGATGCCAACGGCGTCGGCAGTTACTCGAACGTCATCAAGGGCATCCAGTGGGTGGTGGCGCAGAAGCTGCGCTACAACATTCGCGTGATGAACCTGTCGCTGAGCGGACCGCCGAGCTCGTTCTACTGGCAGGACCCGCTCGATCAGGCGGTGATCGCGGCATGGAACGCCGGCATCGTGGTGGTCGCGGCGGCCGGCAACCGGGGACCCAAGCCGATGACCGTCGGCGTGCCGGGCAACGTACCGTACGTGATCACGGTCGGCGCGGTCACCGACAACTATCACCCACTGCAGCCGAGCCACTACGCGCTGGCCTCCTTCTCCTCGGTCGGCCCGACCTTCGAGGGCTTCGTGAAGCCCGAGGTCGTTGCCATGGGCGGACACGTCCTCGCGTACGCGCCGGACAATGGCACGCTGGCCCGCGAATTTCCCCAGTGGGTCAACGCGACCTTCGATGACTTCACCATGTCGGGAACGTCGCAAGCGACGGCGGTCACGAGCGGCGTAGTCGCCTTGATGCTGCAGGTGAATCCCTCGCTCAGTCCGGATGACGTCAAATGCCGACTGATGTCCGGGGCGCATCCGGCGGTGAATGCGAACGGCACGCTCGCCTACTCGGTGTTCCAGCAGGGAGCGGGCCTGGTGAACGCAACCGGCGCGGTTTACAGCACGGCAAGCGGCTGCGCCAACCAGGGATTGAACGCGACGCTCGATCTGCTGGGCCTCCAGCACTACGGTGGGCGCGCGAATCAGGACCCGACGACGGGCGAGTACTACATCATGGTGACGACGGCCGCCCCGACGGGGGGCGGTGGGCTCATCGGGGGCGTGGTGTCGCTCGTCGGGCAGCTGCTGTGGGGCGTCGAGGCGCTCGGCGACGGTCTGGAGTGGAACGGCAGCTACACCGGCGGCAGCGGCTACAGCTGGAGCAGCGGTTACAGCTGGAGCAGCGGTTACAGCTGGAGCAGCGGTTACAGCTGGAGTAGCGGTTACAGCTGGAGCAGCGGTTACAGCTGGAGCAGCGGCACTACGGCGAGCGCCGGCTATACCGGGATCTCCGACATTCCCGCCCAGCAGTAACTCTCATGAGAGCCGCCGTCCAGGAAGCGCGATGCGCGCCCCCAGTCCCTTCAGCCTTCTCATAATAACGGGCGCACTGCTGTGCGCGCCCGCCGGTCTCGTTCAGGCGGGCGCCCCCTCGCCAGCGGTGCGGCCGGTGTACTTCGAGCACCTGACGATGCGCGACGGGCTCTCCGAGAGCACCGTCGAAGGGGTCCTGCAGGACTCGCAGGGCTACCTGTGGTTCGCGACCGAAAGCGGGCTGAACCGCTACGACGGCTACAGCGTGCGCGTCTACCGTCGCGAGCGCGGCAACCCTCACGCTCTGCCGAGCGACTACATCTGGACGATCGCCGAGGACTCGCAGCACGATCTGTGGCTGGCGACCATCGGCGGTGGCGTCGTGCGCTGGGAGCGGGCCACTGACCAGTTTCGGCAGTTCGGCCACGATGCCGCGCGAGCCGACTCGCTCGCCAGCGATAATGTGCGCACGCTGCTCGTGGACGCCGACGGGCGTATCTGGGCCGGCACCCTCGATCGCGGTCTCGACCTCCTGGATCCGCGCACGGGCGTTGCCCGGCACTTTAGACACAGCGATACCGACCCACATTCGCTCGCCGCCGACCGCATCTACGCGCTCTACCGCGATCACCTCCGTCGCGTCTGGGTGGGAACCGATGCGGGCCTCGGCTGCTATCAGCCCGCTACGGGCAGCTTCGTCAACTATGGCGGCGGCAGCGACAGGGCCGGGCTCCCGGACCTGCAGGTCCGCGCGATCGGCGAGGATCACACCGGCGCGCTCTGGATCGGAACCCTGCACGGTGGCCTCGAACGGCTCGACCCTGGCACGGGGCGCCTGACCTCCTTTCGGCACGATCCCGCGAACCTGCACTCCCTCAGTCACGACCGCGTGAATGCCGTTCTCGAGGACGGCGCCCAGCGCCTTTGGATTGCCACCGCCGACGGGCTGAATCTCTTCGACCGCGCCACAGAGGGTTTCGTGCGCTACGGCCGGGATTCCGACAATCCGCACAGCCTGAGCGACAACGACGTCATCGCGCTCTATCAGGACCGCGGCGGCGTTCTGTGGCTCGGCACACGCTCGAGCGGGGTGAGCCACTGGAACCCCAACAGCTGGCTGCTCGGTCACTACCGCAGCGCCGCGTTCGCCAACACGCGCGTGATCAGCTTCGCCGACGACGGCGCCGGGCGTGTCTGGGTCGGGACGGAGGGCAACGGTCTCATTGAAATCGACAAACTCGGAGGCCGCGAGCGCCACTACGGCAGTCACACCGATCCAGTGCGGCTGACGGACGATCGCGTCATGGCTCTGCTCTATGACCGTGGGCAGGGGCTGTGGGTGGGCACCATGTCCGGTGGTCTCGACCGCATCGATTTTGCCAGCGGCAGAGTGCACGTATGGCGCAACTCCCCTGCAGACGCCCACACCCTGCCGGCCGATGGCGTGATGGCTCTCTATCAGGACCGGCGCGGTACGGTGTGGGTGGGAACCTTCGGCGGCGGCGTCGCGAGCATCGATCTGGCAAGCGGACAGGTGACCCGCTACCCGTACGGCGCCGAGGACGGCAACGCACTGAGCGGCCCGCGGGCGAGCGCCATCGCCGAGGACACGCTCGGTAACCTGTGGATCGGTACGATCGGCGATGGGCTGAATCTTCTCGATCGCAGCAGCGGGCGCTTCTATCACTTTCGCCGCGATGACCGCGATCCGCGCAGCCTGTCAGACAATGCCATCTACGCACTTCACGTCGACCGCCGTGGAGAAGTGTGGGTGGGCACCGCCGACGGCGGTGTCGATCACATCGTCGGCAGCTCGGCTACGCCTGCCACCGTCCATTTCGAGAGCTTTGCCCAACTGCTGCCGAGCCGCGAAATCGACGGCATCGAGTCAGACGGCGAGGACCGGCTCTGGATCAGCACCACGAACGGACTCGTGCGCCTCGATCCGCGCACACGCGCGGTGCGTGTGTTCCACGAGTGGGACGGCCTGCAGAGCGAGGACTTCGACTCCAACGCCTACTATCAGGACCGCGACGGTACGCTGTACTTCGGCGGCAACAACGGCTTCAACGCTTTTGCGCCCGCCGCGGTCGACTTCACCGCGCCGCCGCCGCACGTCGTGCTGACCGGCGCCGCGCGGCTCAATCGCTCCTTGCCCGAGCGCGAGCTTCCGGGGCCGGCGCAGCCGCTCATGCTCGGCTATGACGACAAGCTCGTCAGCTTCGAGTTCGCGGCGCTCGACTTCACCTCTCCGGCCAACAACCACTATTCGTACCGCCTGGATGGCTTCGATAGCGGGTGGATCGATTCCGGCGCACTGCACCGCGCCACCTACACCAACCTCGGCGCCGGCGACTACCTCTTCAGGGTGCGGGCAACCAACGCCGAGGGCGCCTGGAGCCCCGAGGAGCTGCGCGTGCCGTTGCACGTGGCACCGGCGCCCTGGAACACGGCGGCCGCGCGCGCCGTGTACGTCGCCGCGGCGTTGCTGCTGCTCGCCTACATCTGGCGCCGCGTGCACGCGCGCCGCCTGCTCGCCCGCCGCTACAGCCGCCATCTCGAGGAGACCGTCCGGCAGCGCACCCACGAGCTGCAGGAGCGCAATGAGCAGCTGCAGGTGCTGGCGCGCGCCAAAAGCGATTTCGTTGCGCGCATGAGCCACGAGCTGCGCACGCCCATGAACGGCGTGCTCGGCATGACGAGCCTGCTGCTCGACACGCGCCTCGATGCGGCGCAACGCCGCTTTGCCGAGGGCATCCACCGCTCGGCCGACTCGCTGCTCGCCATTGTGAGCGACGTCCTCGATCTCTCGAAGCTCGAGGCGCGCAAGCTGCAGCTCGATCCCACCGAGGGCGATCTCGTGGAGCTCATCGAGCAGACCGCCGAAGTGCTGGCGGCGCGCGCCGCGGGCAAGGGCATCGAGCTGCTGTTCGATGCGCCGCTCGCACCGCTGCCGCCGGTGCAGGTGGATGTGGTGCGCCTGCGCCAGGTCCTGATCAACCTCGGCGGCAACGCCGTCAAGTTCACCGAGAAAGGCGAAGTCACTTTCCGCCTCGTGCCACTGCCGGACGCGGGCGGGAGCCTGCGCGCACGCTTCGAGGTCGCAGACACCGGCATCGGCATTGCGCTCGAGAATCAGCGCCGGATCTTCGAAGAGTTCGCCCAGGAGGATGCCTCCACGACCCGGCGCTTCGGTGGTACCGGCCTCGGGTTGGCGATTTCGCGCCAGATCGTGGAACTCATGGGCGGGCAACTGACGGTGGCGAGCGCGCCGGGTACGGGCTCCACCTTCTCGTTCGAGCTGGCGATGCCAGTCGCGGTCGGCGCGGCGCGCGCTGCGGCCGCGCCGATCCGGGTCGACGGCACGCGGGTGCTGATCGCCGACGACAACGCGGTCGCGCGCGTTCTCATGGCGAACGCGCTGCGCGCCTGGGGCGCCCGCGTGACGCTGGTATCCTCTCTCGAGTCGGCGCTGGTGGAGCTGCGCGGCGCCGCCTACGAGGCGGTTCTCATCGATGACCCGCTGCCGGATGGCGCCGGGCAGGACCTGCTGCAGGCGCTTCACGCGCTGCAGGCGGTGCGCCCGCGCGTCATCCGCCTGGTGAGCTTTACCAGCCTGACACCGGTCGCCGCGGGCGCGAACCGTTGGTTCGACGCCGAAGTCACCAAGCCATTGCGGCTCGGCAGGCTCCACGCGGCTCTTACCGGCTTCCGGACCGCAGGCGACGACACGGTGCGTGCGGCGCGCTTGCGCGAGCTGCCGCCGCTCAGCGGTCGTGTACTGGTGGTCGAGGACCAGGCCCTGAATCGCGAGGTGGCTGAGGGCATGCTGGCCGCCATCGGTGTCGACTGTGACGTCGCGGCAGACGGCGGTGAGGCTCTCGAGAAGCTCGCCCGCGAGCGCTTCGATGCCGTGTTGATGGATTGCGAGATGCCGGTGATGGACGGACTCGCCGCCACGCGCGCGCTGCGCGAGCGTGAGGCAGATGGGACGCGTCTTGCGGTAATTGCGCTCACCGCCGACGGCACCCACGCGGGACGCACCGCCTGCGTCGCCGCGGGCATGGACGACTACCTCGCGAAGCCGGTGACGCGCGAGGCATTGCATACGACGCTCGCGCGCTGGCTTCCTGCGCCGGACGGCGCCGTGCCGGTTCGGACCGCAGGCGCGGCAGACACCGTAGAGAACGCCCGGGTGGCGGAGACGCTGCTCGATCACGCCACCCTCGATGCCCTGCGTGCGCTGCCGCCGCGCGGCGAGCGCGACATGCTCAGCCACATCGCCGAGAGCTATCTCGCGGACTCGCAACGCCTGTTCGCGACCATCGAGCGCGCCCTTGGCGCAGACCAGGCGCCGGAACTCGCGCGCGCCGCGCACGCCTGGCGTTCCTGCAACGGCCACATCGGTGCGCTCAGCCTGGTGAGACTCTGCCGCGAGCTCGAGGCCTGCGGGCGCGCCGGCGACCTGCGCGGCGCGCCGGCGCTGCTGGCGCAGATTCGCAGTGTCTACGCCCGCGTGCGCGAGGAACTGCAGCGCGAGATCCGGAGATCCGCGTGAGCGACGGCGAACTCATCGTGCGGGTGCTCGTCGCGGACGACGACCGGCTGCTGCGCGAGATCGCCGGCGCGACCCTCGAAGGCGCGGGCTTCAGCGTCGAGACCGTGCCGGGCGGCGATGCCGCCGTGGCCGCTTGTGCACGACGTATGCCCGATGTCGTGCTGCTCGATGTCGAGATGCCCGAAGGCGACGGCTATCAGGCCTGCACCAACATCCGCACGCTGCCGCGCGGCTGCGACGTGCCGATCGTGATGGTGACTGGCCTCGATGACCCGAAGTCGATCGACTTCGCTTACGACGCCGGCGCTACCGACTTCGTGGTAAAGCCGATCAACTGGGCGCTTCTGGTCCACCGCATCCGCTACGTGCTGCGCGGCGCGCGTACCATCGAGGCGCTGCGCCTGTCGGAGCAGAAGAACTCCGCGCTCCTCAGGGCGGTGCCCGACGGCATCTTCCTGGTGAGCGCCGCCGGCACGATCAGCCATTGCTTCTCGCCCATCGCGGGCCTGCCGGCCGCGCAAGCGCACGCCACCGACGCGCTGCACCTCAGCGAACTGCTGCCGCGCGAAGCGCGGGTGCGCGCCATGCAGGGCTTCGCGGCCGCGCTGCACGGCACGGCGGAGGCTTTCGAGTTCGCGCTGCCCGGTGATCCGGAGGCGAGCCGCCATTTCGAGTGCCGCTTTCTGCCCAACGGCAGCGGTCAGGTGCTCGCCATCGTGCGCGATATCACGCAGCGCAAGCAGACCGAAGCTCACATCCATCGCCTGGCGTACTTCGATGCGCTGACCGGACTGCCGAACCGCGAATGGATCGGGGAGTTCCTGGCACGCTCGCTGAGTGAGGCGGCCGAGCGCAAGCGCAACGTCGGGCTGCTGTTCGTCGATCTCGACCAGTTCAAGCGCATCAACGACACGCTCGGCCACGAGACCGGCGACGCGTTGCTGCGGCAGGTTGCGGAGCGGCTCCGGGCGGCACTCTCGTACGCGGGTGCCGGCGGGCAGCTGGCCCGCGTCGGCGGGGACGAGTTCATCGTGGTGCTGAGCGACAATCCGGCGGTGGCCGATGCCGAGCAGGCCGCGCAGCACATCCAGGCGGCGCTCGCCAGCCCCTTCCTCCAGGGCGGCCTACGAGTTCGTGGTGACCCCGAGTATTGGTATCGCGATATGCCCCGAGCACGGCACGGACGCGCAGACATTGCTGAAGAATGCCGACGGCGCGATGTACGAGGCCAAGGCAAGCGGCCGCAACCAGTTCCGCGTGTTCACGAGCACCATAAATGCCCGCGTCGCCAAGCGCCTGTCGTTGGAGATCGAGCTACGGCGTGCCTTCGAGAGCTCCCAGCTGCAGGTCTACTACCAGCCGCAGTACGACGCGCACAGCCTGGGGGTGGCGGGCGCGGAAGCACTCCTGCGTTGGTTCCACCCGCAGCGCGGGCAGATCTCCACCCCCGACTTCGTTGCCGTCGCGGAAGAAACCGGGTTGATATCCGACATCGGCCGCTGGACGCTGCAACAGGTGTGCCGCGACCTGCAGCAATGGCGCGCCGCGGGCCTCACGGTGCCGTCGGTCGCGGTGAACGTGTCGGGCCGCGATTTCCTGCGCCAGGACGTGCTGCTGCGGATTTCCGGGATCGTCGAAGAGGCGCACCTGCCCGCCTCACTCATCGAGCTCGAGCTTACCGAAGGGGTGCTGATGCAGGATGTCGGGCAGCGCTCGCTGCAGGCGCTCAAGGAGTTCGGCTTCGCGCTCGCGGTGGATGATTTCGGCACCGGATATTGCTCGCTGAATTACCTCAAGCGCTTTCCCCTCGACACGCTCAAGATCGATCGTGCCTTCCTCAAGGACATTACCGTCGATGCCGAAGATGCGGCCATCGTGCGCACGATCATCGGCCTCGGGCACAACCTCGGCCTGAGGATCGTCGCCGAGGGGGTGGAAACGCACGAGCAGCTGCAGTTTCTGCGCGCGGAGGGCTGCGACGGTATCCAGGGTTTCCTCATGAGCCGCGCGATTCCGGCCGCGGCTTTCGCGGAGCTGATCCGCGGCGGCGTCACAGCGGGCGGCACCGCGGCAGCGCTCACACGCGTCGCTGTGGGCGCCGGCTAGGACCCCTCACGAATTTGCGGGCGGTCTAACGCGGCTTGCGGCGCTTGCGCGAGCCGTCGGGCTCGTCCCCGATCTCGTAGTCCTCGAAATCGCTGGTGAGCTCAGCGGTATGCTTTTCCTCGAGCAGCCGCTCGAGGCGCCGCCACGCCGGATCGCCCGCCTTCTGGCCACGGCGCTTGGCGAGGTCGAGGTCCTTGATCACCTGGTCGAGATCGACGTCCCCGTCCTCGATGACGGGCTCATCGGCTTCTTCGTCCTCAAATTCGTCTGATTCCGGCTTCTCGCTCATGCGGGATAGCAGTCTGCGGGAATTGGACGGCCGGAACTTAAATCACAGACGGCAGGATGGCAATGTCGTCCTTGGGGTTTGTGAAACACTCCCCTTTTGAGCGGGCCCCGGCGATGGCGTCCCTCAGTGGATCAATTGGTTGAGCTCGAAGATCGGCAGCAGCATGGCGAACACGATCCCCATGACGAACAGGCCCATGAGCACGATCAGCAGCGGGCCGAGGAGACCCACCAGGGCCGCCAGCAGGCCGTCGAGCTCGCGTTCCTGGCTCATGGCCGCCCGCTCCAGCATGTTTTCGAGCTCCCCGCTCGACTCGCCGCTGGAGATCAAATGGATCGTCATCGGCGGAAACAGCCGGCTGGCCGCGAGCGAGCGGCCGATCGGCGCGCCCTCGCGGACACGGGCGGCCGCCTCGCCCACCGCATCGCGCATGGGAAGATTGGTGACCACCTCGCCCGCGATGCGCAGTGCCTCCAGTACCGGTACCGCACTCGCCGTGAGGATGCTGAAGGTGCGCGTGAAACGCGCGGTGTTGAAGCCCCGTGACAGCTTGCCGACGAGCGGCAGGCGCAGCTGCAGGCGGTGAAAGCGGCGGCGGGCCTCGGGGTTACGCAACCAGCGCCGGAACAGCACGACCGCGAGCACGACGCCGATGAGCAGATAGATACCATAGGAGCGCAGGAAGCCGCTGACGTCGATCAGCACCTGCGTCATCAGAGGCAGCTTCGCCTTGCTCGACTCGAACACCGACACGACCTGCGGCACGACGTACACCAGCAGCGCCGACACGATCGCGAAGCACAGCACGCTCAGTACAATCGGATACAGCATCGCCGCCACAACTTTCTGGCGCAGCTGGTCGCGATTCTCGGTGTAGTCGGCGAGCCGCTCGAGCACGTTGTCGAGGTGCCCCGCCTGCTCGCCGGCGGCGACCGTGGCGCGGTAGATCTCCGGGAAGACGCGTGGAAACTCGGCGAAGCCGTCGGCGAGGGTGTGTCCCTCCATGACGCGGGCGCGTACGCCGAGCACGATGCTCTGTACCCGCGGCTTCTCGGTCTGCTGCGACACCGCGAGCAGCGATTCCTCGAGGGGCAGCCCGGCGCGCACGAGGGTCGCGAGCTGCCGCGTGAACAGCGCCAGGTCCGTCGCCGAGACCCGGCGCATGAGGCTGAAGGAGCGCTGGCGCTTCGCCTCCTTCTGTGCGACCTCGGCGACCGCCACCGGCAGCAGTTGCTGCTCGCGCAGCAGCTGACGGATGTGCCGCGGGGTATCGCCTTCGAGGATCCCCTTGCGCTCCTTGCCGGCTGCATCGAGCGCGGTGTATTCGAACGCGCCCATTCTTAGATTGGCTGAAAGACGCCTGCGGCGCTTTCAGCGGAGCGAGGCCTAAGTTTCATTCAGCTTCGGGGCGAAAGGCGTGGCTTTCGCCCCTCCGGGGCAAGTCGCGCGCGTAGGCTGTCAATTCGTCAGTCCTCGCGCGTGACGCGCAGCACTTCCTCGATGGTGGTCTCGCCGCGCAGCACGCGCGAGCGGCCGTCATCGCGAATCGAAGGGGTGCTGAGGCGCGCATGCCGCTCGATCTCCTGCTCGGAGACGCCGTCGTGGATCATGGTGCGCATGGCGTCATCGACGATGATGAGCTCGTAAATTCCAGAGCGGCCCCGGTAGCCGCCGGCGCTGTCGCGCCCGGGACGGTAAAGCGTCGGCGAGGCCTCATTGCTGCGCAGGTTGAGCAGGCGCCGTTCGTATTCTCCGGCGGGGAACGGCTGCTTACTGTCGGGATTGAGCACACGCACGAGTCGCTGCGCCAGCACGCCGATCAGGCTCGAGGAGAGGAGGAAGGGCTCGATCCCCATGTCGCGCAGGCGAGTGATGGCGCCCGCGGCGGTGTTGGTATGCAGCGTCGAGAGCACCAGGTGCCCCGTGAGACTCGCCTGTACGGCGATCTGCGCGGTCTCGAGATCGCGGATCTCACCGATCAGCACCACATCCGGATCCTGGCGCAGGATCGCGCGCAGTCCGCGCGCAAAGGTCATCTCGACCTTGGTGTTGACCTGCGTCTGTCCGATACCGTCGATGTAGTACTCGATCGGATCCTCCACGGTCATGATGTTCTGGGTGTTGTCGTTCAGGCGCTCGAGCGCCGCGTACAGCGTCGTGGTCTTGCCCGAGCCGGTGGGACCGGTGACGAGAATGATGCCGTGAGGCTTGTGGATCAGCTCGTCCATGGCGGCCTGGGTGCGTGGATCCATGCCCAGGGAATTCAGGTCGAGCCTGCCCGCCTGCTTGTCGAGGATACGCAGCACCACGCGCTCGCCGTGCCCGGAGGGGATGGTCGAGACGCGCACGTCGACCGCTCGACCTGCGATCTTCAGGCTGATGCGGCCGTCCTGCGGCAGGCGCTTCTCGGCGATGTCGAGACGCGACATCACCTTGACGCGCGACACGACCAGCGGCGCCACCGCGCGGCGCGACTGCAGCACTTCGCGCAGCACGCCATCGACCCGGAAGCGGATCACCAGGCGATTCTCAAAGGGCTCGATGTGGATGTCGGAGGCGTTCTCCTTGACCGCCTGGGTGAGCACGGCGTTGATCAGGCGGATGATCGGGGCATCGTCCTCGCTGTCGAGCAGGTCAGCCTGCTCAGGCAGGTCCTGCGCCAGATGCGCCAGATCGGTGGTGTCGTCGAGTCCCTCGACGGCCTGCATGGCATCCGAGCCCGCCTCATAGGCCCGGCGCAGCAGCTCATCGAACTGTGACTCGGGGACGCGCTCGAGCCGCAACGAGCGGCGCAGGTAGCGCCGCACCTCGGCGAGTGCCTGGGGCGAGGCCGTGTCGCGATAGACGCACTCGGCGATGCCATCGACCACACGGTTGACCAGGACGCCGTGCCGCTTGGCGAAGGCGAATGACAGGCGCCTGCCGGAGACGTCCTCGACGTCCGCGGTCCGGGGCTGAGCGCTGTCGTTCATGGCCTGCCCTGGGGCGGCGGGGTCGTGCCCTCGGGCGGCGGCGCGGCCGGGGCCGGAGTCGCACTGCTGTCGGGAGCGGGCGTGCCCGGTGCGAACGTCGTGCCGGGCGGGATCGTGAGCACCCCCCCGGGAGGCGGCTGAGCGGGCGCGGTGGCCGGCGGACTCGTCGCACCCGGAGCATTGGGCGAGGGCATGCCCGTGGCGCTGTCCTTCCCCGGGGGTGGCGGCGGCGGCAGGGGCGGGAGCTTGCCGGGGACCACGCCGGGCAGGAGCGGCGGCAGGTCGCTCGGGCTCGTATGGAACATCGGCTTCTGCTGGTCCTGCATGTAGTTGTACTTGAGTTCCGTCTCGTACGCCGCCTGGTTCGCATCGCGCATGATCTTCGGCTGAATGAAGATCATGAGGTTGTTCTTGCTAGAGGTCTGGTTGCGCGTCTTGAAGAGAAGTCCCAGGATCGGGATGTTGCCGAGGAAGGGCACCCGGCTCTCGCCCTTGGACATGTCGTTCTCGATGAGCCCGCCGAGCACGACGATCCCGCCGTCCTCGATCAGCACCGTGGTGCTGACGGTGCGTTTGTTCGTGACCAGATCGACCGCACCGGCCGGCTTTTGCCCGAGGCTCGAGCTCTCGATCGAGATCTTGAGCATCACCTGGCTGCCCTCGGCAGAGATGGTCGGGGTGATCTTGAGGATCGTGCCAACCTCTTCGCGCTGAATCGTCTGGAACGGATTCACGGCGCCGCCCACGACCGCGGTGTTGTTGGCGGTGTACTGGCCCGTAATGAACGGCACTTCCTGCGCCACCTTGAGCTCCGCCTCCTGGTTGTCCATGGTCATCGCCGAAGGAGTGGCGATGATGTTGTCGTTGGTGTCGGAGCGGATCGCACGCACGATAGCGGCAAAATTGAGTCCCGATGCAGCAATGCGCCCGACGCCGAAGGTGGTGCCCTGGAGCAGCGTGGTGCTGACGGTGGTCGGGTTCTGCGCGGCAGTCGCGAGATCGACGATGCTGGTGCCGCCGATCGGGCTGACGAAGGCGCCCACCGGCACATTGGTGTTGCCAGCGCCATAGGCCGCCCAGTTGACCCCGAGCTCGGAGTCCTTGCTGTAGTCGATGTCGGCGATGATCGCCTCGACCAGCACCTGCGGACGGCGGATATCGAGCTTGTCGATGATCGCCATGATGGCGCGCATGAGCTTGGCGGGCGCCGTGATGATGAGGGCATTGTTGGCCGGATCCGCCCACACCATGGCGCCTTTCTCGGCGGCCCCTGCCGCGCTCACCGCTGCGCCCGGCTGCCCGGTGGCACCCGCGGCTGCCTGGGCGATGCCCGTCATCTGCTCCTTGAGCTTCGGCGCCAGCTTTTCGGCGTTCGCGTAGTGCAGGTAGCGCACCCGGGTATCGCCGCCCGCCTCGAGCGGAGTGTCGAGATGGGCGATGAGGGCACGCAGACGCAGGCGCTGCGACTGATCGCCGCCGATCAGCACGCTGTTGGACCGCTCATCCGCCACGACCTTGACCGCGCTGCCCTCTGTCGCGGCCGCGCCCTGGTAGAGCGAGTTCACCACGCGGACGATCTCGGCCGCCCCGGCGTGCTGCAGCGGCACGATCTCCACGTCCTGGTTCCCGACCTGGTCGATGCGCTGGATGATGCGCATCATGCGGTGCACGTTGCTCGCGTGGTCGGTGATGATGAGGATGTTGGAGGCGGGGTAGGCGACCAGGTGCCCGTACTGCGGGATCATCGGCCGCAGGATCGGCACGAGCGCCGGCGCGCTCACATTTCTGACTTCGAGCACCTGGGTGACGATCTCGTCCGAGCTCGCGCTCACCCGGTCGGGGAGATCGAGCCCCGGAATCTGTCGCGCGTTCGCATCGGGCAGGATCTTGATGACGTTGCCGGCGGGCACGGCGATGAAGCCGTACACCTGCAGAATCGAAAGGAACGCCTCGTAGAAGGCGTCGGGCGACATCGGCGTCGAAGAGAGCATCGTCACCTGCGCGCGCACGCGCGGGTCGATGATGAAGTTCTTGCCGGTGGCAGCGCTCACGGCTTCCGCGATCTGCGTGATGTCCGCGTCCTTGAAATTCGGCGTGATGCGTTGCGCCTGCTGCGCCGAGGCGAGCGAGGCGCTCAGCACGACCGCGAGCGCGAACACCCCAAAAGAGCGAAAAGCTGTCACTAAACCATTCCCCCCGCGTGAGACCGTCAGCCGCGCCGCTACTGGCCGCGCCCCTCAGCCGCCGGATCGGGGCCGGACGGTGACTGGGGCATCCGCTCCCCGACGGGCGTTCCCGGCGGCGGCGCAAACGGTACACCGGCGTTGCCAGTCGGGCTCACACCGCCAGCACCCGGCTGTTCCTGCGCCGCGAGGCTGTCGGCCTCCTGGGCAACCTGCGCAATGTTCAAAACGAGATCCTGCTGCTGGCCGTTACGAATGACCGTGACGTGGGCCTCACTCGAGCTACCGAGGGTGTGCAGAATCTGCTCGCCGCGGTCGCGATCGTCGAGCGGGGTACCGTTGATCGCCGTCACCTGGTCTCCCGGTCGCAGTCCCAGGCGCATGAAGGCCATGCGGTCGCGCCCGGGGTACACCCGGAAGCCGTTCATGCGGCCGTGATCCATGACCGGCTGAGGTCGCATGACATCCGCCAGGAGTCCCGGCTGGTCGCTGATCATGCGCCGCATGCGCTCGATCGAGGAGGTCTCGCCCTGGAGCGCAGCGGCGGAGGGCGGCGGAGCGTTGCCGGCATTCAACTGGCGCGGCAGGGCGAGCGACTCGAGCTGCCCGCCGCGATCGATCACCACGCGATCGCTGTAGACGGAATGCAGTTTCGCTCCTCCCGGCACGTTGTCCCCCACCGCATATACCTTGGCCGTTTGTGCGGTCTGTCCAAGGATCGCCAGGCCGTTTTGAGGATCATTGCCGGCAATGGTTCCGGTGAGCACCAGGGGAATGCTGGTCTGGGGTGCGTTCGCGCCATCCTGCTTCGGCGGCGGCGCCGCGCCGAACAGGTGTGCGTTGGTGATGGCGGCAAGATCGAGCGCATGCGTCGCACCCGGGGCGCGCGCCGCCGGGGTCGCCGCGCCCCGCCCGCCGCCGCCGGCGACGTCGGTCACGATCAGTGCCCCCTGCATCCCGAGGCCGAGCGCGAGCGCCCAGGTCGCGAGGCGCGGTCCCTCTTTCAGCAGCAGCGCCCGCCAGCGCTCTTGCACCGGGAAGCTTTCGAGCCAGGAAGTGGCGTTCATAGACTTAGCACAAGCGAACTATCATGGCCCTTCGCACTCCGAAGAAGAAGTGCGCCACGCCACAGCCCGCGCAATCATACGGGGCTCGCGCTTGTGCTCTCAAGCAATTGTTTCTGCAGGAGTAACTACGCCACATTCTGGCAGGCTTGTGTTGCCGTTTCGCGACCCCTATAAAGACGTCCATGCCCGATCTGCATCCGGTTCGCCCCGATAGCGGCGTCCTCGTCGAAGAGGCGAAACCGGAGGTCAAGCAGCCGCCCCTCTACCGCGTGGTGCTGCTCAACGATGACTACACTCCCATGGAGTTTGTTGTCGATGTACTGGAAAAGTTCTTTACGATGAACCGCCCGACCGCTACACGCATCATGCTCGAGGTCCATACCAAGGGTAAGGGCGTGTGCGGGGTCTTCACATACGAGATCGCGGAAACTAAGGTGGCACAAGTGACGACCTACGCGCGCGACCACCAGCACCCGCTGATGTGTACGCTCGAGGAGGCCTGATGCGCCATCGGGAAACGGGGAACTAACGGCTCGAGCTGAATGCCCAATTGAAAGGTCCGCTGAAGTGTTATCCAACGAGCTCGAATACTGTCTCAACGACGCGTTCCATCAGGCGCGCGAAGCACGTCACGAGTACCTGACGGTCGAGCACCTGTTGCTCGCGATCTTCGATACGCCCAAGGTGCGTGAGGTGCTGCGTGCCTGTGGCGCCGATCTCACGAAGTTGAAGCAGGAGCTCAGGGATCACATCGATCAATCGACGCCACGCCTCGAGGAAGGCGAGGAGCGCGAGGTCCAGCCGACTCTCGGGTTCCAGCGGGTGCTGCAGCGCGCGGTGTTCCACGTCCAGTCGAGCGGCAAGAAAGAGGTCGGCGTCGGCAACGTGCTGGTCGCGATCTTCAGCGAGAAGCAGAGCCACGCCGTGTTCCTCCTGAACCGCCAGCGCGTCACGCGGCTCGACGTGGTCAACTACATCTCGCACGGGCTCTCAAAGATCGCCGAAGAGAAGGCCTCGGAGAAGGACGATTCGGCGACCGACGCCGAGCGCGAGGGCGAGGGCGGGAGCGCGCTCGAGAAGTACACGAGCAATCTCAACCGCATGGCGCAGGAGGGGCGGATCGATCCGCTCATCGGGCGCAAGCTCGAGGTCGAGCGCACCATCGAGATCCTCTGCCGCCGCCGCAAGAACAACCCTCTGTACGTCGGCGAGGCCGGCGTCGGCAAGACAGCGATCGCCGAGGGACTGGCGCGGCTGATCGTCGAAGGTCAGGTGCCGGAGGTGCTCTCCGACTGCACCATCTTCGCTCTCGACATGGGCGCGCTCATCGCCGGCACCAAGTACCGCGGCGATTTCGAGAAGCGCCTCAAGGGCGTCATCA
>Ga0306926_10001444_pt1 | contig 23602 bp, 26 predicted proteins | sample flu12Cox44000178_FD_203759 | JGI IMG/M metagenome (GOLD analysis project Ga0306926, IMG submission 203759) | Lab enrichment of tropical soil microbial communities from Luquillo Experimental Forest, Puerto Rico - flux8day.12C.oxic.44.000.178 (v2)... | ecosystem: Environmental > Terrestrial >...
CTGGAGGTGGAGTTCCTGACCGGCAACACCACCGTGGCGCTGAACCCGAACCTGAACCAGTACCAGATGCCGACGCAGGCGAAGCGGATCAAGTGGATGACGATCATGCAGCAGGGCCAGAACTTCTACGGGCCGCCGCTGCGGCTCGTGTCCATGGACGAGATCCTGTGGCGTCGGGTGGCGTCGGGCGGGTCGGGGTTCACGAACGGCACGGCCACCCACTACGCCTTCTCGGGCCCGAACAACATCGACGTCTGGCCGACCCCGGGGGCGGCGGACACGATGCTGATGTACTACGTCGCCTACCCGACGCCGCTGGCCGCGAACACCGACGTCCCGCAGATCGACGAGCCGTACGCGTCCAAGCTGATCGAGTACGGGACGCTGATCGACGCGTCCGAGTACATCAAGGACACGATCGCCACCTACCAGTTCCCGCAGGTGTTCAACGACTGGATGTACCGCTTCCGCCAGCACATGAGCCGGAAAGAGGGGACACAGTCGAAGGACTTCCGCATCCCCGGGCCGCGCTACCCGGCCCCCCACGACCGCTCCATGGACATCGGGGTGTAGATGCCAGTCCCGACCGGCGCACCGCAGCTCCCGCCCATCTCGTTCATCCGCCTGCGGCGGTTCATGCCTTCCTGGTCCACCGAGGGCGACTGGTCGAAGGGGATGGTCAGAGACACGCCCAGAGCGACCATCCCCCAGGGCGGGCTGTACAACAGCGTCGACTTCAACCTGGAAGCCCCTGGGATCGCGTACAAGCGGGGCGGGACAACCTACGCCGGCCCCGCCATGGCCGCCGCCACGCAGGCGAGGGCCGTCATCTACGCCGACTTCACGGGTGGCGCGCAGCTGCTCGCGATCGGAGACAACGGCCACCTGTACCAGGTCACGAACGTGTCCACCACCGACAAGGGGACGCTGGGCGCCGCGTACATCCCTCTGTGCAAGCCGGTGTACCACCACGGCGGCACCAAGCAGTACGTGATCATCCCGACCAACAACGGGTCGGCGGCCCCGCACCATTACAACGGCACCGCCTCGACGGTGATGACGGCGCCGAACGGCACCATCTGCGCCACCTACAAGAGCCGGCTCGTGCTCGCCAACGACGGCGTGAACAGGGTACGGCTGTGGTTCAGCCCGGTCACGGTCGCTTCCGGCGCCGACCTCGACCAGACGTGGGACACCGCCAACGCCTGGGTTGACGCCGACTACCCGGTCACTGGGCTCGCCGCCCTGCAGAACGCCCTTCTGATCTTCTCCACCCACCAGACGGAGAGGCTGACGGGGACGACGCCCCCGCCGGGGACGGACTTCGACCACGCGCCGGTGGGCGGGATCGGCTGCACCGACGCCCGCTCGATCAGTGTCTGGCAGAACTACGCGATCTTCGCCAACTCGCGGTCGATCTTCATGACCAACGGTGTCGGCTTCAAGGACTTGCTGACCGAGGTGGGGATGGTCCGTTACTGGCAGGGGATCCTGGCCGGCTACACGCCCGCCTCCTGGACGATCGCCACCGGCATCCTCTGGGACAAGTTCTTGCTGGTGACGGTGATGCAGGGGAACACGATCGTGGACACGCTGGTGTGCAACCTGGTCAAGAACGCCTGGTGGCGGATGTCGAACAACAAGGCGATCATGTACTCGTCCGCGGTCGGGATCACCGACAACCTGTTCTACGCGGACCTGGGCGCCCCGAGGGTGAACAGCGTCGCCTCCTGCTGGTTTCCGACCGCGTCGAACAAGCTGGACGCGGACGCCACGGCGGTGCAGCCGCTGATGGAGACGAAGCTGATCGCCCCCTCCGCCCCGGTGAAGGTGTACGGGCGCAGCTGGGTCGACTACGACCTGCGTGACGCCGCCGCCGACAACCCCATCCTGAACGTGCAGATCGCCCCGGGTGTCGAGGCGACCACGTTCGTGACGCCGCCGGAGTCGCCTCTCGTCGAGTCGACGGACGAGGTCCGCAAGTCGATCACGCACGCCAAGATCTCGCAGGCGATGACCTGGCGCCTGACCCAGGTGGGGCCGAGCGCGAAGACGGAGATCTACGCCTTGGAGAACGAGATCATGGGCATCGGGCAGGAGTACGGGACACCGCAGTGAGCGACTTCTCCGTCGACCCTGCGGCGGTCGCGCCGCTGACGACGCTCGACCCGACGGGGACTGCCCCTCCCTACCAGGCGGCATCGACGACACCGTTCGTGCTCAACTCGATCTACGACGTCGCCCCCTCCTTCCTGGGTGAGCTGTCCGCCTGGTTCACGATGAACCCGTTCCCGATCCCGCTCACCCAGATGAGCGGCTACGGGTGGACGGTCACACGGGACTTCTTCAACGCCCCGGTGACGGTGGCGACGGGGGCGACGTCGGAGGCGAATGCGACCACGATCCTCACCTCGACGGCCGCGAACTTCACCAGCCGGCTCTTGAACGTGGATTTCTTCTCGCCCGAAATTGTGCGCGGTACGCCGTCCGCGAGCGCCTATGCGCTCCACCTGGTGTTGCTCCGGGACACGACCGTGCTTGGAGGTATCGGCCAGATCTTCTCGGCGGCGTCACAGGTAGTGGGTGTACCAGTGTTCTGCCGCTACCTGGACACGCCGCAGGAGGGGTCGCACTCGTACACGGTGAAGGCGTGGGCGAACAACGCGGGCAGCCCCGAGTGGGTCGTGCAGGCGGGCCCGGGCGGCCCGGGGAACCAGTACGTGCCGGGATTCATCCAGACCAGCTACGCCGGTTAGGGAGGTCTGATGGCGTTCGAAGACGTAGGCGGCGGAGGTCCCGCCCCCAAGTCTCCACCCAAGACACAGACGGTGCAGCAGGAGGCGGCGGCGACAGCCAAGAAGGTGGCCGCGTTCAGCGCCCCCACGGGCGGCTCGACGCAGGAGGTGACGACCACCCCGACCTTCCCCGGCATCGACGCCGTCCTGGGGTCAGACCCGTCCTACCAGCAGCTGCTGGCGATGGACACGGCCATGAACAACCAGGACCAGTCGACGATGAACGCCCGCATCGCCCAGATGAAGCAGTACTACGGGTCGGACACCGACCCGCTGAGCCTGCTCGGGCGCGTCTACCAGTCCTACCAGGACAGGCTGCGGACGGTCGCGAACACGCTCGCCGGCCACGGCATGATCGCCTCCGGGGAGACGGGCTGGCAGGGCGCGAGGGCGAACCTGGCCTACCAGCAGAACGAGCTCGACGCGCGCATGCGCCTGCAGCAGTACATCCAGGGGCTGCAGGACGCGTTCACGCAGGCGCAGCAGAACCGGCTGCTGCAGCAGTGGAACGCAGGCCAGACGGCAGTGGGGAACTGGCTGAACAACCCCACGAACCAGCCGCAGACGGTCCCGACCCCGGTCGCCAACCCCGGCTACTCGACGGTCACGAACCAGACCACGGGCGAGGTCGGCTACGTCCCTGACGTGAACACGATCATCAGCATGTACCAGCAGCTGTGGGGTACCCCGCAGCCGTCGGCCTAAGGAGGCCTGATGCCGCCGCTGCTCTCTTCCGGTGGAGGATCCCTGAAGATCCCGGAGCCGAAGCCATCGACCGCCGGTCTGCCCCGGATCGGTGCCGGCATCGGCGGTACGACCAGGGGTATCGGCACCTCGTTCGCCAAGGCAGCCAGGACGGTGTCGGGCGCGACGAAGACGGTGAAGACGACCGTCCCCAAGGTCGCCACCCCGAAGGTGACGCACCCGAAGGTGGTGGCCGCCAAGGCGCCGGTCCCGGACGCGGCCTTGAACGCTCTGGTCAGCAGCATGCTGACGCCGGCCACGCCCCAGGCGGCACAGTCGGCGGTCGACGCCATCTACGCGCCCATCCGTGCGCAGTACCAGCAGCAGATCGCGCAGACGGCGGCGCAGGCGCAGGCGCGGGCGGCCCAGATGCAGCAGGTGTACGGCGCCTTCGCCCAGTACCTGTCGGGCGGGCCGGCGCAGATCGCCGCCATCTACAACCGCGGCCAGACGGACGGGACAGCCTTGATGCAGGGGATGGCCGGCCCGCAGGGCGCGGTCGGCTCGCACCTGGCCGCGAACGCGGCGATCAACAGCAACTTGATGTCGCAGGAGTCCGCGAACTGGCAGGCGTACGCGTCGCAGCAGCCGCGGATCTACTCCCTGACCGCTACCCAGAACGTGCTGAACATGTTGAACGCTGCCGGCGACTCGGAGACGCAGCTGCGCTCGAAGCTGCTCGACCTGAGCTCCCAGGAGGCCTCGGCGGTGTTGAACTACCTGCAGCAGGCCCGTGCGCAGGACAACTCGATCCGCCAGTGGGGGTTCGGGCAGGCGCAGGCGGAGGCGAACGCGCGCGCCACGGCGGCGTACAACGCGGCCAAGCTCAAGCAGACGGCGCAGTCGACCGCGTTCAACCAGAAGCTGCTGGCAGACAAGTTCGGTCTGGCTCAAACTAGCGAGAACAACAAGGTGGCTTACCAGAATCTGCTGCTCGCCTACAAGAAGGCCGGGATCATCTCCCAGGACAAGTACCGCCAGGCGATGGTTCAGGTCGCGCAGAACAAGTTCGACCTCGCCAAGTGGAGTGCGCAGCAGAAGGCGCAGACGGACGCGACAAAGGCTGCTACGGCGAACGCTAAGCAAGTGCAGACGAACCAGGCGAGCCTGAACAAGAGCCTGCATGCTCTGACGCAGTCGGTCACCTCCTGGCAGGGCAAATCGGCCCCGGGCGGTGGCACCGCCTCAAGGACAAGGTCGATCCCTGTCTACGAGAAGGACCCGAAGACCGGCAAGGTTATGAGGGACAAGAACGGCCGGCCGATCATCGTCTCGCACAACACGGTGCGTACGAGCTCCGGGACCGGTCCTGCTTATAACACGCAGCAGATCTGGAACTTGGCGTGGGGCAACTACGCACGGCCGCTGTTCGCCGCCTACCGGACGATCTACCCGAACGAGGCCGGGATCCCGGGCAGGATCGAGGCCCGGGTCGAGAACGCGATCGCGAGCGCGGTCGGCTGGCGGCCTCCAACCACGTAGATGCCTGACCCGCTTGAAGGCTTCTTCAACAAGGTGGGGAAAGGGCCGCTCGCTTCCAACCCTGCCTTCAAGGCGCCGAAGCCGAGGGCCCCGAAGGGGCCGACAGGCCTGGGCCTGAAGATCCGGGCTCCGGCCCGGGCGCCGGGGAAAGAGATCGTGGTCGGCCGCGGCCCGAAGGGGCTGGGCGCCCCGCAGGCGAGGGTGGTGGCGCCGAAGTTCCAGCCGTACAAGCCGCCGCCCCCGTCACGGTGGACGGCGCCGCCGATGCCGAAGTTCTCGCCCTGGCCGGCCCCGTTCCTGAAGCCGTCGTTGCAGTTCCCGGCCGCGGCGGCGCCGCTCGCGAAGCTGGGCCCGACCGTGGCTGGTTTCGCGGCGGCGCAGGCTGCAGGCGCTAAGCAGATGAGAGGGCTGGAAGCTGCGGCTCAGCAGAGGCAGTTCGCGGCTACGCACTGGAAGGACGCGTTCGGGATCTGGCATGACACGGGCAGAGGCGGCTGGGAGACCTTGGGTGGGGCGCTGCCTATGACGTTGAAGCAGCTGGGAGAATCGTGGATCAAGGGCACCCCCCTGGAGCCGTTTGTAGCCATTGCCCAGCATCCGACGAGCCCTAATGCTGCGGTGGCGCAACACATCGAGGACACGATCGGTCCGATTGCGCGGCGGATGTACGAGAAGGGCGCGTTCAACCCTGCCGTTCAGCATCCGTGGGAGACCGGGCTCGAAGCGGCCGGCCTGATCCCAGGTCTGCCTGAGGTTCGAGGATTGGGCGAAGGAGCTCGTGCTCTCGCCGAGGGTGCACGCCTCGCCGAGGAGCCGTTCCACGCCCGGGCGGTGATGAGCTCCATCGCCAAGAACCTCAAGCTGCGGATCAACCCGGCGAACCTGGAGAAGGGGCTGGCGGTCAACGAGGCTGTGCGCGAGCCGAACGGCGTCGTCTCCTACGGCAAGATCGGCTTCCCCGACTGGGTGCGCCGCACCCGCACCAACCTGGTCGATAACAAGACCATCGGCGCCTGGAAGAACTGGTACCGGGACGCAAAACCTGTGTTTCACGACCTGTTCGGCACCGACGCTGAGGCGGCGATGCGCGGCTTCGCCGTCTCGCAGGCGAACACGTCGCCGGCAGGCGGCCTCCGGGTCGTCCTTCGGGTCTTGGACGACATCCGCCACGGCCGTCCGACCACGAACGAGGGCATCGGCATGGTCGCCCAGACGGTCAGGCAGGCGATCGAGCATGGCTACGTCGACAGCGGCGTGGCCCAGAAGCTGTCTGACTTCACCGACAATCTGTACGGGCGCACCACCCGCACCTGGATGGGAGGGGCCCCTGAGGGCGGCTACCCGGTGGCGGGCGACATTCACGCGGCCCGTGACGTCGGCTACGTCGACAAGAAGCTGGTCAACCGCATCCAGCAGAAGCACCCGGGCGCGCAGCCGGTCATCGACCTTAAGGGCGGCTCGCCGAACGCCACCCAGTACGAGCAGATCCAGCGGTTCTACCAGGACCTCACCAACCACCTGAACAGGTACGGATTCGCCGGCCACCGCGACTGGACACCCGAGGAGGCGCAGGCAGTCGGGTGGGCGTCGATCCAGAAGCACTGGGGCGCTTCACCGGAGACGTGGGAGCGGGGCATCATCGCCCCCAACACCTACCGGATCGCGGCCGAGGTCAGCCCCGGTGAGGGCACCCCGTTCGCGCAGCATTACCCCCAGCTCGGCGATCACTCCATCCCCTACAGCCGTGGCCTTCGGATCACGCACCAGGTGATCCAGGAGACCGCCCCCAAGATGATCCAGGAAGAGGGGGGCGTTCTCCGGCACATCCACTACGGGCCTGGCGGCTACCAGCACACGATCACTCCCTCTGCCCACCTGGATGTCGTCGCCAGCCCCGAGCAGGTTCAGCGGATCATCGACAAGATGGCCGGAGCCTACGACCAGCATGGTGTCTTGGGTCTTCGTGTGGTGCACGGCAAGGGCTCGAAGATGACCTTCCTGCTTGAGAGCCCGGACTTTGTCAACGCCGACAAGATGTCGATGTTCTGGCGCCGCGTGCAGCAGCTCGCCAGTCCGGCGCAGCTCAAGCATCTGCAGGGGTTCGCGCCCGCCGGCGACACGATGACGATCATCAGCGACCGGGGCTACTCGCCGATCGCGGGTGTCGCCGCCAAGAACTTCCGCAACCGCTTCGAGCCGTTGTTCGAGCAGGCCGCGAAGGACACAGGCGTCAACATCAACGGCTACCATGTCACTAACCTCGAAGTAAAGGAAGGGACACGTGGCGCTGCCGCCGCTCCGGAAAGACCATCCGCTGCTCCAGGAGGGGACAACCTCGATCTTCATCGGGCCGCGGTTGCCGAGAGCCTCGACCGGGCCTACGCGCAGCACGCCCCCGGCGAGCTCGCCGCCTTCCGGGAACACCAAGGCGCCCAAAGGGGCGGCCCCCTTCAAGCGCTCGCCTCGCTAGGCCCGCACCTCGCGGGTGTGCTGCCCGCGGTCATGCACGCCGGCACGCCTAGGGACATTGTCACCGGCCTCGCCGGCACCACGCTCGCCTCCGCCGCCAAGGGCGCGAGGGAGGCCGAGCGCGTAGTCGAGCTCCCGGGCGGTCGCGAGCTCATCACTGGCGCCTCCCCTTCCCTGGCGGGGGCGCTTGAGCGCGGACAGGCCCGGAACGTCCAGGCCGTCATGGAGGCAAGCCGCGCCGCTGGCCTCCCGAAGGGGATGGAGCTCGAAGGGAGCGGCACTTTCCTTGGCGGCGTGCGCGCCCGTCTCGCCCAGGCGCATCTTGCGCGCATCACCCGTGACGCGTTCTTCTACGACAGAACGGGTCTCGAAGCCGAGGCGAAGTGGCTGGAGGAGCTCAGGCTGAGCTCGGAGCGGGACGCTGCTTTGCGTGCTGTCGCCGACGGTGTCCACCCGGACGTGACCATTGCCGCCAACGAGCGGCGGATCGCGGACGCGCAGCGTCAGTTGGAGACGCTGCCGGCGAAGATCGACGCGGCCGAGAAGGCCGGCGACACCAGTGAGGCCACGCACCTACGGCTGCGACTGTCGGACGCGCAGCACGCGGTCAAGACCTTGCCGGGCAGGAATGAGGCCCTGGCCGGCGCCCGTGATCTCGTCCACAACGTCCCCGTCGAGGAGATCGACAGGACGCGCTACCCGGTCTACGCCGGCGCCGCCGGTACCAAGCCGATCCTGAACGAGACGGGAGACCGCGCTTCGACCTTCCTGAACTCCGTCTGGGACTCGATGGTCAGGCAGGGCCATCTGGCCCGGGACGCGGAGATCCGGGCGGGCAACCTCACCCCCGCGCAGGCGGAGAACCGCGTCCACATGAACGGCCGGCTCGACCTGGGTGCCGCCAGGACACGTGGCGAGAGCTCATTGCCGACAACCCACCAGGATGCCCTGAACGACGTCCGCAAGCTGCAGGGGCAGCTCTCCGAGTCGATGGCCCAGGACGCCAAGAAGGTCGCCAAGGGCTCCATGCCGGGGCAGCCGATCGGCTTCGAGGGCCAACGGTTCATGTCGAACAAGAGCCGTAGCCTGCGCCTGGCGTTGAACCGGGCGGAGGACCGCCTCACCAAGATCGAGACCGGCTTCCAGAACCGTGAGGGCTTCCATCCCTCCGAGCTCTATGGGACAAGGACGAGGATCAGCGGCGCCGAGGACTTCAAGAACGGCAGCCTCTACTACCCGGGTGCGGACGAGCTCGCCCTGTCCAAGCCCGCCTACCGCGGCCCCCGCAAGAGCGCCTCGATCCTCCCCTACGAGGGACAGTCGAGGCCGCAGAAAGCGTACACGGGCTACCTGCGCGAGACCGGCCGCGACTCGTACAAGGTCGCCAACCTGGTGGGCCGTACGGCACGGACACGGCTGGTGCGCGAGCACTTCAACCAGACCCTGGCGGAGCTCCGGGGCGCCGCGACGGAGGGGATTCCGCTCAAGGGCGGGAAGCTGCACCCGGACTACATCGCCATCCGCGAAGCCAAATCGGTACCACCGGAGATCACGAGAGAGCACGATCGTGCACTCGCTGAGATCGAGGGGAAGGGTGGTGAGACTACGCCCGAGGATGCTGTCCGGCTGGCGAACAGCTTCCGCAAGGTCAGAGACTGGCTCCTACCCGAGGTGAAGACGCTGGAGGGCGCAAGGGCGCTGGAGGGCCAGGTCGGCTACGTGCACAAGAGCCTCGCCAGCGCGCTCGCCGACGAGACCTGGCAGACGCCGGAGCAGCTCCGGCGGCTGTCGACGGCGGCCCGGAACGCGAGCACGCTCACCCGCGACATGCTGATCGCCACCAAGTTCCCCGGCCACATCACCTCGCGCCTGGCGTCGAACACGATCATGCCCCTGTTCGACAGCGGCACCGACCTCGGCAAGGCGATGTTGTGGAACCAGCGGCTGATCCGGGACGATCCGTCGCTGCGGGACTGGATGCATCAGGCGATGGGGTCGGGCTACACGAAGGCGTACACGGGCGTCACCGGGGTCAGCAAGGGCGTGCACACGTTCTCGCGCAAGGTGATGTTCCCGATCGAGCGTGTCGCCGACCGCGAGCCTCGCCTCGCCGCTCTGGGTGCGACGATGATCAAGCGCGGCGAGATCAAGGACTACGCCGAATATCAGGACTACATCAAGCGGATGCGGGCCGCATCCCCGGGCTCCCGGGACGCGCTCGACCGCAGGCTGAACCTGGAGGCGGGCAGGAAGGCCGCGGGCGAGTACGAGAACCTGAGGCCGTGGCAGCACGCGCTCGCGAATTACCTGTTCGTGACCCGCTGGCTGGTCGCCTCCACTAGGTGGGCGGGACGCACTGTCCTTCGGCATCCCTTGAAGAGCGCCGCCGTCGGGGCGCTCACCGCCCAGTACGGCTACCAGGCGGCGAACCCGATCTGGAACCGGTTCAACATCGCCGGCCACAACGTGCAGACGGCGACGCCGTGGTCGACCGACTATGAGATCGGAAACAGGGTCTGGGACACGCTGCTGTCGGGCGGCAACAAGGCGCCCCAGCTGGGTGGATCGCTGCTGTCGATGATGGACCCGACCTGGCTGGCGTTGGCGAACATGGCCTCGAAGCGGGACCTGGAGACAGGCAGGGACATCAAGGGCAACGCCGTGATCGGCGCTCTGCACGCGCTCGTCAGGCAGTTCCCGATCGTGTCCACCGCCTTTGGCAGGGGGCCGTTCTGGAGCTACCGGCTGCCGCGCGAGCTGCTCGGCAACTGGGCCCCGGTGACGGGGCCTGCCGGCCCGGTCGGGGGCGGGGGCGGCCCTAGCCTCGGCCCGACTCCTGTCCTCACTGGAGGGGGTGGTGGTGGTTTCGGTGGTCCGATCGGCACTCCTGCGCAGCAGGCGCGGATGCGGGCGGCGCAGGGGCGGCTGACTAATCCGGCGGCGGAGCAGCGGATGCGGGCTGCGCAGCAGCGCTTGAACCGGCGGTTCGGTCGCTGATGCCTGTCGGCGCCGACATCACCCCTGACGTCCTCGACGTCATCAACCAGAACCAGCGGCTGGTCGGCCTTCCCACCTTCTCCTCCGCGCTCGCGTACGTCCCGCCCCCGGTCAAGGCACCCTCTCTCGGCTCGGAGGGGCGCCCTCCAGGCCTTGCGGGGCCCTTGGGGGTACCTGGACTAGGGTCGAAGGGCCCGCAGGGGTTTTTCGTCAAGGGCAGGCCGTGGATCAACGCCGTCCTCAAGGGCATCGGTGCCCCGGCCACGCGCGAGAACGTCCGCTTCCTCGACGCCTGGGCCAGGGCCGAGGGCGGAGGCGGCTACGCAGGCTCGGGGTCGACTACCTTCAACTGGCTGAACACGACACGGGACGCGCCCGGGGCGACACAGTTCAACACGGTCGGCGTCAAGAACTTCCCCAATTTCCAGACGGGCGTGAACGCCACCATCGAGGCGCTCCGCAACGGCTACTACCCGCAGATCGTGGCCGGGTTGCGCAGCGGCAGGATGAGCGCGCAGCAGCTGGCGTCGATCTCGCACGAGCTCTCCACCTGGGGGACAGGGTCGGGTGTCCTGCGTGTCCTCGGCTCCGAAGGGCAGCCGTCGCAGTACCCGACCGTGTCGGTTGGGGGACACCAGTACGTCAACCCGATTCCGCCGGGGAGCGTGAGGAACCGCACGGACCAGGGCGTCGACTTCCAGGCGCCTGTTGGTGCACCCATCCGTGCGATCGGGGACGCGCAGGTCGTCTCCATCTCCTCCGACCCCGGCGGCTTCGGGCAGATGATCACGTACCGGCTCCTGTCCGGTCCGCTCAAGGGCCGATATCTGTACGTCGGCCACACCGTGCCCATCGTCAGGGCCGGCCAGAGGGTGCGGGCGGGACAGGCGGTGTCGGTGGCGAGACAACCGTCTGGTTCCTCTGGCCCGCCTGGCTGGGTGGAGTACGGCTACGCGTCCGGCCCCAGCTTGACCCAGGCGCACGCGCTGGGCCAGACAGGGGCGGGGGACGCGAACACGCTCAGTGGCAAGCAGTTCCTGTCTCTGCTCAGAGAGCTCGGGATCCGATAGGAGAAACCATGACGGATTGGTGGACAGTCCCCTACCCGCTGGATCCGCTGACGGTCATTGGACTCTCCCGCCGCAGGAGGGGCAGACGACCGAACCGCGACCCGTAACATTTGCGAGTCCACAGTGGGGGCAAGCGTTCCGGTCGGGGAAGATCTCGTACACACCGGCCAGGACGTCGTCTCCTTCGAGCTTGGCTTCAGCCAGCCTGTACGCTTCAGTGTTGGAGTTGGCCTCGACTGTCACGTGCCGAGACGTTGTAGAACTCGGCCCTCCGACGTAGATCTTGCCCTCGAAGACTCTCACGTCTCCTCCTTCTGTTCGGGATTGACATACACCATTTTACCGATCGTGTTTTCCCGGCCTTACACAGATCTCGGTATTTGCGGAAGTGCAATTCTTGCTAGCCCGCTGACAGCGCCAATGTAAAACCTGTTTGGAGGCCTCATGACGGATTGGTGGACAGTCCCCTACCCGAAGCATCCGGACCCTCCCGACGTCTCGCTGCCGCGGACGCTCTACCCGCCCAAGATGGGCGAGGGGTTCTTCAACGGCGACGACGTCACCGCCTACAAGCGTGCCGTCTCCAGGTTGGGACGCTGGCCGTGGGATCCCGAGGGGTGGGACGACGGCTACGCAGACACGTTCGCCTACGGCACCTCGGGCAACGTTAAGGACACCGGGGTCAAGGGCATCCAGCGCCAGTCGGGGCTCGACCAGTCGGCGATGCTGGGGCCGCACACGTTCGAGATCCTGCGCACGGCGATGATCCCCTACGCGCTTGCGCACGGCGGCGCGCGCGCGTTCGACGGCGTCGCGCTCGACCTGCTCAGGGGCTACTCGGCCCCGGCCGGCGGCGGCGTCCCCGACTTGGGCCCGGTGTTCGCCGGCGGCAAGAGCGTGCTCGACCACGACCTCACCCACATCACCGGCGGACTGCCTGACTACCCGGCGTTCGACGACGCGTACACGGCCGGCACCGCCATCATCGCCCCCGAACCACTGGAGATCACCGGCCAGTCATCGAGTAATCCGGGCGACGCTTTTTACGCTCGCGGCGATAGCGGGCTTGAGTATTGGTTCGGCCATCTGACGTCGTCGCCACCGGATGGAGGGCGGTTCAACAAGGGCGCGAAGCTGTCGAGTGTCCTCGACCACGACGTGGGGGGAGGGCCGCACGTCCATGTTGGTATCGACGGACGGTCGGTGATGGGCCATCAGTTCGAGGCCCATGACAATTACACGCACGGGGCTCCGACAATCGGTGAGCAGCTGTCAGAGGCGCTCTGATGCCGTGGCGGCTGAAGCAGCGGGTGGGCATGATCCTGTTCGGCGTCGTCTCGTTGGTGATCTCGATCGTCGTCTTGATCCACAACGAGTCGCTATCGACGGAGCTCCTGGGCGCGATCGGCGTCGTCGGTGGCCTGGCGATGATCCTGATCTCGTTGCCGTCGAACAACAACAACAAGTCTTAGGGCCAGTCGTGGACGCCGAGTTCTCTGAGTCGCTTGATTGCCATAAGTAGATAGACGGCAAGCATGTGTTCCAGGCGCGAGTTCATCGGGTTTCTGATTACCCCGTTCAGGAACTGCTCGGCTGTGAGGTGTCCGCCTTGTTCTCGTGCTAGTGCATCCAGTTCCTCTTCGACTTTCTCTGATTGTGCAACCAGCTCGGGCGGGTACCTCGCCATTGAGGGGAGGAGTATATGAGTTCATCAGCGTGGGTCGGCTTAGGCTTTGTCGCGACTGCCCAGAACGCCTCGCCGGATCTGTACGCGAGCTGGGGCATGAAGGGGATCGCGCCGCAGATCGCGTACGGGTTCAGCACGCCTGGCAACGATCCCGACTTGGGCTACACGAGGGCGCTCTTGAACGGGGCGATCAGCGCCGGGTTGTTCGTCGCCGGCTGGGCCTGGTGTGACCACTGGCAGGAGCCGGAGCACGAGGCCGAGTACCACGCGGAGGTCGCCCAGAGCCTGGGGCTTCCCATGTTCATCGCGAATATGGAGGAGCCGTACGACGCGCACGGCGACTCGACGAACCCGAAGATGTGGGCGCCGGACGCGTACGCGCAGGCGTTCCGTGCGGCTGCCCCGGACATGGAGTTGGCGGTCACGACCACACCCAGGTGGGGAAGCTCGGGGAACGGTCTCAGGGACGCGGGTGCGTGCACGATGCCGCAGTGTTTCACCGCCGAGGTTCCTGGCGCTACCATCCCTGCCGCCGTAGATCACGCACGCTCGTGGGGCTGGGACATCTCGACGATCCGCCCGCTCGTGCAGGTGTACACCACCAACGGTGTCAGGCCCGACGCCAACACCTATAACGCTGATGCCGCAGCTAAGGGTGTCGGCGTCGTCCCCTACATTCTCGAACAGGCACACGATGACGAGGGGCGGGAGATGATCTCCACGTTGCAGCCGTCGATCCTGCGCCCCCCCTCCGGGATTCCTCCCGAACAGCCGGAGCCGGAGCCTCCTTCGCCGGCTCCGGATCTTCCGTTCAAGCGGCCGTTGTACCCGCCGGACGCTCCGCAGAAGGGCGGCCCGTCGGCGCCGGGGTCGGACATCGAGGCTGTGCGACGTGCGACCTCACGGGCCGGCTATGCGCCCTGGCCGCAGACGTCGAAGGAGTACTCGAACGACTTTGCGCACGGGCCGATGGAGCGGTTCCAGCGTGACCATGTCCTCGCCCCGGATGTCAAGCCCACCGGCTGGTACGGCAGCGCCAGCCACGAGGCGCTCAGGCTGTTCATCATCCCGTCGGGGCCGAACACGGGTCAGTACGCGTTCGACGCGTACAGCCAGAGCTTATACCGGTCAGCCTGAGTCGATCGAGTCGAGGTCTCGGATGTGTCCGAGCAGGTCGTTCCCGAATAACTTCTTCAGCTGCTGCACGTGTTCGGCGGACGGGTGCATGATCTCCCGCTCCCAGCTGGACACAGTCCGCTGGTTGACACCCACGTAGATGCCGACATCCTTCTGGGTGAGCTGGGACGCCAGCCTGAGCTCGCGTAGCTGAGCTCCTCCCATGGAACCATTGCGCGGCGGGTCAACTTGTGTGTACCCTTTCATCACTCGATCTCCTTCCTTTCTGGGGTTGAGTGGAGTCCTGTTCTCCTTCTGTTCGGGACTCAGGGGTTAGGAGGCCGACCTTTCGGGGTCGGCCTCCTTCTTTCTGCTTTGTGGCGGGCTTCGGGTGCGCATTAGGCGCTCAACTCCCACTGCCCCGGCCGCACGGGGCCTCGGGGTGCCTGCCGGTATGTACTGACGACCTGTCGTGCTCTGTCTATCAAAGATGAGTGGTGTCGCGCAAGTAACAGACGGGTTACAAGCAAAGGGGTAACAAAGGGGGCACAGACGTTGCCGACGTTGCCTACACGCCGGCAAAAGAAAAGGCCCTGAGCGGGCCTTTCCTTGATCGGGGCGGAGGGACTCGAACCCTCGGCCTCTAGTCCCCCAGCTAAGAACTGGGGGTATCGGCCGCTTCACCCTGACGCAACTCCTTGGTACTTTCCCCTGCATCTGGGCACAAAAGAGGGGTGTACCGCAACTTGCGCGATACACCCCGTGAACTGCCGATTAGCAAAAAGGGGTAACAGAAGGGGTAACAGATTTCCCCTACGCGCGGGCGCTATCCCTCGACCCGAACAGCTCGTTGACGGCGGCGACCGCCGTCTCCCGGTTCTCCCGCTCCTTGTACGCGTGGGCGTAGGTGGTGCGGGTGACGTGCGTGTTCGAGTGTCGCATGGTCAGGGAGATGACCTTGTCGGGGACGTCGGCGTGGATCATGGCCGTGGCAAGGTTGTGCCGAAGCGGGTGCAGGGTCAGGCCTTCCAGGCCGGCCGCCTTGGTGATCTCCTTCACCCGCCGCCCGAAGTTGGTCCGGTCCCAGGCGGTGCGGACAGAGGTGGGGATCACGTAGTCGTTGCCGAACTTCCACTCGGTCTCTTCATGCCAGGCGTGCAGGGCGCGGAACAGGTCGTCGGACATGGCGACGACGCCCTCGGACGCCTCGGTCTTGAGCTCGTGGTCGTCGTCGGGGGAGACGACGATCAGGCGGTTCGGGAAGTCGATCCTGTTCCAGGTGATGTTGATGATCTCGCTCTTTCTGAGGCCGGCGTGGAGGGCGAGCAGGAACGCGACCTTCCACTCTTGCCCGAACGTCTCGGCCACCGAGACCAGGTGTTGTGCCTCTTCGCGCTCCAGCATCCTGATCTTCTTGGCCCGCTTGTGCTTGGGCCGGTGGTCGGTGTCGAGCTGGCCGACGGGGTTGACCTGGAGGATGCCGTCGGAGACGGCGCGGGACATGATCTTCGACAGGCACTTGAGGACGCCGGTCACGGTCAGGGACGCGTACGGGATTTCCTCTCCGCCGACGACCCGTCGCTTCTGCTCCATCTCGTTGGTGATCCTGCGGACGTCGAAGACGGTGATGTCCTTCACCTTGGTCAGGTACAGGCTCTTGAGGTGCTTGAGGTTGTGCCGGTAGGTGTCCTTGCTGGTCGAGGCCAGTCGGGAGTCTCGGAGCCAGTCGTCTGCGTATTGCTTGAAGCGGATGTCGGAGGGGACGACGGGTGGTTTGCCGGCCTCCTTGAGCTTCGTCTTGGCGTTGTACGCCTCCAGCGCGGTCTCGAAGCCGCCCTTGCGGATCTGTTGTCCGTTGATCTTGATCTGGTACCACCAGCTGGCGCCGTGGTAGTAGGCGCCGGGGTAGCGCTCGTCGCGTTCGCCCTGTGCGGGCATGGTGTTCCTCCTTCTGTTTGTGCTGCAGGGGTTACCTCTAATCGTAGCAGCGAGCTCGGAGGAGAGCGAGTTACTCCAGACCATGTCTGGATATGGGCGAGGGCGTTTCAGGGCCTCCCTGGCGCTGGTCCGAGCTCGGAGCGGGTCACGCTTGTCCGTTCTTTGGCGCAGAGCCCGTTACGGCCGGATCGCCCACGCCCGCCCCAAGACTCAGCAGGGCGGGCAGCCGAGGAGGGGCAACTCCCACGGTGCCGCCCGCCCTGCTCAATCCTCTTCTCCTTGCTCGGCCTTGAGGACGTCGAGGCGACGCTCGATCAACGCCAGGAACGCCGTATGTGTCAGGCAGCGGTCGAGCACGGCGGCTTCGTCACCTTGGCCCTTCCCGTTTGTACTCACGGACGGCCTGGAAGACGATCGGGCCGTCCCCTGGCCGCGACAGCTTGACCTGGAGCTCGCGCTCCTGTGCCGCCTGCCTGATGGTGGAGCGCATGCTCGAAGCCGTGGTTCCGAAGTCCTCGCCCTGGGTGATCTCCCAGATGTCACCGTCCAGCCAGTCCTCCCACGGGTACCTGGTGCGCTTCGAGTCCGGGAAACTGTACGAGTCGAGCTTTCGTGCCATCAGAACTCCCCTTTATCTAAACCGTCTCTTTGACGTGCCGTATTGCCATTCCCGCTTCATCAGCTGGGCTGATGTCGCTGCCGATGTCCGGTATCTCAATGTCACCCCCCTCGCCAGACTTAGAAGCTTGTCCTCGGGCATCTTCTCCAGCATCGTCGTCTCCCTGATGGACAACTTGCCCTTCACCATCGCGCGGCCGACCGCGGTCAGGCCCCAGGAAGACGTCTTGTCCGGGTTCTTGTGCATCGCCCCGTACCTGGCTAGCCACGAGAACCTGGAGGAGACACAGTGGCGGGCGTGCTCGACGTCCAACCCGATCGCCAGCACCATCTCCTCCGTCGTCACCCAGCCCTCCTGGTCCATGTAGTCGGCGACGAGCGCGAGCAGTTCCACATCCGAGAAGTCCTCGATCTTGAGACTGTCGGGCCTGTCACCGTTAGCTGCCATCGGACTTGCCATCCGCGGTGGCGCTCTCTGCGATCTTGAACCCGAGCGGGGTCAAACCCTTTTTCTTTCCGGGAGGGTTGGGCATGCGGCCGATCATGCGCACCTGGCCTTCGGCACGCAGCTGTCCCAGGACATCCCTGATCGTGGTCGGGTGCAGCTTCACCTTCTCGGCCAGTGACGTCTGCGTCCAAGTCGTCGCAGGGCTCGCCCACATCGCTGCCATGATCCTGTCCTTACTCTGCTGGCGTGTCCCCGGCCGCTTCGTCGGTTCTTTCACGAACATGGCAGGGTCTGCCGCCCGCAGAACCTTCTCGACCTCTTTGATTTCCTCGTTGATGCCGGCCAGCTCAGCCAGGACCTTGTCCCGCTCCTCCCTCAGCTTCTTGTGCTCGTCCCACAAGGGCTCGACGAGCGCTGAGATCTGGGCACGGACTCGTGACTCCGCCACTACGTCACCTCCGTCGTCTGTCCTTCTGTCTGTCGCCCAGCAAGGCGACGACGCATTCTCGCACGAACGGATCCAGCGACGCAAGCCACGCCTCGGCGTCTTGGACGTCCAGCTCGAATTGGTGCTCGTGGAAGTCGACGATCGCGTGCACGGCGTCGATGTAGTACGGAGAGTCTTCGTGTTTCAGGTCCCAAGCCTGGTCCACCAGTCGTCGGAGTCGAAGGGCGTAGGTGGACGATTCTTCAGGTTGAGGTAGCGCCCAAACCGGCAGACGGTGATCGCGTCTTCGAGGCGCATGTTCGGCTTGATCACGACCAATAGCCATTCTTTTCCTTCGCGCGCGGCTTGGTGTTTCGTGTCCTCGATCCATCGTCCCTCCGGTACTCCGCGTTTCGAGCGTTTGATCTGGGTGGACTCTTCCGTGTCGATGCAGTCGGAGAGTCCGTGGCCGTCGACTCCGATCACCGTTGCCCCGCGGCGCCGGCCACCAAGGGCCTGGCAGATGCGGCGCTCGGCCGCCTTCCAGGCTGCGTCAGTCACGAAGCCCTCGCGCGCGCTGGATCCGCTTGACCGCTTCAAGGTCGAGGCCCTTGCCGACATGGACACCCGCAGTCCAGACGAACCCGGGTTTCCCCTCTTTGGCCTGCCTCTGGTTGGCGAGGTACTCCAGGTGGGCGATCTTGTGTTTGGTCTTCACCCCTTCTGTCCAGCCTCCCCCTGTGCGGACGACCTTCTTGTCTCGCTGTCGCCGCTGCTTGTCGGCCTTGTCAACAGCGGTGAGAAGCTGACTGGTCAACTGCGCGATCTCCTGCGTGAGCGCGTCGACTTCGTCCTTGGTCGCCTCCGCGAGGGCGTCTCTGAGCTTCTCGATGTCGGCCAGCACCTTGTCCAGCTCGACGGCCTGCTGCTCGGTCTGCCGCTGCTTGCGGAGCTCCTCGGCGACCCGATTCCGCGCTGCCTGCTCGTCCGAGCGTAGTTGCTTCCCCTGCCGGAGCGTCGCCCGTTTCTTGTACTTACCGCGCATATTCTTCGAGGATGGTGTCGGTCTTTTCGCCGGCTTCTATCCGGGTGAGCGTGTCCGCGATGGCGTCGAGCAGCCCTTGCCTGTGCGAGTGCAGGAACGTGAGCAACGGGGTCGCGCCCTGCTCCCATTGCTCTTGCAGCCGTGCCCGCTCGGCCTGTGCGGCCTCCAGGCCTTGGGCGCGTCTTTGCTCGGAGAGACGCTGGCGGCGGACGAGCGCATGGCGCTCTTCGAGCTGGCGGAGTAGCGCTTGTCCCACTTCGGGGCTTAGGGCGGCAACCGTCGGGGCGTTGCCGGTTCTCATCGAGATCGCGACCTCCGCGAAGCGGCGGGCACGCCGGTCGAGGTTGCCGGCGAACGACCGGCGGCGCAGAGCCGCGTTGTCCATGTCGGTCGAGCTTGCCTCTTTCACGAAGATATAGCCTTCCTTCGTCGATAGGCGCTCTTCGAGAAAGTCGTCCCAGCGTTCCTCTGTTGTTGCGTCCGGGGCGAGGTTGCGGCGCCGGAGGATGGCGGCGATCTCCCGGGGCAGAAGCCTCTCCAGCAGTTCCCGTTCCTGGCCTTGGATCTCTGCCATCACGAACGGGACGAGCGCTTTCGGGTCGGCAAGGTCGGGCTGCTCGCGGGCGGCGCGACGCACGTACGCTGCTAAGTCGACGTCCATACCGGAGTTCTTCCGCAGGTTGGACAGGGTCCTTCGCCTGTGTATTCTTCAGCTTCGGGGTCGTAATGCAACGCGACATGCGTCAGGGACTCGGTGAGTGTGTAGTACTTCTCGTTCTCGGTTCGCCCGAACAGCTCGGCGCATTGCGAGAGCAGATCGAGGATGTTGGCGACGCCGTTCTCCCGCTCGTCTACCGGGACCATCAGGACAAGACGGGTCTTTGGCCGTGCGGTTCTGGCCGCGTCGTCGAGGGGGATGGTGTACTTGCGCGGCTTTCGACGCCCACACTCCGAGCAGAGATCCGGCAGCTCTGGCGCGGGGAACGTGGAGGCTCCCCACACGAGCTCGCTCTCGCCGTTACCGTCGACCCAGTAGAGGATCCCTGACTCGGGCTCGAAGCGGATGCCGGCCCGGTGTCCACGCACGTCCCCTGTGACGTCCTCGTGGTGTTTCCAGCAGAGCGGCAGCAGGTTCGGGTAGACGACCTTCTCCACTTCCACCCAGTTGAAGGGTCCGGTCATGTGGGAGCGTGACCAGAGGTGGTGGGCGTGGTCTGCCGGCTGGTTGCAGGTGGGCATGGCGCAGTACGGGCCCACCCTGTACCGGGGCCCCTTGGCTGCCCTGGCCGCCGGGTAGGGCGCCTCACCGATCTTCCAGGTCACGGTGTACCGCCGAGGCGTCTGACCAGCTCGTCCATCGTGATCAGCTGATCCTTCGGCGCCGACATCGATACCTTCTCGCGCTTGTCCCGCTTGTCTTCCCACATTCGCGGCAGCCACGTTTCTGTGTGCGTGGTAGGCAGCGCCAGCATCGCCCCGTTCTCCTTGCACACCATCACGAACGCGTACGGTTTGGCTGTGCACTCGTTCCAGCGTTTCAGCGAGTAGGTGTAGACCCACTGGTGCGGCCAGCTGGCGGGATCCTCGGTGAAAAATGTTTTCCTCTTTGGTTCGAGCGCTTTCACCTCGATGACGTGTCCGCCCAGGGCGCGTGCGCCGACGACGATGTCTCTCTGGTTGCGGAACTCGTGACCTTGCCAGGGTGAGGCGGCCTTCTCGCGGCCTTCCATCCAGATCGGGAGTCTTCCCCGGATGAAGCGGCCGGAGGTTTGTAGCTCCCAGGGCAGCGCGTCGTCGAGCCGTCCCAGGAACGCCTCGTGATCAGGCTCGCTCACTGAAGCCCGCAGATCCTTGAGGTTGTCGGCCACTCTCGCCAGGAGCCGCCGTCGCGTCTCCACACCCTGTAGGCGCGGTAGAGCTGCTCGGCCGGCGACGACCAGCGCGCCTGGTAGATCGAGCCTCTGCCTCCCACGCTCCACCAGGTCTTGATCTCGAATTGCATGCCGCCGAAGTACGGCCAGTCGACCAGGTGCCAGTCGTACGACTCGTGCCGGTGGACGCACAGGGCGCCCGGGAGCCACCAGTGAGGGACTGTCCATCTCATAATCTGAGCCTGCCCCGCCGACGCGCATGCGACGACGAGTGCGACTGCATACGCGGCCAGCAAGCACCATGCGCGCATGTCGCCTCCTTCGTGTAGCGGCGCCTGGCGAGGCGCCTAAGGGTTGGTGAGGGCTGTACCGCGGGGGTGCAGCGCATTACCCGCTGTCCCTTATGGCAGCAGCCGCGGCCTTGGCCCTCATGATTCGCCTGCTACGCCAACGCCTGATCTGGTGCAGATGGTTGTGACGCCACCGCATCCGGCCATGGACGTGGACGCACGGCCCGCAGGTCAGCAAGTTGTCGTACATTGCCTTGCGTTTCTCCTTCGGCAATGCGACGGCGCAGATCAGTGTCCGTGCGCAGTAGTAACAGCGGCCGGTCAGGCACCTGTCGCCGAAGCTCATGCGCCCACCCAGCCGGGACAGTCGTTCTTGAACGAGCAGTAGCTACAGGCCCACTGGTGGGTGATGCCGAGCCAGTCCCAGTCCTCGTCGGCGCCGTAGACGGCGTAGCAGAGGTTGATCTGCCAGGCGATCCTCTCGATCATCCTCTGCGTCTGCTGCGCCCTCGGCTCCGAGAACTCCTGCAGGAGCTCCGGCGCTTCCAGCGACGTAAACACCTGTGGCGTCACCTGCTTGGTCAGGACGTGCCAGTCGATCGCGCGCCACTCGGCCAGCTGGTAGATCAGCCCCTGGATCCTCCAGCTCGGCTTGATGTCGGTGACCTTGCTCTTCGAGGTCTTGATGTCGACCGCTGGCCGTGTCCCTGACTGCGTGATGTCCACCCGGCCGACGATCGGGACGGGGATGCCGGGGATGTCGAGCGTGAACGGGCGCTCGACCGCGACGACGTCCAGGCGTGATGCGACCTTGTCCATGTACGTCTTCACCATCAGGGCGCCGCGGATGCGCAGCTGCTCCTGGTCGTCTTTCCACTCGATCGCCTCGCTGCCGCCCGCGTCCTCGATCTTGTTCAGCCACTCGTATTCGGCGAAGTAGCCGGCGACCTCGTCCGGGTCCATGGACGGGTTCTGCAGTCCCCAGCCGATGGCGCCGTGGCAGGCGGAGCCGAGCACGAGCGTCGAGTTCTGCCCCCGCTTGCGCTTCAGGATGTACTGCTGCTGGTAATCGCGCGGGCATTGCATGAAGGTGGAGATGGCGGTGGCGGACAGGTGGTCGACGGGGAGGCACCAGGAGCCTGCGGACGACGAAGACGCAAGCTCCCGCGCCTCGCTGCCGCACCCCTCTGCGGCAGGCTCGTACAAGTCCTCGAACTTCAACTGGTCTTGACCTTTCTCGGGTCGGAGGAGCGCGCCTTGCGCCTCGTCCTATACGGAGACCCAAGTTGGGGTGCCGTCGTCCACACGGCTCCCCTCACCTCTCGGAAGCCCTGTTCCGTCATCTCGTCCGCGTCCAGGCAGCGTCTGCCGTCCTCGTGCGGCGGCTCCATGCGCAGGCCTTCCCAGAGCGTGTACAGGTGTGTGCCGATCCTGTGCTGGTCGAACGCCTCGCAGCTCGTGAAGTTCTGCCAGCAGACGCTGCAGACGTTGTCGCCAGGCTTGAGCCTGGCCGTCGACCAGTCGACCCGCTCATTGACCCTCGGGGACATAGGGGGCCTCGATGCGCCTGGAGACCTCGCCGGTCGTGAGCCATTCGAGGAAGTACTCGGCGATCGCGATCAGGAAGTTCGGGTCGACAGGCTTGTTCAAGGCGGGGATGCAGTTGACCGCTGCTTGGAGCGCGACCGCGCGCCGGATCGCCTGCTGCTCCTCCGGATGCTTCTGGTTCTGATAGTTGATCGGCGGCGGCGCGGGCGGCGTGAACTGCGGCAGCGGCTGCGTGGGCTGCACAGTCGGCGCAGGAGGCGCAGGAGGCGCGAGCTGCTGCTGGATCATCTCCTGGATCCCGCCGGGCGGTCCGGGCAACTGTGCTGGCGACAGAGGCGCCTGCTGTCCGTCCGCCGGCTCGATCAGCCTGAGGTTGCGGTTGGTGAAGCGGCCGTCCGCCGACTGGCTCTCGTCGTAGGTCAGGAGCACGGGGCGGCCGATGTACATGCGTGCCGTCTCGTACACCGCGGGTGTCCAGCTGGCGTAGACGGTGCCTGCCTGGTCGGTGACCCGATAGATCACGCCAGCCCGGGTCTGCCCGGGCTCGGCACTGGTCAGGATGGTCGAGACGACTTGTTCCATCATTCTCCTCTCAGCCAGGCGTAGTCCTTGCCGGTCACTTTGTGCAGCCGGGACAGGCTGTCTTGGGACGGCTCGCGCCCGCGTTTCTCCCACCACCACCAGGCGATGCGGGAGACGCCGATGAGCGCGCCGGCGTCTTCCATGCCGAGATTCAGGTCGCGTCGCAGCGCCCGGTAGCGCTCGCGCCGGTTCCTGTTGCGCTCGCGTTCACGCTCCTGTTCGGGGTCGGAGCGGATGTCGTCGAGCTCGATTGGCATGGGAGCCAGTAACCAAGCGTAGGACGCTCAGAATGTCAATTAACAGAGAGTATCGCGAGAGTTAACTGCTAGACGCCTATAGGCGCCTGCCGGCGCTCGCATTCCCCCAATTCAAGCCAGCTCAGACGTCTCGTAGACGTCTATGTTAAGAACGCTTGACGCGGCGAATGATGTGTGTCATTTTTCGCGATCGTTAGCCTGTGGCGGTGGGCGGGGGT
>Ga0306926_10001446_pt1 | contig 23595 bp, 22 predicted proteins | sample flu12Cox44000178_FD_203759 | JGI IMG/M metagenome (GOLD analysis project Ga0306926, IMG submission 203759) | Lab enrichment of tropical soil microbial communities from Luquillo Experimental Forest, Puerto Rico - flux8day.12C.oxic.44.000.178 (v2)... | ecosystem: Environmental > Terrestrial >...
GCGCCGATGAAGATGGCCGGCCAGGCCCGCGAGCCGAGCAGCAGGAACGACGCGAACGCGATCCCGCTGGGCGGCCACACCGGTGACACGCTCGCGTTGACGACGGCCAGGGTGAGACCGAATTTGCCCGCGACGAAGTAGGCCAGCGTGAGGAGGGCCAGCTGCCAGAGCGTTACTAGTCTTCGCGATTCGGTCATCGCCCGACCCGTTCGAGACGCCAGCGTCGGGCCCCTGTAGCCCGGGTCGTTCAGTCGATTCCGACAAGACCAGCTTAACACCCGGCGCCCGGCCCGGGTCGACTCGTGTAGGCTTACTCGGATCGCGGCGCCGGCGGCGCCGCCGCATCGAGGAGGACGACATCGTGAACGACTGGCTCGAGACCTACCGCGGGATCGTCTATCGGTGGGAGGTCGACCACAACGATCATCTGACGGTCGCGTTCTATTTCGCCCGGCTCGGTGACGCCACGCTCGCGCTGCTCGACTCGCTCGGCCTCGGCGCCGCCTACACCCGGCGCCGCGGAAGCCTCTGCATCACGGCCGACTGCTACGTGCGCTACGTGCGCGAGCTCCGGGTGGGCGACATCATGCACGTCGCGAGCGGGGTGATCGCGCACGAGCGCGACGCCCTCGTGCTCGGACACAAGCTCTTCAATTCCGAGACCGGCGACGTCTGCACCACCGTCGAGCAGCGCCTCCGCCACGTGGACGCGCGGCGGCGCGCCGCCCGGCCCTTGCTCGCCGCGCCGCGACGGGCGGCCGAGGCGCGCCGGATCGAGTGGGACGTGCCCGCGCGCGAGCGCCGCCCGCGGCCGAGCGGGCTCGAGGGGTTCCACGAGAGCTCGCGCGACACGGTGAAGCCGGACGAGGTCGACGTGCTCGGCCAGGTGGCCCTCATGCACTACATCCACCGCTTCTCGGCCGCCAACGGCCATGCGACCGCCGTGTTCGGAATCACGCCGGGCTACATGCGCACCGAGCACCGCGGCTTCTCGACCTTCGAATTCCAGCTCGAGCTCGACGGCGTGCTCCGGCCGGGCGACCCGGTCCGCGTGCGCTCGGCGCTCGTCCACGTCGGCAACTCCTCGATGCGGCTCTTCCACGTGATGACGAACGAGCGCACCGGCGAGCGGGTGGCCACGCTCGAGCAGCTGGGAGTGCACCTCGACATGGACGCGCGGCGTCCGGCGCCACTGCCCGACGCGATCCGCGACCGCGCCAAGGCGATACTCGTGTCCTGACGCTCAGGCGCCCGCGGCCGGGCTCGCGCGACGGCGCCGGCGACCGCCGCGGCGGGAGCGGCGGCGGCCTCGCCGCGGAGCCGCGGCGGGCTCCGGCCCCGCCTCGACCGCTGCCTCCGCCTCGATCGCTTCCTCGACCGGCGGCTCGGGCGGGGCCGGCTCGGCGCGCATCATCGCGCCGGGTAACAGCGAGATCATCCCCGTCGGGCTCACCGAAAGCTCCTTGATGCGCCGCAGCCTGGTCACGAGCCGCGGCGATCCGGGTGGCCGGCTGAAACCGCGCGCCTTGAGCGTGCGGGCCACGTTGTCGATGAGGACGGCGCCGTTGGGCGAGCGCTCCGCCAGCTCACGCACGACCATCACGAGCTCATCGTGTGGCGCGCTGTGCGCCTCATCGGGCTCCGCGAACGTCGGCGCCGGCGGGTGGCGCACCGGTTCGACCCGGCGGGGCTCCGTCTCGGCTCCGCTCGTCCGCCCGCCGCCCCGACCCCGGCGCCCACGGCGCCGGCCGCGGTCGCCGCCGGACGCGGGACGGCTCGGCTCGGCCGGCGGCACGCCCGAGAGCGACCGCGCGGTGAGCCGGTGGAACGTGATGCCGAGCGCCGCGGCGACGTCGCCGACCGCGTCGAAGGCCCGGTCGTCCGACACGATCTCGAGCACGTCGCCCGGGCGCGCGCCGGCGAGCCACACGCCCGCACTCACGGCGATCCGGAGATCGCTCCAGTCGCGGACCCCGGTGGACGGCGCACTGTGCAGGAGCTGGGCGCCGAAGCGGGCGAGCACGCGGCCGGTCTCGTGGCCGATCACACGCCAGTTGCCGACGGCGAAGAACTCGGTGCTCTCCTTGACGTGATCGATGACGAGGCGCCCGACCACCCGCTCGATGTGCGCAGGGTTGCTGGTGTTCTCGACGTCGAAGAAGATCGCGTGGCGGCTCGCGGGCCGAAGCCGTTCGGGCGCCGGGGGCGGGATGCGCGTGGCGAAGACGGGCTCGGGGACAACGAGGGGCAACGACGGCCGGGGCTCGGCGACGGGCGGTGGAGGTGGTGCGGGCGGCTCGGGACTGGCGGCGGGGACCTCGACGGGGACGGCCGCCTTTGTCGGGCGGCGCCGCCGCGGTCGTCTGGTTGTCGTTCGTTCCATGCCCGCATCATACGGGACGCGCCGCCGACCGGCTAGACGCGCTGACGTCGCGCCCGCCGAGTCTCCCGGCAAAGAGGACACCCGCGGCGTGTCGGCAGCGATCCTGAAGCGCCTCCGGTCGCCGCCGCTCCGCGCCCCCGCGCCGTCGGCGGGGCCGCGCGGACGCTAGTCCTGCTGCGAGACGGGAATCGGCGGCGTGGTCTGTAGCCGCCGCGCGATGTCGGCCAGGGGCCGATGCATCTGCCCGAGCATGTCCACGACGCCGCCGAAGGCCTCGGCCACCGCCGTGCGCTCGCCCCGCAATGCATCGAGCTCGCCCTGGAGCGCGCCGTGGATGCGGCGCAGCTCGCCGAGCTCGCCGCCGAGCCGCTCGCACTCCTGCTCACGCGCTTCGAGCGCGCGCCGCAGGCGGTCGCGCTCCTCGACCAGCGACGGAATCACATGGCTGAGCTGATACTGGCTTTCAGCGAGCCAGCGGGTGGTCCGCTGCGCGTCGTCGACGGTCTCCATGTGGCTCATCTGGCGTGGTGCCTCCTCGTAGCGGGCGCGTGGTTGCGGGTTAGACGCTGGGGTCTCGGCGGGCACTCCGGGCGCGAGTACTTCGGGCGCGAGCGCGACCAGCTCGTGGGACGCGCCGGTCATCAGCGACGAGCGACGGCGACGACGATCGACCGACGGCGGGCTCTCCGACGATTCGTACTCGACGGCGCCGCGCCGGTCGAGCATGACCCGGACCTTGGCATCGCCGAGATGGCGATTGCGGAGATGTTCGTAGACCGCTGGCTCCGTCCGCGCGACAACGATCAGATATCGCGTCATGCCGCCTCGGTTCGGTTCGTCCCCCGTGGGCGCGGGTCCGGCGAGGTCGGAGATCATCTCGCGGAACAGCGAACGGAGGAGCAAGAGATGCATTACGGTGTCGCTAGACTTCCCCAGCCTTCGTCACGCTTCATCGTGTGAGTGATCGAAGCGCACTCTACTCTCACGCTCGTGAACATTCAAGAGTGAATCGATTTTCACATCGCGCGAGCGGGCCACGCGCGCCGGCGATCGAGAAAATTTTGCCGTGACGCGACCGGTCGAGCGCGCCGCGCGCCGAATTTCGCGCCCCGTGCCCCGCGCGGGAACGCATTCGGCGACGCCGGCGGCTCGCGGAGCGCGTGATCACGGCGCGCGCTTGACAGCGGCCGGGCTCGCCGACTAGCCTCGACTCGCGCGCCATGGATTTCGAGTTCGCCGCCGAGCACGAGAGCCTTCGCAAGGAATTTCGCGGCTGGCTGGCCGCGAACCTGCCGCCCGATCTCTGTCTGGACGATGCGTCCGACGACCGCGTCGCGTCCGATCGCGAGACCTTCGAGCGCCGGTGCGTGTGGCAGAAGACGATGCATGCGGCGGGCTGGGTCGGCATCACCTGGCCCAAGGAGTACGGGGGCCGCGACGCCGGGCTGATCGAGCGGGTGATCTGGGACGAGGAGTACACCGCCGCCCGCGCGCCCGTTTTGCCCGGGAACATGGGGCTGAGCCTGGTCGGCCCGACCATCGTCCACTGGGGCACGCCCGAGCAGAAGCGCCGCCACCTGCCCGCGATCCTCAACGCCGACGAGATCTGGTGCCAGGGATTCTCCGAGCCCGGCGCCGGCTCCGATCTGGCGAGCCTCAGAACGCGCGCCGTCGACCAGGGCGATCATTTCGTCGTCAACGGACAGAAGGTGTGGACGTCGGGCGCGCACTTCGCCCACTGGATCATCTTGCTCGTACGCACGAACCCCGACGTGCCGAAGCACCAGGGGATCAGCTGTCTGCTCGTTCCGATGACGACCCCGGGCATCACCGTGCGGCCGCTGGTTCTGATGACCGGGCACCATCACTTCAACGAGGTCTTCTTCACCGACGTCGTCGTACCGAAGGCGAACCTGCTCGGACCGGTCAACCAGGGGTGGAAGGTCTCGACGACGACGCTCATGTACGAGCGTCACTCGGCCGGCGGGCGGAGCCACACGGCGCAGATCGCGCGCCTGATGGCGCTGGCGCGACAGGTGCAGATCGACGGGCGCCCGGCGTGGGAGCATCCAACGATCCGGCAGCGCCTGGCGCAGCTCGCCATCGACTCCGAGGCGCTCAAGTACGCGCGCCTCCGCAGCCTCACCCGCCAGCTGCGCGGCGACCCGCCCGGGCCCGAGGGCTCGGTGCTCAAGCTCTCAGGCTCGGAGCTCGGCGTGCGCATCGCCGACGCCGCCGGCGAGCTCCTCGGCATGCACGTGCTCGTGAATCAGGCGTCGCCGACCGTGCCGGACGCGCCGCGCTGGTTCAACCGCGTGCTCGCCGCGCGCCAGTACACGATCTCGGCCGGCACCAGTGAGATCCAGCGCAACATCATCGGCGAGCGCGTGCTCGGGCTGCCGCGCGGCTGAGCCGCCGGCGCCGACCGGCTGCCTCCGGGCTCAGGCCGGCAGCGAGTCGAGGAAGCGGAGCAGCGCGCGGTCGAAGGCCTCCGGCTGATCGAGGTTGGAGGCGTGCCCCGCCCCGGCGATGACCTCGAGGCGAGCGCCCGGGATCTTCTTCGCCATGTACTCGCACGGCGCGAGGAAGGGCGTGTCCTGGTCGCCGACGATCACGAGTGTGGGCACGCGGATCGACGCGAGGCCGTCGATCACGCGGGAATCCTGCTGCGCCAGCATGCCCCGCGCGGCGTGCGCGAGCCCCTGGGCGCTCTTGTGGTGGCCGAGCGCGTCACGGACCTCGCGGCTGCGCCCGCCGAGTGCCTCGAGCCCACGCGATTCCAGGTTGCCGGCGCGCTCAGTGGCCCGCTGGTTCCACGCGTTCCGCGCCTCGGCGTTGCGGTAACCCGGCCCGGAGTCGCAGATGATCAGCGCGTCGACCATCTCGGGGTGCGCGAGGTAGAACGCGAGCGACATGTAGCCGCCGAGCGAGAGCCCGCCCACCACGGCGCGAGTCGCGCCGAGCGAGCCGAGGAGTGCCTGGATGTCGGCCACCGTCAGCTCGGTCGAGAACTGCGCCGGATCGCTCGGGCTGGCCGTCTGGCCGTGGCCGCGCATGTCCCAGGTGATGAGCCGATAGCGGTCGCCGAGTGCTCGCCGCTGGCCATCCCACATGCGGCCGGTGGCGCCGTAGCCGTGGCTCAGGATCACCGGGCGCCCGCGTCCACTCACCGTGTAGTCGATCTCGATGCCGTTCAGGGTCGCTCGCGACATGGTCGGGTCCTCAGCAATGCCGGCACGGCGGGAAGTCCCGCGAGTAGACCGGCTGCTTCAAGAATTCCTTGGGGTTGTACTTCCAGAACTGGCTGACGGCCGGATACGTATAGATGACGGTGTTCTGGAGCTTACCGCCCACGCGCTCGACCTTGCGGATGTAGATGTTCTGGGTCGGGTTGCCGTAGGCGTCCATCTGCACGGGGCCGCGCGGGGCATCGGTGATCGCCACCTTGCGGAGGGCCTCCATGAAGGCGCGTCGGTCTTCGACCTTGCCGGCGATCGCGCGGACTGCCTCGTTGATGATGCGGGCCCCCGTGTAGCAGTTCTCCGAATAGAAGGACGGAATGCGGTTGTAGGCTTTCTCGAACGCGGCGCGGAAACGCTTGTTGGCCGGCGTGTCGAGCGAGGCCGAGTAGTGGTGCGCGCTCACGACGCCGATCGACTCGTCGCCGAGCTGGGGCAGGACGTGCTCGTCCGTGTACGTGCCGCCGGCGATGAGCGGAAGTCGACCACGCAAGCCGCTGGCCGCGTACTGGTGCGCAAAGAGGAGCGTCCACCGGCCCAGCGCGACCACGAAGACGGCGTCGGCATCCTTCTTGATCTGGGCGAGATAGGGCGAGTAGTCCTGGATGTTCAGCGGGACCCAGAGCTTCTGCACGATCTCGCCGCCGTTGTCCTCGAACGACTTGTGGAAGCCGCCGACCGTCTCCCAGCCGAAGGCATAGTCGAGGCCGACCGTCACGACCTTCTTGTAGCCGAGGACCGTGGCCGCGTACTCGCCGAACGGGTGCATGTTGCCGCCGGCCGAGAACCCGGTGCGGATGAGCCACTTGGGCCGCTTGCGCTGCGTGAGATCGTCGGCCGAGTTGATCGGGTACATCGTAGGAATCTCTTGTCCCTCGACGTACGGCACGAGCGCGTAGGCGACGTTCGAGAGGATCACGCCGGCGATCATGTGGACCTTGTCGTTCTCGGCGAGCTTGCGGGCCTTGGCGAGGGCGACGGCCGGGTTGCCCTCGTTGTCCTCCAGGATGACCTCGACCTTCCGGCCGGCCATCTGCCAGCCGCTCTCCTGCCAGTAGAGCTCGCAGCCCGAGTACATGTCCTTGCCAGCCGCCGCGATCGCGCCGGTGAGCGGCGAGATGAAGCCGATCTTGATCGGCCCCTGGGCGCCGGCGTCGCCCGCGGCCAGAACCCACGCCGTCGCCAGCAGGAAGATGAAGGTCACCGTGCGCATTGCGTCCTCCCGGACCGGATCAATACCGGTTCGCGATCGGAAGCTCGTCGGCCGGGAAGAGGGTGATGATCTGGGCGCCGCTGGGCGTCACGATCACTTCCTCCTCGATGCGGGCCGCGGACATCCCGTCGGTCGCCGGGCAGTACGTCTCGACGGCGAACATCATTCCGGCCTGGAGCTCCATCGGGTCGTCGAAGGAGTTCAGCCGGCTGATGATCGGCCGCTCATGCAGACCGAGACCGATCCCGTGGCAGAAGTTGAGGCCGAAGGCGCCCATCTCGCTGTTGAAGCCGATCTCCTGCGCCTTCGGAAACGCGCGCGCGATCTTGTCGGTGGCGACGCCCGGCTTGATGAGCGCGATCGCCTCGTCCATCCACTCGCGCGCCTTCTTGTAGGCGGCGATCTGCGGTTTCGTCGCGCGTCCCACGCTGAAGGTGCGGTAGTAGCAGGTCCGGTAGCCGACGAAGGACATGATGATGTCGAAGAACGCCTGATCGCCCGGGCGGATGATCCGGTCGGTGAAGTTGTGCGGGTGCGGGCTGCAGCGCTCGCCCGAGATCGCGTTGATCGCCTCGACGCAGTCCGAGCCCATCTCGTAGAGGCGCTTGGTGGCCAGGCCGACGATCTCGTTCTCGCGCGCGCCGGGCTTGAGCGCCTCGAAGATGTCCTGGTAGACGCCGTCGACCATCGCCGCCGCCATGTTGAGCAAGGTCAGCTCGTCCTGGCTCTTGAGCATCCGCGCCTCGAGCAGCACCTGCTGGCCGTCCCGCACCTCGACGCCTGCCTCCTGCAGGGCGAACAGGAACGGCGGCTCGACCAGATCGATGCCGAGCGGCATCCCGGCGACGCCTTCGGATTTCAAGATCTCGCGAATCTCGACGGCTGCCTTCTGGAAGAGCCCGGCCTTCGGCGAGACCGCGCCGCGCATGCCCACCATGCCCGCGAGCGACTGGCGCGCCGGGATCTGCGGCGTGTAGAGCCGATGGTGACGCGCGGCGGAGCCGAAATCCCATACCCAGGGCTCGCCGTTGCCAGTCAAGAGGCACCAGCGCGTGAGCTTGTCGCGCGCCCACTCGCCGATGACGGTGCCGGACAGGTAGCGGATGTTGTACTGATCGAAGACGAGGATCGCGCCGAGCCCCGACCGCGCCAGCGCCTGGCGCGCGCGGCCCAGCCGGTAGGCGTGCAGGCGCCGGAAGTCGACACGCTCCTCGAAATCGACCTGCGTGTGTCCGGGCGCCTGAAGGGGCCGATCCCAGCGATGGCGCGGATCCACGTCGTCGGCGGTCACGGGTCGGGCCTTCGGTGCGTCCTGCTTGCGCGCCATGGGGGCCTCCTTCCGTAGGCGCGCCTCGGCCGGCGGGTCCCCAGCCCCGCGACGGCCTGCGGCGCGCACTGCCTCTTCGCGACGCTTCGGGGCGGTACTTTACCCCAGCTTGCGTGTAGAATCCCCGCCCATGGACCTCGAACGCCCGCTCCCGACTCCGATCACGCCCGAGTGCCGCCCGTACTGGGAAGGCGCGCGCCAGGGCAAGCTCATGATCACCAAGTGCCGCGCGTGCGGGAAGCCGTTCATGTACCCGCGCGTGTCCTGTCCGTTCTGCGCCTCGCGCGACATCGGCTGGGTGCAGGCCTCGGGCCGCGGCAAGCTCTTCTCGTTCGAGATCGCCCACCAGATCCTGAACAAGGCGTTCAAGGTGAAGACGCCCGTGGTGCTGGCGATGGTCGAGCTCGAGGAGGGACCGCGCCTCTTGAGCAATCTGGTCGGCATCGCGCCCGATCCCAAGCAGGTCCGTTGCGACATGCCGGTCGAGGTCTGCTTCGAGAAGCTGACCGACGAGATCAGCCTGCCGATGTTCCGCCCGGCGGGAGGTGCACGATGAGCGACCCCGCGCGCCTCCGGGAGCTCAGCAGCGCCGTCTGCATCGTCGGCGTGGACGAGAGCGACGAGATCGGCACCCTGCCGGGCAAGAGCCAGCTCACCCTGCACGTCGAGGCGATCACCAACGCCGCGCGCGACGCTGGCATCAAGGTATCGGACATCGACGGGATCTTCACCGCCGGGCAGCACTCGCCTGCCACCATCGGCGAGGCGATCGGCGTCGTGCCGCGCTACGTCGACGGCACGACCGTCGGGGGCTGCTCGTTCATCATCATGGTCGGCCACGCGATGGTGGCGCTCTACCACGGGCTCTGCGACGTGGCCGTCGTCTGCCACGGGGAATCCGGGCGCTCGGGCGTCGGCGTCTCGCCGCGGCGCGACACCGCCCTGTCCGGCCAGTTCGAGTTCCCCTACGGCTTCGGCGGCGCGCCGACCTACTTCGGGCTGATCACCACCCGGCACATGCACGAGTACGGCACGACGCTCGAGCAGTGGGCGCAGGTCGCGGTCTCCACGCGCAAGTGGGCCGCGCTCAACCCGAAGGCGCGGAATCGCGAGCCCCTCACCGTGAAGGACGTGCTCGACTCGCGGCCGGTCGTGTGGCCGTTCAACATCCTGAACATCTGCCTCGTCACCGACGCGGGTGGCGCCGTCATCTTGACGCGCGCCGATCGGGCGAAGGATTGCGCGAAGCGACCGGTCTATGTGCGGGGCGCCGGCGAGGGCAGCGAGCACGTCATGCTCACCCAGATGCGCAACCTCACGTTCAGCGAGGCCACGAAGAAGTCCGGCGAGAAGGCCTTCGCGATGGCGGGCGTGAAGCCGACCGACTTCAATCACATCATGCTCTACGATGCGTTCACCTCCGGCCCGCCGCTCATGCTCGAGGCGCTCGGCCTGGCCAAGCGCGGCGAGGGCGTGCACTTTTTCGCCGAGGGCCGCTCGACGCCGGGCGGCAAGCTGCCGATCAACACGAATGGCGGCGGCCTGTCCTACACGCACAGCGGCATGTACGGCATCTTCCCGATCATCGAGGCCACGCGTCAGCTGCGCGGGGAGTGCGGCGCGCGGCAGGTGCCGGGCGCCTCGCTGTCGCTGGTCAACGGGATGGGGGGGATGTTGTCGGCCGCAGGAACGCTCGTCCTCTCCAACGACGCGGGCCGCTGAAACGGGCCCATCTACTTCGTTGGCGGCTCCGGCCCTTCGGGTGAGGCTCAGCCGAACTAGAAGACCAGGACGCTCAGCGTCGGTGGAGCGTCAGAGCAGCTGGGCGGTGAGGTCTTGGATCAGGGCGGCGGCGCAGGCGTCGATCTCGGGACGGGCGGTGCGCGCCCATTCGCGGACGGTCAGCACCGACGCGTCGTCGAGGGCGAGGCGCGGGCGGTCGGCCAGCGCGTAGCGCAGACGCTCGGCGACGGTTTCGGGGGCGACGTCGCCCGCGACCGCGCCGCGCGCGAGCAATTGAGCCCGGAGCGCGTCGAAGCGACCACGCTGCTCCTCCGAGGCCCAGTCGACGAATCTCCCGAGCTCCTCGTGGGCGGCGCCCTCGAGCGCCGCTCGATACGCCTGCTGCGCGCAGCCGTCGCCGGCCAGCGCGGCGTCGAGCAAGACCTCGACGCCGACGTGCGCCACCGCGAGCGCGCTGCCGCCGCGGACGCCGCGCGCCGACAGCCAGCCGACCGCCCGATGCGTGAGCGTCAGGAACGCCGCGGACCGGTGAAAGGCCTCGTCGGTTCGCCAGTGAAACTGCATGCCGGAGTCGATGTCGGTGTGCTCCGTGCGCGGCGCGCGCGCGCGGATCATCGTGGCGAAGTCGGGCAGCATCGCGCCGAGCACGAAGGCCGGCACGGTGCTGCGCCTCACCGCCAGGACGGTGTGACCGAAGAAGTTCACGCGAGCTAGAGCAGGGCCGCGATCGCCTGCCCGACCTCGCTGGTCGACGCGCGACCGCCGAGGTCGCGCGTCAAGGTCTTGCCTTCCTCCACCAGCCGCTCGATCGCGGCCACCACGGCGCGCGCCGCCTCTCCGTGATCGAGGTGCTCGAGCATCATCGCGCCGGTCCAGATCTGCGCGATCGGATTGGCCACGCCCTTGCCCGCGATATCCGGGGCCGAGCCGTGGACGGGCTCGAACATCGAGGGATACTCCTTCTCGGGATTGATGTTGCCGCCGGGCGCGAGTCCGATGGAGCCGGCGATCGCCGGCCCCAGATCCGAGAGGATGTCGCCGAAGAGGTTCGAGCCGACGACCACGTCGAACCAGTCCGGGTGCTGGACGAAGTGGGCGGTCAGGATGTCGATGTGATACTGCGCGGTCTTCACCGACGGATACTCCTTCGCGATGGCCGCGAACCGCTCGTCCCAGTACGGCATGCTGTGGATGATGCCGTTGGACTTGGTCGCCGAGGTCACGTGCCGGCGGGGCCGTTTCGCGGCCCGCTCGAACGCGTAGCGCATGATGCGGTCGCAGCCCTTGCGCGTGAAGACCGACTGCTGCACGGCGAGCTCCTCCGCTGTGCCGCGGTAGAGCCGCCCGCCGATCTCGGAGTACTCGCCCTCGTTGTTCTCGCGCACGATCAGCATGTCGATGTCGGCCGGCCCGCGGCCGGCGAGCGGGGATTTCACCCCCTTGAGCAGCCGGACGGGCCGGAGGTTCACGTACTGATGAAACCCGCGCCGGATCGGGATCAAGAGGCCCCAGAGCGAGACGTGGTCCGGCACGCCGGGGAATCCCACCGCGCCGAGGAAGATCGCCTCGAACTGTCGCAGCCGCTCGAGGCCGTCCTCGGGCATCATGCGACCGGTTTCCGCGTAGCGCTCGCAGCTCCAGTCGAACGTCGTCCACTCGATCTCGAACCCGAACCGCCGGCCGGCGGCGTCGAGGACGCGCATGCCTTCGGGCACGACTTCCTTGCCGATGCCGTCGCCGGGAATCGTCGCAATGCGGTGCTTCATCGAGGCCCTCCGTGCGCTCTCATTCGTGAGAAACGGAACCCTAGCGTATCAAGAAAGCGCCACTAGACACACTCGCGGTCCTGTGCTTCGATACCCCGTGGTTTCGGAGTTCGCGTTTCCTACCACCCGGTAGGCCTTCGATCGCCGCAGCACGACATCTTCCTCACAGGCACGGCGCTGGACGCTCACGTCGGCGCGCCGCGCTGGCCGGGCGAAGGGCTCGGGCGTACGGTCGTCGCGCACACTGGGAGTGCCCATGCCGATCATGCATGTCAGCGAGCCCACGTTCGAGGAGAAGGAGAAGCGCTCGGAGAGCCGTGTCTTCGTCCGCTTCCGGGTGAATCGTGCACCCGACTCGACGTGGATCAGCACCTTCAAGGGCCACGCGAGCTCGAGCGTCCTTCGCGCGGCGTAGCGCCCTTTCGAGCTTCCGGAAATGCTGGAGACCGGATGACACGCGCGTGCCGCCGCGTTGACCCGCTCCGTCAGCGCCGCGGGCGTCGAGGTGACGTGCATCTGATGGATAAGGATTGGCTTTGTCAATTCTGACTCCTGGCATTGGGGTTGCGTTCTTGTGGGGTGCTACACAGAGACCCATCCAGAATGCTGCTCGCCAGGCAACAAACCCGGAGGAAACCTTTTGAACGGACCGAAAGCGACGTTCCGACGCCTCGAGCGAGACCCGCTCTCGCCGGTCGCGCGCCATGCGCTGGGGCTCGGAGTCTTGCTGCTGACCATCGTTCCGGCCTACGGCTATTTCGGGTCGCGGACGAATCAGCCCGAGTCCGAGATCATGCGGATGGCGCGCGAGACCATCGAGGCAACGGACTCGAGCGTCGAGATCACCGAGATCGTCGAGATCGAGGCGCACATCCGCGAGGTCGCCGTGCGGTACGACATTCAGCCGATCCTGGTGGCGGCGATCGTCGAGGCCGAGTCGGAGTTCAACCCGCGCGCCGTGTCGCGGCGCGGCGCCCAAGGCTTGATGCAGCTCATGCCGGACACCGCGTCGAGCCTGCGCGTGTCGGACTCGTTCGACCCCTACGAGAACATCGAGGGCGGCGTGCGCCACTTGCGCCGGCTGATGGACCGCTATCGCGGCAACCTGCCGCTCGTGCTCGCGGCCTACAACGCGGGCGAGCAGGCCGTCATGGTCTACGGTGGCGTGCCGCCGTACCGCGAGACTCGCCGCTACGTGAACCGCATTCTGCGGCGGATCGGCCGGCCGGACCTCGTGCCGCAGCCGCGGGTCACCAGCGTGCACGCCACCGTCATCCCGGTGGCGACCACGCGGATCGACCCGGGTTTCGCCCTGTTGTCGCCGCCGGGTCTGGCGCCGAGCCCGAGCCCGGCGCCGCGCTCGGCGTGGGCCGAGCGTCAGGCGCTCGAGCATCAGCCTCCGGCCCGTGCCGAGCGCTCGGTCGCGGCGGCGCCGGCCCAGTCCTCCGCGCCCGTCTATCCCGAGCCCGCGTGGTCCAGTCGTGCCAACGGCCAGGGCCCCTAGGCGCCGGATCCAGACGCCCTGCAGTGCAGCAACTCACGTGCGGAATAGTTTTGGGATTTGGCTTTCACGCAGGCAGCGTATGAAGGAGGGGCATGATGATTGATCGGATCATTGGCAAGCTTCCCGAGGCGTGGCGCGGTCCAGCCGAGCTGCTGGCGGCGCCGATCGCCTGGGTTCCGGTACTGCAGCAAACGCTCATGAGCTTCTTTTTCGATCCGCAGCCCGGCTGGATGGCGGCGCTCAAGTACATATTCCTGCTGTTCCCCGTACTCCTGGGCGTCATTGCCGTCTGGTCGACCGGGCTGTCCGTCTACACCATGCCCTTCCGCTCGGGTCGCACCCGTTTCGTCTCGCTGGTCCTCCTCGCGTGGTGGGACGCGGCGCTCGCGGTGTGGCTCTACTGGGTCGGCATGGTCCGCGTCGTCGGCGTGGTGCTGGGCTGGGCGCTCGGCATCGGGCGGCTGGCGATTCGCATGATCATGGGCTTCATTCGCGAGATCGTGGGCACGCCGTTCACCATGTCGAGCAGGCTGATGCGCGGCTACTTCAAGCCCGGCGTGCCGTGGCTCGCGTTCGTGATGCTGATGCTGTGGTGCGCGCTCGAGGCCGCGGTGTTCACGTACACGCTCGAGCCGCGAATCACGACCCTGGTCAACGACCTTTCGGGCTCGGACGATTCGCGCTTCACGGTGCCGATCCTGTACGCCATGGTCCTGGCGCTCGTGCTGGGGAGCTTCGCGTGCGTGCAGGCGCTGATCAACGCGGTGCGCACGACGGATGCCCGGTTCATCGCCCAGATCATCGGTATCGAGCTGTTCACGATCTTCTTCGAGGTGATGTTCCTCTACCGCGGCGTGATCGAAGTGACGATGCCGTGGATCGCCAAGGACAACACCGTCACGGTGGCGCTCGCGGTCGCCGCCTGGCTCGGAGTCCGAGGCCTCACGTGGTTCCTGTTCGGCCAGTACGGAACGCCTCCGCTGCTGTCCCTGATGGCGCGACGGCCGCTGACGGAGGTCGAGGCGTCGCCCACCTCGTCCATGCGCGAGGAGCCGTTCTGGCGTCTGGCGATGGACGACTTCCGGCGGGATCTGGACTGGCTTCACATCAAGAGCGATGAGATGCTGGAGCTACTGGCGCTCCCGGTGGTGCACCTGTTGGGGGCGGCCTTGAATTTCGCTATGATCCTGACGGCGTCGCGACCCGTCTTCAACCTTCCGTTCCGGAGCCTCAAAGAGGTGACAGAGTCGCGCGACATGGAGACGACGATGCACCTGGAGCCGCGCAAGCAGGTCAGTCTGTGACGGTTCTCCGCTACCACTTCTCGGGCATCGCGGGCGCCGGTATGGGCCCGCTCGCCTGCCTGATGCGGGTGCGCGGGCACCAGGTGCAGGGCTCGGACCGAGCGTTCGATCAGGGCAAGAAGCAGGACATCGCGGCGCAGCTTCGCGGGGCCGGCATCGAGCTGGCCCCGCAGGACGGCACGGCGATCACCGCCGCGATCAACCGGCTGATCTATTCGGCCGCGGTCGAAGCGGACACGCCCGAGCTGCGGGCGGGGCGCGCGCTCGGCCTGCCGTGCCTGCCCAGGCCGCAGCTGCTCGCCGAGGTGGTCAACACCGCCGCGCCGGGCGTGGCGATCTCAGGTACCAGCGGCAAGAGCACGATCGTCGGTATGCTCGGCTGGCTCTTGCACGAGGGCGGCGTCAAGGCGACGGTGCTGGGCGGCGCCGCCTTCGTCGGTGAAGGCGCGGGCGGCTGTTTCGTGGCCGGCCCGGCCGGAGGCCCCGCAGTCGCGGAGGCGTGCGAATCCGACGGCACGCTCGTCGGCTACCATCCGGCCGTCGGCGTCATCCACAACGTGAGCCGCGACCACGACGAGCTGAGCGCGCTGCGCCCGCAGTTCACGGCGTTCGCCCGCAACTGCGGGCGACTGCCCCGAGGCCGCGGCGCTCGGCCGACGGTTCAAGGCCGCGACGTACGGCGTGACCCAGGATGCCGACGCCAGGCTGCGCGTCACCAGCGTGGGGCCGCGGCGCGCCCGGGGTGTCCTCAGGCACGGCGGACGCGATCTGACCCTGGACATCCCGCAGCCCGGTCTGCACAACCTCGAAAACGCCACCGCCGCCGCGCTGGTCGCGCTCGAGATCGGCATGGACGCTGACACCGTCGTGGGCCTGCTCGCGCGCTTTCCGGGCGTCGCGCGCCGCTTCGAGCTCGTCGGCACCACGGCGCGCGACATCCACGTCGTGGACGACTACGCGCACAACGGCGAGAAGATCCGGGCCGCCATCAGCACGGCGCAGGCGGGCTCGGCGCGCGTGGTCGCGGTCTTCCAGCCGCATGGCTTCGGTCCGGCGCGCTTCCTGCGCGGCGAGCTTCGCGAGATGATCCCGACCCTGCTGCGGCCGCAAGATCGCTTCTGCTACGCCGAGATCTTCTACGCCGGCGGTACCGTCGCCAGGGACATCTCGAGCCGCATGCTGGCCGACGATCTGCCGGCCGCGCTCAACTGCGGGTATGCGCGCGACCACGAGGCCGCGCGCCAGTGGGTCGTGAACGAGGCCGAGCCGGGTGACACGGTGCTCATCATGGGCGCGCGCGATCCCGACCTGCCGCGTCTGGCGCGCGCGGTTCTGAAGTCTCTCTAGTCCCCGCCAATTCAGAAGGAGAGGATTGTCTATGCGTTATGTTCTCTCGGCGCTTCTCGTGCTCGCCTTCGCCGCGCCGGCCGCGGCGCAGGTGCACGTCGACATCGGCATCCAGCTGCCGGCGCCTCCGCCGCTGGTGGTCGTGCCGGGCGTTGCGACCGTGCAGTACGCGCCCTCCGTGCCGGGCAACGTGTTCTTCTACGGCAACCAGTACTGGATCTACGCCAACGGCGGCTGGCACGTGAGCCGGCGCCACGAGGGTCCGTGGATCGCGGTGGCGCCGCAATTCGTGCCGCGCCCCGTCCTGCTCGTGCCGGTGCGCTACTACCACGTCCCGCCCGGTCACTGGAAGCAGTGGCAGCGCGAAGCGCCACCGCGCTGGGAGAACGAGTGGGGCCATCCCTGGGCCGAGAAGCGAGGCTGGAAGGATCGCGGGAACAACGATCAGGGCTGGCGCCACCAGGAGGCTCGCGTGAGCGGCCCGCCCGGCCCTCCCGGCTTTGGGCACGGAGACGGCCATGGTCGAGACGACGGCCCCGGCAAAGGGGGCCACGGAAAAGGTCACGGCAAGGTCAACAAGCAGTAAGGCGGGACGCGTTCTCCAGCGAGGCGCTCGGTCATCCGAGCGCCTCCGCTATTTGCACGAGCTCCTCGTATTCCTGGTTCCAGTAGTTGTGGTTGCGGAACATCGGAAAGGCGGGGGGAAACGACGGATCGGCCCACCGCCGCGCGATCCAGCCCGACATGTAGACGATCCGCATGGCGCGGAGCGGCTCGCACAGCGCCAGGGTCGAGCGGTCGAACTCGCGGAAGAGCTCGTAGCCCTCCAGCAGATCCTCTCGGAGCTTTCGCGCCTCCTCGGAGTTGCCGCGCGCGAGCAGCCAGATGTCCTGCACCGGCGGGCCGACCACACAGTCGTCGAAGTCGACGAGGAGCGGATCGGGCGTCCACAGGATGTTTCCCCAGTGCAGATCGCCGTGGATGCGCTGGACGCGCGCGGTTGTGAGCGCCTTCGCCGCGAGCTCGGCGATGCGCACCGCCACGTCGCGGTAGCGCGGCGCCAGCCCCTCGGGAATGAAGCTCCCCGCCATCAGGACCTCGAGCGGCTCGAGGATGTAGCGCTGCACGTCGACCCGCGGCCGGTGGGGCGCGTCGGCCGCGGCGCCGACCGCGTGCATGCGGCCGATGGTCCGGCCGATCCGGCGGCGATTCTCCGCGTCGAGCTCGTCGAGCGAGCGCCCGCGCACCTTCGGGAACGCCGCATAGTAGATTCCTTCGATTTCGCTCAAGGTCGCCCCGGTGCCGATATCGATCGGCGCGACGGCCGGCACCTCGGCGGCCACCAGGTCGGCCAGGAACGCGTGCTCGTCGAGGATGGTCTCGCGCGACCAGCGGCCCGGCCGATAGAACTTGACGACCAGGCGACGCTCGTCTTCCAGCTCAACCTCGTAGACGCGGTTCTCGAACGCGCGCAGCGGCAGGCAGCGGCCGGTGCAGCGGAGGCCGCCGACCTCGACCGCGTCCAGGACGCGATCGGGGGTCAGCGCAAAGAACGTCGCCCCGGGCTCCCCCGCCACGCCTGATACCATAGCGCGCCGTCAGGAAACATTCACCAGGGAGGCTGCGATGCCCGACCGCAAGCTACCGACAGAGCAAGAGGTGCAGAGCTGGATCCGGGAGCGGCGCAACTGGGGCCGCTGGGGCAAGGACGATCAGCTCGGCGCCATCAACCTCATCACGCCGGCCAAGCGCGCGGCGGCGGCGCGGCTGGTGCGCACCGGGCGCAGCGTCTCGCTGAGCCGGCCGTTTCCGAAGGATCCCGGCCCCAACAACCCGCTGCCGGCTCACCATTTCATGCGCACGCACCCGCGGGGCAAGGGAGGGTTCTCGGCGGACTACTACGGCATCTACTACCACGGCATCGCGTCGACCCACATCGACGCGCTCTGCCACACCTGGGACGACGACGCGATGTGGAACGGGCGCGACCCGAAGAAGGAGATCACGTTCGAGGGCGCCCGGTTCGGCTCGGTCGAGCACTGGGCCGAGGGCATCATGACCCGCGCCGTCATGCTCGACGTGCCGCGGCATCGCGGCGTGCCGTGCGTGACCCACGACACGCCCGTGCACGGCTGGGAGCTCGACGACATCCTCACCAAGCGCGGGATCAAGCTCGAGCCGGGCGACGCTGTCTGCGTCTATTCCGGGCGCGAGGCGTGGCAGGCGCAGGATCCGGAGCGGCCGTACGGTCGTCCGTTCAACCCGACGCAGCAGCAGCGTCCGGGGCTCCACGTGTCGTGCCTGCCGTTCCTGCGGGACCACGACGTGAGCGTGCTGGCATGGGACATGCTCGATCACCTGCCGATCGGCTACGACATCCCGTGGGCGGTCCACGCGGCGATCTTCGCGTACGGCGTGGCGCTCGTGGACAACGCGCTGCTCGAGCCGCTCGCGAAGGCGTGCATCGAGGAGCAGCGCGACGAGTTCATGCTGCTGGTGTCGCCCCTGCGGGTGGTCGGAGGCACCGGCTCGCCGGCGAATCCGCTGGCGATGTTTTGACGTGCTCGAAACGAGACTTCCTCCCTGTACTGCGTCCACGAGGCCACATCCGCCTCGACCAATCGATCGATGATGGCTCCGCGCTCTGATGCGCCGCGTGAATGGCCGAGAGTCTCGAGGACTTGCCTCCAGTACTCGGCCGCGGGTAGTCCGGCGTCGTGGAGATGGCGATGCCGCCAGTACGCTTCGCGAAAGGCGTCGGTCGAAACTCCAACCGGCGACGCGACCGACTCGCACCAATCCGGTTGCGGATGGGTCAAGACGTTCCCGTAGTCCAGAATCAGCGCTTCCAGCAGCGTGACAGTAGCAACGTGTCATGCTCTGACAAAGTGCCGAACTCTCCGGCTTCAGAGAACCGTGGCACCTTCGGTGGGTCGCCCCCTGCTGCCCGATCAAGTGGCGGCATACGGGATCGGCCCGGCGTACTCGGTGCGCAGCGGGGCCCAGCGCGTCGCCCACAGGCGCGCGAGCGTGGCGCCGAGCTGGGTCAGGTGCAGGCGGTCGTGCTCGACCCAGGCCGCGAGAATGTCCAGGCCCGAGAGGCCGCCGGTGCGGGAGTGCGCGACCACGGTCGTGAGGCGGGACGGCGTGGCGGTCGCCAGCATGTCGAGGCTGGCCGCCCGCCGCTCGCGAAAGGTCGCGAGCACGCCGGACCCGTCGTCCTCGAGATAGCGGCGCTCGATCGCCCAGCGCTCGGGATCGATCGACGTGAAGCGCTCGCCGCCCGCCAGCACGACGCGAAGGCGCGCGCCGAAGTCCTCGGTCTCTTCGTCACGAAGATGGCAGACGATCTCGACGGGCGCCCACTCGGATGCGTCCGGGCGCGTCCGCCACGAAACCGGGTCGAGATCGCTCAGCAGGGCGTCGAGCACCAGCGGAAAGCGCGCGAGCTCGATGCGGGCGCTCGTCAGGACATCGCGGGGTTCGTGCACGTCTTGACACCTCCTTCGTCAACGCTGTATAGCCCTCCAGGCATCACACGACGAACTCGAACGTGAGGATACACGCATGGGACGTCTCGACGGGCGTACTCCCGCGTCATCACCGGTCATGGCCTGAGATCCGCGATCGACCAGGCCCTCCTGCGCCGGCTGGGCGCAGCTTGACAGTCGATGGCCGCGCGGCCGATCATCGTGTCAACGTTCGATTTCCCGGAGGGACGCGATGGCGATGACGTCGGTGGAACGGGCCGAGGCAGCCGAGCACGCGATGAGCCAGGAGCTCGACCGGATCGTCGTGAAATCGGTGATCTACACGTCGGGCGACCGCGATCCGCGGCAACCGCTGCCGCCCCAGCAGAGTCAGGGCAAGCTCTACATGATGGGCCACGACCCGCGGCTGCCGCGGATGCCCGAGAAGCCGACCCTGTTCGACTTCTTCAAGTATCGCTTCGGGCCCTCGGCGCACGTGCTGCAGAGCGCGCGCCTGGCGAAGAAGAACGGCGTCAACGAGAAGATCGTGCTGGCGTGCCTGCTCCACGACATCTCCGTCATGGGATTCATCCGCGGCGACCACGGCTACTGGGGCGCGCAGCTCGTCGAGCCGTACGTCGACGAGGAAGTGAGCTGGGCGATCCGCCATCATCAAGTGCTGCGGTTCTTCGCCGACGAGGCCTACGGCTACAAGTATCCCGACTCCTACATCCGGCTGTTCGGCGCGGACTATCAGCCCGAGCCGCACATCCAGGAAGCCTACCGGCGCGCGCGCGAGCACAAGTGGTACGAGACGTGCCGCCTCATCACCGTGAACGACCTCTACGCGTTCGACCCGAACGTGAAGGTCGAGCTCGAGGAGTTCACGGACGTCGTCGGCCGCCACTTCAGGCAGCCGAAGGAAGGGCTCGGCTTCGATCAGAGCCCGTCGGCGCACATGTGGCGGACGATGAACCACCCGACGAAGTATTTGTAGGGGGGCGGCGGAGCGCCGGACTACCGTCTAGGTGAGCCGGCGCTCCATCAGCACCCACGTGGGCTCGGTGTAGCCCTCGTGGCGGCGGAGCTCGAGATCCTCGAAGCCGCACGACCGGAACAGCTGGCGATTCTCCTCGAGCTCGAGCCGCACGCCGAGCGTCATCCGCGGTAGCCGGCGTCGGCGCGCCTCGCGCTCCGCCTCGTCCACCATCGCTCGCGCGATGCCCTGCCGGCGACAGCCCGGGTCGACCGACACGCGGCTGATGTAGAGGGCCCCGTCCTCCACTTCCCACAGGACGGCGCCGAGCACGAGGCTCTCACGCTCCAGCACCGCGCCGCCGCCGCGCGCGAGATGCGCGCTGATGGTGCCGGCCGTCTCCCTCAGGGCGCTCGACGGCGGGTCGGTCGGCCGCGGCTGCGCCGCGAAGGCGCGGCGGATGAGATCGGCGATGACCGCGGCGTCCGCCTGCCCGGCGAGGCGAATCGTGTGGGGTCTGGCGCGCTCCACTCTGGCCACATTTCGATTATAGAGATCAGAGAGCCTGGCCCCAACGATCCGCGAAGGCCGCCTCGCGCACCGGCCGTCGCGGCGGCCGGCCGAACTTCCCCAACGGGTAGCCCAGGGGGATCAGGGCCGCGGTCTCGGCGTCAGCCGGGATCGCCAGCAACTCCTTGACCTGGGCGTCGCGGAAGCGGTGGATGGTCGTGATGCAGCTGCCGATCCCGAGGGCGCGCGCCGCCAGCATGAGGTTCTGCACGGCCGGATAGATCGACGCGCCGCTGGTCAGGCTCGCCTTGACGCCCGGATCGAGCGACACGCACGCCAGGACGATCACCGGTGCCTCGCCGAGATGCTCGGCCAGATGGCCGGCCGAGGCGAGCATCTTGCCCGCCGGGCTGTCCGCCGGCTCCTTGGCCGCGCCCGCGTAGTACGGCACCTTCATCAGCTCGCCCCACGCCTCGCGGTAGAGCTCGCCGAGCCGGGCGCGCTTGGCCCGGTCGCGCACCACCACGAAGCCCCAGTTCTGACGATTGCCGCCGCTCGGGGCGCAGATGGCGGCGTCCATGATCTTCTGCAACACGTGGTCGGGGATCGCGTCCGTCTTGAGGCGTCGCATCGCGCGCTGTGTGGTCACGACGTCGAAGAAGTCCATGTGCCCTCCAGGGTATATTCGAAGACCTTATAGGAGAGGACCATGCCCGACTACAAGTGCCTGATCTACGAGGTCAAGGACGCCATCGCCACGCTCACCCTGAACCGTCCCGAGCGCTTGAACGCGCTGGGCGACACCCTGCGCGACGACCTCTACGACGCGGTCCTCCGGGCCAGCCAGGATCCGGAGGTTCGCGTGATGGTCGTGACAGGCGCCGGCAAGGGCTTCTGCGCCGGCGGCGACGTCAAGGCCATGAACGACGCCAAGGAAGGGCGCGCACCCGCGCGTCCGCTCGAGGACAAGGTGGCGCCGCTGCGCGACCGCGTGCTCCTGGCGATGCGCGACTCGCCCAAGCCCGTGATCGCTGCGGTGAACGGCGCGGCCGCCGGCGCCGGCATGAACCTCGCCCTCGGCTGCGACATTCGCCTGGCCTCGACCGCCGCCAAGTTCACGCAGGCATTCGTCAAGCGCGGGCTGCATCCGGACTGGGGCGGCACGTACTTCCTGCCGCGGCTGGTCGGCATGGCCAAAGCCTGCGAGCTCATCTTCACCGGCGAGATCATCGACGCGCCGGAGGCGCTGCGCCTGGGGATCGTGAACGCCGTCTACGCGCCCGAGGAGCTGATGCCGGCTGCCTACGAGCTGGCGCGGAAGATCGCCGCGGGTCCGCCGGTCGCGATCCGCCTGGCCAAGCGCGCGCTCTACCACAGCGAGGAGACCGATCTGCGCGGCGCGCTCGAGTTCGAGACGTTCGCCCAGAACGTCTGCTCCGAGACGGAGGACGCGCGCGAAGGCATTCGCGCATTCGTCGAGAAGCGCGCGCCGTCGTTCAAGGGGCGCTGAGCGGCACGGCCTGCGCGGTCCGGCGTGATCTGCGGTCCCGGCGCGACCCGCGGCCGCTCAGGGCATGGCCGCGATGAGGTCGATCTCCACGAGGGTGCCGGGGACCAGGAGGCCGGTCGTGCCCACGCTGGTGCGCGGCGGCGGGGTCGGGAAGAACTCGCGCCACGCCTCGTCAAAGCCGGCGAAGTTCGCGAGGTCCATGTGGAACACCTGCGCCTTGACGACCTGGTCGAGCGAGGTGCCGGCCGCCTTGAACGTCTTCGCCAGGTTCTCGAGCACGTAACGCGTCTGGCGCTGGATGTCCGAGCCGTAGAACGGAAACGCCGGATCGACGCGCGCCTCGCGCGGCACGCCGGTCTTGTAGTCGCTCGCGATCTGGCCGGCCGCGAACACGAGATCGCCGACCCGCGTCGCCGGCGTGTAGTGCGCGAGCGGTCTGGGGATGTCGGGCACCACGATCGCCTGCACACGGGCCGATGGCAGCGCCGCGATCAGGTCGATCTCGACCAGCGTGTCCTTCACGAGCAGCCCTGTCGTCCCGACGGTCGTCCGCGGCGGTGGTGTCGGGAAGAACTCGCGCCAGACCTCGTCGAACGCGAAGAAGTTGTTCAGGTCCGTGTGGAACACCTGCGCCTTGACGACGCGATCCAGTGACGTGCCGGCCGCCGCGAACGTCTTCTGTAAATTTTCCAGCACGTAGCGCGTCTGGCGCTTGATATCCGAGCCGTAATACGGAAATGCCGGATCGACGCGCGCCTCGCGCGGGACGCCGGTCTTGAAATCGCTGGCCAGCTGACCGGCCGCGAAGACGAGATCGGCCGCGACGACCGCTTCGGAGTAGCTCGCCAGAGGACGAGGCCCGCTCGATTGCACGACGCGCGCGGCCGCCCTCGGCATCGCGGCGGTCAGGTCGACCTCGACGAGACAGCCGGGGACCAGGAGCCCGCTCGTGCCGATCGTCGTCCGCGGCGGCGGCGTCGGGAAGTACTCGCGCCAGACCTCGTCGAACACGCTGAAGTGAACGAGGTCGGTGAGGAACACCTGCGCCTTCACGACGTGACCGAGCGAGGTGCCGGCGGCCTCGAATGTCTTCTTCAGATTTTCCAGCACGTAGCGCGTCTGCTTCTTGATCGCCGAGCCGTAGTGAGGAAACGCCGGGTCCAGACGCGCTTCGGGGGCCACGCCCTGCTTGAAGTCGCTCGCCAGGTGCCCGGCCGCGAACACCAGATCGCCGGCGCGCGCGGCCGGCGTGTAGCTCGCGAGCGGCTGCGGGATGCCGGGCACGGGGATGTCGAGCCTGGGC
>Ga0306926_10001450_pt1 | contig 23567 bp, 29 predicted proteins | sample flu12Cox44000178_FD_203759 | JGI IMG/M metagenome (GOLD analysis project Ga0306926, IMG submission 203759) | Lab enrichment of tropical soil microbial communities from Luquillo Experimental Forest, Puerto Rico - flux8day.12C.oxic.44.000.178 (v2)... | ecosystem: Environmental > Terrestrial >...
GCCGGTGATCTGGCCGTGGGCGTCCACCGGCAGTTCGACGCGGAACCGCTGCGCCCCCCGGACCGACATCACGAACGCCACCAGGTCCGGCCGCGGGCTCGTCACAGACACCAGGCGGAGCTGCCCCGCCCCGGCCAGCCTGGCATTGATGAACGCTGGCGGCGCCTTGGCGAGAAACGCCGGAGTGAAATGGGCGCGGATCGCGGCAGCCGGAATCGGCAGCCTCCCGAGTGCCTGGAAGAACCACCGCGCCTGGGCGCCCGCCGCAGTGCCCGGAAACGCCGGCCCAGGACCCGGCGATGACCCAGCGCCGCCGCCGCACCCGGCCAGCACAACCACGACAGCAGCGGCCGAGACAGCAGACCGGCGCCACCGGGCCGTTCTTGACCGCACCCGGCCCATGTTCTTGGCAGGTGCCCGGTCAAAGATTGCCGCCTCAGCCCCGGCGCCCGGAGCGGCCGGGTTAGCAAGCCTCATCACGCCCTCGCCTTCCGATGAGGCTCCCACCAAGAGGTTCTCATAGCGGCGACGCCGTCCAAGGTCTCCGCAGGAACCGCATCTGCCCGGAGGCCCACGTCACATCCAGGCCGTCGCTTTCCGACCCGGCGCGACCGCCCCCTTAATCTCACCCTGCCCACAAGATGCCCGGGAGGTCAGGGCCGCACGACCTGTCATCTCGGGACCTAAGCACCGAGTAGCCACGTCATGCGCCAGCTCACACCCAACGGCGGAGAGCATATCCATCCAGGCGGCGATGAGCGTGGCCCAGAAGAACTGGGCCGATAACCTATGAGCGCCTGGCCAGTCTGGTGGCAGCCAGAAGCATCACGCAGAGCTGGCAGCCGGCGGATGGCCGTCGTGCTCTTCCCGACGGGAGCGCGGTCAGGACGCCTTGATGACCCCGGAGGGCAGGATGCGGGCTGCGGAGGCGCCGAAGTCTTGCGCCGACAGCTGCGACACGAAGGCGATGGCGGCCCCGCCGGGCACGGGCTGGCCCTGCCCGGTGAACTGGACCGGGTAGATGCGGGCGTGCTCGAAGCCGCCGGTCGCCGACAGCGTCACGTGCAAGATCACGCTGATGCCCAGGTCGCCGCCGGTGCTTGGGTCTTAACGCGTGGCAGGGTGGGCGGGCACATGCAGATGTCGGCCAGTCAGCGCATGCCGGCCGCTGGAAAGCAGCCACAGCGCCACCATCGCCGCCACCAGCGTTGCCAGCATCATCTCGCTCGCCAGCACGAACGCGACGATGCCCACCACCAGCATCGCGATGCCCAGGGCGGTGGCCAGCACGACGTAAGAACCGGGCGGGCGCGGTGCTTCCGGGGTGGTCCCGTACACCTCGCCCAGTTCGCGCTGGTTGGCCGTACAAGCCGCCATGCCGAGCGCGAAAGCTATCACCGCATCCACCGTGTGGACACACCCGCGATGGTGGTGCCAGTAGCCCACAGGGCATACAGGACGGCCGCCGCGGCCACCAACAGCGTGGCCAGCCCATCTCTCCAACTGAGGCGCATCGCCGCCTCCTCTCAGCCCCGCCCGCCAGCCGAACAGGCCGCTTGCCCGGGCGGCTACCCTCACGCTCCCGTGACCGGCCACCGCGCACCAGGTCCATTGGTCCCCCCCGGACCGGCGACCGGTCCCGACCAGGTGACCACAGCCAACCCCCGTTGGGACCTGCGCAGATCACTCCCCATGCGGCGGCCGGACAGCCAGTTGTTCGTCATGCATGGCACGCAGAATGGCGGCTACGCGCGCTCAGGCCCCAAATCCAACCCGATCACCCGCCGTGACGGATACGACCGCGGCACCGGGCCGCGAACCCTCGCCAGAACGGGGTGTCGCTGTGGACTACGCGGGCACGGTCTTTGCGCTCCTTACCGTTCATGAACTTGCTCACTGAATGGTCTTTGGCGAAGCCGACACTCCGGCCTGGCTCGAAGTCCTCCACGAGACCGCGCAGCTCATCAGCCGCCGCGTAGTCGTGAGCCCACACCCTCCCGACGCTGAGCCCTCGTTGGTAGGCTCCCGCGTCCTGGTCGCCGCTCCGCCCGGCTGCCCACCTGGTGTTCACTGCGGCACTCCCTTCTCTGCGGCACGGCCTGCAGTTATGCGCGGATGGCAGCTACTGCCGGCACCGGCGGCCGGGTGCTTATAGACGGCAGGCTGCCCCGGCTGGATGAGCGCGGACAGGGCCTTTGGTCACTGTCCTGAAATCAGGAAGTCCGGCGCTGAACCTGCATCGGCCCGTGCCCGGAATCAGGTACCGGCACGGACAATGCGCTACGGCCTCGGTCAGCGGGCACCTCCCGCCCCGTACCGCACTTCACGGCAGCTCCCGCGGGAGAAAAGGGCCTGCGGGGCGATTTCCCTCCGCCGGCATTACCCGGCCCAGGTACTGGGGGTCGCCGTCCAGCCACAAGCCTTCCGGCCTCTCAGCCCTCCCGCCGGGCCTGACCGGCCGGGCTTAGCCACCCAGCCACGTCCGCGCGGTCTAGCTCCCCCGCTCGGCCCGCAGGCATTTTCAGCATCCCCTGCCGGGCACCGGTCCAGTAGGGCGTCCCATCATCGCGATTCCTTGGTACCGCGCGACCGTTTTCATGCGTCACGCCTGCTGCGGGCAACTCAGGTACCGGGAAGAACTGGCCAGGACATGGACCTTTGGCCCTGGTTCCCGGCGCGGGCGCCAGCTCATGATGACCGTGAGAGTGCCCGGGAAGGAGGCGGTTGCGATGCGCGCCGAGGTGAATGATGAACTGGTGATTCGGGGTCGCCACGTGGGGGATGAGGACCGGAAGGGCGCGATCGTGGAGGTCCACGGCGACCAGGGCGGGCCGCCGTATCTCATCCGGTGGGAAGACGGTCACCAGAGCGTGTTCTTCCCCTCCGCCGACACGCTGGTTGAGCATCATCCCGCCCAAAAGCCCGCTCGCGCGTGAACCCGGGTGGCCTGGCCAGGGGCCTGCAACGAGAACGAGGATGCGAGACAGCCGGGGGGGACGCCACCGCACCCCAGCCGACGGTCGCCGGCGAGGGCGGCCCGGCTGGCCGTCGTGCTGGGCGGGCCGCCCGGGGCGCCTGAAGCGTGCCGGGTGGAGGCTGCCGACCGCGTGATGCGAGTGTGGGCGCTGCTCAACGCCGCGGACAGCGAACTGCACCAGGCGAGGCTGCCGGCCGAAGCGGTGGGCCGGTTGCAGCGGCAACTGGAGGCCATCACCGCGGAGCTCGAAGGTGCGGTGTCCGGAGAGCTGGCCGGTGAGCTTGACCGGCTCGTCCGGCGGCACGGGACTGTTCCGGCCACGGTCGGTGAGCTGCGGGTCGAATACGCCGACTTGCTCGGCTGGACAGGCGGCCTGGTGATCGGCATGCTCAGCGAGCTGGAAATGGCCAGCGCCGGCCCTGGCCCCGGCGGCCCGGCCCGCCCCGCCGCAACCGGGCGGCCCCCGTGGGGTTAAGGCAGGGCCGTAGCGCCAGGTGGCCGTAGCCGGCTGGGCAGTCGCTGCCGCAGCGCGCTCAAGGCAGGGCTGATGGCAACGGATACGGGCGTTGGGGAGCGCAGTCGCCGTGCCGGGCCGGGCAGCCAGGCCAGGTCGTGGGCGCAGCGTTGCCGTGCGGTGGCCAGTTGCTCGGGCGGGTGCAGGCGGGTGCCGTGGCGCATGACCGGGACCAGCAGAGGCTGGTGACCAGGCGGCGCCGGCTCGCCTCGCAGGGCGATCAGGTCACCGCCGGGTCCGCGGTGAACTTGCTTGGCGCCGGGCAGGGTGGCCTTGCCCTCGGACAGTTTCATGACCGGCCTGCCGCCGAACTCCGTCAGCTTGTAGGCGCTGTCCAGGTAGGGCGCGTCGGCGGAGGTCCCCATCTTGGTTCCGACCCCGTAGGCGTCGATCGGCGCGCCGCGTGCCACCAGGCTGGCGATAGCGTACTCATCCAGGCCGCCGCTGGCGACGATCCGCGCGCCGGGCAGCCCGGCCTCGTCCAGCATCCGGCGGGCGGTGACCGCCAGGGCGCCCAGATCGCCGGAGTCCAGCCGGACCGCGGCCGGCCCGGGGCAGGCTCAGCGTGCGCGCGACCTCAATGGCGGTGCGCACGCCTTCGACGGTGTCGTAGGTGTCCACCAGGAAGGTGGTCTTGCCGGGGAAGTCTTCGGCGAACGCGGTGAACGCCTTCGTCTCGCTGCCGAACGCCTCGATGAACGAGTGCGCCATGGTGCCTGCGGCGGGCAGCCCGTAGCGACGGGCCGCCTCGGTGTTGCTGGTGGCGGCGAACCCGGCGATCGCGGAGGCACGCGCCGCGGCCAGGCCCGTCTCGGTCCCCTGGGTGCGGCGGAAGGAGAAGTCGACCAGCTCGGCCCCGGCGGCTGCCAGGACGCACCGTGCCGCCTTGGTGGCGATGCTGGTCTGCACCGTCACATGGTTGAGCAGCACGGTCTCCGCCAGTTGCGCTTCGGCGGCCGGCGCGGTGACCTCCACCAGCGGCTCACCCGCAAACACCGCTGTGCCCTCCGGCACCGCCCACACCTCCCCGGTGAACCGCAACTCCCGCAACGCCGCCAGATCCTGGTCGGCGAAACCCTGGGCCTCCGATAGCCAGGCCAGGTCATCAGCGGTGAAGGAAAACTGTTCCAAGAACGCCAGGCAGTCCTCCAGGCCCGCTGCGATCAAAAAACCCCGATCCGGGGGCAGGCGGCGGGCGAACAGGCTGAAAGTCGCCGGGCCGGTCATTCCCCGCCGCAGGTAGCTCACCGCCATATTTAGCTCATACAGGTCAGTCAGCAAGCCACCAGGCATTACGTCCCTCCTTCCGATCGCCGGCCGCGGCCCGGCCGGTTGAGACCCAGCAGCGGCGAACCCAATCGATCCGCGGTCAGCCGTGGTGGCTCCATTTCGGCCCGATGGCGCGCCATTCCGCGTCCCAGGCCGCCAGCCGGTGCCGGTCGACAAGGTAGCGGGCGCACAGCCCCGCCTCCCCGAGCACCACGACCAAGGCGAGGATGGCCAGCGTGGCACTGGCGGCGCCGTCATGTGCCCACCGTCCAGCGCCCACCGCGGCCAGCGGGCCGCCTATCACGCACGCGGCCACCAGCCCGGAGAGGATCACCGCCTCGGCACAGTCGCACCTGCGGCGCAGCGGATTACGGCCTGGCCACAACCCCCACAACCAACGGCGCAACCACGCCACGTAGCGTGCCGCATGCTGTTTCATCCTGTTGTCCTCCTACCGGCAAGATGCACCGCCGCAACCGCCTGGCCAAGGGCCGACCTTCCTGACCTGCCAGGACCTTCGCCGCGTTAGACTCCGGCCTGCTTGGATCCGAGCCGCTGCCGGGCGCGCGATGGCCCGGCAGTATGGTCGGACGCGAGGGGGTAGCATGGCGGTCTCGTTCGAAGCGGTGGCCCTGGATAAGCCGGAAGACGTCAACGTCATTGTCGGTCAGGCCCACTTCATCAAGACGGTTGAGGACCTGCATGAGGCGCTGGCGGGGGTGAGCCAGGCTTTTCGGTTTGGCATCGCATTCTGCGAGGCCTCCGCTGCCCGCCTGATCCGCAGGTCGGGCAATGACGCCGAACTGGTCGGCCTGGCGGTGGCGAGCGCTGAGGCGATCGCCGCCGGGCATACGTTCGTGATCATGTTGCGTGATGGGTTTCCGGTGAACGTCATGAACCCGGTCAAGGCAGTCCCTGAGGTTTGCACGATCTTCTGCGCGACCGCCAACGCTGTCGAGGTCCTCGTGGCCGGCACCGGCCAGGGCCGCGGCGTCATCGGGGTAATCGACGGATTGCCGCCCGTCGGCGTCGAAAACGACGCTGACGCCGCAGACCGGCATCGCCTGCTGCGCGAGATTGGCTACAAGCTCTAACTCCGGGCACATTGGGAGACCCGGCGGACGGCGCGGCCATGTGCAACGGCATCACGCCACCTTTTGTCTCAACGGTGTGGCGTACCGCTTCTTGCCCAGGAACTCCTGAAGCTGGCCGGGCGGTCGGGTGTTGATCACCTTGTCCGGGGTGAGCCAGCCCCGTTGGGTGGCGGCCCCGGAGCGGAGGTGCGCGCGGTGCCGGGCGATGTGGGGGTCGCTGTCGATGGCGAAGACAGCTCGCCCAGGTACTTCCGGGCGAACGGGCCGAGACCCGGCTGGGCCGGACCGCGGTGCCGGTTCCACCTGAGTACCTGGCCGCGCCCCGGCGACCCGGCCGGCCCGCTGCTGGCCCGCCGCCCGCTTGGCGGCGAGATCGCTGCGATGGTGCTCGCCCGCGATGTGACACCGGCCTGGTCCGGGCGGCCGATCTGCAGCGGATGCTGCGGTGGCGCAGGCAGACCGGGGCAGGCGTATGAGACAACGCCGACCTCGTTCATCAAACCCGGGCGGGTAACACCAGGACCTCGGCTCTGCCGAGACATATCACCTCGGCCCCAGAGTGGGTAATGTTGTGGCTCACCCGGGGAGCATGTAGGGCCGAGTGGGGTGCCAGACGTGCTCGGGGCCGGGCGGGCGGATCGCCCGCAGCGCCTGCTGCATCAAGTCTCCGATTTCCCCCGTGACGCCGCCGCTTTCCGTGTTGATCGCCAGTGCATCTGGCCACGGTTCCATGGCGGCGGCCATATCCCTGGCGATCTGCCGATCAGCGTCGGAGATAGTGCTGGCCCGGGTGCTGATCCGCTGGGCTGCCAGCTCCGGTGAGGCGGTGCAGCGCAATTGCACCAGGTCCGCGCTGGTATCGGCCGCAGTGGCCGCAGCGGCGGCCCGGTGCTTCGCAGAGCAGAACGACGCGTCGATGATCACGGACTCGCCGTGAGCGAGCAAGGCAGCGGCGCGGCGCAGTAGCTCGGCGTAGGCGCGCTCGGTCCATTCGGCGGCGTAGATGCCCGTTCCAAACGATGCCCAGGCGCTGGCCTCGGCAGGCAGCCCGGCCAGTTCCTTGCGGACCCGGTCGCTGGACAGCACCATAAACCCCAGCGCGTCGGCCACGGCACCAGCCAGCGCTGATTTGCCGGTGCCGGGCAGCCCGCCGACTAGGACGAGGGTGACCGCGCCCGCTCCCAGGTGCCGCAGTCCCACTTCGGCGAGGTGACGCGCTTCGAAACCGCCCGCCGGGTCGCCCTGCCCCGCCCGCAGGCAGGCGACCTTAACGCGGACGAAAGCCCGGTAGGCCACGTAGTGATGGCGCAGCGACACCGGCGCAGGGTCGCCTGAGTATTCGGTGTAGGCGGTCATGAACTGCTGTGCCAGCGCTGGGGCTCCCAGCCGTTCCAGGTCCATGGCCAAGAACGCGGCGTCATCGAGCTCATCCAGCCAGCGCAGCCGGTCGTCGAACTCCAGGCAGTCCAGGATCCGGGGACCGTCGTCGAGGCAGAAGATGTCGTCGGCAAGCAGGTCGCCATGACCGTCCAGCACGTGCCCGCCGGCGACCCGGCTGTCGAACAGCGGCGCCCGCCCGTCCAGGAACCGCAGGGCCAGCCGCTGCGTCTCGGCGACGGCCGCGGGGGCGAGCAGCTCGCGCGGCGCCAGCGATCGCAGTATCTTCCGGGTCTGCTCGATGTTGTCCGCCCAGCGGCGGCGTAGCGCATCTCGGCCGCCTTGCTCGGCGATCTGTGGGCTGCGGGCCGCCTTCGCGTGCTGCGTGGCGAGGATCCGCGCCACCTGCCGCAGCGGCCCGGCCAGCGGGGCGCCCGAGCGGACCAGCGTGGACAGCCGCCGCGCAGCGGGCATCCGGCGCATCACCACCAGGTGATCGCACACCCGCCCAGCCTGGTCCCGTACCTCGGCCACACCCAAATACACATCAGGCGCGAACTGCCGGTTGAGCTCGACCTCGCGGGCGCACGCCGCCGCCCTGGCCTGCCGGGTGGTGAAATCAAGGAAGCCAAGGCTCACCGGCTTCTTCAGCTTGTAGGCCCGGTCGCCGGCGAAGAACACCGCCGCCGCATGCGTCTCTTCGACCTCAGCCCACGGTCCGGAAGGGGCACCAGCCAGCGGCCTGCCCAGCCCAGTCATCCCGCAACACCTCCAGTTTCTCACTGTTACGCCCCGTCCCCGGCAGCGGGCAGGGCCTTGCAGCCGGTTTCACCAGGACCTCCGGCCCTTCCAGCGGCACCGCGGCAGAAAAGTACAGGTCGCTGACGCTGTGGCCGGGGGCCCGCGACCGTTCGAGCAGGTTGGTGGGAGCGTCAATCCCCGAATAAAGCGTGAACCCGAATAGCTCATTCACGCACCCACCAGCACCGGCGCCTGCGGCCACCGGCAGTGTCGCTCGCGCACCAGCGCAGCGGCGTCGGAAATCCGTCCCGGTGGGCTGCCGGGGCTGACTGTGGTGCGCCCGGCGGCATCGGCAGGGTCGGCGCGCCGGCGCCGCCGGTATCCGTAGGTCCCTGGATACGTGACGAATGGCCCTGGGGCGGCGCCCTACTGAGAGACCACCATGAATCTTGGGGGGGTTGTTCGGGAGCAAATGGAGGTGCTGTCGTGAAGCGTTTGCTCCTGTGGATCGCTGTTCCACTTATGCTTCTCGGCGCCGGCGTTGTTCTGGTCATCTCATCAGGCGCCGTTACCGACCGCGGTGACGTGCCTGCAGCGCGCACCAGCGCACGCCCGGAAGGCGGCGCCGCGGCCACTGACGCACGGCAGAGCACCCCCTGCGCCTCGGGCACCTGCTGGGTGGCGGTAAACGTCGCCACGCTCTGGGCCGATCCCAGGGCCCGGCAGACCGCCCCGCGGCCCATCGATCATCCCGCCCTGACGAACCCGGCGGACCCGCGGCGCTGGGTCGACTCCATGACCGTGGCGCAGAAGCTGTGGCTCGTCGGGAAGCTGGAAACCCAGGTCCTGTATGACGTCAAGGTCGAGGTCATCGGCCAGTGGGTGTCACCGGCCCATGTGCGGTGGGCCAAGGTGGTGGTGCCCAGCCAGCCCACCAACCGGGACACGCGCGGCTACCCCGGCTGGCTGCCCGCCAGGCAGCTCACGACCATCCGGCCAGACAACACCGGAACCGTCGCGGTGATCCGGTCCCGGGCCTCGTGGCTGTGGAGCGCCTGGAGCAGCACGGGGGTGGGGGGCAGCAAGGTGATGCAGGTGTCCAACGCCACCATGCTGCCGGTGGTCAAGGCCACCTCGGCGTATGTCACGGTGACGCTGCTGGGCGGCCAGCAGGTGGCGCTGCGCCCAAGCGACGTCGCGGTGTTCGCGGCCGGGCGGCCCTGGGGGGCGACCAGGACCCGGGTGGTCAACCAGGCCAAGACGTTTCAGGGGCTGCAATACCTGTGGGCGGGGACGTCGGGGTTCGGCTACGACTGCTCGGGGTTCACCTATTCGGTATACCGCGACTACGGCATCCGGCTGTCGCGGGACGCCGACCAGCAGGCCCTGCACGGCACTCCCGTGGCAAAAAGCGCGCTGCGACCCGGTGACCTGGTGTTCTACCGTGAGAGGCCGAGCGGCTCCATCGGCCATGTCGCAATGTACACCGGCAGCGGGACCATCATCGACGCACCGCAGACCGGCCAGCCTGTCAAGATCGAGCCACTGTCGTCGCACTCCTACTACGCAGGCGCTCGGCGCTACCTATGAAGGATCCCGCCAGGGACCACTGCGCGGGTGTGGGGCCGCCGCGAACTCGGCAAGCACACGCAGGCCGCCCACAGATCCCGGCCGGACGCCCAAGCACGGAGGGCAATCGCTTGGAGCGAGCGCACATGAAAGCTCGAGCCGAGGCAAGCGGTGCCGTGGCAGCCTTCCGGAGGCGTACCCAGCCCCAGCGATCAGTGATGAAGGCCAGCGGCGCGGGCATCGTGGGCGTCTTCATGTGAGACTCTAGCGGCCTGGTGCCACAGATAGTGGTACTTGTACCGGGCGTCCTGGGGACTTTCGCCACGGTGACGCCTGGTAGCCCTGGCTTATGGTCCCTGGTGTGCGGAACGTACCGTGGTGGGGCGTGGTCTCGTCGGCAGCAGGCCCGGTGCTGTTGGCCGGCGGGTGGACGCTCGCCGCGCGGTTGCAGCCGCCATCGTTCGACCCGGTGACCGACACGGTAAGCGCGCTGGCCGCGGTGGGCGCCCCCGGCCGGTGGGTGATGACGCTGACGTTAACAGTGGTCGCCGTGTGCGACATCGTCACCGCAGCGGCGCTGCGCCCGGCCCGGGCAGCCGGGCGGCTGATCTTGGTGGCGGGCTCGGTGGCGGGCATGCTGGTGGCGTTGAACCCCCAGCATGCTGGTGGTTCGCTGCCGCACGCGATCTGGGCGTCGATCGGTTTCGGCGGAATGGCGTTCTGGCCGGCCGCGGCTTGGCGGCGGGGCCCCTTTGTCCCCTGGGGGCTGCGCCCGGTGGTGTGCGCCGGGGCCGTTGCGGCGCTGGTCGCCCTCACAGCGTGGTTCGGCGCCGAGCTGGTCACCGGGGGCGGGCAGGCCGGCCTGGCCGAGCGCATCGTCGGCATGGTGCAGGCACTGTGGCTTCTCGCCGTGGTGCTGTCTTGCCGCTTCCCGTCCAGGGCAATCTCCGGCTCGGCCGCGTGGGCGAGCTGACCCGGCGAAATGGCGAGGCTGGTGCCGTAGCAGATTCCGGCCGTCTGCCCTGGCTGACCGCAGCCCTTGCATCTGGGGCCGTTCTGGGCAGTGCTGCTCGCGCGGCCGACGCAGCCAGGGCGGTGAAGTCCGCCGCGTTTGACTGCTGCGCCCGGGGGGGTGGCTGGCAGCCATGGCCGCGACTGTAGCCGGGCGCGCCATCCCCGGGCGTTGTGCTGTTCTTTGCGTGGCTTGCGCTGGTCGTTCTTGCTCTCATCCTGCTGGCCTGGATAGCGCATATTCCAGGCGGCAGCATGCTCGATCTCAGGCTGGGCACGTCAGGCTCGAGGTGGCTTTGCCTGATTGGCGCCGGCAGGCGCGCGCGGTGAGGCTGTCCGCCGCGCGCCGCCGGCCGGGTCGCAGTCGGGCCCGGCTCGCCGGCCCGGCCGCAGTCACATCCGGCCGGGCGGGCTGGGGCGGAAATGTTGAGAAAGGCGGTGGCTGTTACGGGTGGCGATGGACCGGACGATGCCGGCGGCGGCGCCGTAGACGGCTGAGTGGCGCAGCCGGTCGAGCTGTTCCTGGTATAGGGCGACGTCGGCGGGGTCGCTGGCGTACAGCGAGGCGCGCGGGGTCTCGACGGCGGCGAGCGGCGGCTGGCCGCCGGTCCTGTCGTCGTAGAGGATGAAGCCGCAGCGGTGATGGCGTGCATCCGGGCATCGGCCGGGATGACCCCGAACGAGATCGTTCCCAGGGTGACCACGGCGGCCAGGTGGTCGAGCTGGGCGGAGCGCGTCTGGTTCGTGCGGGCGTCGCGGCGGCCGCCGGGCTGGATGGTGCGCATCGGCGGGGGTGCGGGCCGGTAGCGCAGCGCCGCCTCCGTCAGCAGGAACTCGAAAGACCGGGCCACATCGTGGAGGGCTTGCTGGCAGCCCAGCCGGGCGGTCACGGCGGCGGCATGGCCGCCGTGGTGGCCGATGTCGGCTAGACCGCGCTCGGCGTCGACCACGACATCAAGGTGTACCCGGGCGCCGGTCACGGGTTCATCAACGACCACGACCCGGCCGATATGACGATCCTGCTGACCGTGCTGAGCAAGGTCTCCGCCACCCGCTTCCACGAGCCGCCGGCCCGCAGCGCGCACCGCCGCATCGCCGCCTTCTTCGGCGTCATCTGGCGGCTTGACCGGGGCTTGGCAAGTCAGTGGTGGTGGGTGAGTGCTGGTCCCGCCGCTTGCCATGCCCGGGCTCCACGTCTATCCCGGTCCGGAACTGCTCGAGGCCGAACGGCGCCAAGGCCCAGTCCACGCCCCGCTCACCAGCGGCGCGGGCCTTCCCTACGTGAGGCGTGACCGGGAAGTCATGGCCTTGATATTGAAGGTCCCCACAGCCGCCCATCTGGCCGCGTTGGCCGGCCAGGCTGGTGGCGTGGCCGGGTACGCGGGTCTAACGAACCGGGTTGAGTCTGCCCCCCGCGTTGGCATTTGACCAAGCCTGCGGATGCTACGCGGCCTCCCGCAAGAATGCGGGCCCGGCGGACTCGCCGGCGACCCTGGCGGCCGGGCGTGCGGGTCAGGCCGCTGGCGTGTCCGCGGCCAGAAAGTGCTTGATGGCCGCCATGACCTCGGCGGTCTGTTCCGAGTGCGGATTGTGGCCCGCGCGGTCGATGAGCTGAAGGCGCGCATTCGGGATGCCGGCCGCCAGTTCGCGCTGGCACTCGGGCGGGAACACGCCGTCATTCCGCCCGGCCATCACCAGCGTCGGCACCGTGATCTCGCCGAGGCGGTCCATGGCCGTCCAGCCCTTGACCAGGCGGCGACTGGCGAAGATGAACGCCTGCAGCCGGTACTTCGTGCGCCACCCGCCCTGGATCTCCTCGCGGGCAGTCAGCCACAGGCTGGGGCGGTGATAGTACGCGGGCCCGATCCGCATGGCCATGGGGACATACTCATGGGGGGCGAACTCGCCGTGGAAGCAGCGCCGGACCAACTCCACCTTCTTGGGGCTGCAGCCGCGCCTGGCAAGGACCTCAGCCGCGTTCTGCTGCGACCAATGGCTGTCACCGCCGGTATCGAGCAGCACCAGGTGCGACAGGCTGCCGGGGTAGCGCAGCGCGTACTCCAGCGCCACATGCCCGCCGAACGAGTGGCCGAGCGCCGCCCACCGCTCAAGGCCCAGCTTTTCCCGCAGCGCCTCGGCATCGGCGGTCAGGTTCTCAAAGGTCATGGACGAGACCGGGGCGCCTGTTGAGCGCCCGTTGCACCGGTGGTCGTAGAAGATCACGGTGAACCGGCCGACCAACTGCCGGAACGGCGCCAGCGACCGCTAGGCCGGCCGGTCCCGCAACTCGGTCAGGGGCATGGTAAGTCAGTGCTCTCCAGTGAGGGCTCATGCCGACGGCATACGCGTGTCTTGCTGGGGCTCTTTGGAAGAAGCGAACCCGCCAGGGGACCTTCGCCTCTGGAGCGGGTGGAGCGGGGGGTGCGACGGTGACGGTGATGGGCTGGCTGAGGGGTGATCGGCAGTGTTCCGGGACGTGGTGCGACGGTGGCTGTACCGCCACCGACACGCGGGCAGCCTGGCCAGGCTCCTCAACGCGGCGCAGGCCCGGCTGGCCGCGGCCGGCGTTGGGCCGAAGTGGCTGGTCATGGTCGAAGTCACCGGGCGCCGCAGCGGCAAGACGATCTCGTTTCCCGCGGTCATCGCCGACTACGACCACGGCCGGTACCTGGTCTCCATGCTCGGTGAGGACACCAACTGGGTCCGCAACGTGCGCGCGGCCGGGGGGCACGTCGTGCTGCGGCACGGTGACCGGGAACCGGTCACGCTGCGGGAAGTTGAGGTAGGCCGCCGGGCTCCGATCCTGCGCTGCTACCTCCAGCGCGCACCGGGAGCCCGGGCGCACATTCCGGTCGATCCCCGGGCGCCGGTCGAAGCGTTCGAACCGATCGCTGGGCAATACCCGGTGTTCCGGGTTATGGCGCCTGACGGAGCGGAGGGGCAGTGACCCAGCGCAGCGCCTCGACGACCGGCGGCCCGCCAGCGCCTGTCGAGGATGCCACGGCGCACCGGGCTCCGCCTGGCCTGGCTGCCGCTGCCGTGACCGCCGGCGGCGCGGTGGACTTCGTCACCAGTGGCCTGGCCGACGTCCGCACCAGCAGGCCAGTCACCGTTCACACCACGTTCCCGTGGTTTTCGATGACGAAGATCGTGACTGCAATGGCCGCGATGATGCTGGCGGACCCGCGGCGCAGCAGGACCTGCCGTCTCCGGTTATCGGCCACCGCCACAACAGAAGTCAGCCAGCGGCCAGAGTGTCAGCTACGTTCTGCAGTCGGTGTCAGGCTCGGGAGCGCACGCGTTCCCTTGGTCACCTAATAGCGGGACCAAGGACACTGCCTCTCACGAATCGGGCATCCGACCCTGAACCTGTAGAGCCAGCCCGGCCAGGCCGGGCCCCAGCACGGAGATGGTCGCGATGATGTTCGGGTACGCCGGCGACCGGCCCAAGTGGCAAGCCGGCCCATGCCGTCCGCCATGACCGCGTTCTGGAGCCTGCCGATCTAGGCCATCTACTCGGTGATCACCGGCGTCACCCGGCGGCCCGGCGCCTGCCCCGGGATAGAGGGCACCGCTGCGACGGCGCGCGGCGCATCCTGGGCGGGCGCTTGGCCCACGGCCAGACCGCGCCGGTGCGTGCCGGCCGCTCCGCGAGGAGCTTTCCCGGGCGACGGCCGCCGGCACAGTCACCGCGTGAGGGAGGTGATCTAGATGACAGCAAGCATGGCAGGCGCCCCAGTCGCGTCGTGGCGGCAAGGCCCGCTCACCAGGCGGTTCATGCTGTACCAGGACACGATTGCCCGCGGCCACGAAGTGCAGCCGCTGATGGGCGTGCGCGCGGAGGTGCATCCCGCTGGCAGCGGGATGCGGGGGACGCGATTCCTGACCATCATCGGGCCCGGGTTCGCATGGACGCAGCGCAGCGATGTCCTGCACCAGGGCCGGTGCCGCAAGTTCGCCGCGAAGATCAACGCCACCGCGGCCACGGCCCGCTGAGCGGTTTGACGAAAGCGACGCCGCCGGGGAACGGCAACGTGCGCTGCGGCAAGCCGACGGCCTGCTCGCCCGCCGCCGACGGCAGGAAGCAACCGCAGCCTTGCAGGACGCAGAAGCGGCCGCGCGCGGGCGCGCAGCGGCACCAATGCGGGCACAGATCGCCACCCTCGCAACGCTATGGACGAATCGGCCTGGCCGCGCGTTTCGCTGGACAGCTTCCGGCGGCGGCCCTACTGCGGGGCTGGCCCGGCGCTACTCGGGTAGCCGATCCGGCAGCCGCTTGAGGTGGATCTCGTAGCGCTCGCCGTCCCGCTCGTAGAACAGTTCAGCGCTATCTTCGACGTAGTTGAGGTCCCGCTCGGTCACGTGGCCGCCCGCTTGCTCGATTGCCCCGGCCAGCCAGTCGAGCTCAGCCTTCAGGTGCCCAAGGTCCATGGTCTCATAATGTTCCCTCCGCGCCACGCTGGCACGTACGGGCGGCTGCAAGTGCTGGGGGCTGCCTGTGCCGGATGCGGTCTTCATCTCACCGCAAGGGACCATCACCGGCACCGGCGCACTTCGCGCCAGCATCGGGGAGGTCCGCCGGGCGTTCCCTGCTGCGCCGGGGCGCTTTGGCCCGCCCGATGAACATGGCGGGTTCGCTCGCGTCTGCTGGGTAACGCAGTGGAACACCGGGCAACCGGATCTGGCCGGGGAGGATTTCGCCCGGCTCGCTTCCAGCGGGCGGATCTGAAGCTGGTCTTTCCGGGTCCCAGCAGCTATGCGAGGGGACCGTGGACAGGCGGGTGCGGGGCCGGGGCGCAGGCGACCTGGACGGCGGCCTTGACCGTGCTGCCGCGGCGCAGGCCGTGGACGCGCACACTGGCCTGGTAGCCCACGACCGAGCCGGGCGCGCCGGAGCGGAACCCGGCCTGGAGGACCTGCTCGGTCCGTGGATCCTGGATGGCGGTGCCGCCGCCGACCGGGAGCTCCCCGGCCGGGCAGGTGGCGCTCGGCAGGCGGGTGCCGTTGGCCGAAAGGGTCTGGCTGCGGGCGGCGTAGGTGACGGTGGCCGGCGCCGGGATGCAGGCGACCTGCACGGCGGCCTTGACCTGGCTGCCGCGCCGCAGGCCGTGGACGCGCACGTTGGCCTGGTAGCCGGCCATATGGCCGGGCGTGCTGGCGTAGAACCCGGCCTGGAGGATCTGCTCGGTCCGTGGATCCTGGATGGCGGTGCCGCCGCCGACCGGCAGCGCGCCGCCCGGGCAGGTCACGCTGACCCGGCTGGTGCCGCCGGCCGGCAGGGTCTGGGTGTGGGCCCCGTAGATCACCAACGCCGGGACAGGGACGCAGGCGACCTGGACCTGGACTTCGGCCGTGCTGCCGCGCCGCAGGCCGTGGATGAGGACGCTGGCCTGGTACCCGGTGATCCGGCCCGGCGCGCTAGCGTAGAACCCGGCCTGGAGGACCTGCTCGGCCCGTGGATCCTGGATGGCGGTGCCGCCGCCGACCGGCAGCGCGCCGCCCGGGCAGGTCACGCTGACCCGGCTGGTGCCGTTGGCCGACAGTGTCTGGGTCTGCGCGGCGTAGACGATGCCGCTGGCCGCCGGCCGGCCTGCGGTGCGGCTGGCGTGACCGGCCGTCCCGGCGGGGGCACGCGCCGCGGAGGCCGTCCCGGCAGTGAGGGTGACCAGTGCGGTCAGCGTACCCAGGGCCGCGGCCCCAGTGAGTGTCCTACGCGGTGCCGGCATCTCCTGCTGCCTCTCATCCGGGACGCGCCGTGTGAGGCCTTGCAGGTTTGATGCATCCGGCGGGGAGCCGGTTCCACCCCGCGGAGGAAATTCCCCGCGTATCCCGGTTCTTGCCTGCGGGAGGAGCGTCGCATCGCCTATCGTGGCCCGTCCACGCGCCGAGCAACCGCTGGCGTCCACCTGACCTGGTGCGCCCGGCCGAAAGCGGGACCAGCCGGGAAACAGCCGCAAGCACGCATTCAGCCTCGACGCGAGTCTCACTCGCTTCTGGCCACCATGCCGGTGCCGACGTGAGCAAGATCACTTAGGTTCGGAGAGGATGCCCGGCGGCGAAGCTCGCTCGGCTGGCCCGGCTGACTACGTGGCCGTTGACATGTCGCCTCGTGCCATTCGAGGTGCGCCTCATACTGACGCACGCCTGGATGGAGCCAGTACGGGCCGCGCAGGCGCTGGAGGCGGGGCGGGACGTCAAGATAGCCGCAGCTGGGGTCGTCCCCGCACAGGCGGCAGATGACCTCGTAGGCAGGATAGTCGTCACCTGTGGTCTCACCGTTGACGGTGCGGGCGGGCTGGCGCCGCAGCACCACTGTCCGGTCCTGCTCGGGCGCCCTTGTGTCTGTCATGATTGAAGCCCCCTGGTCAGATGCGGGTACTTTGACATTGCCCCCGCATACGGCCACCAGGTAGGGCCGTTCGTCCCGGGACTTAGGTCCCTAGACCGGTGCCCACCTGGTGCGGCAGGCTGGTGGCGTCACGGTTGACGAGCCAGCCGTGGCCTCTCAGTCGGGGTACTGGGCTGGCTTGGCATACCTTCGAGCCTGAGCGCGAAGGACCCAAGATGGCTTCCCCACTCGTATCGGCCCGGCTGCCGGTCCAGGGCCAGAACGTGACCGTCCTGGAGGAGTCGCCTCGCCCCGCCTCCGGCTTTGCTGGCGAGGTTAGCGGGCAGATCTTCGCGGTTGGCCTGGCCTTGCAGGACACGGTAGCGATCACCGCAGACCCGCTCGTGCGCCGCCGGATCGGCAAGGCCCTCGATGATCTGGACCAAGTGGTCAGAGAGTTCAGGGATAACGCCTTCGGCCCTGGGCCTCACCCGAAGGGCCATGCATCGCCCGGGAGGCGAACGCCAGTTCAGGACGGGCAAGAGGAGCGAGTTCTGCACTGGCTGAGCAAGGCTGAGGATGGCCTAGACGCCGCGACCACTGCCATGCTGCGCATCCGTGAGCTTGATGACGAGTGGCGAGCAGAGTTTGCGCGGGACCTAGACGTCCTGCGTGACAAGTTGGCGATTCTTGGCACGCTGTTGAACGGGCGATAGCCGAGGGTTACGACGGGAAAGCCCTCGCTCCTTGTCCGGCGACACGTTCGGAAACCCCGTTATTCGGCCGGTACCCGCTTGGCACCGGGAAGGCACGGAGGCAGGACGGTCACCGATGCTCGCGTCACGCCCACAGAGTCCGGGCCAGGCCGCCATCCGCAGATGACTTCTGACCACGCCTTTGGTGGCTCGTTCATTTACATCAATGACAGCCACCAGCGGGCCTGGACGACCGCGGTCAATTCCGGCGACGGCGGCCGGGGATGGAATGACATCGTCTACGCAGCAACAGCCAAGGCTGGGTCATCTATTCACCCGTGGGCTTCTTCTACGGTCTCGGCAACCAAGACCTGGGGCCTTACAGGCGACACCACTGAAGCAGGTTCCGGCTTGGCCTGACAAGCGAAACTCCGGCGATTTGACTTCCGGTACCTAGCCATTCCCGACTGACCAATCCGGCTTAGCGGCCGTGGGGGCCGAAAGTCCCGGGCGGGCGGGCGGATCGTCCCTTGGCCAGACGGGCTGCGGGGTGGCACGGTGCCGGTGGGAGGACAGGGGGATGAGAGCGTTGGCGGCACCGCGGTGGGGGTGGTTGCGGCGGCGGTTGTGGGGGCTGTGGCCGGACCGCAATCCGCTGCGCCGCGGCTGCGACCGTGTCGAAGCAGCGATCTTGGCCGGGCTGGTCGTCGCGTTCGTCCTCGGCGGCCCGCTGGCGGCACTGGCGGCCGGCCGCTGGGCCTATGAAAGCGCGCTGCGCGCCGAACATGCCGACCAGGCTGCGCGGCACCAGGTTGCCGCGATACTGCTCACTACCGCCGAGGCGTGGCCGCTGGCCACGGCGCACGCCCGGTGGACCGCCCCGGACGGGGCATGGCGCAGCGGCTGGGTGCCCGCACCGCCCGGCGCCCCGGCCGGCACGCGTGTCCGGGTGTGGGTGGACGCCGCCTGGCGGCCAGCCGAGCCGCCGCTGCGGCACGCGCAGGTGGAAGGCCGGGCGGTGATGGCCGCCACGGCGGCCATCACCGCCCTGGCGATGTTGCTCGGCGGGGCGGGGTTCTTCGCCCGGCGCGTGGCCGACCGGCGCCGGCTGGCGGCCTGGGACGCAGCATGGCGGGCGGCCGGTCCCAAATGGAGCCGCCACGGTTAACGGCGCACCGATAAGGCCGCCAGCGGCCCAAGCTGTGGAACCGGCCGCTCCGGGCGCCCGCTGCCGTTCAGATGGGAGCCTTATGTACCGAACGCCCTGGGACTTGAGGCCTGTGGCCTCTGAGCTGCCCGGGAAGTCCCGCGTAGGTTTCAGAAATGTGGGGCCATCAGAATGCCCGGTGGCCCGGTCCGCCCAGGTCCCGTGCTGGGGAAGCAGTCTCGGAAGGGGGGTCGGCTCATCCGTGGCCGGTGGCCCCGGGATGGTTCAAGAGCATCCCATGGCCAGTGACGTGAGGATCTGCGCCGGCGGATCGCCTCATCGCTGCGGGCACGGGCCGCGATGCCCTGCCCTGATGGTGACGCGCTCTCCCAGGGCGGGCACGACCGCGGTCCAGCCCAGGCTGTGATCGAGCCGGTCCCGCAAGGCGGCGGCCGCGGCAGGCTCGCCGTGGACGACATAGGTGGCCACCGGGGTGGGGGCGTCGGCCAGCCAGGTGAGAATGTCGCCGGCGCCGGCGTGCGCCGAGAACGCATCTGCCTGGGCTACCTCTGCCCGGACGGGCACGTACTCGCCGTGAATCTTTAGTGTCCGCGCTCCGTTGGCAAGGTCACGGGCGCGGGTTCCCTCGGCGGCGAAGCCCACGATCAGGACCGTGTTGCGCCGGTCGGGGAGCAGGTGCCGCAGATGGTGGAGCACTCTGCCGCCGGTGGCCATGCCGGAGGCCGACACGATGAGCGACGGCTGGCGGGGGCTGTTCGCCGTCATGGATTCCGCCGCGGTCCGCAGTTCCCGCAGCAGGCCCGGGTCGAGAGCCTCGGTGCCGTCAGCGATGATCTCGGGGCGCAGTTCGGGCGCGCTGGCGGCGATCGCCTTCTGATACACCCGCAGCGCCGCCAGGGCCATCGGGCTGTCGATGAGCACGGGTGCTTGCGGGATCGCGCCGGCCCGGCGCAGGTCGCGGAGCGCCCGCAAGATGACCTCGGTCCGGTCCACGGCAAAGGCCGGGATGATCACTGAGCCGCCGCGTTTCAGGGTGCGGGTGATGGTGTCGGTGAACGCCTGGCGCGCCCCCTCGTCGTCGTGCTCGCGGTCTCCGTAGGTCGATTCGACAAGCAGCACATCCGCCCCGGTGAACGGTTCCGGCGGCCGCAGCAGCCGATGGGCAGGGCGCCCGAGGTCCCCGCTGCAGGCCACAGAGCAAGACCGGGAGCCGTCGGTGAACTCCAGGCGCGCCCAGGCGGAGCCCAGAATGTGCCCGGCGTGGTGCAGCGTGAGCGTCATCTGCGGCGCGATCTCGCGCCGATGGCCCAGCTCCAGCGGCGTGATCAGGCGCACCGCTTGCTCAACGTCATCCTCGGTGTACAGCGGCAGCGCCGGATGGTGTTTGGACCAGCCGTAGGAGTTCGCGTGCTCGGCTTCCTCCGCCAGCAGCCTGGCGCTGTCGCGCAGCACGATCTCGGCCAGCTCAGCCGTGTAGCCGGTGGCGAACACCGGGCCGGTGAAGCCCTGGCGGGCCAGCGCGGGCAGGTATCCGCAGTGGTCCAGATGGGCGTGGGTCACCACCACCGCATCGATCTTGCTGGCAGGCAGGGGGAACGGCTCCCAGTTGCGCCGCCTCAGCTCTCGTGCTCCCTGGAACAGCCCACAGTCCAGCAGGACCCGCGCCCGGCTGGTGTCCAGCAGGAACTTGCTGCCGGTCACCGTGCCCGCACCGCCGAGAAACGTCAGCGCCGGGCGCATCCCCTGATGGTTCACCGTTGCTCACATCCGCTATCGGTGGCGGCCGTGGCGACCGCCTCCACCGCCATGGTGTGCCACCACAACCGCGCCCAGCCAGGGACCAAGGTCGCTTCCCCGGGAGAGGAGCGATCCCCGGGCGATACTTGTGCCGGAACCATGGTGGCGGAGCAAGTGCAGGCGAGAACGGCTGCTCGGTGCTGGAAGCGGCGGCGGACCTGCTGGCGCTGCGCGACTACGCCCTGCCCGCTAGCTCTGCCACTGCCTGGCTAGGGGTGGTCAGCGTCAGCAGCACAGCCGGGCATTCCCGCGCACATGGTCATGCCGAGCCCTCGGATTTGACCGCGGAGCGGCGAAGCCGACCCGCAGACCTCGGCCGCGATCCCGGCAGAGTAGGCGGAGATAGCCACGAGCGAGGCGGCAGTTTCTGAGCCAGGTCATCCCCGCTGAGGTAGGGCTTCGGCCCGGGTCAGCTGCCACGGCCTGCCGACTGGTCCGGGCGCGCTGATTTGGCCAGAAGCAAGAGTTCGTGGGTGCGCCTGGCCGCCTCCTCGGTGCGCCTATTCTGCGGCTCGTCCATCGGCCCGCGCTCAAGGCCGCGCGCCAGCACTGCGACAGCTTCGATGAGCGCCTCCATGTGCGCTTCAAGCTGCCGTATCCGGTCCTCAAGAGGGGCCAGATCCGGCTCCGCACGTGCTGGTTCCGCTGGCCTGTTCATGGACATCGATCCTGCCCCGACGCGGGCAGCCGGGTGATGAACCGCTGCCCGCCGCCGGGGCCGAGGGAGAATCCCTCCGGCTCGCCGTCGTCGACGTCGAGGACGAGATTGGGGCTATTCCACGCGGCGTTGAGCGCGGAGTCGATGTAGAACGGGCAGCCATCGATCTCCCCCAGAAGCAGGTCGTGAACGCCGGTGATGAATTCACCGGCGGGGAAGCACATAGGGACGCTGCCGGCGCAGCAGCCCGCTGACTGCACGAACATGACCGGGCCGCCCCGGGCGGCACGCAGGCGCTTGATCGCCTCGCGCGCCGCCGGGGTCGCCGAGATCCCCTGGACCTCTGGCTGGCCGGTACCTGTCATTAGAACAGGCCGAGTGGTTTGGTGCTGTAGCTGACCAGCAGGTTCTTGGTCTGCGAGTAGTGCTCCAGCATCATCTTGTGCGTTTCCCGGCCGACGCCGGAGATCTTGTACCCGCCGAATGCCGCTCCGGCCGGGTACTGGTGGTAGCAGTTTGTCCAGACCCGTCCCGCCTTGATGGCCCGGCCCATCCGGTAGGCCCGCGAGCCATCGCGGGTCCAGACGCCGGCGCCGAGGCCGTACAGGGTGTCGTTGGCGATCGACACGGCGTCGGCCTCGTCGGTGAACGTGGTTACCGCCAGGACCGGCCCGAAGATCTCCTCCTGGAAGACCCGCATCTTGTTGTGGCCCTTAAGCACGGTCGGCTCGAAGAAGTACCCGTCGGCGAACTCGCCGCCGATGTCCGCGCGGTGACCACCGATCAGGACCTCCGCACCCTCGTTCTTGCCGATCTCGACGTAGGAGGTGATCTTCGCGAGCTGCTGCGCGGAGTTCTGCGGGCCCATCATGGTCTCGGTGTCCAGCGGGTTACCCTGCTTGATCTGGCCGATGCGGTCCAGGCACCGCGCCATGAACTCGTCGTAGATGTCCTCCTGGATCAGCGCCCGGGACGGGCAGGTGCAGACCTCGCCCTTGTTGAACGCGTACAGCACCAGGCCCTCGACGGCCTTGTCCACGAACTCGTCCTGGCCGGCCAGCACGTCGGCGAAGAAGATGTTCGGCGACTTGCCGCCCAGCTCCAGCGTCACCGGGATGATGTTCTGGGCCGCGTACTGCATGATCAGGCGCCCGGTCACCGTCTCGCCGGTGAAGGCCACCTTCGCGATCCGCGGGTTGGCCGCCAGCGCCTTGCCGATCTCCGCGCCCGGGCCGGTCACGACGTTGACCACGCCCGGCGGGAGGACGCCCTCCAGCACTTCCATCAGCTTGAGGATCGACCAGGGTGTCGGCGAGGCCGGCTTGAGCACCGAGCAATTGCCCGCGGCCAGCGCCGGCGCCAGCTTCCACGCCGCCATCAGCAGCGGGAAATTGAACGGGATGATCTGCCCGACGACGCCCAGCGGCTCCTTGAAGTGGTAGGCGATCAGGTCCTTGTCGATCTCGGAGATCTCGCTCTCCTCGGACCGGATGGCCGCGGCGAAATAACGGAAATGATCGGCCGCCAGCGGGATGTCCGCCGCCAGCGTCTCCCGCACTGGCTTGCCGTTCTCCCAGCTCTCGGTGACCGCGAGCATCTCCCGGTGCTCGTCGATGGCATCCGCGATCTTGTTCAGCACGGCAGCGCGCTGCGCACCGGGCTTCTCGCCCCACTCATCCTTGGCCGCATGGGCCGCGTCCAGGGCCAGCTCCACGTCCTCGGGGGTGGACTCAGCCACCTCGCAGATCGGCTTCGCGGTAGCAGGGCACAGGTTGACCCGGTATTTGCCCGCTACCGGCGGCAGCCACTTCCCGCCGATGAAGTTCTCATACCTGGCCTGCACGCTGACAAGGCTTCCGGTTTGCCCTGGTGGGGTGTACTTCATGACCTTCTCCTTTCGCATGGCTGGCGGTCGCGAGAAGGAGCCTCAGTTCGGCACTTCTCGTGCCGCCCTACTTCCAGCCCATCCGCGGTGAACCCAGGTCCCAAGGGCCGAAAGTCCCGGACGCGCTGGCCTTGGCCCTCGCGCCGCGTCACGGTCACCAGCCAGGCAGGCACCCGCACCGTCACATCCGAACTGATCAGCGCCATCCGGCAAGTCGAAGGTGTTATCGACGTCTACCCTGGTCTGGTAAGCGGATCGCACTTGGTCACAGGTGCAGGTGTGCTTCCTGGTGGGTAATGTCCTCCAGTTGTGCGGTGGCACTGCCCAGGAGCATGTGAGCGACGTCGGACAGGGCGCGCGCCACCGCGATCTTCTCGCCGATCTCCAGGACGTTGGGGTCGCTGGGGTTGCGGCGCGCCGTGCCATGGCCTAGCAGGTGAGCGTTATCGCCCAGGTCCAGGCGCGCCTCAGCGCGCGTCTGGCC
>Ga0306926_10001456_pt1 | contig 23514 bp, 22 predicted proteins | sample flu12Cox44000178_FD_203759 | JGI IMG/M metagenome (GOLD analysis project Ga0306926, IMG submission 203759) | Lab enrichment of tropical soil microbial communities from Luquillo Experimental Forest, Puerto Rico - flux8day.12C.oxic.44.000.178 (v2)... | ecosystem: Environmental > Terrestrial >...
GAGTTCATACCCGTCCCCGCTCGCTATCTGATCCAGGTCGACAGTCGGTTAAAATTTGAGGAACTGGCACCTCTCACCGATGCGGGTCTGACACCTTATCGCGGCGTCAAGAAGCTCCGCGATGCCCGTGCACTCGGCCCCAATCGGGTGTTCGGGGTTTTCGGCGTCGGTGGATTAGGCGGGTATGCCGTCCAGTACGCTAAGCTCCTTGGGGGCGGCGCGACGATTGTCGCTTTCGACCGCAATCCCGAAAATCTCGCCGTCGCCAAGGAGGACGGGGCCGATCACATTATCAGCATCAAGGGCAAGTCTTCTGCAGATGTTGCCAAGGAACTCAGCAAGGCCGCGGGCCAGAGCGACCTCGACGCTATCATCGACTGCGCGGGTGCCCCGGAGATGATGCAGCTGGGATTCAGCCTGCTGTCGATCAGCGGCCATTATGCCGACGTCGGATTAGTCGGAGACCGCATTGACATCCCGCTGTTCCCACGGGTGTCCCGCGAACAGACTTTTCACGGCTCATTCTGGGGCAACTACACCGACCTGAGCGAGGTCATGGCGCTCGCTGCTCAGGGCAAGATCCGCCACACCCTCAAGATGTTCACGTTCGACCAGATCAACGAATATATCGACCTGCTGAGAACGGGAGAAGTTGTCGGCAGGGCTGTGATGAAGTTTTGATCGCCCGACGGCGGGATCCTGCTGAGGCGCTTCTCTAGTTGAAGAGGAAACTGACCATATGGCAAAGAAGCATAAGGCTCAGTGCGCATGCGGCGCAGTCAAACTCGAGTTCAATACCGATCCCACCTTTGTCGCCGTCTGTCACTGCCTTGACTGCAAGAAGGCGTCCGGCGGTGAAGCGGCCACGTTCTTCGGCGTGCCCGAGGATGACTTTACGCTGATCAGCGGCGAGCCGAAGGCGTTTCATTACATCGCCCAGTCGGGCAAGGGCCTAGACCGAAACTTCTGCCCGCAATGCGGCGCCAGGGTGTTCACGAGCAACCTGGAGGCCTTCCCAGGAATGATCTTCGTCATGCTCGGCAGCCTGGATAACCCCGAGGGCATCGATCCGGTGCTCGAGATGTTCACCAAGCGCCGTCTCAAATGGGCGAAGCCGCTCGACCTCCCGCAATTCGAGAACATGCCGGGCTAGGTACAAGCGACATACCGATGTCCGCTCCTTCCTTGAGCTCATTATCGGCGTGGATCGAAGGCCGATCGGTCGTGACGAGCGTGCGATACCTCCTTGCGAGGCGGCCCGATCTTGGAGGGCCGGTCAGTCGGCGAGACGGCGGGACGGATAGTCCGGAATGGGGCATAACCTGCCCGTCGCCTGTGACCGGCCGGGCATTTTCTCTCGGGTCGAACCCAGAAGCTTTTTGACGATCGCGCAAGGGTAGGGCGCTCTATGTGGGGGTTTGCATAATAAGACTGCACGCTCGCGCACTCCGCCGCTGGGAGCGGCAGAGTGCGCTGAACTCAGACTAACCCGCCGGGCCGAATGACCAACTCGGCCGCCCGTATGGCCGAGGCCGCCAGCCAGAAGTCGGCTAAGCCGGGCGCTTCCAGCCGAGCCAGTCGATGATCGCCTGCCCAATCACCAGATCCTTGTCGCGGCCCTGAAGCCACGGCAATTCCTCGGTGAACATCGTCACGCATTGCCGGTAGGAGCACGGCATGCGGGTGATGTCGGTACCCCAGAAGCACCGCTGGGAGCCGAACGCGTCATAGATCTGGCGGATGTACTTGTGGATGTTGCGATAGGGGTAGGGCTCGCTCGAATAGCTCGGCGCCCCCGAGAGCTTGACCGCGACATTGGGATATTTGGCGAGTGCGAGCATTTCGCCGAGATTGGCAAAGGCCGCATCATCCTTTCCGGAGCCGCCCGCACCGCCGCGGCCATGGTGGTCGATGTGCAATTTCAACCCGGGATGGCGCTCGGCGATCCGACCGAACTCGGCGAGATGCCCGCCGGCCATCAGGCCGACCGGGAGTTTCTCCCGTTCGCAGGCTGCCCAAAACCAATCAACGGTGCCGTCCGACCACCAGCTTTGCTGATGCGGCTGGTTGAACGTAAAGCGAAAGCCGAGCATGCCCGGCCTCTGCCGCCAATTCTTGACGATCTCCTCCTTGTTCGGGGCCTGCAGGTCGAAATTGCCGAGGATGCAGAATTTCTGCGGATAGGCCTTGACCGCCTCGACCGCCTGGACATTGGGCCCTTCGCCGAGCGTGCTGGGCGGATGGATGACCGCCGCGTCGACGCCGGCCTCGGCCATTTCCTTCAACGCGTCATCGACGTTGTAGGTCGGGATCTGCCGGTGCTGCGGCGACATCCTGGCGTTTTCCCAAAGGTGGATCTGTGAATCGACGATCAGCATCGCGTTCCTCCTCTACGAGTTAAGCCCTGGCCCTAGCGGGCTGGACGGTCTCCTGGTGATCGGGATCCAGGCAAAGTCTGCCCTCCGCCTCGATGTCCGCGAGGACCCGCCTGACGACCTCGGCCACGGCGTCGCGGGCCGAGGACGCGCCGCGGTTTGCGGCAACTCCGAGAGCCAGGGTTCTAAAGACCCCGCTTTCGGTGATCCGATGCGCTTCGGCCAGCTCGCGCGCGCATTCCCGGTAGACCGAGGAATGCGGCAGGATCGAGGCGCCCACTCCCTGCTGCACCATCAACCGGATCGTCTCGTGATCGTTGAGCTCGGTCTCTACTTGGAGCTCGATGCCGCGGCCGGCGAGCAGCGTCTCCATCGCCGCGCGCAGCCCGTCTCCAAGAATGAGCGGCGTACGGCTCAGCTCGCCGGGCGAAACGAATTCCCGCGGCCGCGCCCCGGGTCGGGTGACCAGCACCATTTCTTCCTCGGCCAGCCGGGTCGACAGGATCAGACGGCTCTTCGACATCTCCGACAGCAGGGCAAGATCGACGCGCCCGTCGACAATGAACTCCTCCAACCGGACCATTCCGGCATGGACGACCTTGAGCTCGATCATCGGATAATGCCGGCGCATCCGGGCGAACAACTCAGGTACCACAACCGGGCACAGGGTCGGGGTGACGGCAAGGACGATTTTCCCGCTGGGGTGCGCCTTGTGAGCTCGGATTTCGTCGCCCGCCCGCTCGACATCGCGCAGGATGCGCTGTGCGCTCTCGAGCAGCCTCTGACCGCCTTCGGTCAGCCGCACGCCGCGGTTGGCGCGGGTGAACAAGGTGACGTCGAGCTCGTCCTCGAGCCGTTGGACATGCCGGGTGAGAGCCGGCTGCGCGACATGAAGGTGCGCCGAGGCACGGGTGATGCTGCCGAGCTCGGCGATGCGGACAAAATAGTGAAGGCTGCGCAATTCCATCCTGCCGCGATTTCGCTCGCCCTCGCACCCGAGGTCAATCGAAATTCCCGCGCTGTCTCTTATGCCGAAGCGGCATGGCCATGATCGGAAATCGGCATTTGCTCGATGAGCAGATCGAAACTACCGTCGCCCCAGGGTACGGAATAGCAAGAGGAGCGGGCGATGGAGGTCGGCGTCTACCATGAATTCCACTGCCGGCCGGACCAGACGCCGGCGGCGGCGTTCGCGGAGGCGCTGGCGCAGATCGAAGCGGCGGACCGCTGGGGACTGGACGCGATCTGGCTCGCCGAAATCCATCAACAGGCTCGCCGCTCCGTAATGAGCGCGCCGATGACCGTCGCCAGCGCGATTGCCGCCCGCACCAAGCACATCAAGATCGGCACCGGGGTGCAGGTCTTGCCGTTGTGCCATCCGCTGCGACTGGCCGAAGAGACCGCCACCGTCGACCAGATCAGCCGCGGCCGCTTGCTGTTCGGCGTCGGCCGCAGCGGCAACCCGCGCAGCTATATGGCCTATGGCGTGCCGTATTCGGAAAGCCGCGAGCGGTTTCTCGAAACCCTCGACATCGTCAAAAAGGCGTGGACGCAAGACCGGTTTTCCTACGACGGCAAGTATTGGCATTTCGACAATGCCAGTGCGGTGCCCCAGCCGTTTCAAAAGCCCTTCCCGCCAATCCGCGTCGCCGCGGCCAGCGAGGAAACCTTCCCGTCGCTCGGCGAGGCCGGCTACCCGATCTTTGTCGCGGTGCGCAGCGGCTCCCTGTCGGGGCTGGCGCCCGATCTCGCCGCCTATCGCCAAGCTTATAAGGCAGCGGGTCACCCCGGCGAGGGCGAGGTCTATCTGCGGCTGACCCTGCACATCGCCGATACCGACCGGCAGGCGCTCGACCAGGCGGAAGAGAGCATCATGCTGGGCTATCGGACCTTGAGCACGCGGCTCGAAAATTCGCCCAACCGGCGTCGCGCGGCGGAGGCGCAAACGGTCAAGACCATCTCTTACGAGGAGGTGCAGCGCGACAAGGTCATCATCGGCGGCCCGGAACGCGTCGCCGACCGCCTGCAGCAGCTGCACGAGGAGCTCGGATTGAACGGGATTCTCGCGGAGCTGAACTTCGGCGCGCTGATCCCGCACGAGCCGATGACGCGGTCGCTGCAGCTGTTGTGCGAAAAGGTCATGCCCCGCCTCCATTGAGCGCGGATCCCGCCCCGTGAAACGCAGCACCGAGCGCTTCCTGACGACGCATACCGGCAGCCTGCCCCGTCCGGACGATCTCGTGCGCGCGATGTTCGCCAAAGAGGAAGGGGTGCCAGTCGATCCGGCGGCGCTTAAGGCGCGCATTCGCTCGGCGGTGGGGGCGGTCGTCGAAAAACAGATCGAGGCCGGCATCGACATCGTCAATGACGGCGAGATGAGCAAGCCGAGCTACGCCACCTACATCAAGGACCGGCTGCACGGCTTTGGCGGCGAGAGCCACCCGCTCGTCTATCAGGATCTCGTCGGTTTTCCCGAATTCGCCCGGCGGGTCTTTGGCGACCCCGGCCGGGCGCGGCGCAGGACGCCCGGCTGCAACGGTCCGATCAGCGTTCGCGACCCCGAAGCGGCCGAGATAGACGTCGCCAATCTGACCCTGGCACTCGCCCGAATGAACGCGGAGGAAGCCTTCCTCAGCGCCGCCTCGCCGGGTGTCGTCTCGCTGTTCTTCCGCAACGGGCATTATCCGAGCGAGGAGGCCTATCTCTCTGCGATCGCCGAGGCGATGCGGCAGGAATACGAGACCATCGCCGAGGCCGGCCTGATCCTGCAGATCGACTGCCCGGACCTCGCAATGGGCCGGCACATTCAATACGCCCAGCTGAGCCTCGGCGAATTCCGCAAAAAGGCGCGGCTGCACGTCGAGGTGCTCAACCACGCGCTGCAAGACATCCCGGCGGACCGGCTGCGCCTGCACCTCTGCTGGGGCAATTACGAAGGCCCGCACCATTGCGACGTGCCGCTCAAAGACATCATCGAGATCGTCTTTCTGGCCAAGCCGTGCGGCCTCTCCTTCGAGGCGGCCAACCCGCGCCATGCGCATGAGTGGGCGGTTTTCGAAGATCTAAAATTGCCGGATGGTAAGGTGCTGATACCCGGCGTGATCGAGTCGAAGACCAATTTTATCGAGCACCCCGAGCTGATCGCGCAGCGCCTCGGCCGCTATGCCAAGCTCGTCGGCCGCGAGAACATCATCGCCGGGAGTGATTGCGGCTACGGTACCTGGGTAGGCCAGGCCGCGGTCGATCCGCGCATTGTATGGGCGAAGCTCGCTAGTCTCGCGGAAGGCGCGCGCCTCGCCTCGCGCGAGTTCTGGCGATAGCATGCATGGCCGGTAGCCGCACTCCGTCATTCCCGCGAAAGCGGGAATCCAGAGAGCCAAGTAGCAAAGCGGTTGCCGTGGACCCCGCTTTCGAGTGTGTGAAAGAATCTTACAGCCCCCCACTCTCCTGTCACCTCGGCGGAAAGCCGGGGTCCATCGCGCTGCGGCACGAACCTCGTGGATCGGTAAGGCATTGCCGCTGCTTGAAAACTCCGGAGCGGCGGTAGCATGGGTCCCGGCCTTCACTGGGACGACGAGAGGAAAATTTGTTGATCGCTACTCAGATTCCGTTTCCTTCACACGCTCTTTCGCGGGGGTGACGTTAACAATTAGCGCTGGCCTCACAAATTTAGGAGACTGATCCAATGCGATTTGGACTTTTCGGCAGTGCGCAAGCCAGGCGCAGCGGCCCCGACACCGACAGCAGTCAGGGCTTCCGCGAGTTCATCGAGAACAATGTCGAGGCCGAGGTGCTCGGTTTCTACAGCACCTTTCTCGTCGAACACCACTTCACCGGCTTTGGCCAGGTCTCGGCGAGCCTCAACCTGCTGACCTGGCTCGGCGCCCGCACACGGCATCTGCGCCTCGGTACGGCGGTGCTGGTATTGCCCTGGCATAATCCTGTTCTGTTGGCCGAGCAGGCGGCGACGCTCGATCTCTTGTCCGGCGGCAGACTCGATTTCGGCATCGGCAAGGGCTACCGCTACAACGAATTCGCCGGCTTCTGCATACCCTTGGAGGAGGCCGACGCGCGCTTCGAGGAGGGGCTCGAGGTCATCACCAAGGCCTTTGTCTCGGAGGAGCCGTTCTCCCATCGCGGCAAATATTGGCAGTTCGACAAGATCCTTGTCGAACCGCCGACCGCGCAAAAGCCGCATCCGCCGTTTTGGATGGGGGCAGGCAGCCCGAACTCGGTCCGCGAGGTCGCCCGGCGCGGCTACAATATGTTGTTGGGTCAGCACGCGGTTGCCGAGGAGATCCTCGAACAAGTCGCCCAGTTCCGCAGCGAGGTCGAGGCGCCGGGGCACCCCTTTGACCCGATGCGGGTGGGCGTCGCCCGCGCTGTTTTCATCGCCGAGAGCGATGCGGACAAGGCGGCGGCGTTCGAGCGGCGCTACCAGGGCCATATGCGCATCAACCGGCTGGCGCGCCGGCCGGACGGCGAGACGAGAGCCCGCTACATCCTCGACGACGAAAAGGAAGCGCGGCACGAGAGCGCCGAAAGCGCTCTCTTCGGCTCCCCCGACGAGATCATGGGCAAGCTCGAAAAATTGCAGAAGGGCGGGGTCGAATACATCATCATCAATTTCGGCGGGTCGCGCGAACAGATCCGACGTTTTGCCCGCGACATCATGCCGGCCTTCGCCGGCGAGCCGCAGGTGCAAGTCTTGGCGGCAAAGTAGCAGGAGGACCTTCGATGAGTTTCGAATTCGGCGTGTTCCACGAGTTTCAGCGGCGCCCGGGCCAGAGCGAGGCCCAGGCATTCACCACCGCCTTCGACCAAGTCGATGCCGCCGAGCGCTGGGGTCTCGACGCGATCTGGCTGGCGGAGATCCATATGGCGCCCGAACGGTCGGTCTGCGCGGTGCCGCTGACGATCGCAAGCGCGATTGCCGCCCGCACCAACAATATCAAGATCGGTCTCGGCGTCCAGGTTCTGCCGTTGTGCCAGCCGTTGCGGCTGGCGGAAGATACCGCCACCGTCGATCACATCAGCCATGGGCGGCTGATCTTCGGGGTCGGTCGCAGCGGCTTCCCGCGCGCCTACGAGGCCTACGGCATCCCCTACGGCGAAAGCCCCGAACGCTTTGCCGAAGTGCTCGAAGTCGTCAAGCGGGCTTGGACCGAGGAACGCTTCTCGTTCGCCGGCAAATACTACAATTACGAAAATGTTTGCATTGTGCCAAAACCCTACCACAAGCCGCATCCACCGGTCCGGATCGCCTCAAACCGCGAAGACACCTTCATTTCCGCCGGGCGGCAGGGCTATGCGATCTTTGTCGGCGCGCGGCGCGGCACCATCGAAGAGGTGCTCCCCAATTTGCAGATCTATCGTGATGCCTGGAAAGACGCCGGTCATCCCGGCGATGGCGAAGTGTATCTACGTGCACCGGTCTATGTCGGCGACACCGCCGAGCAGGCGCTCTCCGACCCCGAAGAGAGCCTGATGCAATTCTACCGCTACCTGGGTGCGAGGCTCGAAGAATCGGCAAATCGCGCCGGAATTTTCGATACCGCGCGACGAATCGAGGGGGCCCACCGGTTGCAGACAATGACCTATGACGAGGCGCGGCGCGGCCGCGCCATCCTCGGCACGCCGGAGATGGTTGCCGATCGTCTCGCGGAGCTTAGAGAGCAACTCGGTCTCAGCGGCATCCTTGCCGAGCTGAACTGCGGCGGCCTCGTTCCGCACGAGCGCGTCATGCGGTCGCTGCAGTTGCTGTGCGAGAAGGTGCAACCGCGGCTCCATTGAACTTCTCCCGACCGCCCTGCGCTTTCGCGGAGGTTGGGTGACGACGGCCTGAACCTTGCGCTATTCTATTGTCCTCGCTCCGACCGTCGGGGGACGCCATGGAGCCCGGGTTTTTCGGGACAGAGCAGGTCACCGAGGAGGACCGTGCCTACCGGGGCTCGCGCTTCTCCGAAGTGCGCGACGCCATCTTTGCCAACCCCTACCAAAGGGTTTGGGGCCGCGCCGGCGAGCCGCCATTGCCCGTATATAGCGTCAGCTTGCCGAGCGCCCTGCGAGGTATCCTGCCGCTGGGTTCGCCCTACTTTTTTCGGCAGGCCGTTGCGAGAGCCGTCGATTCGCGGGCCGATTTGCGCTGGGGCACCGACCGCAAGGGCTTCCGCCGAATAATCCATCCGAACGGCATTTGCCTGACCGGACTGTGGGAGATTGTAGAGCAAACGCCTTATTCCGGGTATTTTCAAAAGGGTAGTCGGGCGCTGGTGATCGGCCGTTATTCCACTTGCTGTACGGAGACGCGACGTGGCCGGGAGCGCTCCTTGTCGTTGGTCGGCAAGCTCTTTCCCACGACGGACCCGAACCACAGCGAGCCGCTGGGCACTGCCAACTTCATTACCCAGCAGGACATCGGCGGTGACCGCACCGACTACATCAATGATGGTGAGCTGCGCAACGCTCCCAATACCACCAGTTGGCGCCGCGGCTTTGGGGTGCCGGTTCTGCTGACTGAAGCCATCCTGTTTGCCAAGACCGACAAGCAACCGACCCAACGACAGCTTTATCAGGTTGCCGAGCTCGACAAGCCCGAGGGCGAACCGACGCGTGCGCCGGCGTTCATGCGTTTGCTCGTCGATCCCGGCCAGCCCAGGATCGCCGGCGAAGCATTGGACTTTCGCGACGAAATAATGGCGCAGATATTCGATCGCGGCGACCCGATCGCTAAACGGACACTTACATTTTACATCGAAGTGACCGATGAAGGATCAACTCGAGGACCAAATTTTTTACAACGGCGCAGCTTTGCAAATTGGCGGCGCATTGGGCGACTGATTTTCGATAGCGCGGTTGCGTCCTATAACGGCGACTTCGTCGTCCATTTCACGCATCCGACCTGGCGTGACGATCGCAACGATCCGTCGACAGCGACGCGGGTCAACGAACGCAAGGTACGTTGAAATTTTCGGGAATCAGGAGCCGCGGTTCTTGGCGATGAAGTCCAGCGTCGCGGCGGCGCAGCGCTCGGCGTGGCTCGCCGCTACGTGGTAGGAGTTGCCCGGCAGCACCAACAGGCTCGAATTCGGGATCTGCTGCTGCCACGCTCGGGTCTCGCCAACCGAGGCGAGCCCGCTTCCGTCGGTCGTGATGACGAAGGTCGGGCATCGGATCCTCGGCAGGTCGGCCCTGATGTCGGCGCAGGCGATCGTCTTCATGAAACCGATTTGCGTCGAGACCGCGGTGCGGCCCATGAACTTGATCCACCACTCGACCCCTTCGGCGGGAAAGCCGCTGCCGAGCCGACCCGCCATCGTCCGACGCGCCCAGTGCTCGACCCCGTCCCGTTCGAATTCCTCGGCCAATTCGGGTGCGCGTTCGGCCGCACCCGCGCGCATCGGCGGCGGCGTGCCGACCACGGTCAAGGTGATCACCCGCTCGGGTCGGCGCGCCGCAAAGGCGCGGGCTATGGTTCCGCCGATTTTAGCGCCGACGAGGTGAAACCGCTCGATGCCGAGCGCATCCATCAGGCGCACGAAATCGTCGATGACGATATCGAGCGTCCACGGAAAGTCGCGCGGCATCGGCGTCGAGGCGCCAAAACCGCGCATGTCCGGGCGCACGACGCGAAAGCGCCGCGCGAGATTGGGTACCCAGCCATACCACGCGATCCCGCTTTCGGCATTGCCGTGCAGCAGCAGAATCGTCTCCGACACTCTCCAGGGGTCGGTAAAGTCGTCGACGAGGTAATGCAGTTGCGCGGCAGGCGAACATTGGAGGGTCGGCATCACGATTCTCCGGCGAGACGACAATCGCGCGCGCTATTTGCTATCCGGGCTGAAAAGTCAGAGTCAGCGCTGCAACCCCAGCCGCGACATTGAGCCCGGTATTGCCTTCAATGCTGAGCGGCTGCAGCGAAATCGCATTTCCGGTGCCACCGACCAGCAAATTGGCACCGACACCCACCCCGACCGTAGCGCTCGCAGTAGCGCCACCATAGGATCCGGTCAGAGAGCCGGGCGCCGGCGAGGTGGTCGGCGCCAGCACCGCCCAAACGAGCACCCCGCCCGCCGTATAGCCGATATCGACGCCGAACTTGTCGACGGATCCGACATACTGTTGCGGAGGGCCTGCCGTCGGCGCAAAGGTGCAATTGACTGCCTTCGACGACCCGAAGACGAAGCCGAAGCCGCCGGACACGTTGCAGGTGAGTGTGCCGGCTTTTACGGCTTGCGCCTGCGCCGGGCTTCCCAGCGCCAAAGCACCGGCTGCGAGGCTGAGCACACCGATCGCTACCGCGAGTTTCTTGGCCATTCAGTCATTCTCCTGCTTGCCAAATTCCGCTGGTCGAGGCGCCAAACCTCAACGTCCGGTCATATAACTTGGTTTCGCACCCCGGCACCATGGTTTCTTGACCTCTCGTTTCACGGGTTTGCTGCTTCTCGACTCAACGTTTTGTCGCTCGGCTGTCATGCCCTGGGTCTGCGGGGATATGCGATATCGATCCGCTTGTTCTCAGGCATCTTGTTCTCGGACATGGGGGCTCCCGCCATCCTGTTCACCCCGCGGAGCGCGGCCGACCCTGCCGCCCTATTGCCACCGCGAAGCTCCGCACGATATAGCAGAATCGAATAATTGTCAGTTGAGATAATTGTTATATGGGCAATGAGTTGCCTGGTGCCGCACGTCGATCGAAGGTTTTCGGGCTTCCCTGCCGGTTCCCTTCCAAGCCTTCGATTTTGCCGTATGTCGTTACGAAGCCTATGATCGAATGAGGTTTTTCTGCATGGAGGGAGCCGCAAAAAACATTTACCCGGGTTTTTCCCGCGCGGCAGGGAACCGGAGAGGCGACGCCGCAGCTCACCGCATCGCTGCCGCGATGTTGCCGCCATCGACCCTGGTCACGTCGCCGGTGGTCTTGAGCCACCGCATGGTGCAGAAGGGCCTGCGCTACGTCCTCGGCCGTAACCTTGCTTCCGGCATTGCCGTGCTGCAGCAGCAGGGTCGTTTCCGACTCGCGCTAGGGGTCGGGTAAATTCGTCGGCGAGGTATTGCAATTGCGCGTCGCGCGAACCTGGGGTCGGCGTCACGGTTACCCGGGAGACGACGACCGCGTGCGCTATTTTCTACCCGGGCTGATAGGTCAGTGTCAGCGCTGCGACGCCGGCCGCGACATTGAGTCCGGTATTGCCTTCGATGCTGAGCGGCTGCAGCGAAATCGAATTTCCGGAGCCGCCGACAAGAACATTGGCACCGACACCCGCCCCGACCGTGGCGCTCGCAGTGGCACCGCCATAGGATCCGTTCAGAGAGCCGGGCGCCGGCGAGGTGGTCGGCGCCAACACCGTCCAAACGAGCACGCCGCCCTTTGTATAGCCGATATCGACGCCGAACTTGTCGATGGATCCGACATAGTGTTGCGGAGCGCCTCCCGCCGGCGCGAAAGTGCAATTGATCGACCGCGACGAGCCGAAGATGAAGCCGAAGCCGCTGGACACGTTGCACGTGAGTACGCCGGCTTTTACGGCTTGTGCCTGCGCCGGGCTTCCCAGCGCCAAAGCGCCGGCCGCGAGGCTGGCCGCGCCGATCGCTACCGCGAGTTTCTTGGCCATTCCGTCATTCTCCTGCTCGCCAAATTACGCCGGTCGAGGCGCCAAACCTCAACGTCCGGTCATATAACTTGGTTCCGCGCCCCGGCGCCAAGGTTTCCTCACCTCCCGTTTCACGGACTTGTCTGCCGCTCGACTCAACGTTTTGCGGATCGGTTATCACGCTGATCTACGAAAAATTTGGGATCTGATTTTGGGAAAGCGAACTTCCGGGTTCGATCAGCGTTTATCCCGCCAATCAAATACCCGGCCTCGGGTGGGTCGATGGCGGCCGATGCGAAGCGATTTTTCCCGCCGAAAATTTATCCACTCGCGCCCGACGCGATTTTTTGGAACAATCGGTTTCCGCGGCCTCGACTGGGCCGTGAACCGACTCGACAGGAAGCCGACTTGATCAGAGATAGGAATTTTCGTCAGCCCCGGCGCCGAGACTTCGACGATGACGGCTACGATCCGCATTTGCGCGAATTCGGAGGCACGCCGCGCTTTCCCGCGACGCGGTTCGAGGCGCCCTCGGGACCGCCGGTACGCGCCGTCGTCAAATGGTTCAAACCCGAACGGGGGTTTGGATTTGTCGAGCTGTCGGACGGCTCGGGGGATGCTTTCCTTCACGCCACCGTCCTGGAACGCAACGGAATTGCAGCGGTGCAGCCGGGCGAAACGCTGGAGGTCCGCGTGGCGCCCGGGCAGAAGGGACCGCAGGTCACCGAGGTCCTCAGCGTCGACAGCAGCACGGCCGTGCCGGCGATGGCGCGCCGGTCGACTTATCCGGCCGCAAACCGACCGTCATCCGAGACCGCCGTTGAAGAGGTGGGCACGGTCAAGTGGTTCAACGCTCAGAAGGGCTTCGGCTTCATTGTCCGGGAGGGCGGCGGCAAGGATGCTTTCGTGCACGCCTCGGTGCTCGAACGATCCGGGATCGGCAGCCTCAGCGAGGGCCAGCGTGTCGTGATCGACATCGCCGAGGGGCGCAAGGGGCCCGAAGCGGTCAGGGTTCGCTTGGCGTAAAGCGTCTACCGCGCTTAGCGGCCATAACGACGGCCGCAGCACGGGGATCCGTGGGCCGCGTCAGGCGGCGTCTCGGTCGAGCAGCTCGATATGGACATTCTGCGGGCCGCGGAGAAAGGCGATCCGCACACCCGGCCGGATCGTCTTCGGCTCCACCGTAAACTCGGCGCCCTTCTTCTTCAGCTCGGTGACGACATCGTCGATCTTGCTGACGCGCAGCCCGATATGCTCGAGCCCGAGATAAGGCGGTTGCGGCGGTGCAGCGACCGCTTGCTCCGGTGGAACCTGGGCAATGAAAACCGCAACCCCGCCGAGTTTGAGGTCGAGGCGCGGTCTGCCGTCCGACTGCACCGAGCGGATGATCTCGGCACCGAACATCTTCTCGTACCAGCGTGCGGTCGCTTCCGCATCGGGGCTGCGCAGATGGATGTGGTCGTAGGTGAAGGCGGTCATGCGTCTCTCCCTCTTTCACTGATGCGGCAACACTTTAGACCTAGGCCGGGTGTCGGCGCCAGCAGCCCTTTCGGCGCAAGCGCGGCTTGCGCCTGTCGGGCCGGCGCATTCCGCGGGATGCGCCCGGCTCAGGCGCCGCGGACGGTCGGGCTACGCCGCTCGCGCCAAGCGGCGTGGCTCTCCTTGGCGTCTTCGGTTAACGACAAGGCCATGAATCGATAAAGATCGACATAGGCGGCGTCGGCGACATTGGGCATGTCGAGCCCTCGGTTCAACGATTCCTTGGCCAGTCGAGAGGCGAGCGGCGGCAACTCGGCCAGCCGCTCGGCGATCGCGGTGGTTTGCGCGATAAGCTCGGCATGGGGGACGAGCCACTGCGCGAGCCCGAAACGGAACGCTTCGTCCGCTTTCATCGGGTACCCCATGGCGACCTTCATCGCCTGGCCTTTGCCGACCCAGCGCGCCAAGCGGACGATGCCGCCATGGTTCGGCAGGATCCCGAGAGCAACCTGCGGCAAGCGCCATTCCGCGCGATCGGAAGCGATGATCAGATCGCAGCAATAGGTCACGATGCAGCCGATGCCGACGGCATAGCCGTTGACCGCGGCGACGACGGGCTTGGGGAACTCGCTCAGCACTTTACCGGCCGAGCGGTGCCGCTGCGGCAGGCCCTCGATGAATTCCACCATCGAGGCCTGGGTATGGGTACGCGGGTTCTTGAGATTGGCGCCGGCCGAGAATGCGCCGCCCGCCTCGTCGCCGGTCAACACGGCGAGTCTGATTTCGGGATCGGACTCCATCGCGTCGCAATGTCGGGCTATTTCCTCGTTGAAATCCTCGCCCCAGGCGTTGCGCGCCTCGGGCCGGCTCAAGGTGAGCCAACCGACGTGGCCGCGTTTTTCATAGAGGACCGGCATCGCAAACTCCTTTGAGCGAAACTGCCAAGCGGAGCCGATATTGCCCTCGGGCCACGCATGATTGCATCCACAATCCGTCGGGTGTCGCGGTTAGCCGAAGTTGCTAAGGTGCCGCGATGACCGCGAGCCGGTTTCCCGACAGCATCGAAAGCCGGTCGTCCTGGGTGGCGGCGGCGATTACGACAGCCATCCTGGCGATTTCCTACGGCGCGCCTCTGCTCGTCGTCGTCGGGCTCAAGCCGATCACCGCCTCCCTTGGCACCGACCGGTCGGTCGTGGCCCTGGCCGGCGCGCTGGTCTGGGTCGGGACCGGGATGGGCGGCATCGTCATGGGCTGGGTGGCCGACCGGATCGGAGTGAGGCCGACGGTGGTGTTCGGCGCCCTGATGGTGGTCCTGGGCTTGGCGGTCTCGGCGACCGGTTGGGTCTGGGCGCTCGTTCTCGGGCACGCCATTCTGATCGGTCTTTTGGGCAACAGCGCACACTTCCCGCCGCTGGTGGTCTACATCAGCCGCTGGTTCGACCGGCGACGCGGCACCGCGGTCGCCTTGATCTCATCCGGGCAATATGTCGCCGGCATGCTGTGGCCGACCGTTTTCGAACGCGCGATGGCGCAGTTCGGCTGGCAAGCGACGATGCGGGGTTATGCCGTGGTGGTCGCGGCGGCGATTGTACCGATGGCTTTCTTTCTTCAATCGCCGCCCCAGCTGAGCCGAGCCGCCGCTGGCATGGGTATCGGAACGCGGCGCCGCGGGCGTGCCTTGGGGTTGCCGGCGAACCTCGTGCAAACGCTACTGTGTGCGGCAGGATTTCTGTGTTGCGTGCCAATGGCGATGCCGGCCGGGCATCTCGTCGCATTGTGCACCGATCTCGGGATCCCCGCGGCGCATGGGGCGGCGATGCTGTCAGTGCTGCTCGGCAGCGCCTTTGTCAGCCGGTTGTTCTGGGGGTGGCTGGCAGACCGGATCGGCGGGCTCGGCACTTTGCTCGCGGGCTCCGCGTGCCAGGCCTTGGCGATCGCTGCATTCGCGGCGACCCAGGACGAATTCGGGCTGTTCGCCGTCTCGGCCGCTTACGGGCTCGGCTTCAGCGGGATCGTCCCGGCCTATGTGCTGGCCGTCCGCGAGCTGTTCCCTTCCGCCGAGGCGTCGTGGCGGGTGCCGACCGTGCTGTTCATCAGCATGTCCGGGATGGCCTTCGGCGGCTGGTTCGCCGGAGCGCTATACGATCACTTCGGTTTTTATGCCCCGGCCTTTGCCGCGGGGGCGCTGTTCAACGTAGCGAACCTCGTCGTCATCGGCTTCCTCGTCACACGGCAGGTGCGGGAGCCGCGCCTGCCCGCGGTGCTCCCGGCCTAGCCGCCCATTGCGGTCGTCAAGCGGCGGTTTTGACGAGCTTGTGGATCACCCGCAGGCGCTTTGGTGGCGGGTCCTTCGAGAATCGCGCCCAGCTGCGACCGGAAAGCTCGCCGACATAGATGTTGCCGTTCCCGTCGACGGCCATCCCGTGCGGCGAGGTGAACTGGCCGGGGGCGAGACCGGCATGCATCTTGCCGAGCCGAGCCAGAACCTTGCCCTTGGAAGTGTGGATGCTGACGCGCGGTCCGATATTGGGCCAGTCCCGGTTGATCTCGCCGGACGGCCCGCCCTCGCCGATATAGACGAGCGGGTCGGGGCCGGCCGCCATGCACATGCCGTTCGGCCGATGCAGATTATTCCACTGGGTTTCGAACTTGCCGTTGCCGTCGAACACCTGGACCCGATGATTCTCACGGTCGGCGACATAGACCCAGCCATCGGGATCGCAGCAGATGTTGTGCGGGACGTTGAACTGGCCGGGGTCGGTGCCCGGCTCACCCCACGACGTCAGCAACCTGCCGTCGGGAGTGTATTTGTGGATCCGCGCGTTGCCGTAGCCGTCGGAGACGTAGAGCTCGCCGCGCGGCGACAATGCCGTGTGGGTGCAGCGGTGGAATGGCTCGCCGCTCATATAGGGTTTGGGCTCGCCGGGAATGCCGAGGGTCATCAGCACCTTGCCGTCGAGGGTGCATTTGCGCACCGTGTGGTCGCCGTCGTCGGTCAGCCAGATCGCGTCGTCCGGGCCCATATGGACGCCGTGCGGCCGGCGAAAAACTCCTTCGCCCCAGGTGCGCAGCAGATTGCCTTCGGCATCGAACAGGGCCACCGGGTGCTCGCCGCGGTTGAAGGCATAGACGCGGTTGTGCCGGTCGACCCCGACCGCGGCGCAGTCGCCCAGTGTGATTTCCGCCGGCACCTTCGCCCAATTCTCGTCGACTTCGAAAGTATATTCGCCGCTTCCGAGCTGAACTGCCATGCGTCCTCTCCCTTGGCTTCTGCTCTAGGCCGGGCGCTATCTTAGGCAGGAAACGCAAATCAGGCGAGCGCTGAGCGCGGGCTGACACCTCTAGCGCTGATAGTCAGTCAAGCTTACGATGTTGCTCGACATCCTGCGGAGGAGCACGAGGAACCCGTCATGCAAGACAAGCTCATCTCTGGCGACAACCACATCGACCTCACCTATTTGCCGCCCGACCTGTGGTCGTCCGAGGTGCCCACAAAATGGAAGCTCTTAGCGCCCCGCGTCGAGGAGATGGATGACGGTCTCCACTGGTTCGTCGAGGCTCAGGACAAGGGGATGTGGAACGGCATCGGGCCGGGTTTCCTCCCGTATCAAAGGGGGATGTTTGGCCATATCGACGAGATGAAGGATCTCGGCTTCGAATGGACCTACAGCCGCGGCGCCAAGCCACGGCCGACAACGCCCGAGCTGCGCCTCGCCGATCTCGACCGCGACGGGGTCGATGGCGAGATCGTCTACGGCTGCTTGATGATCAACGATCTGATCGCCGACGCGCCGCTGCGCGCCTGGTCGGACAAGGTCTACAATGATTGGGTGGCCGACTTTGCCAAGCGGTCCGATCCGAACCGGGTCTTCCCGCTCGCGATCATCCCCAACACCGGCCCGATCGAGGCCGCCGCGGAGGTCCGGCGCTGCGCCAAGATGGGGCTGCGCGGCGGCGACCTCGCCTTCAAGCGCATGACCCCGCCCCTCTATACCGACGGCTGGTATCCGCTGTGGGAGGCGGCGGCGGAATGCCGTTTCCCGATCTCGTTCCACTCGACCGGCTTCAAGGCACTGCGCGCGCCCGATACGCCAGAGATGGAGAAGAAATATTTCACCCAATGGCGGCTGGTGCGCTCGGCCCTGTTCCAGCTCGACACGATGGAAGTGCTGGTCTCGCTGTTGGCTTCGGGCGCCTGCGAGAAGTACCCCGACTTCAACTTCGTGCTGGGCGAATCGGGCGTGACGTGGCTGCCTTACGTGTTCGATCGGCTCGACACCGAGTACGCCGACCGCGGTCGGGCCCTTGGCTTCAAGCTGAAGCCCAGCGACTATTTCCGCCGCCAGGGATACGTCACCTACCAGCAGGACCAGTATCTCGAGCCGATCATCCCGCTGATCGGCGAGGACAACATCATCTGGGGCGCCGACTATCCGCACCCCGACTGCATCTGGCCGAACTCGCTCCAAACGCTCGACAAGAACCTCGCGGCGATCTCGCCCGCCGTGCGCCGCAAGATCACCAGCGAGAACGTCACCCGGCTCTACCACCTCGCCTGACTGCGACCGTGCGGACCCGCCCCCTCCGATTCCCTCCCCCGCACGCGGGGGAGGGTCAGGGTGGGGGTGAGGTTAAGACGACTCCGTCGCGGTTGTCGGGTCGATCATCCGGCGGACTTCGGTGACCTTGTTCGCCGGAAAGCCGCTGCGGCGGGCGTGCTCATGGATGATCGCCTCGTCGTTCGCGAGGTAGACGCAAAAGGTCTTGTCTGCGGCGACATAGCTCTCGACCCACTGGATGTCAGGACCGAGCTCCTTCAGTGTCGCGTTCGACTTTTGTGCGGCCTCGCGCAGAGCCTGCCGCTCGGCGCTGCCGATCGCCGGCAATTCGCGTTCGATGATGAACTTGCGCATGGGTCCTCCCTAGCGTGATGGCAGCCCATACCAACAGAGTTACTGCCCCGCGGTAAAGCGCGGCATGACCTTTTCCGAGAAGAGCCGCATCGAGGCCTGCGCCGCCGCAAGCGGCATCGTGTTGAAATTGACCTGCAATGAGGCGTGCTCGAAACCGCCGAACTCTTCCCGGCTGCGCTCGATCGCGGCGATGATCTCGCCGGGCGAGCCGATCCAGGCCGCACCGCTCGCGATCTGGTCGGAGGCCGTCGATTGGCGCAGCTTGTCGATCATCCGATCGTAGCCGGGATAATCTGCCGAGGCGCGGCCGTCGAGCCAGTCGCCGGCGGCGTCGACCAGGGAATGCAGATAGGCGTCGAGCAACGGCCCGGCCACGGCGTGGGCGCGCGCTTCGCTCTCGTCGCAGAACATGTGGAAGGCGAGCATGACCTCGCCCTCTCCCGGGTGGCCGGCCTCCTTCCAGGCTCCGCGGTAGGCTTGGAGCATCGGGCGCATCATCGCGCCGGTCAGCGCGATCGCCATGACCGAATATCCCATCCGGCCGGCGAAGGCGAAAGAGTCCGGGGTGTTTTGTGCGGCAATGTAAAATTTCGGGCGCGGCTTTTGGGTGGGCCGCGGCAATGATGTCGTGTTCTCGATAGTGTGGAAATGGCCCCGATGGGTCACGTTCTCGCGCGTCAGCAGCAGTTCGACCTGTTCGATACCCTCGCGAAAGCGGGCCACCGATTCATCCGGCGAGCGGCCAAAGCGGCGAAACTCGTGCGGCAGGAAGGCGCGCGCGAAGCCGACATCGAGGCGCCCGTCGCTAATCGCGTCCAGCATGCCGATTTCGCCCGCCAGCTTGAGCGGATGGTTGAAGACCGGCAAAACGGCTCCGGTCACCAGCCGCGCACGGCGCGTGCGCTGGGCGGCGGCGGCGAGGAACAGCATCGGGTTGGGGCTGTACCCGCCATAGTAATGAAAATAATGCTCGACGATGCGGATGTGCGAGAAACCGAGCTTTTCGGATTCTTCGACAAGGCACAGGGCATCGCGAAAGTAGTCGGCGCCGGATTTCTGCTCCGGCCTGACGTCGGGGAAAAACTGCAGGCCGAATTGCATGCCGTTCTCCTTACTCTGCTTAGCCTACTGCCCGATCTCGGCGCGCCAGAAATCAAACGGACGCGGCGGACCCGACATGTTCGTCATCGGTTCCGCCGAGCAGGTCCCCTGCCGTTGTGCGACGCAGCTGTCGCCAAAGCAAGCGTGCTCGACATAGCCGGCGCCGACCGGTTTCCCACGATCGTAGACGACGGTGTTGAAGGCGCCGGACTCGGGGTCGAGTGGAGCGATCGGTGTGGCCCAATAGAGCGGCACCGCGTGGTGGAAGGCCGTATAGCCTCCGGTGACGAACCAAACATGGTCCACGACGCCGATGCCGCAAACCGCGCCTAGCCGCGCAATGTAATGCGACGCAAAGATCATGTCTCTGCCGCGCGTCCACAATCTTCGATAGGGCTCCGAGCCGTCCGCTAATCCGAGTTGCGTCAGCAGGACTACGGCGAGTGCTGTCGCGCTCGGCACGATGGTCGCGCTGCGCTGCGCCCAACCTCGGTCGCGCAAGGCCTTGCTGATCCATGAAACGAGCTGGGCAAGACCGATGCCGCTGACGATGACCGCGAGCAGAACGGCCGGATAGATGAACCGGAACTCCTTGTGTCCAAAAAGCGAAGAGGTCAGCGCGATCAGCCCGGCCGCGACGAAAGGTTGCGGTAGCCGCAAAGCGCCGATCAAGCACAACGCCGACATCGCCCCGGCCAATCCGGTCCAGTATTCGAGAACGACAGAGAAATACCAATACCAGGGAGACACCCCGTATACTGCCTGGACGCCGTAATAGAGGTTGGCGATGACATTGCGCCACAACGCCTCGAAGGGATAGCTCCAGGTGAAGCCGTCGACCGCACCGTAAAGCAGTGCGACCGAGAGGCCGCTGCCAAGGAATGCAAGCCGTTGATGGCGGAACGTCGTAAAAATTCCCCATAGCCCGGTCAACGCAATTGCCGGCGACAGCTGAACCCGTAGCGAGGCTGTGAGGCTCAGCAGCGCCCCCGCCACGGCGGCGCGCCGCCAAGTTGCGGCTTCCCGCCGGCTCGGCGTACTTGCGTAGAGTCCGATGACGAGGACATGAGCCGCGACGGAATCGCCGAGCGCTCGCGGGCCGAAATAAACCGCATCGATCCACACCGCGGTAAAGATGCCCGCTATGACCCCACCGCCAGTTCCGAAAAACCGCCTGCCCCAGAGAAACGCACACAGCGCGCTGGTGGCGCTGAGCGCCGCCAGTACCGATCCGATGATCGGCATATAACAACTCGGGCCGTCGCAGAATTGCGAAGCGAGCATCATCAAGCCGGCGAGCATACCGGGCAGCACCCAGGATCTCGTACCGTAGACGAATTCCCAGGGCACGAGCCCGGTGCCGAAGACGAGCCGGTGCGCCTGTTCTACTGTTTGGAACACTTCGTCCGGGCGGTTGATGCCCGGGAAAACAAAGACCGGCAGCAGCCGCGCGGCGAACGCCACCGCAAACACGACGGCCCCAGCCGCCCAATCAGCGAATGCTGATCGATTCTTCAGGACGAACAGCTCGCGATTCAGCATTACCGAAACGGGCTCTGACGATGTGCCAGACGATCAAACCGAACAATAGAATCAATGGAACGCTTCTTATTGCACCAGGTCGCCACGTTTCCACCATGAGCATCGGAAGAATGAGTGAGAATACAAGAATGAATGCTTCGGGTATCGACAACGGACGATGCATTCTCTGTTTGTCATGAGCCACAGCCAAGATGGCATTCGTTACCATCGGCATGTCATAAACAAAGGCGTAAGGCGCGGCGAGGAAGGTGCCGACCAACAGCGTCGAAGTCCCTAGATTTGTCACCCCGCCGCGAAAGCAGAGCCAAATAATGCCGGCAACGGCGACGGCTGCAATGAGCTGGATGACGCGCGCCACGGTCACGGCGACGCCGAGGAAGGTCAAGTTTGCAACGATCGTCGGCATGTATTGCGGCTTTGTCGTTGCCGCCCAGTCGGCGTGCCCGAGCAGCTGCGAGAGCCACAGCGGCCAAATCGACCAACCGAATGCTGTACTGCTGGTTAGGATAAGCACGAGAACGGTCACACCGGCCGCTGCCGCGGTCCGCCAAAGACGCGCCGAGATCAGCGCGATCGGAATCAATATCCCGAGCTGCGGCTTGATCGACGTCAGTCCAAATAATATTCCGCTGAGAACTGGGCGGCGGTCGGCAAAGCGAAATCCCCCGATAATCAATGCAGACGTGAGAAACCCGGTTTGACCGTATACGAATGTCAGAATCGTCGCCGGCGCGAAGACAACGATAAAAGTCGCGGAACGAGGCCATTCGCGATGCCATGAAACTAAAAAATAAAACGCGAAAGTGCCGAGAATCCACGCCCCGTACGCGGCGTAATAGCCCATCACCCCGAACGGAATAATCAGCAACAAAAAAGACGGCGGGTACGAAAACGGCAGGTGCACGGTCGGCGTAGAACCCAGCGACTCCTGAAACTCCTGAAGGATGGAACGGTCATAGATATTGACGGCATGATCGCCGACCGGGAACTTGGCAAATGACCAGATGGCGAAGAAATCATTGGACCAGATATCGCCGATCCGGAGATTGGCCCATATCGAATAGAGGCATTTCCCCGCGTAAGCTGCGAGAAATATCACTAATACGAGGATCGCAAATCGGTGGGCGAGGCTGCGAACCGGGGAAACCATTCGGCAATATCCGCATCCACGGAGGGATAGCAATCGACACGGTATGATGCTCTCACCACCCGGCTTTTCAAATGCCCCCAATACCCTACACGCCGAGCCAACGGCAGCCTCCTGGGGCGAGCCGGCGCCATCACCCTTGACGATCGGCCCCACGGAATGATCCGATCGTCCTCGACGGAGGGGGAGACGGCTTAAAGGAGTCGACAGATGGCCGACACGGCGATTTGGAATTTCAAGCAGCTCGCGCACCACGAGCTCGACGGGTTTGGCGGGATCGGCGAGGGCATGTCGATCCAGATCGCCAAGGACGGGCGGCGCATTCTGTGGCTCGCCCACGAGAGCGCGCCGAAGAACTTCACCGCGGTCGATGTCAGCGATCCGCGCGCCCCAAAGCTCGTCGCCCGGGCCGACCTGCCGCAATCGCATATGCGCTCGAACTCGCTGGAGACGGTCGGCGACATCATGGCGGTCGCCTATCAGACGACGCGGCCCGGACTGCAGCCCGCCGGCTTCGAGCTGTTCGACATCTCGGTGCCGGAGAACCCGCGCTCGATCACCTTTTTCGACTGCTCCGGCCCGCACTCCCGCGGCGTCCACCAGCTGTGGTTTGCCGACGGGCAATACATCCACATGAGTTCCGGCTCGCCTGATTTTGTGCCTAGCCATCCGAAGGACGACCAGTTCTACCGGATGATCGACGTCAAGAACCCCTCGAAGCCGGTCGAAGTCGGGCGCTGGTGGCTGCCCGGGACAAAAGAGGGCGACAGCGAGCCGCCGCCGGTGCGCCACCCGGAAAATGCGGACACCGGCTTCCGCCCGCACAACACCAATGTCTATCCCGAGCGCCCGGACCGCGCCTACCTCGGCTACATCGACGGCGGGCTCGTCATTCTCGATATTGCAGACATGGCGCATCCGAAGATGGTGGCGCGCTGGGATTACCACCCGCCCTATTTCGGCTTCACGCACACGGTCGTGCCGTTCTTCGACCGCAATCTGCTGATCGTCAGCGACGAGTGCACGCGCACCGAGGGTGCCGACTGGCCGAAGCTCGTCTGGATCGTCGACGGCCGTGCCGAGACCAATCCGGTGCCGATATCGACCTGCCCGTTGCCGCCGCTGGAGAATTTCATGCGCCGCGGCGCCCGCTACGGCGCCCACAACCTCTATGAGAACCTTCCCAAGCCGAATGCCTGGAAATCCGACCGCATCGTCTTGGCGACCTACTTCAACGGCGGGCTGCGCGCCTACGACACCTCGAACCCGTACCAGCCGGCCGAGGTCGGGTATTTCGTCCCCGAGCCGCCGGCGCGGGCGCCGAGTGGTGCGATCCAGATCAACGACGTGTTCGTCGACGAGCG
>Ga0306926_10001459_pt1 | contig 23503 bp, 18 predicted proteins | sample flu12Cox44000178_FD_203759 | JGI IMG/M metagenome (GOLD analysis project Ga0306926, IMG submission 203759) | Lab enrichment of tropical soil microbial communities from Luquillo Experimental Forest, Puerto Rico - flux8day.12C.oxic.44.000.178 (v2)... | ecosystem: Environmental > Terrestrial >...
TGGAGACCAAATCGATGTTCAAGAAGCTCGTCCCAGTCGTTGCCCTCGCTCTGCTCGCGGGTCCGGTTTTTGCGGCTGACGCACCTGCCAGCTCGCCCTCCGCCGATCAGTCGAGCACGGCTTCGTCCAAGCATCACAGCAAGAAGCACAGCAAGTCGTCGAAGAGCAAGAAGTCGGCGACCGACTCGTCGACCGCTCCCGCCAAGTAACAGCTACCTGACTGGCGTTACGAAAGCCCCGCCCCAGGCGGGGCTTTTGTTTTGCGTTGCGCCCGACGGCTCGTCCCGGGACTTTGCCCACAGGGCTTGCGGCTTTCGTCAAACGGGTTCAAATTCCCGTTCATGGATGGGACGCAACAGGCCGCAATACATCAGGCGCTGGTTTCCGTTCAACTTGCCGTAACAAGCATGACCTTCCCGAGCTGCGATCAGGATGACCTGATCGAAGCGATTGATCGCGTCGAAGAGCAGCTGCACGCCAATCACCCGAATCTGGCACTCATGTGCCGGTTCCTGAACTCGATCGCGAGAAGCCTGCGCGCGCAGCCGGAAGCGCGCGACGCATGCCTCCTGATCGAAGACGCGATCGGCAAGGCCGGAATGCCCAGCACCTGGCAGTCGGGGATCTGATCGCCCGACGCCTGCCACGCATCTCGCGCGCCGCAAGGTGCGCGGCTCCTTGACGCTTCCTCATCGCCGCCGCCGCTTCGGCGCCGCGGGCGAACTTCGTGAGGTGTCTCGCACAATAGTTAGGTAATTGCCTAACTATCCGCGAGAAGTTGGTTGACCGCCCGCGGCCGGGCGCCCTCGGGCCGTGCCCGTCGCGCCAGCGCGTCGCACCGGCACCGCCCTTTGCCGTTGCGCCCGTGCTCACCCGCGGTCTAAGTTGAGGCCGTGTTAACCCCCCTCGCGCAGGCGCTGATCCTGCTGGCGGGCTCGGTGTTCCTGGTGTCGCTGGTGCGGCGCCTGGCACTTCCGACCAGCCTCGCGTACCTGCTGCTCGGGCTCGTGCTCGGGCCGCACGCGCTTGGAGTCGTGTCGGATACGGGGACCACGCGGCTGTTGGCCGAGCTCGGCGTGGCATTCCTGCTGTTCACGCTCGGACTCGAGTTCTCGCTGCCGCGCATGCTGGCGATGCGCCGCGAGGTGTTCGGCCTCGGGGCTTTGCAGGTGCTCGCCACCACTGCAGCCTTCGCCGCCATTGGCCATCTGCTCGGCATCGCCTGGCTCACCGCCATCGTCCTCGGCGGCGCCATCGCGATGAGCTCGACCGCGCTGCTGCTGCAGCAGCTCACCGAGCGCGCCGAGATCAACCGGACCCACGGCCGGCTCGCCTTCGCGATGCTGCTGTTCCAGGACCTGGCGTTCGTGCCGTTTTTCGCACTGGCTGTGATGCTGATCGCGCGTCAGGATCGTTTTCCACTCACCGAGAGTCTGGTGGCACTTGCGACCGGCGTGCTGGCGCTCGTGGGGGTGCTGGCCGCGGGCCGCTGGCTGCTGCGGCCGCTGTTCCACGAGATCGCGCACAGCCGCCTGCGCGAGCTGTTCACGCTCACGGTGCTGCTGGTGGTGCTCTCTTCGGCCTACGTCTCACACGTCTCCGGACTATCCTTCGCGCTCGGTGCCTTCCTCGCCGGGATGATGCTCGGTGAGACCGAGTACCGCTACCAGATCGATGCGGCCATCCGGCCGTTTCGCGACCTACTGCTGGGGCTGTTCTTCGTCTCGGTGGGAATGCTGCTCAACCTGCACCTGCTCGGGGAGCCGCGCGAGCTCCTGCTCGCCCTCCTCATGCTCGTGACGCTGGTGGTCCTGAAGGCCGTGATCGCCGCGCTCGTGACGCTGCCCTTCACTCACTCGCGCTTCAAGTCGTTGCGCACCGGCATCGTGATGTCGATCGGCGGCGAGTTCGGCATCGCGCTCTGCACGGTGCTGCTGCAGGCGGGGCTCGCCCCCGAGGGGCTGGTCGAACCGCTGCTGGTGGCGATCGTGCTGTCGATGGTGTTGAGCCCCGTGATCCTCAACCACAACAAGCGCGTGGCGCGCTTCCTGCTGCGCGAGCATGCGCCAGTTCTCACCGCCGCGGACCGCGAAGAAGCGGCGACCCACGAGATTGCCGAGCGCGAGCACGTCATTCTCTGCGGTTTCGGTCGCGTCGGCCAGAACGTCGGGCGCGTGCTCGAATCCCACGCGTTCGAGTACATCGCGCTCGATCTCGACCCGGCGCGCATCCGCGCCGCCCGCCAGGTCGGCGACCCGGTGATGTTCGGCGACTCGGCCGATGAGGAGATGCTCACCAAGGCCGGCATCGCCTGCGCCACAGCCGTGGTGATCAGCTTCTCCGACCCCGCCACGGCGCTCGCCATCTTGCGCAGCGTGCGCCGCATGCGCCCGGAGCTGCCGGTCCTGGTGCGCACCGCCGACGACACGCGCCTCAGTGAGCTGCAGGACGCAGGCGCGACGGACGTGGTGCCGGAGACCTTCGAGGCGAGTCTCATGCTCGTGTCGCACGTGCTGATGCTGCTGCACGTGCCCGTCACGCGCGTGGTGCGCACGCTCGGCGAGATCCGCAACAGCCGCTACGCCGTGCTGCGCAACATCGTGCGCCGCGGCGACGCGCGGGTGGTCGATGAGACCAGCGAGCACCGCGAGGAGCTCCGCTCGATCGTCGTACCGCCGGGCGCGTGGGCCGTGGGTCGCAGCCTCGGCGAGGTGCGCAACCGCGGCGTCGCCGTGACCTTCACCGGGGTGCGCCGCCGCGGCATTCTCGGCCGCGAGCCTGCAGGCGACACCATCCTGCGCGATGGCGACATCGTGGTGGTCTACGGCCAGCCCGAGGAGCTCGAGCGCGCCGAGGCCGTGCTGCTCGCGGGCTGAGCGCGCGCCCGGCGCGCGCGCGGGCCGTTAGAATGCTCCTCCTGCCTCACCTGGAACGACTGAGTTGAATCGCAGCGAGATCCACTTCCCACAGAAGCACGAGCCGCTGCGCGATGACGTGCACGCGCTCGGGGCTCTGATTGGCGAGATCCTGCGCGAACAGGGTGGCGAGCAGCTGTTCGAGCTGGTCGAGCTCGATCGTGTCGCCGCCATCCGCGGCCGCGGCGGCTCGCGCCAGGCGCGCGCCGAGCTCGCGGCCTGTGTGCGCGACCGACCGCCGGCGCTGGCACGGGATCTGCTGCGCGCGTTCGCGATGTGGTTCCAGGTGGTGAATCTCGCCGAGCAGGTGCACCGCATTCGCCGCCGCCGCGATTACTTCCTCAAGGACAGCCAGCGGCCGCAGCCCGGCGGCGTCGAAGACGCCATCGCCGCACTCAAGGCCAAAGGTCTCAGCCAGCAGGAGATGCTCGAGCTGATCGGCGCGCTCTCCATCCAGCCGGTGCTCGCGCCGCACTCCACCGAGGCGAGTCGACGCACGCTGCTGCGCAAGCAGCAGCGCATCGCGCAGCGCCTGCTCGAGCGGCTCGACCCGAGCTTGACCCCCAACGAGTCGCGCAGTATCTGGAGCAACATCCGCATGGAGCTCACCGCGGCGTGGCAGACCGAGGAGCTGCCGCGCGAGCGGCTCACGGTGGCGGACGAGCGCGAGCAGATCCTGTTCTACCTGGTGGAGATTCTCTACCGCGTGGTACCGGCGTTCTACGAGGAGCTCGCCCAGGCGCTCGAGACGGTCTACGGCGCGCGCGGCGGCACGCTACGCCTGCCCGCCATCCTGCACTTCGGCTCCTGGGCTGGCGGCGACATGGACGGCAACCCCGACGTGCACGCCAAGACGATCCGCGAGACTCTGGCACGGCACCACCAGGTGATCCTGCACAGCTACTTCGCCGAGTGCCAGGAGCTCGCGCAGCGGCTCTCGCAGAGCGCGAGCCGCGTGTCGGCGTCCGCGGAGCTCGGCAAGCGCGTCGAGGAGTACATGCGGCTGCTGCCGGGAGCCCGCGCCATCACTCCGGCGCGCCACGACCGCATGCCGTATCGGGTGTTCCTCGCGCAGATCGGCGAGCGGCTGCGCAATGCTTACGAGGGACGCGCGAGCGGTTACGAGAACGCGCACCAGTTCCGCGAGGATATCGCGCTCATCGCACTCAGCCTGCGGTCCAACAAGGGCGTCAACGCCGGGCTCTTCTACGTCGAGCGGCTGCTGCGGCGCATCGAGACCTTCGGCTTCCACCTCGCGACGCTCGATGTGCGCCAAAACGCCAGCGTCCTGCACGAGGTCATTGCCCAGGGGTTCGACGATGCCCGCTGGCTCGGGCGCGACCGGCGCGAACGCCGCGATCTGCTGGCGCAGGCGCTCGAGAAGGATCGCGGCCCGGTGACCGAGCTCGGCGCCCTCGGCCGACGCACGCTCGCGGTGTTCGACGCCATCGTCCAGGGCCGCCATCGCTATGGCGCCGACGCCATCGGCTATTTCATCGTGAGCGGCGCTGCCGGCGCCGACGACCTGCTGGCGGCGCTGTTGCTCGCGCGTTGGGCGGAGGTCTACGACAAGCGTACCGGCGAGATCGCGCTCGACATCGCCCCGCAGTTCGAGACTACCGCGGCGCTCACTGCCTGCGGCAACACCATGCAGGAGCTGCTCGCCGACCCGCTCTACCGTCGTTACCTCGAGGCACACGGGCGCCGCCAGTGCGTGCTGATCGGCTACTCCGACACCAACAAGGAGACCGGGCCGTGCGCCGCGCGCTTCACCATCCACCAGGCGCAGCGCGATCTCGCCGCGGTGCTGCGCGCCGCCGGCGAGCAGCACGTGCTGTTTCACGCCCGTGGTGGCAGCGTCGCCCGTGGTGGCGGCCGCATCGAAGCGATCATCCGCGCCGCCCCCGCCGGTGCGGTGAATGGCGTGCTGCGCGTCCGCGAGCAGGGCGCGACCGTCAAGCAGGGCTACGGCCTGCGCCCGATCGCCATGCGTACGCTCGAGCGCGCCTTCAACGCGCTCAGCCTCACGACCGCCGAGCTGCGGCGCGGCGAGCTCGCCGCGGACTCACCCGCGCATGTGGAGATCGCCGCGCATCTTGCCGAGCAGAGCCGTGCCGCCTACCGGCGGCTCATCTACGGGGAGGCGCAGTTCTACCGGTTCTTCGAGGCGGTGACGCCGATCGATGTGATCGAGCGCATGCAGATCGGCGCGCGTTCGGTGCATCGCTCCGAGAAGGCTGGGCTCGAGGAGCTGCTGCCGGTGCCTTGGGTGTTCGCCTGGTCGCAGACGCGCTACATGCTGCCCGGCTGGTACGGCGCGGGTAGCGGCCTGGCGGCGGTGGTGGAGAAGTTCGGCCTGCCGCGCGTGCGCGCGGCGTTCTCCTCCTGGTTCTTCCTGCGCAATCTCCTCGATGACATCGAGACCATGCTGGCGCATGCCGACCTCGAGATCGCCCGCTACTACGATGCGCTCGCCCCCGAAGAGCTGCGCCGCTATTCCGGCGAGCTGCGCGCCGAATACCAGCGTGCCTGCACGCAGGTGCTGGCCATCCGCGACAGCCGCGAGCTGCTCGACTCCGATCCGACCATGCAGCGCTCCATCCGCCTGCGCAACCCCTACCTCGATCCCATGAACCTCATGCAGGTGGACCTGCTGCAGCGCTGGCGCGCGGGCGGCCGTGAGGACCGCGAGCTGTTCGCGGCGCTGCTCGCGAGCGTCGGCGGCATCGCCCAGGGGCTGCAGAGCACCGGTTGAACCATGGCCGACACCCTAACCATCCGTCCCGCCGCGGCGCATGAGCTGCCGCTGGTGCTCGAGTTCATCCGTGAGCTGGCGGTGTACGAGCGCCTCGAGCACGAGATGTCTGCGACCACGGCAGATCTCGCCACCTCGCTCTTCGGTCCGCGCCGGTACGCGGAGGTGGTGTTCGCCTGCCTGGACGGTACCCCGGTCGGCTTCGCCCTGTTCTTCCACAACTTCTCGACGTTCATCGGCAAGCCCGGCATCTACCTCGAGGACCTGTTCGTCCGCCCGCAGGCGCGCGGCCGCGGCATCGGCAGGCGCCTGCTGGCGTGGCTCGCGCGCACGACGCTCGAGCGCGGCTGTGCGCGGCTCGACTGGGCGGTGCTCGACTGGAACGCACCGTCGATCGCCTTCTACTGCAGCGTCGGCGCGGTCGCGCAGGATGAGTGGACCATCATGCGCGTGAGTGGCGCGGCGCTCGAGGATCTGGCGCGCGGCTGAGCGGCGCCGCGGTCAGCCCATGGCTAATCCGAAGATCCTGCCGTGCGACCAGGCGGCCATCCGTGCCGCAGCCAGCGTGCCGGCGTGTACGGCGCGGCGCACCTGGGTGCTGGTGGCCGCGGTGCTCGGATCGACGATGGCCTTCGTCGATGAGTCGGTGGTGAATGTCGCTCTGCCGAAGATCGAGAGCGATCTGCACACGACACTCGGGGCAATGCAGTGGGTCGTGAACGCCTACACGCTCTGCATGTCCGCGTTGCTGCTGGTCGGTGGTGCCGCGGCAGACCAGTTCGGTCGCCGTCGCGTGTTCGTGATCGGTGTGCTGGTGTTCGCCGCGGCTTCGCTCGTCTGCGGCCTCTCGCCCAGCGTGCAGGTGCTGATCGGCGCGCGCGTGGTGCAGGGCGTCGGGGCGGCGCTGCTCGTGCCGTGCTCGCTGGCGCTGATTGGCGCAGCGTACAGCGAGAAGGAGCGCGGAGCTGCGATCGGCATCTGGTCGGGCGCCTCGGCGATCGCCGCGGGCGTCGCGCCGCTCCTTGGCGGCACTCTGGTGGATCACCTGTCGTGGCGTGCGATCTTTCTGATCAATCCGCTGCTGGCGGTCCCGACGCTCTGGATCGCGCTGCGCCACGTGCCCGAGAGCCGCGACAACCAAGCGAGCACCGAGCTCGACTGGCGCGGCGCGGTGCTGGTGTTCGTGGGCCTGAGCGCGCTGGTGTACGGCCTGATCGCAGCCGCAGCGCGCGGCTGGACCGATGCCCGCGTGCTCGCCGGACTCGCAGCGGGCGTCCTCGGGCTGAGCCTCTTCCTGGTGGTCGAGCGGCGCGCCCGGGCGCCGATGATGCCGCTCGAGCTGTTCCGTCTGCGCACGTTCAGCGGCATCAACCTCCTGACGCTCCTGCTCTACGGCGCACTCGGTGGCGCATTTTTCTTTCTGCCCTTTCTGCTGATACAGGCGCGCGGCTACTCCGCGACCGCCGTAGGCGCGGCCTACCTGCCATTCACGCTGGTGCTGGGCGTGCTGTCGCGCTGGTCGGGTGGACTCGTCGATCGCTTCGGGGCGCGCGGGCCGCTCATCATCGGGCCAGCGCTCACGGCACTCGGCTTCCTGCTGCTCTCCATGACCCATGCGCCATTCGCCTTCGTGCTCGTGTCGATGACGGTGCTCGGGCTGGGGATGGCCATCACGGTGGCGCCGCTCACGACCGCGGTCCTCAACGCCGTGCCCGCCCATCGCACCGGAGTCGCCTCCGGCATCAACAACGCGGTCGCTTCCGTCGGCGGTCTGTTGGTGGTTGCGCTACTCGGCACGGTGGCGCTCGGCGTGTTCGACCGCGCCCTCGACCGGCATCTGGCGGAGACACCCGTCTCGAGCGCGGTCGCGCAGGTGGTCGACAGCGCGCGGGGCGGGTTCGTCACCCCGGCGATGCCGCCCGCCCTCTCCCCCGCGGAGCGCGCACGCACTCGGGCGATCGTTGCCGCCTCGCTCGAGGACACCGTGCGTCTGGCGTTGTGGGTCGCCGCCGCTCTCGCGCTCGCCAGCGCACTGGTCACGGCCGTAACCATTGCGCCGGCAGCGGCCCTCACGGTCGCCGGTACACCACCCCGTCCTTCATGACGAACACGACGTGCTCCACCGCCGCGATGTCCTGGGTCGGATCGCCGGAGACCGCCACGAGGTCGGCGAGCATCCCCGCGCGCACGCGTCCGAGGTCGGACTCGCGGCGCAGGATCCGGGCGTCGGTCGCGGTCGCGGCAGTGAGTGCCTGGAGCGGCGTCATGCCATCGCGCACCATCCACTCGAGCTCGCGGTAGTTGGTGCCGTGGCTGAAAACTCCCACGTCGCTTCCGCAGCCGATGGTGACCCCTGCCTTGAGGGCTGCCGCGAAGGCGCGCTTCGCCAGCTCCATGTCCGGGGTTGGCGCACTCTTGCCGGGCAGGTAATGCTCGAAATACTCACCGTAGGCTTCCTCGGCCGTGAGCGTCGGCAGATACGCCACCCCGCGCGCCGCCATGAGGCGAAACACCTCGGGCGTGCCGTTGAAGCCGTGCTCGATCGTGTCCACCCCGGCCGCTACCGCGCGGCGCATCCCCTCGGCCGTCGTGGCATGGGCTGCCACCGGGCGGCCCGAGGAGTGTGCGGTGTCGACCAGCGCGCGCAGCTCCTCTTCCGAGAAGGTGGGCTGCTCCGCGCCGTCAGGTCCCCAGCGGTAGTCGGCATAGACCTTGATCCAGTCGGCACCGCGCCCCGCCTGCTCGCGCACCGCGCGAATGACCTCGGCGACGCCGCTCGCCTCCTGCGCCCCCTGCGGCGTGCAGCAGACATCGGGACGCAGGCCACGGGGCGCGGGCCCGTACGACCCGGTCGCGACGATCGCACGCGTCGCGACGAACAGGCGCGGCCCTTCGATGAGGTGCTCGTCGATCGCTCGCTTGAGCGAGAGGTCGGCGTACTCCGCCCCCTCCGTGCCGAGATCACGCAGCGTGGTAAACCCGGCAAGCAGCGTCGCCCGCGCCTGCTGCCCGGCCCGCAGCGTGCGATAGGGGACGGGCTCCTTCAGCACCTGGTCGTTCCACAGCGTCTCGTTGTAGGGATGCAGGAACAGGTGCGAGTGGATGTCCATGAGGCCGGGGAGCAGCGTCGCACCCGGCAGATCGATCACCGTCACATCGGCCGGTGCCGACACCGAGCCCGCCGCTCCCACCGCCGCGATGCGACCGCCCTCAATGAGGACCAACCAGCCCGCGTGCACCGGCTCACCGGCACTCCACACCTGCGCGGGGCGCAGCAGCAGCGCGCTGGCCTGTGCGGCGAACGGAACGAGCAGGAGAAAGGCGAGCGTGCCCGCGATCGATCGGGCCGACGTTGTTATCATTAATTCTTCTCCAACGCATCGCGTCCCCGGCGGGCGATGCGTCCGCTCACGCGCCCATCAGCACCGTCGTATCGTAGCTCTCGAAGCCCTGGATGGCGCGGGTGTACGCGTTGAACACCAGCCGCTCGGCCAGCTTGTCGGCGCGCGGCGCGAGCAGCATGCGCAGCACCACATCGTCCGCCGGCCGTGTAGCCTCCTCCGCCATCAGCTGCTCGATCACACGCGTCAGTCGATGAAAGAGCTCGTTCACGAAACGCAGATGGGCGCCATCGTGAACCTGGTCGCCCGCACCGTAGGTGCCGCGTGCCTCTTCGGCGAGCTCGTGCAGGAACAGGTTCAGCAGACGTGCCTTGTCGACCACCCGCAGCTCCGCGAAGTAGGCGATCTCGGAATTGAGGTTCATGACAGCAGCTCCCGCTATGCCGGGAAGAAATCGATCGGCTTGGTGGTAGTGATCGCGTCGACGTCCTTGGGATCGAAACGGAACAGTCGCACGAGTGCGATGATCTTGCGCTCGAGATCCGGGTCCTTGAGCTCGCTCGAGACGACGCGGCACATCGTGACCTCGCCGTTCGGTGCGATGGTGAACTCCAGCACCAGCTTGCCCTGCAGCTCCGCGTTGTCGCGCAGTGCGCGGGCGTAGATGCTGTAGATGCGCCCCTTGTTCTTGTCGAACACCAGCTCGATCTCCTCGCGCGAGCGCGCGGCCTTACCGCCGCCGCCGCTCGTTGCCGGGCCGCGTGCGTTGAGACCGGACTTGGCGATGCCGGAAGTCACCGCGGTCGTTTCGTGACCGTTGAGTGAGCCCGCGCCGGTGCCGAAGCCGCGGCTGGCATTGGCGGAGGTAATGCCGCCGCTGCCGGTGCCGACCTTGGAGGTGATGAGTGAGCGCTCGGCGTGACTGTCGGCGCCGACCGCGCCCGAGAGATTCTTGGTCTCGAGCGGTTTGAGATCCATGACATCGCGCAGGTCGGCGAGCTCGTCCTTCACCTGGTTCAGCTGCTTCTGTGCCTTCTCGTGCGCGCGCTGATGCTCATCGACCGGGGGCTTCACCATCGCCACCTTCGGCTCGATCTTCGGTTTCTCCTGCTCCTTCGGCTTCGGCGGTGGCGGTGGCGGTGGCGGCTTGGGTGTCTGCGTCATGACGCGCGCGAGCCGCTCCGGAACCTCCTCGGCGATGGTGTGCTTCGGCGAGGGCAGCAGCGGGAACAGGATGCCGAACAGCGCCAGAATGATGAGCAGCACCCGCAGGATCTTGCGGAAGCGCTCGGTCGACTCCTCATCGCCCTCCCAGGGCAGCTCGAATTCGCGGTAATAGGGAGCGAGCAGCATGAGGTCTCTACACCGGCTTGTACTGGCCGGCGGTCACCGGCTTTTCCTTCTGGATCACCGCCAGCGAGATGCGGCCGTAGTCCGCATCGGTGCAGGTGGCCATGACGCGCTTGAGCACTTCGTAGGGGAGTGCCTTGTCGGCCATGATGGTGATCTCGCGCTGCGCGATATCGCGCTCGCTCATGTCCTGCCCGACCAGCAGCGGCCGCTTGAGCGCCGCGCGCAGCGGCTCGACCAAGGCCCCCGGGCTGGCTTTGATATCGGCGACCGTGGTGATGAACTCGCCCTGCACGAACAGATCGTTGCGCGTCACCATGACCACCACCGAGTGCTTCGGCGAGGTCTGCGCGATCGACTGCGGGATCTCGATGCCCTTGGTGTTCTGGATGATCTCCACCTCGGTCGAGTACACGAGCAGGAACGCCACCATCACCGACAGGATGTCGATGAGTGGAATGAGATTGAGCTCCGCATCGGCACGATTGCGCAGGTGGTGCTGCGCCATGCGGAGTGCGCGGTTCGAGATGCTCATGGCCGGGCTCCCTTGCCCGTCGCCGTCGCCGGCGGTGCGGCCAAGGCGACGTGTGCGACGGGCGCTGCCGTCGCCGGCGCAGCCGCCACGGGTGGCGCCCCAGGTGCGGGCGCGGGCGCATCGCCGATGGAAATATCCGGGAACAACTCCGCCTGCACCGTGTTCACTCCTTCCCCTGCCTCGAACACGCGCACGTGGTCCATGACCTGCACCAGCGTGTCATAGGCGGTGTCGGGCTCGAGCAGGATGCTCGCCTCGGTCTTCTCCGGGAACTTCGTCTTGACGAACTTCAGGTACTCGACGAGCCCATCGTAGTCATAGCCCTGGGCGTTGTTGGGAACGGCGTGCAGCGGACCGCTGTTACGGTCGGCGACCAGCAACTGGTCCTTCTGCACCATCACCTCCAGCTGCAGCCCCGGTGGCGGCTCCTTGAACTCCGTCTGCGGCGGCGGCAGGTTCAGTTGCAGGATCACCGTGCGGGAGAACACGGCGGTCATGAGCAGAAACGTCACCAGCACGGTGAAGATGTCGATCATGGGCACGAGCAGCAGCTGCGCGGGCTTGCGCGAGTGACGCTCGAGCTTGCGATATTGATAGGAACGGCGCATGCGGAACCTTCAGTCCGTCGAGGGGCGCGACCGCGAGGCGTGCCGTCAGGCCGCCGCGGGCGCTGGCTGCCGCTCGGTGATCGCGTTGAGGAATTTCACCGACGCCATCTCCAGGCTGTCGATGAGCTCGGTGGTCTTGGTCTGCAGCCAGGCGTGAATGAACAGCAGCGGCACCGCGGTCATGAGACCGAAGGCCGTGCAGTTCATGGCCACCGAGATGCTCGCCGAGAGCAGGTTGGCCTTCTCCGCCGGGTTGACGGTGGCCACCGCCGCAAACGCGCGGATGAGGCCCATGACGGTGCCCAGGAGTCCGAGCAGCGTCGCGAGGTTGGCGAAGGTCGCGAGATAGTGCGTACGCTTCTCCAGCTTCGGGACGATCTCCATCAGGCTCTCCTCCATCGCCTTCTCGATGTCATCGCGCCGCCGCGCCGACTGAATACGGGCCAGCCCGTAGTTGAGAATGTGGCCGATCGCCGAATCGGACTTCGAGGTCGCCGCTGCGACCTGACGGAAGTTGCCCTGCGCAAGCATGGGCACGATCTGGTTCCACAGCGTACGGTTACGCGCCGCGATCGACGTTAGATAGATGTAGCGTTCGATGGCGATCGCCAGACCGAACACGAACACCACCGCGATGGGGTACATGAAGTCCCCACCGCCCTGAAAGAATCGCACAATCAAGTTCCAGAGGCCCATCTGACACTCCCGCTCTCAGAGACCGACCTAGAGGCACAAACAGTGCCAAAACTGAATGACATAAGCCGAAAAAGCTGCGATCTGGCTCTCATCTGCGACGTCACGCCTTGGCATCCTCAGGGCTTCGTCTGCGAACCCTGAGCTGTGCCCGCTTTTGCATCGCCTACCCCCGGTAGGGCGTCGTAATAGCGGTTTTCCCGCTGAAAGACGTCCCGATCAAGGGGTTGCAGCACCTCGTCCAGCAGGCTGTTCACGGGCCTGCCGACCACGTCCCCGAGGTCCGAGCGCTTCCAGGGGACGATATACAGAACCTTCGGCAGCTCGCGGTTGCCGGTGATATCGGTGGTATCGAGCTCCATCCGGTCCGGGCCCTTGCGCGGGGTCGTCTTCGCGACCGCCGCGCTCTGCGAGGCGGACGCGGGTTTCGGCGCGGGCGCAACGGCGGGTGCGGATGCGGCGGGGCCGGCAGGCGCAGCCGTCGGAGCGGAGCCAGGCGCAGCGGTCGCGGCAGGGGCCGCCGGCGCCGCGGCGGTGGTCGTGTTCACGCCCGGCTCGAGCTCATCCGGACGCGGGATCGCCCGGCTGTCCGCGGCGGGCTTGGCAGGCGTTGCGGCCTGCTGCGCGCTCGCGAGGCACGGTACTCCCAGCACGAGGGCGCAAAGGATAGAAGGCGCTCGGCCGAACCGGCGAATTTGATGGTCGTGCGCGCGTCGCATGCTCAACCTCCTGTATGACTCGCGGCCGGGTCCGCTGTGGCATTGGCCGGGCTCACGCTCGGCTCAGGCTGTGACGGGCGGCCCGATGGAGTGGTCTCCGACGGAGCGCCTTTCGAAGGCTGCGACTCGCCCGGCGCCGCAGGGGTCGAGCTTCCGCCTCCAGGCGGCTTGTCTCCGGCCGGTCGCTTCGGCTGTGCCAGCCCCAGTCGTTGCCGCAGCTCTGCGATCCAGCCGGTGACCGGCTTGTCTTCCCCAGTGAGCTCCTTGTACTGCTCGAACGCTTTGAGCGCGCGGTTGGGGTCCCCCAGATAGAGGTCTGACACCACGCCAAGGTTCCGCCACGCGGGTGCGTAGCGTGGGTCGGCGGCGATGGCCTGCTCGTAGGAGGAGGCCGCATCGCGGAATTCGCCGCGCATGCGTTGGGTCGCGCCAAGCTCGGTCCACGCGATCGCATTGCCGCTTTCGCGCTCGACGGCGCTCTTGAGCGTGGCTTCCGCCTGATCGAGATTACCCCCCTTGCGTTGCAGAATGGCGAGGTTCACGAGCGGTGCAGAGTATTGCGGGTACTGCAGCGCCACCTGCTTGAAACCGAGCTCCGCCTCGACAGCGTTGCCGGCGCGCATGTACTGCACCGCGCGGTCGAAATCGGCGCGCGCCGCGGGGGTCACTTCGGGATGCACGGCCGCAGGTGCGGGAGGTGCTGCCGGCGTTGCCGCAGCGCCGCCCGGTGCGGCTTTCGCGGCGTTCGCCGCCGCCGTACCGGAAGCGGGTGCAGCGGCCGTGCCCGCGCCGGCGGCGGACGCCGGGTGTGCGGCGGCGGGGGCGGACGCAGCGGGCGCTGGCGCAGGGGGCTTCGACCGCGGCGGCGTCGAGCTGCAGGCCCCGAGCTGGCCGAGCGCTGAGGTGACGAGCGCGAGCGTCACCCACACGCGAGCGGCCGCGCTCGCCCGCGCGACGTCCGTCGCCGGGCTGTAACGCGGAGCGCGAGCGCTCGCCCGCGCCGGCTCACTCGAGGCTCGTGACCACATCGTGTGTCAGCTCCGTCTTGCCGTAGCGGGCAGGCTTGAGCTCGGCGAGCGCCTGGAAGCTCTTGCGCACCCACTCATCGTAGACCCCGTCCTTGGCGCGCGCTGCATTGAGCTCGTGCGCCTTGATCGCCTCCTCCTCGAATGGGAATACCTGCTCCTCCAGCAACGAGTTGTATTCCTCGAGCTCCTCGCCTTTCAAGTTCTTCGGCCGCTCGGAGGCCATAACGTCCTTCGAGAGCGTACGGTACAGCTCGGCCATTTCGAATGTCGCCGCGGTCGTGACCTCGGCCACCTGGTAGTCGGCGGCACGCTTGTAGCCATCCATGGCGGTCTCGAGGGCGTTGCGCTTGACGATCAGGCTTTTCTTGAGCGGGGCCGTCAGCCGCACCTCGCGGAACGCATCGCGTGCCGGCTGGGCAAGCGCCAGCTGTGCCTTCGCCGCGAGGTAATGGGTGCGCTCTGTGCGTTGCGGGCCGGCCTGCTCGTCGGCGCGGATGATCTCGTGGTACCAGTAATCGCGACGCCCGACGTTGCCGCTCCGCTGTGCGTACTCGGCGAGACGCTGGCGCGCCTCCTCCGCGTCCTTGAGCGGGCTGGGATTGGTATCGACGAACTTCTCCAGCATGCCCGTCGCCTTCGGCGTGTTGCCCGCCTTGGCGTAGAGATCCGCCGACTGCATGAGCGCCTCGCGCTGCACGCCCTTGTCCTCGGTCGGGCTGGCCGCGATCCGCTCGAACTCCGCCGCCGCCTCTCCCGGCCGATTGACCGAGGAGTACGCCACCGCGAGTTTCGTCGTGACATCGCGCTGCAGGGGACTCTGCGGGAAGCTGCGGCGGAAGCCTTCGAGTACGGCGATCGAGCGGTCCCACTGCTTGAGCGCGATGAGCTGCGCGGCAGCGTCGTACTCCGCATTGGCGCGGATCTTCGACTCCGGTGCCACCCGCCCCACCCGCAGGTAGTCGTCGACGGCGCCGGCGGCGTCGCCTGCTTTCTGCTTCGCCTCGCCCTGCTTGTACACGCTCGCGGCGAGGCGCTCGGTGAGATCGCTGCGCATCTTCTCATCGCCGGCGGCCAGCTGCCGCGCCTGCAGATAAGCCGGCTCCGCCTTGGCATACTGGCCCTGGTCGAAGTACGACTGGCCGATGATCGTCCAGGCGATACGCTGCTTGGCTCCGTCGACCGGCGGCTGCCGCGCCAGGATCGACTGCGACACGCTGATCGCGCGCGCCTGGTCGCCGCTCGCGAAGATCTCCTGGGCGCTGCGCGTCAACACTCCGGCGCTGTCGGGATGCTCGGGGAAAGTCTGGGCGAACTTGATGCCGGAGTCGGTGGCACGTTTGTGCCAGGCTTCCTTGTCGGCGCCCGTGAGACCCTCCTCGCCTTTCTGATAGGCGACGAGTGCTGCGTAGGCGGCGGTCGCGGACTTGTCGTTGCGCGGGTAGCCGTAGGCGGTGTGTTCGTACTCGGTGGCAGCGTCACCGTACTGGTGACCCTCGTAGAGCGCCTCGGCCAGCAGGTAGTTGGTCTGCGCCGCATCGGCATCGCCGGGGAAGGAATTCAGGTAACCGCGGTAGTTGCGGGCGGCCTCCTGGTAGTCGGCGATGCGCCCGGATTTCTGCGCGCTGGCATGGAAGTAGGTCGCCACGTCCTTGAGGTTGGTCTTCAGCTCCTGCACCACGCGCGGGTTGCTCTCGCGGCTGCGCGTCTTCCAGTACGGCGAGTCGAAGTTGTAATGCGAGACGAACTCGTGCTTGCCATCGAGCACCAGCTGGCTGAAGCCGCCCTTGGCGTAGGCCTCGATCGCCGCCATGTCGAGATCGGGGGCGTGATCGCTGTAGGGATCGCGCGCCACGAAGGCGCGGTAGACGCCGGCACCGTCCTGATAGCGCTGCTTGTCGACGTACAGATCCCCGAGCCGCTCGTACAGCAACCAGTTGTAGGGACGCTGGCCGTGCTGCTGCACGTAGTGCTCGAGCGAGCTCACGCCGTCGTTGTAGGAGAAGGAGATGCTCATGACGCGCAGCGTGTCCTCGACCAGCTCGCGGTCGGCACGCTTGAGGCTCTCGAGCCGCACGGCCTTCGCCGGTGTGGTACCGAGCTCGCGATCGAGCACCCCGCCAAAGGATGGCAGGCTCTCGAGGGTCAGCGACTGCTTGAAGAGTGACCAGCCGCGCTTGTAGAGGCTCTGCTGGTAGTAGTCGGAGGCCGATCCCCGCGCGATGACCGCCGAGTAGGCGTGCTCCGCCTCGGGGTAGCGCTTGGCCGAGAAGAGCAGCTCACCGCGGCGGAACTGCACCTCATCGAGCTGCGGGCTCTGCGGGTAGCTCTGAACGATGCGGTCGAGCGTCGCAAGGGCGGCATCCGGTTGCCCGGTGGTCTCGTAGGCGCGCGAGAGCTGATAGAGCACCTGGTCGTTGCGGGGGTAGTTCGGGTAGGCCTTGAGCAGCGTGCTGTAGAGCGTGATGGCCGCCCCGCCCTGCTGATCAACGGCGGTGAGCTCCTTCTCCATGCGCTCCATCTCGCCGGCATCGAGATTCAGATCCCCGAGGCGGCGCATGGCCTCGGCGCGCAACTTCGGGTCGGTGTTCTGCAGCTCGAGGAAGCGCCGGTAATTCTCCATGGCACGCGTGCTGTTGCCATTGGCGGCGGTGTCCTTGTGCACCTCGACCTTGCGTTTCGTCAGATCGCCGACGGTCGGCTGCGGCGCGCTTTGTGCCGGGGCGTGCTGCGCGGCACCCGCACACAGCACTGCCGCGGCGGCGCAAACGGCGCACGTGCGCCGCGAGCTCATCGCGGCGGCTCCGTTGTGGCGGGCGGCTGAGTTGTTGTGCCGGGCGGCTCAGTTGCCGGAGCTGGCTCCGTACCGCCGGGTTGCGCAGCGGGGCCGCCGCCGGATTGGCCAGCGGGTTCCTCGGGAGGCTCGGCGACCGCCCCGTCTTCGCTCTTCTGCCGCGGCGCGGGGGTCTTGCCGGGGTTCGCGCTCGCGGTGGCGGCGCGGTCGTACATCGTGGCAAGTGCGAAGCGCGCCTGCACCTCGTAGGTGGCGAGCCGCGACTTCTGCTGCTCGAGCTCGTGCACCGCGACCTGCGCGAGGTAGGTGCTCTGGCGCTCCTCGGTGGCGGCGAGACGTGCCTCGAGACTCGTGATGCGCTCGCGCAGTGAGGCGACGCGCGCCGCAAACTCCCCGGTGTTCTGCGGTACGTTGTGGCGCGCACGCTCCACGCGGATCCAGCGGCTCTGCGCCTCGTGCAGCGCGAGGCTGAGGTCCTTGAGGCTGCGGTGCTCCTGCCACGCCCGGGCGCCGTAGGCGTCGTTGAGGCGGTAGTACAGCACGCCCTTCACCAGCGCGAGCCGTTCGCGCGTCTCCGCGGTGTCGGGGGAGTCCGGCAAGCCCACGAGTCCTGACTCGACGCGTTGAATGCGGGCCCACTGCGAGCGCTCGGCCTCGGTACCGAGCGCCGACACATCGCGCCGCGACTCGATGGCGCGCAGCTCGTTTTCGAGCGACACGTTACGCTGCTGAAACTGCTGCAGCGTGCCGGAAGCGAGCAGCGCATCGACCTTCGGCAGCCGCTCGGCGTAGGCGCGCTCGCGCGTCTCGATCATGTCCTGATAGGCGTCCATGCTGTCGCCCCAGCGCTGCAGCGTGCCATCGAGATAAACGAGATCGCGGTAGTTCTTGACGCCCTCCTGGAAGTCGTGCCCCGCGAGCACTGCATAGAGATAAGGTGCCTCGCCGGTACGCGGCAGGCTCTTCAGGTCGCGGAACCAGCCGTGCAGCACGGGGGCGTCGGGGCTGCGCGGTGCGCTGTTCGAGAGCACCTCGCGCAGCATGTCGCCCTGGTGGATGTGGGCGATGGCCGCATCGAGCCGGCCGTTCTCCGCGTCGAAGGAGTTGACGGCGCTCTCGTAGTACTCCGCCGACTGCGCGTTGGCGTTGAGCTTCATGTAGGCGTAGGGCACGGCCAGATACGACTCCTGCACTGCCGCATCGAGCACGTCGCGGCTGCGCAGCTCCATCCACGGGGTGAGCGCGCCCTGGTAGTCGCCGAGCGCCGCCTGCGCCCAGCCGCTGCCGAGCAGCGCCTTGTTGGAGTACGGGCCGTTCAGGCGCACGCGCTCGAGTGCCGGCCGCGCCCGCTCCGGCTGGTTCGCCTGCAGGTAGGCGAAGCCGAGTGCTAGATTGGCGCGATCGCGCAGCGCTGCAAGCTCCGCATTCGGCGCCAGCATCGTGCCGACACCGGACAGGAACGGGTCGGCATCGGCGAGGCGGTTGGCACGCACCAGCGCGACGCCGAGATTGAAACGTGCGTAGGCCGACCAGGTGGGGCCGCCACGCCAGCCCGAGAGCATCTGGATCGCCTCGTCGTACTTGCCCTGGTGCATCAGGACGTTCGCGAACAGCAGCTCCTTCTGCGCCTCGTAGTCCGGCGACATGCGCCCGTTCACCTGGCGCAGCGCGCCCTCGGCCTTGTCGTAATAGCCGCGCGCGTACCACACCTGCGCGAGGTACAGCCAGGCACGGTTGCGCACGCCCGAGGACACGTTGTTGGTCAGCAGGCGCTGGAAGATCTCGCCCGCCTCGTTGTGCATGCCCTCCTGCAGATAGAGCGAGCCGGCGATGAGCTCGGCATCCTCGGCGTGGTGCGGCATGCGCCCCCAGTGCTGGTAGGCGAGCACCCGCGTCAGCGCCTCGAAGTCGGCCGCATCCTCCTGCTGGAAGTACAGGAACAGCACATCGCCGAAGTGCAGATCGCGGATGTGCCCTTCGGGGAGTTTCTCCGGGTCGTGCTTGCGTGCCTCGGCACCGGCCGCGGCGGCGAGCGCCACGAGGGCGGCGAGGAGCAGCGCGCGTAGTGACGGCCGGCGCCTCAAGGGTCTATTCCCAGTCCTTGATCTCGAACTCCGGCTCGAGCTTGCGTTGCCGGTCGTTGATCTTGAGCTCGAGATACTTCGCGCCGACGCCCTTCTCGAAGCGCAGCGACGCGCCGCGCTTGTAGGCACGGGCATTGGGCCCGTTGCCGCTGAAGAACGCCACCAGCTCGTGCGGCCCGACCTTGAGATTCCCCAGGTACAGCCGCTGGACGCCGCCCTTGAGCAGCGCATCGCGCTCGCGCGGGGTATAGAGATAGTTGATGACTTCCTTCTTGTCGATCTTCAACTGCACGGCGTCGAGTGCGAAGAAATCACCCACGTCCACCGACAGGAACACCGCCACCTGGGTATTGGCGGGGAACAGCAGCTCCTCCTCCAGAATGAACAGATCCTTGTTGAGATCGACCACGTCCTTCTTCAGTCCCTGGATGTCCTGGTCGAGCCCGCGGGTGTCGCCGCCCTCGGCCGGCGCCGGCGGCGGCTCGGGTGCCGCGAACGGGTTCTTCGGCGCATTGGGGAACAGCTGCTTGCCGACCTCGCGCGCGCCCTGCTCGGCACCCGGCACCTCGGTGGGCGGCAGCGGCGATGGGACCGCCGGGGGCGGAACCGTTGCGGGCGGCGGGCTGGACGGAGTGCCCTGCGCCGCGAGCACGACTGGACCCTGCGCGAGGAGTGCGGCCACGGCGCACGTGGCCGCGGCGCACAGTCCGAGGAGGGAGCGGGCGCGCGCCCGGCGCCGCCGTAGCGGTGTCGCGGCCGGTGGCTGAATTCTAGTCTGCAGCATGTTGGTTCCGATCATTCGTCATTCGTTCAGCAGCGTCCGCAGCTGTTGCAGGTACAGCGTCGAGCTCGCCTTACTGTAGTCACGCAGCACGTAGCGCACGGTGCCGTTGCGGTCGATCAGCACGGTCATCGGCAGGTTGTCGACCTGGTAGCTGCGACTCACCGCCTTGGCCGGATCGAGCAGCAGTGTGAATTCGACACCGGCCGTGCGTGCAAAATCCCGCGCCTGCACCGGATCGTCATCGACACCCACGCCGTATACGGACAGGCCGGCCGAGCGGTAGGTGGCGAAGCTGCGGTTGAGCGCTGCGAGCTGCGTGCGGCACGAGGTGCAGCGGCTGCTCCAGAAGTTCAAGACCACGACTTCGCCCCGGTGTTCCGACAGACGCACGTTGTCACCCGCGGCGGCATGCAGCGCGAAATCGGGCGCCGACCGACCGAGGAGCGCATAGGGCGGCTCGGACGCAGAGACGGCCGCCGCCACGAGGGTCAGCCCGAGCGCACCGAGCAGCACCGTCACGCTGGCGCACGCGCCGGCAGACCACCGCAGGGCAACGGGCCGTTGTGCCACGTCACGCAAAGCCGGGTTCGGCAGCTGCCAGCTCAATAAAGGTCCTCAACTCGAAGGACGCGGGCTTGCGCCCCGCGCTGAAACAGCAAAATTGCACAGCGTCAGCGACACTGTCAACGAAGCGAGAGGCGAAATGAGGCCTGCAGCAGTGCCGCCGGTGGTAACCGCGGCGGGCGTCGGCGCGGGGCGACATGCGGCGTCCCGCGCGCGCGTACCGCCCCCCGGACGGTACGCGCGTGAGGCGCATCACATGATCGGGTTGAAGACCGTCAGCGCTGCGAGCTGGCTGGCCCCGCCCAGGGTCTGCATGGGGAAGGTCGAGGCGAACTTTGAATCGGTGTTGGCAAGTGCCATGTAGTTCAGCAGCAGGGTGTACACGAGCGAATCCACCGAGTTGGCCGCTGGGCTCGAAGTGCTCACCACGTTGCCGTCGGGGGTGAAGGCGCCAATCTGCTGGGCGCCGGCCGCACCGCGCAGCGTCGGCCGTGTGGTGGGGCTGTAGGCCAGGAAGAAGGTCGAGGCGACCGAGGAGTTGTCGCCCTGCCACCCGAGCTTGCCGCGCCCGGCGGCGCTGTTGTCCACCATGCTGTTCGCGTTCAGCGAGCCGTCGCTGAAGACGTAGATCATGACCGGCTGCTTCACTGCGGCCGCGTACTGCAACACCATCCCGATCATCTGCCCCGCCTTGAAGTTCCGGGACTCGCCGGTGGCGCGCGTGCCGTCGTGGTAGTCGTAGCCGCCCATGGTGATGGTGCCGGCGCCGGCGAAGCCGTGCAGCACCATCTTCATGACGGTCGCCGTCTTGGCGAAGTCGCTGTCCATGAATGTCAACCCGGTGGAGGTCAACATGGGCTTGATGATCGGGTCCTGGGTCGCATCGAGCGAGGTGGGATCGCCGAAGGTGTTCACGGTGTTGGCGGCCTTCACGTAGGCGCAGCGCACCTGGTTCTTCAAATCCGCGTCGGCAATGGGGTCCGTGTACAGCTGCACGCCGGGCTGCGCGCCCGGCATGCTCAGCGCGCCGGTGAACGCCGCAGTATCGCCGGCGTGGGGCGCGGACTGCGGGGTGGTGCCGGCGCTGATGCGTGTCTGCGACTCGATCGTCGCCACCGTCAGCGGGTCGAGCTGGCCGCCCGGGGGCAGCGGCACGAGCGCCGTCGCATCCGAGGGACGGGCGATGACGGTCGGCTGCAGCGCAGGATTGATGAGCTCCATGGGCGCCATCGAGTTGCCACCCGAAACGCTCGAAGTGGTGCCGATGAGGGTCAGCAGCTGACCGGTTCTTCCCGCCTTGGCGATGCCGTACATCGGGTTGTGCGGGTTCGACTGCGTATCGTTCTGCGACGTGGCGCAGATGACAGCGCCGTTGGTGCCCGCGGCGACCGGGGACGCCGTGCCGATGACGCTTATGATGCCGCGCTTGATGGCGCTGTCGGCATGGAACAGGAGACCGAGCTGGGGGTCGACGTTGGCGCTCGAGCTCGGCACCATGTTGCCCGGCACACCGAGCAGGCCGTAGCCCGCAGTCGTCAGGAAGTTGGTCTGGGTATTGATGACCCCCGCCCCGGACTGCTGGCCCACGATGACCTCCGAGCCCACGAGGTTCGCGCCGCCCGCGAGATCGAAGCAGATGAAGGGCAGCCCGGCGCCCGCCAGGGGCACGTTGCACTGGCTCGGGTCAAGCAGGGCGGGGGCGATGTCCGGATCGAGGCCGCCGGCGCTCGCACGGTTCGCCTTGAGGAGCGCCGCGAGCCAGGCCGGCGCCATCACCACCGCAGGCCCCGACATGAGACCCGCGGCGATGAAGTCGCGGCGTGTCCGCGGCCGGGCGTGATTCTCGTGCAGCAGCGGCTCACCGAGCGCATGCGATCGCGGGGGCTTTTTGTGGATGAAGAACATCGGCTTATCTCCAAAAACCCAGTTGAGGTCTACTGCAGGGTCACGGCGGCGCTGCCGAGCACTGCGGTGCAGGCGGCGACCGTCGCGTCCGACACCTTGGCGCTGCCGCTGAGGGACTGAATCCTCTGCAGCAGTGCGTCCACTTCCGTGGTCACGGCACCAGCGGTCTGCGGGTTGGCGTTGCCCACGGCATTGGTCACGAGCGCCTGCTCGATCGTTTGCCGCAGCGTCGCGCCGCCCGCACCGACCAGGACCCCGGCGCCCTGCCCGAGGCTCGCCTCGATGCCGGCGCCGAAGAACTGATCGCGCAGCCCGGTGCTCGCCATCATCTCGCGGCAGTAAGTGTTCGCGAGCTGCGAGATCGCGGCCTGCTGTGAGGGCCCGAAGGCGGCGATCAGCGGCCCGGCCGGCATCGACTGTTGCGACAGCCCGTAGAGGTTGCTCACGGCCGAATCGGTGATCGGCACCCCGGTGATCTTCGACAGCGAGTGGTGGACGCGCTCGAAGGTCGCGACGCCGAAGTCCGGCTGTGGGGTTGTCGGCAGCGCCGGCGGCGTCCCCGGCGGGGTCGGATCGACATACACGTGGGATGCCGAGCCGATCTGGTCGAATGACAGGAAGAACAGGTCGTTCGATGGCCCGAGGGTCGCCGGCACCACCGTGCCGAGCGGGGAGAGCAGCTGCCCGTTGGCGGCCGTGTAGTTCGAGCCGCCGACCGTCGCGTTCACCGTGGTGAACGCCTGGCCCGCCGGCGCGAGCACGCCGTTGACACCGATGCGGATGCCGCTGATCGACAGGTTGGCGGGCATGGCGGTCGGGTCGAGGCTGATGAACTTCGGCTGGTCGAACAGGTAGCTGTAGCTGTCGTACTGGCTCCCCTGGAAGAGGATGTACGACTGGTTCACACCCGTCCACGCAGTGGGGACGCCAAACAGCAGGAAGAACTTCTGGCCGACGCCGGCAGCGAAGTTCTGCTGGATCTGAGCCGCGGTGAGCGCGCGGTTGTGGATGGCGACGAACTTGATGACACCCAGCCACTGGCGCTGGCCGGTAGTCTCGTTGCCGAGCACCAGCGCGAAAGTGCTGTCCCAGTTGGCGAACGAGCCGCCTTTGGAAGGATCGGCATCGCCCGTATACACGCCGTTGACGTAGATCTTCTGGCCGTTGACGGCGTCGTAGGTCAGCACCACGTGCGACAGCGCCGCCTGGGCCGCGCCGCCGGTCGTCTTGGTGATGAGCGGCGGCATGCCCGCAGTACTCGTGGTGCTGCTGCGGGCCAAGCCCTCGTACTGCATGGCGGCCTGCCCGAGGGTCATGTTGCGCGTGGTGTTGCTGCCGGAGTAGCTCACGATCCACGCGTTGGTCTGCGTGACATTGTTCGGTGCCACCCAGGTCTCGATGGTGTATTCGCCCGAGCCCTGGATCATGGTG
>Ga0306926_10001460_pt1 | contig 23502 bp, 26 predicted proteins | sample flu12Cox44000178_FD_203759 | JGI IMG/M metagenome (GOLD analysis project Ga0306926, IMG submission 203759) | Lab enrichment of tropical soil microbial communities from Luquillo Experimental Forest, Puerto Rico - flux8day.12C.oxic.44.000.178 (v2)... | ecosystem: Environmental > Terrestrial >...
TTGCCCTTCGCGGCTTTAGCATCAGCGGCCTCCTTCGCGAAGGCAACCTGCGCAGCCGGTCGCTTGGAGGGGGAGGTCTGCCGCACGGGTCCACCCTTTCAATGTCGGATGGCCGAGTGAGCGAAACACAAAAGGCCCGCCCGGCGCATCGCAACGCGCTCAAGCGGACTTAGTCGTGTGCAGCAAATAACGGCGTCTGGAGCTTGGCCCCGTATGGGCCTCTTCACCGGTGGGGGCGTTACTCGCCACGGGTTCTGCCCGCCACCGCGTTGTTCGCAATCTTGCGCTGGGTCAAGTCTCCGGACCAGGACTCGCCGTTGAGACGGCGGATCGGCCGGAATCCAAAAAGGCGCAACAGTGTTCGCCATGAGAACGGCTCCCCTTCCGGGATTGCCGGTCTTTGGCGAGCATCGCGAAGTCCGTGCGGTGATTAGTTTTGACAGCGTCCGGGCATCGGACGCGACCCCGAGATTCGGAGTCCAAGTGTTTATAGGGCTTAAAATGCCCCCTGACAAGATTTAACGGAGCGGCACCACCTTCCCTCCAGCCGACCTACCCTCCGCCAGCGCTATGATCTTGCTCGCGACCGCCTCCATCACGCGCTTGTTCTCCTCGGCGTATTCGTGGCGGTCGTACACGTCCGCGATGCCGCCCTCGCGGTGGTTCTGCACTCTATTCATCGCCTCGCGCCCAAATCCCAACGCCGTAATGGTGCTGCCGTGCGTGCGCCGCAAGTCGTGGGGCGTTACCTTCTCCTCGATGCCGAGCCGCCTGCAAACGTCGCGCATCGCCCCGTCTAGCTCCTTGATCGCGCGGCGGCTGTGGCCGCTGAAGACGAAGCCGGTTGGTTCTTCACCGTTACCAAGCTCAGCGATGATGTCGCGCACCGCCTGCGGCAGCCACGCGCGATGTGTCAGACTGTTCTTCGTGCCGGGCCAACCCACCTCGGGGCACGGCGCACCCGGCATGGTCCACCACGCACCGATTATGTGTTCCCGCCGCATGTGAATGATTTCGCCCGGCCGCTGGCCGGTTAACAACAACGCCTTGAGGGCCGCGGAGCGGACCAAGCCGGCATCATCGAAGGCGCGCCAGAATAGCGGCACCTCCGCGTCCGCCAGCACGCGCTCGCGGCTTCTCGTCTCGTTGCGCTCCACGCCCCGGCACGGATTAATCTCGACCAGGTCCTGCTTCACCGCCCAGGAGAAGATAGCCGACGCTGCCGCCAAAATCTGATTGGCCAGGCTGGGTCCCGCGATCTTCCCGACAACGGCGCGCACATCGCTTCGCGCGATCGACTGGGCGCTTAGCCTGCCCCACGCCGGTAGCAGATACCGACGCACGAGATAGTCCGCCTGCTCCCAGCTCTTGTTTTTCTTCTTCGCGTGCTCCTCGAGGTAGCGGCCTGCCAGCTCGGCAAACGTGCCGGCACCGCGCGCGCGTTTCTCTGCGGCCGGATCCTTGCCCTTGATAACGTCGAGCATAACCTCTGCCGCCAGCGTGCGCGCGTCCGCCAGACCTATCGCGTCGGCGGCTCCTAGGTGATACCAGCGCGGGCGGTTGTGATGACGATACACCACCTTCCACGCTTTATAGCCGGTCGGCTCTACGCGCAGGGCCAGCCCGCGCTGATGCAAATCCCAAACCATGAAGGCGCGGGCCTGCGGTTTCAGCTTCTGCAGAAATATGATGGTGAGCTTGCGCTTGTTGGGTGCGGCACGCGTCATCTTTGCAGCCAACGCTCAGCTAACGATTTGCAGTTAATTACTCTTTACCAAGGTTAAGGGTTACAGCGCGAAATGACAAGGAAATGCGGGCATTTGTACGCGATTCCCGTCGTTAGTTTACGGTTTTTAACGGAGCTTAAAGCGCTGCAAAGCTAACGGTCTATTTACCCGAACGAAAAAGACTGCCCGGGGGGATGCGGCCACCCAGCGATTGACCCGATCGGGTCATCTCGACGCAGTCGCCTCAGGATCGAGGCCTCGCTGGAGGTCATCCTTGGCGCGGTAGCGCGCGTGGCTGACCAGTTGGCCCTGATCGAGACCAGCATGCGTGGCGAATTCGCACCGGCACCAGACGCCTCAACGCTTGCGGCCGAGGTGACGCAACTCGCGTCAGCCGCGCCGGCGGGCGGAGCGAAACTGTCGGTCATGCCCGATCGCGGTGGCAGGTCGGACCTTATCGCCGCGGCACGACGCGCTGCACAGGCGGCAAGCGGGGGTGCTGCTAGCGGCCATGAGGCCTGCGCCCCAGAACTGGCTGTCCTCTCGCCGGCCAGCGGCATCCGCCGGCTACCCCCGTTAATCGGCGCCACAGCCGCCGTTCTAATCGTGCTCGGGCTCATTCAGATCCTGGTCAGCCCTGCCGATGAAACGACATTAATGATGCCGAGCTATACGGCCCTCAGCCCTGACGCGCTTCCCGCTCTCGGCCCAGGACTGGCCAGCGTCCCTGCTATCACCGCGTCTGCAGCCGGCCCCTTCCTTTCCGCTTCGACGCCTGAGCCCGAAGCCACAGGCAAGGTCCGGCTATCGCCCGCCGCCACGAACGGGACCGCAGCCGCGACCGCCGCGTCAACCATACCCGTCGCGCCGCGCCTTCGGCGGGCGGCACCAACCTCGATCTTGCAACACCGCGTCCTGCACAATAAAAAATGTGTCAGGGCGTGGCGTGTGCGCCGAACATCGGTAGAATGCGCCCGTCTGTCCGCTGAGTCCCGAGCCTATTTCGCGGGCATCCCGCCGGTGATGCCTCTCGCTAACGAGTGAGCGCACGCCGGCTCTGCCGACCGCTGTCGCGACTTCGTCAGACGGCCATTTGCGGAGTTGCGCCGCGAATTCGGTCGAGACTCGCCGGCTTTTCGCAAGGCCAGTGGAAGCTGGTCTGTGACCCCTGGGCCTCGACCAAGGACCGCGCGCTTGCAGATCTACCTCCCGATCGCAGACCTGCCGGTCAATGTGTTCGTCATTTTGGCTATGGGGCTCGCGGTCGGCTTCATCTCCGGCATGTTCGGCATCGGCGGCGGATTTCTCATGACGCCGCTGCTGATCTTTCTCGGCATCTCACCGGCGGTCGCCGTGGCAAGCGTCACTACCCACATCGCCGCGTCTTCCATGTCCGGCGCGATCAGCTATTGGCATCGACGGGCCATCGATCTCGCGCTCGCTTTCATGCTGCTCGCTGGCGGCATCATCGGCACCGCTTTCGGCGTCTGGTTCTTCACGATGCTGCGCGCGATTGGCCAGCTCGATATCACTATCGGTATTTCTTACGTTCTCCTTCTCGGCATCGTGGGGGCCCTGATGGTGGCCGAGAGCGTACGCGCCATCATTCGCGCGCGACAAGGTAAGCCCGTCGAGTTACGCAGGCCCGGCAGTCACACCTGGATCCACGGACTGCCGCTCAAGTTGCGGTTCAAGCGCTCGCGCATCTACGTCTCCGCGATCCCGGTCTGGGGCATCGGGTTTATCATCGGCTTTGTCGGAGCAGTTATGGGCATCGGCGGCGGGTTTTTGCTGGTACCGATGCTGATCTACGTGCTGCGGGTGCCCACCGCGACGGTCATCGGCACGTCGATGGTCCTCACGCTTGTCACCATGGCCTCCGCCACGGTCATGCATGCGGCCGTCAATCACCTCGTCGATGCATTGCTGGCCTGCTTTCTGATGGTCGGGGGCGTGATAGGGGCGCAGTTCGGCGCGCGCGCCGGGCAGAAGATGAGCGGTGAACGGCTTCGGCTCCTGCTAGGTCTGCTCGTGCTCGCGGTTGGAATTCGTTTCGCGATCAGTTTGGTGCTGCCGCCCGAGACTCTCTATTCCATTCGTGCGTTGGAGGGCGAGCTATGACGCGCGCTTCTCTAGTTGCTCTCGCCGCTGCGGTCGGTGCGCTCATTGCTTCGGCCGTACCCGCGGCAGGCGAGCGACTGGTTGCCTCGCTCTCCAATCATCGGGTGATGATAACTTCCAATTTCGTCGGCGAGGAACTCGTGCTGTTCGGCGGAATCGAGCAGGATGCGGCATCGCGCCCGCGCCGCGCCGGCTACGACATCATCGTCACGGTTAGCGGGCCTCCGCAAATGGTGGTGACCTTCCGCAAGGAGAGGATACTTGGTTTTTGGGTGAATGCAGATTCGCGCGTACTGGAGAATGCACCGGCCTATCTCGCCGTATTATCAAATCGGCCGCTCGATGCCATTACGAATACCGAAACGCTTCGCCGCCTGCAGCTTGGCCTCGATAACATTCCTTTGTTGCAGCGGGCCAGCGTCAATATTGCCGATGCCGCGAGTGATGATCCCTTCCGCGTCGCCTTCATCAAAATCAAGAGCGAGCAGGGACTCTACCGCGAAGCTTCCAATGGGGTGACCTTTCTCGCGCCGGCGTTATTCCGCGCCTCAATACCCTTGCCGGCCGAGGTGCCGGTCGGCACCTACGAGGTGGACGTCCGACTCTTCGCCGACGGGGTGCAGATCGCACGCACGCCTGCCCCCTTCGAGGTCTACAAATCGGGTTTCGAGCAGGTTGTCACCGCCGCCGCACGCGAGCATGGCGTGCTCTATGGCCTCGCCACAGCCATGATGGCAATCGCCACCGGCTGGTTCGCATCGGTCGTTTTCCGGCGCGACTAAGCGGCGCGTTGCCAGCCGCCCCGGCGCGGCCACGCGCCGAAGCTACGCGCGAAGGTGCGGTGGCGCGTCTTAACCGCGCCGAAAAGCGCCGCCGGCGAGCACGACGAAGGTCGTTGCAGGCTAATGCGCGGCAAGCGCCCTCTCCACGAAGGTGCCAGTGTAGGTCTTGGATAGATCGACCGTCGCGCGCGCAACCGAAGGATCGAACACGTTGAGCACCTGATAAGCGATCTCGACCGCGCCGGGAACGAAGCGGCCGTCAGGCGAGTACATCGCGCGGCTCGCCGCCAACGCGGTCACATAGACCTCGCGGTTGCCGAGCGCGTACTCCTCAGGCACTGTCTTCGCGACATCTTCGACCGAATGGACCGACATCCATTTCAGCGCGCGCACGAAGGCAGAGACGAGGGCCTGAACGGTGTGGGGATTCTTCGCAATGAAATCGGGGCTCGTATACACCACGCCGCCGGGATAAGGGCCGCCGTAAACCGCTTGCGTACCCTCGGGCGTGCGCGTGTCCGCGACCACGTTGACGAGGCCTTCTCTCTGCATGAGGCTGATCATGGGATCGGAGCTGACGATGGCATCGATCTCCGCCCGCCGTGCAGCTGCGACCGCGGTCGATGTCACGCCGGTGCCGACGAACGAGGCGTCATCGACCTTGAGCCCACTGCGCACCAGCATGTACGCCGCCATGAAATGGGTGCTCGAGCCGGGCGACATCACGCCGATCTTCAGCCCTTTCAGGCTCTGGGGCCCGCGATAGGCGATGGACTTGGATGCAATAGTGCCGAGGACGAATCCAGGATAGCGACCGTATTGTGTGACGGCCACGATCGGCTGGCCCTTGGACTGCATCTGAATGGTGTGATCGAAGGTGCCGACCCCAATCTCGGCACTCCCCCCAACCAGTGACTGCAGAGCACGGGCGCCGCTTTGCACATCGGCAATCTCGACGTCGAGGCCCGCGTCCCGGAAATAGCCGAGCCGCTCGGTGATCGAGAGCGGCAGATAGAAGATCGCGGATTTGCCGCCAACCGCCAGCCGCAGCTTCGGCATTTCCGGCTTGTCCTGCGCGCCCGCAGGGGTCAGCAGCGCGATTGCGACGAAGGCGACGATCAGCGGCAAGAGCTGGCCCATCGTTGCGTTCTCCCTAACCCGCTGCAGGTCATTCGTGGGACGGAGCACACCTGTCATTGCGCCTTTTGCACCATATCTCAAGGCCATGCGCCCCGAAGACATTCTCGTGCGAACGCCCGCCGGTGTTTGCTGCAAGATTGGCGGCTTCCATATCGATCCGACGCGTCCGGTGGACAAAGCTGTGATCACACACGGCCATTCCGATCACGCGCGCGCCGGCCACGGCGCCGTTCTTGGCACCCAGGAGACGCTCGATCTCATGCGTCTGCGCTACGGCGAAAACTTCGCCGCCTCGACGCAGGCAATCCGCTATGGCGAGACCGTCACGCTCGGCGGCGCAAGGGTGACCTTCCACCCCGCCGGCCACGTACTTGGTTCGGCGCAGATCGCCATCGAGGCAAACGGTCTACGCGTCGTTGCTTCCGGCGACTACAAGAATATCGCGGATCCAACCTGCGCAGCCTTCGAACTGGTCCAATGCAACATATTCGTTACCGAGGCCACGTTTGGACTGCCCATCTTTCGCCACGGCGATCCCAGGGCGGAGATTGCAAAATTGCTGCATTCTGTCGCGCTGTTTCCCGACCGTGGGCATCTTGTGGGCGCGTATCCTCTCGGCAAGGCCCAGCGCGTGATGGCGATGATCCGCGAGGCCGGATATGACCGGCCGATTTACGTCCACGGCGCAATCGAAAAGATCGCGCGTTACTACGAGAGCCGCGGCATCGATCTCGGACGAGTCGAGCTCGCACGCGCAACGAAGAAGGCGGACCTCGCCGGCACGATTACGCTCTGTCCTCCCGGGACGTTAAAGGATTTATGGTCGCGGCGTTTCCCCGATCCGGTGACTTGCTTTGCCTCGGGATGGATGCGCGTGCGGGCGCGGGCGCGTCAGCGCCTGGTCGAATTGCCGCTCGTCATTTCAGATCACGCCGACTGGAATGGGCTCACCGCCACCATCGCTGCGACCGGTGCGTCGGACATCTGGGTCACACACGGCCAAGAAGAAGCGCTGGTGCACTGGAGCATGACCCGAGGACTGCAAGCGCGACCGCTCGATATCGTCGGCTACGGCGACGAGGACGAGGCCGAAGGCGTGACCGAAAATTACGGCGACGTGTGATGAAGCGGTTTGCCGAATTGCTCGATCGCCTTGCCTATGAGCCGGGCCGCAACAACAAGCTGCGGCTGATGACGGACTATTTCCGCAGCACCCCCGATCCGGAGCGGGGCTTTGGGTTGGCAGCACTCACTGGTGCGCTCAGCTTTCAGCACGCAAAGCCGAGCGTGATACGCGCGCTCATCGCGGAGCGGGTCGATCCCACGTTGTTCGAATTGTCCTACGACTATGTCGGCGACCTTTCCGAGACCGTCGCCCTCATGTGGCCGGCGCGCAAGCGATCCGATGGCTCGCCGCAGCGGGGCGACGTTCCCTCCTCTGCTCACGCGAGAGGAGAGGCAGAGGGTGACGATCTGCGAGCGCGTGGTGATCTGTTGTTGTCGTCGGTCGTTACCGCGCTCTCTTCGCTGGGGAAAGCCGAACTGCCCGGTCAACTGGCGCGTTGGCTCGATCAACTGGACGAGACCGGCCGCTGGGCCCTGCTCAAGCTCGTAACCGGCGAGTTGCGGATTGGCGTTTCCGCCCGGCTTGCGAAGACCGCGGCGGCCCAACGCGGCGACAAAGACCCCCAAGAAGTGGAACTGATCTGGGCCGGCATGCGCCCGCCCTATCTCGAATTCTTCGCCTGGCTGGAAGGCCGCGGCCCCAAGCCGACCAACCGCGATCCCGCTCCATTCCGCCCGCCGATGCTCGCCCATGCGATCGAGGACGGCGATTTCGACGCGCTCGACCCCAAGGATTTTTTGGGCGAATGGAAATGGGATGGCATTCGCGTCCAAGCCGTGGCCGGCCGAACCGAGGACGGTAAAACGATCGCGCGACTCTATTCGCGCACCGGCGAGGAAATTTCGGCTAGTTTTCCCGACCTGATCGATGCCTTGCGGATGCCGGGCGCGATCGACGGGGAGCTGCTGATCATGCGTGAAGGACGCGTGCAAAGCTTCAACGTGCTCCAGCAACGGCTCAATCGCAAGGCGGTAGGCGCCAAGTTGCTGGCCGAATTTCCCGCGCATCTGCGCGCCTACGACCTCCTCGTCGACGGCGAGGAAGATCTGCGCGAGCGTCCTTTCGTCGAACGGCGGGCGCGGCTCGAACGGTTCGTCGCGCGGTTGAGCGAGTCGCGCGTCGACCTCTCGCCGCTGGTGGCATTCGCGACGTGGGATGATCTCGTTAGCGCACGCCGCAACGCGGCTGCGGCTGGCGCGGGCGTCGATGCCGACGCGGTCGAAGGCGTCATGCTTAAGCGCCGTGATGCGCCTTACGTGCCCGGACGGCCCCGCGGCCCGTGGTGGAAGTGGAAGCGTGATCCGTTCATCGTCGATGCGGTGCTGATGTACGCCCAGCGCGGCCACGGCAAGCGCTCGTCGTACTACTCCGACTATACGTTCGGGGTCTGGACCGAGAGCGAGGACGGCGACGTGCTGGTACCGGTCGGCAAGGCCTATTTCGGTTTCACGGACGAGGAACTCGTTCAGATCGACCGCTTTGTTCGCCGCAACACCGTGGACCGCTTCGGCCCGGTGCGCGAAGTTGTGCACGAGGGAGACCAGGGCCTGGTGCTCGAAGTCGCCTTCGAAGGCTTGCAGCGCTCGACCAGGCACAAATCGGGTCTCGCCATGCGCTTTCCTCGCATCAATCGACTACGCTGGGACAAGCGGCCGGCCGAGGCGGATCGGCTGGAAACGCTCGAGCGAATGCTGGAAAAGATCGACAGCACGCGCGCCGCGCCCGCTGCCGCGAATCAACAGGATAGGATGTTGTCATGACCATGCCGGCACAGCGGAAGAATAACTACGTCAACCGGTTCTTTGGGGGGCCGCCCTTGTCGGTCATCTTCCGGTTGATCCTGCTATCGATCCTGATCGGCGTAATCCTGCAGGTGCTAGGGCTCGATCCTTGGAACATCATCGACAGCCTGAGAAGGCTCGTGCTGCGCGTCTGGGACATGGGCTTTGATGCCGTGCGCTGGGTGTGGCGCTATCTCCTGCTCGGGGCTGTCGTGGTGGTGCCGATCTGGCTCATCGTGCGGCTCATGCGAGTGGCCAAAGGCCAGTAAACGCGTGAGCCTGTGATGAAGACTTTGATGGGGCTCGGCGAGCCGAAGCTTAGACCGGCCAGCTTTGCGCCGTCAGGGCCCTGGCGTCTACCCCGACAAGCTCATCGATTCCTCCGCGCCGATCGCGACGCAGCGCATCCGAAAGCTCGGATTTGATGGTCGCGATCAGTTGCAGGCCATGGAATACGAGGGCGCTGTAGAGTTCGATCAAACAAGCGCCCGCTCTGATTTTCGCAATAGCCGCCTCGCCGGAATCGATGCCACCCACGCCGATGAGCGGGAACGCGCCTTCGACTCGGACATAGGCCTCCGCCAGCATTCGCGTCGCGAGCGCGAACAGCGGCCGTCCCGATAGTCCTCCCGCTTCCCTCGCCGTGGCGCGGTCGCGCAACGTCGGCGGCCGCGCGACGGTCGTATTGCCGACAATCATGCCGTCAACACGATGCCTGCGCGCCGCCGCGATGATGTCGTCAAGCTCGTCGAGCGCGAGATCAGGCGCGATCTTGATCAGCATGGGGGTTGTTCCCGCCGGTCTGCTCACGCGGCTCCGCGCTTCCATGAGCCGCGCCAGAAGGGTGTCGAACATTTTCCCCTGCTGCAGCTCGCGCAGGCCAGGAGTATTGGGCGAGGAGATGTTGACCGAAAAATAGCTCGCCACCGGAGCAAAGGTTTCGATCAGGCGTACATAATCCGCGATGCGATCGCCGCTGTCCTTGTTGGCGCCAACATTGACCCCGACGATGCCGCCTTTGTTCCTGCGCGCGGCGAGCCGACGCAGCACAGCGGCGGCGCCCTCGCTGTTGAAACCCAACCGATTGATCACACCCTCGTCGCGATCGAGTCGAAAGAGCCGCGGGCGCGGGTTGCCGGGTTGCGGCAAAGGCGTGATGGTGCCCACCTCGACGAAGCCGAAACCGAGCTTGAGGAGTGCGTCGGGCACCTCAGCGTGTTTGTCGAAGCCTGCGGCCATGCCGACCGGATTGGGAAAGTTAAGCCCGAAAGCGCGTACGGCCAGCCGCGGGTCATCTGCGACGCGCTTGACGAACGGCGGCACTTTTAGCGCATGGATGGCAAACCGGTGCGCGTCCTCGGGATCGAGCAGGCGCAGCAATGGGCGTGCGAGAGGTTCGATGAGTCCGATCATGACGTAAGCTCTGGAAAGACGTGCCGTTGATCGATTCCGAGCGGGAGGGGCTTTACCCATCGCACCGCAGCGAGCGGCAAGACGCCGTAAAGATGCGGAAATAAATCGCCGTCGCGGGAAGGCTCCCATTTCAGAGCGCCGCCGAGGGCCCCGGCGTCGACTGCAATCAACAGCAAATCCCCAAGGCCGGCAAAATGCTTGGCCGCGGTCGCGCGGACCTGCGTGGCGGAGGATAAATGGATGAATCCGTCGCGGGTGTCGATGGGCGCGCCGCGGAACACACCGGCATGCTCAGCCTGCCGCCAGAGCGCGTTCTCGCAGATTTTGTAGATGGTCGCCACGCTGCCTCGGACTTTCTCGCGACGCTCGATGTCTCTGAGGTTATCGATCGCGAAACTATGGCGCCCAGTTAATACTGACTACGCAACCGACCTCAAGCGGGGCGATCACACCGGCTTGCACATGTTGGTCGTATTTCGGAGGGCGGGCCAAAGATTGCCTTTCTTGATCTTAAGCTCATAGATTGTCGGGCGACGTCGGCCCTTGCGACAGTGCTCTTGCCTTGTGATACTGCTTCGCCGTTTTCTGCGGCACCTGATTCCCGCAAGGATCAATTGCGTGCCACCATCGCCAAGAGAGGGACAATGAGAAATTTGCATGAGGTTTCCTGCGCATGCTGCAGCGGTCTTACAGCGGCGTTCGATCGCCGGTACTTCGTCCGCGCCATCGGCGTTGGTGCCGCTACCCTCCCCTTCGTTCCTTATTTCGCGCTCGCGGCCGAAGGAAACTATGAGGCCATGGTTTTGGCCTGTATCGATCCTCGCATGCAGGAGCCCGTACACCGGTACACGGTCGAGCAAAACCTGACCGGGAAGTTCAGCCAGTTCGTCATCGCAGGTGCGGCGATCGGCGTGGTCGCGCCTGCGTTCAAGGACTGGCACAAGGCGTTTTGGGACAATCTCGCCACCACCATTCAGTTGCACCGCATCGAGAAGGTGATCGCGATCGATCACCGCGATTGCGGAGCTGCTAGAATCGCCTATGGGGAAGCCAGCATTGCAACCCCACAAGCGGAAACGCAAACGCACCGAACCGCGCTCGCGGAGTTCCGCAAGCAAATCAAAGAGCGGCATCCGCAGCTCGGTGTGGAAACCGGCTTGATGGCGCTGGACGGCAAGATGGAAATGTTCAGCTGAACAGGCGTACGCCTATCAGCGATTCGGGCGACGTTCAGGAGCGATGCCAGAATAGCCAGCCCGCCCGGACGAGATAGACGGCGCTGATGGTGAGGATGATCGCGCGCGACCACTGTCGAAATCCGTGATCGGTCATCCGCTCCACGACAAAAGGCGCCAACGAGGTGCCTCCGATCGCCAACAAGATCGCCGGCCCGGTAGCCCACAGCGGCAGATCGCCGATCCCCGAAAGCGAGCCGAAATAGAGCGCGCGCACGACGTGACTGAACGACTGCGCGACGGCTTTCGTTGCGTTGGTTGTCTTGCGATCGAGCGCGCTTTTCTGAAAGAAGATGTCGAGAAAGAGGCCGCCGACACCCGCCAAGATCTGAATAATGGTCGTCGCTATCCCGGTGGCAAACGGCACGCCGCGCCACTCGATGTTCGGGCGCATGCTGACGGGTAGAACCTCCACCGCGAACGGCATCAATCCGAGCGCAAGAAAGACCATCGCCTTGTCCGGAACGAAGGCAATCATCCACATGACGGAGAAGGAGATAACAGCGCCGGCCACATACCAGCCGAAAATGGGCCACAGCACGTAACTGCGCCACTGCACGGCACGCCAGCCGTTGGCGAACAGCTGGATGATCGAGAACAGAATCATCGCCGTGGCGACGTCGAAATAGCTGAGCAAAACGCCGAGCAGGATCATGCCCCCGGCCATCCCGAAGACGCCGGAGAGGAAGGAAGTAAAAACGATGGTGGCTCCGATGAGAGCGAGGATGGAGGGAGCCATTGCGGAACGACTATGCCGATCTCGCCAGCGCGCCGTCGATCATGTCGATCGTGTTATTTAGCCCATAGAGCGCCACGAACGATCCGAAGCGCGGGCCCTTTTCCTGGCCGAGAAGCACCTGATACAGCAGGTTGAACCAATCGAGCGCGACGCCGGGCTTGCCGTCCTTGGTCTTGATCTTGCCGGTCTTGTCGAGGAACGGCTCGCGCCGGCCGACTTCATAGACCACCCGCTGAATCTCTTCGGCACTGGCATCGGCCGGCAGCTGCGAGAGCGCTTCGCGCAGATCGAGGAGCGCCGCGCGCTCGTTCTCGCTCGGTTCGCGAAACCGCTTCTGCGGCAGGACGAAATCGCGGAAATAGTGGACGGCGTAGCGCACGAGCGCGTCGAACTTCGGATGCGTCTGCGCCGTCACGCCGGGACGGTAGCGGCCGATGAACCCCCACAGCGTCTCCGCGTTCTCGGCGTTTGATGACGCGACCAGCGTCAGCAACATTGAGAAGGAGATCGGCATGTCCGGCTTGGGCGGCTCGCCGGAATGGATGTGCCAGACCGGATTGGATAAACGCTGCTTCAGGTCCTGCCGTTCGTAGGCTTCCAGAAACTGCTGGTACTCGTCGACGTGGCGCGGAATGACGTCGAAATAGAGCCGCTTTGCGGCCTTCGGTTCGCGATACATGAACAACGAGAGCGATTCCGGGGACGCGTAGCGCAGCCATTCCTCGATGGTCAGTCCGTTGCCCTTGGACTTCGAGATCTTCTGGCCCTTCTCGTCGAGGAAAAGCTCGTAATTGAAGCCCTCCGGCGGCGTGCCGCCGAGCGCACGGCACACTTCGCCGGAAAGCCTGACGGAGTCGATCAAATCCTTCCCCGCCATCTCGTAATCGACGCCAAGCGCCACCCAACGCATCGCCCAGTCCGGTTTCCACTGCAGCTTTGCCCGCCCGCCCGTAACGAGAGTCGTTACCCGCTCCTTGCTGTCCGGGTCCTCGTAGCTGATCGTGCCCGCTCGAGCATCGTGAGCCAGGATCGGCACCTGCAACACGATGCCGGTGTGCGGTGAGATCGGCAGGAACGGCGAATAGGTTTGTGCGCGCTCCTCGCGCAGCGACGGCAGCATGATGTCCATGACGGTGTCGAAGCGCTCGAGTACGCGCAGGAGCGTGGCGTCGAACCGCCCCGACGTATAGCACTCGGTGGAGGACAGAAACTCATATTCGAAACCGAACTGATCGAGGAATGCGCGCAGCCGCGCGTTATTCGCCGCGGCAAAAGAGGGATATTCGCTCGAGAAAGGGTCGGGCACGCGGGAGAGCGGTTTGCCCAGATGCCGCGCCATCATCTCCCGGTTCGGAACGTTGTCAGGCACCTTGCGTAGCCCGTCCATATCATCGGAGAAGGCGATCAAACGGGTCTTGATTTTGTCGTCGGTGAGCACGCGAAAGGCATGGCGCACCATGGTCGTGCGCGCGACCTCGCCGAAGGTGCCGATGTGCGGCAGCCCGGAAGGGCCATAGCCGGTCTCGAATATCACCTCATCCTTGGGATGTTTCTTCAGCCGCGCGACGATCTTGCGCGCTTCCTGGAATGGCCAGGCGCTCGAGCTTTCGGCGATCTCGCGCAATGCCGGAACTTGCGCCTCAACTGTGGACATCGACAGCTCTCCGGCCGCGGACACTAAAAACCACACCCCCCGGCGTCAATCGAGATGGCTGCAATGCAGCCTCTCGCCTGCGAAATTCGGGTGCAGTTCGGCGTCGAGTGGCCGCGTAGCCTTCGGCAAGGTGAGCTTATTCCAGCGCTGCTCGCACCGTGGTGAATGCCAGGGTCAGCTTCGAACTGAGCCCCGACAGCGCGGTGATGATCGCGACCGACATGCCGGCTGCAATCAGCGCGTAGCCGATCGTCGTCGTACCGCTTTCCTCGCACGCAAAACGCGCAAGAAGCACCCTCATGTCCAGAACTCCACCGGCAATTGGACACGGCGGCAAGTCAATCATCCGCGCGCTTCGATATCGTTGCGCAGTTTGCTAAAATTGCGCGCAATTCCGTTCCTTCCCATGCTGTGATGCACGGGCGACGGCACGGGAACGACCCCGTTCCCGTCGACGGACGCAACGTTGTGCAAGTACTAGGGTTTTCGGGGCGGACGGCCGAGGCAAACCGCGCTCAAAACGGGCTTATCGGGAAATAGCGTAGCCATAAATCGGTGAAGCGGCCCTGTTCCCAGACTCGAAACAGCGCCCAATTGAGCGCGAGCCGCATCGTGTCGTTGCCCTTTTTTACCGCGATTGCGACACCTTCGCCGAAATATCGGCTGTCGACGTAGGGGCCGCCGCGAAAAGCGCAGCAATTTTCGGAATCCGTCCCATTGAGCCAGAAGGCCAGCGTGATTGCATCTCCGAACAGGAGGTCGACCTCGCCGCGCCGCAGCGCGAGCCGCGCCGCCTCGTCGCTCGGATAGGGGCGAAGCTCGGCCTCGGTAAACAGTGCCTTAAGATACGCCTCGTGCGCCGTACCCGCGACCACGGCGACCTTCTTGCCTTCGAGGCGCTCAGGCAGCGGATCTTCTATCGTCGAATCGCGCCTCGCCACGAAACGCGCCGGCGTGCGGTAATAGGGATCTGTGAAATCGACCCTGGTGCGCATCTCCATTGATGCCCCGATCGAAGCGATTGCGGCATCGCCCTGATTGCCGTTGAGCGCTGGAATGAGCGTTTCGAAGCGGCGCATCTGGATGGTACAGGCGAGCTTGAGCTCCTCGCACAGCATCCGCGCCAGATCGACGTTGAAACCCTGCGGATTACCATCCGGTCCAGCGTAATTGAACGGCGGGTAGTCGGTCTCGGTGAGGAACCGGATGACGCTGATGCGCGACAGATCGGGTTTTTCCGGCCGACGGCGTGGATCCCAAAACCCGGGCACGCGCACAGCGGGTGCCGCGCCGGCTGGCTCTGCCACGACCTGTCCCCCGCCGAGAGACGGCGCAACGAGGAACACACAGAGGGCCAACAGCCCAATAAAGCCTCGCAGGGAGTAGTCCGGCACGAGCGACCTCGGTGACTGTGTGGATCCAGGCCTCGGTTGAACCCTGCTTATAAACGAGTGGTTAAGGCAGATCAGTGGCGGGGCACACGCCCAATCCCGAAGGTCCTGCTGGCCGCGTTCTGGCCAAATCACAAGTACCGACGCAGATCGGCGGCCGCGGTGTCGATGGGGCGCTTGACATTAAAGGGCGACACGAAGCGGCCCGTCTTGTCCATCAGATACACAATGGCGGTGTGGTCCATCGTATAGCCGCCCTGTTCGAGGGGGACCCTCTTAAAATAGACGCGATAGGCTTTTGCGACTGCCGCGATCGCCTCAGGATCGCCGGTCAGACCGGAGACATGCGGGTCGAAGCTCGACAGATAATCCTTCATGACGGCGGGCGTGTCGCGCTCGGGATCCACGGTGATGAACAATGCGCGCGTGCGATTCGCGTCGGGCCCGAGCGCGCGCAAAATTTCAGACACTTCAAACAAGGTCGTGGGGCAGACGTCGGGGCAATGCGTAAAACCGAAGAACACCAGGAAGGGGTGTCCTTTCAAATCCTGATCGGTGACTACTTGCCCATCCTGGTTGGTGAGCTTGAAAGATCCTCCGATGGCGGCGACCTGTTGCGCCACTGGCGAGGACAGGCGCCCGGCCACGATCAGAACGACCCCGAAGCAAAGCGCCAACCCCGCGAGAAAGGCTGCGGCCATAACAAGAATACGGCTGTTGCGCGCGGTCATGTCGGATTGCCCTTCGCCTCTGGCATGTCACAAGCAGGCGGCAATCCCAGCGACGATCATTTCGTAGAACACCGCCGTGCCGTAGTGAGCCCAGAGCGCCAACGTCCCGGCAAGCACGAACCCTGCCGCCGCCGCGACGAGCACGAGCGGACGCGTAAGCAGGGATGTCGTTGCAGAGGCGGTCTCGGGCATCAACCTTCCCGCGTTCGGCCGGCCGACCGTATCGGGCCGCACCTTTTCAAATAGGACCACTTGCGGCAGTCGACAATAGCGATTGCCGAGACCTTGCCGCGCATGGGCGGTGCCCATTTCGCGCGCCCGGTCGGGCATTTCGACGCATTCTGGCGCACGGGTTCGAGCCGCGCTGTGACCGCAGCGGCGGGAGGGGTGGACCAGCCCGAAGGCGAGACTTTTCCTAGGAATTAAGTCTCAAAGGCGCCCCGGGCCGGCGATCCGGGGCCAATCGACCATTTTGTGATGGCCGTCACCGCAGCCCAAACGTCGGCATGGCACTTTGATACCGGCGACTTGGGGCCGCCGGGTCAGAGTACGGCCATGGAACGCTTCGTCAGGCGCGAGAACATCAAGCGTTACAGGAAGCTGTTGCTTGAAGCGAAGGATGACGCCGAGCGCCGGCGGATCCAGAAGCTATTGACGGAGGAGGAGCAAAAGAAACCGCCGCCCAAGACGGCCTCGCCTGCGACAGCGCCGCGCTTGCCCGATCTCTCCTCCTGGAGCGTGCCCGCTCTGACGGCCAACGTCTCCGACAAAGCGGAACGGGTCCGCAAGTGGTTCAGCAGACGTTAACGCCCGTACCGGAGATGATCGGCACCGGCTGGACGCGCTATGTACTTCCCAAGCGCTCATTATTCGCTTCGGCAGATTGTCAATTCGCTCGCCGTAACGTGCGCCGCTGCCTCCCCGCAAGACCGCCGCCGGAACGTCGTCAGCGATGTGGTCCTGGCGCGGATCGTGGTGCTGCCGGCGGCGGCATTGTTCGGTGCCCGACTCCACGAACTCTCCAAACTTCTTTGCTGGCGTGGCTCCTGGGAGTAGTTTCGCCGAGCATCTGTGCTTTACGTGCTGAAGCGTTTAGTCCACGCCCGCGTCAATGAGTAACTCGCGTAAAACCGCCGTCGCAAAGCGCCTTCAGTATGGCGCTCTTCCCTACCGGTTGCCTGCCGGCCGTCGGCGGGCGCAGTTCATGCTCATCACATCGCGGGAAAGCCGGCGCTGGGTCATTCCGAAGGGTTGGCCGAAGAAGGGCAAATCGCCGCAGTATTCGGCGGCGCGCGAGGCTTTTGAGGAGGCTGGCGTGGTCGGCGCGGTTGGCAAACGCGCCGTTGGCTCGTTCTCCTATGAAAAGCGATTAAAGAATGGGGGTGTCGTCGTCTGTCGCGTGCGCGTCTTTGCGCTGGAAGTCACGCGCCAAAGTAGACAATGGCCGGAGAAACAAGAGCGCGTCGTCAAGTGGCTTTCTGCCTCGCAAGCGGCGGAAAAAGTCAGTGAACCGAGGTTGAGTGAGATCATCCGCCGTCTGGCGCGCAGATACGATTGACGCAAATCTAATCGGGCAAGTCCAACGTCAGCGAGCCTGCCATGATCACGTCCGCGGCGGCAGAATGACGCCAGTCTGGCCGGTAATGCGGCTGTAGTGCTCGATGCGGCGGTGGCGCTTGAAGTCGAAAACCGTCTCCTTGCCGAAATTGGTGGCGTCGAGATCGCAGTCGGCGACGATCAGTTCATCATCCTCGGTCTTGGCCTCGGCGGCGATCTCGCCGTCAGGATTGACGATGATGCTGCCGGCGATCATCGGGTAACCGTCCTCCACGCCGCCCTTTGCCACCGCCACGACCCACGTCGAATTCTGATAGGCGCCAGCCTGGAGCGTGAGGCGGTGGTGGAACATCCGCTTCTGCGGCCCCTCGTCTGCTTTCTGCGAATTGACCGAGGGCGTGTTGTAGCCGAGCACGATCAGCTCCACCCCTCGCAATCCCATGACGCGATAGGTCTCGGGCCAGCGCCGGTCGTTGCAGATACACATGCCGAGGATGCCGCCCATGGTGCGCCAGACCGGAAAGCCGAGATCGCCCGGCTCGAAGTAACGCTTTTCCAGATGCTGAAAGGCACGCTGCGGATCGAACTCGGCGTGGCCGGGCAAATGCACCTTGCGATACTTGCCGACGATTTTTGCGTCCCGGTCGACCAGGATCGACGTGTTGAAATGACGACCATCGGCGGTGATCTCGGCGTAACCGAACGACAGACCGATGCGATACTGTGCGGCCTGTTCGAACAGCGGACGCGTGGCGCCGTTTGGCATCTCGCGTTCGAACCAGGCGTCGACTTCCGCCTGGTCGGTAATGTACCAGCGCGGGAAAAACGTCGTCAGCGCAAGCTCCGGATAGACGACGAGGTCGCACCTTTCAGCCTTGGCCTGCTCGAGGAGATCGAGCATCCGCCGCACAACCACATGCCGGCTATCCGCCTTCTGGCTCGGGCCCATCTGGGCGCCGCCGATGCGCAGCACTCGGCTCACGACGTCCTCCTCACACGGCCACCCGCCGCTCCAGCGGGCAGATCAGGCGTACGATCGGCCAGAGCATAATAAGGTAGCGCGGCTGCGCGCGTGAAATCGCCGAATAACATTGCGCGTGGCCCAAAGGCTACAGCGGAATCGGCCGCCCCAATGCTAGGCTAACGCGTTCGGTAGCCGGCTTGGGGGCGGTCGTCATGAAAAATCTCTTTCTTGGAAGCCTAGCTTTCGCGGCGACGATCGCAGGGCCTGCGATGGCGGCGGACCTGCCGTACAAGGCGCCACCTCCGCTTCCGGTGGCGTATTACGACTGGTCCGGCGCTTACGCGGGCTTCAACATCGGCGGGGCTCGCTACGACGTCACTCACCACTTTCCGACGCCGGGAGCGACCACGCCCGACGTGACGACCGGGAACCGCGACGGCATCTTCGGATTCCACGCGGGCGCGCAATTTCAGTGGGGTGCTTGGGTGCTGGGCGCGGAAGCAGCGCGGATTGCATGCTTCAACGAGTGTAGCAGTACGAGCGACGTCCTTCCGGTTAACCTGGGTTTCGACGAGAATACGTTCGGCCAGCACAAGATCACCAACTTGGTCATGGCGGGTCCGCGACTGGGCTATGCGTGGGACCGACTGCTGGTCTTTACGACCGGGGGCTGGACCTGGGCCAACATCGAAAACACGCATTGCTCGAGCATCACCGGTATTTGCGGTGGCATTGGTCCTGGAAACGGGGTTTCGAGCAGCAACAACGGCTGGTATGCGGGCGGCGGCTTCGACTACGTCGTCCACAAGGGCGCGCTGGTCGACATGATCTTTGGCGTTGAATATCAACACTTCGACCTCAACGGAGCGCGTGCATTCTGCGTGCGTCCGGGCTGCGCTCCACCGGCCGTCCGTGACTTTGATCTCAGCGCCACCGGGGACCTCGTCCGCGCCCGGCTGACCATCAAAACTCAGGGATTTTTCCTCGTCAGGTGAAGGCCGACCTCGTCGTCGGCTGCACCTGCGCTAACAGCGCCGACCTCGCCGATTCCATTGGTCTCCGCGGCACGTCGCGTAGAAATCAATGACGCTTGCGGTCGGCTCGACGAGTTTCAAATCAAGGAACCACGCCAAACCGCTTCGCCAAATCCGCGGGCGTCATGTCACTCGGCCCGTACTCGAACGTGATGCCTGCGCACCCTAGTGCTCGCGCAATCAAGGCCACGCATCCCGCTTGGCCACGATCGGGAACCTTGAAGCGGTCGCCAAGGAGCACCGAGACGGCCAGAAGCAGGAAACTTGATGCCCCGTATTTCTGTCCCAAGCAGGAAAATGCGAAAGCCACTGCTTTGCTTCGCTGCGTCTCCGACAGGTCGAGATGGATGTAGTGATACTCCCGGTCTCGGTAGTCTTCGATCTTGCGGGCAATAACGCCGGCAGGGATCACCTCGATCAAGTGCCACGGAGTGACGAACAGTGCCGCGTGACTCCAATACGCGAACGGATGATCCTCTCTCATTGGGTGGCGGACGCGTTGCACCGCGCGGATAGCCCTGCCAACCAAACCACGCCCGCGAATGAGGATCACGTCTCCCGGTCGCGGATCGGCGACCTCCTGTCCCGGTGCACACCGCACATATTTGCCGGCCCGGCCTTGCTGCAAAGACGTCAGGTCGGTCTGATTTGAAGACGTGAGTTCGGGCGCGGCCATGCGCCTCATCGAGCACGTTTCATGGAATTACCGGTGTCTAGCGGCTGGCTTGGGCCGCTCAATCACACCGACGTCAGGCGGATCGCCGATAGGCTTGGGTGCCGCACACGGAGCATATTTGCACGGGGTCTCAGGCTCTGGTGGCGGGCAGCATTCCTCGATCTCTTCTTTCAATTCCCGTAGCCGTTTTCGTTCGAGCGCCGCATCGGCGTGAGCGGTCTCGTACATCGCTTCTAGCCCGTCGATGTCCTTTTCCATTTCGGTCTGCAGTCTCGTCTGGATCACGGACTGGTTAAGCAGCTCACAGGTGTTCTTGGATATATGCTCAAGGATGCAGATGATCGTGTCGTTCTGCTTGGCACCAACCAATCGCGATAAAATCGACGATCGCCCCTCGTCGCAGTTGGTCAAAAAGATTTCCGGTCGCCCCGCCGGCAGCGGCGCCATCGCCTAGAACCGACACGACTATATCACCTTTGACTGAAATCGCTCCCGTCGTTTCACACTCAATCTTTCCATTTAGTTTTTTGGACTAGAGCGACGGCGTCGCTCACGTAATGGGTCTCCCGTATGTGGCCCGCAGTGCTGCGACCAAGGCGGCGATCCAGCAGCTCAACGAGGCCAGAAGGCGGACATAAGCCTGCAAAACTCGCTGCAAAACTGCCAAGCAAAAAACCGCTAAGCATTGGAGCGGGCGGCGGGAATTGAACCCGCGACATACAGCTTGGGAAGCTGTCGTTCTACCACTGAACTACGCCCGCGCTCGGTGAGCCCGAAGCCGCAGGATAACGCGACGGCACGGCTGGGAAAAGCGCCACGCGTTTTGCCGTTGCCGCGCACGTGCCTTACGCTTTGGGCCAAGGAGGACTTGACCCATGATCGAGCGCACGCCGGCGGAGGCAAGGAGCTGGGCGGTGCATTTTCCCGGCAATCTGCGCTGGACCAATGCCATGCAGATCGTCAAGGGCATGGCACCCTACGCGGCCGTTGCCATGGACGAGGTCGATCGCATCGCCCGCCGTCTCGAGGCGCGCGCGGGGGAAGCCGACCTCGATCAGGTGTGGCGCGAGGAATGGGCGGCGATGGCGGACCGCGTCGCCGCCGTCGCCGACAGCGCAGCGGCCGAAGGACGCCAGATCACCGCCGGCCACCATTACATGCGCGCGGGCAACTACTACTACAGCGCCGAGCGCTTCATCCCGCCCGGCGCGGAGAAGATGGCGATGTATCACAAGGCGCTGCGCGCATATCACGCTGCCTTGGAGCGCCTCCATCCCGAGATCGAGCGCGTCGAGGTGCCGTACGAGGACACGAGCTTGCCGGCCTACTTCGTGGCTGGCGCGGGGAGCGGCCGGCGCCCTACCGTCGTGTTGTTCGACGGCATGGACAACGCCAAGGAAATGAGCGTGATCTTCGCGGGCCTGGATTTTGCCAAGCGCGGGATCAACACGCTCGCCATCGATGGGCCGGGCCAAGCCGAGGCCCTGCGGCTGCGTAACATCCATAGCCGGCACGACTACGAGGTGGCAGGCACCGCGGCCTACGACTACGTCGCCTCGCGCGCTGAGGTCGATCCCAAGCGCGTCGCGGTCATGGGCTACAGTTTCGGCGGCTATCACGCGCCGCGCATTGTTGCCTTCGAGAAGCGCTACGCGGCCGCAGTCGCGTTCGGCGCCATGCACTGGAACATCTATGATTGGGTCGCCGGCAACAAGGCCAAGCTCGCAGCCGACCCGCGCCGAAGCTCCACCTCGATCTTCCAATTCCGCTGGGCCGTGGGCGCGCCCGACAACGAGACCGCGCTCGAGTGGGCGAAGAAGTTCACGCTCGAAGGCATCGCGCAGCGAATCGAATGCGCGTTTCTCGTGCTGCACGGCGAGAACGACCGCATTGTCCCGCTCGCGGAAGCCAAGAAGCTCTACGAGCGGGTCGGCTCGAAACGCAAGCACATCAAGATTTTTACCGCCGAGGAAGGCGGCGCCGAGCACTGCCAGGTCGATCATCGCCAGCTCGGCATCGATTACATCGTCGACTGGCTGCTCGCGAATATGTAAGCGCCTGCGACGATAACGACACTGCTGTGAACCGCGGCGCAGTCGACGCAGCTGCTTGCGCGTGATCCAATAGAGCTTGCTCTCCGCACGCCGAAGGAGCGTAGATTATGGCCAATCTCTTTCGCTCGTTGTCCCTTGTGGCTGCGGTACTCGGCGCCGCGGTCACGGCACAGGCTCAGTCCTCCTATCCCGATCGGCCGATCCGGCTGGTTGTGGCATTTCCGCCCGGCGGCGCAACGGACACCTTTGCCCGCCAGATCACGCCGGAACTGGGAGAAGCGTTGGGCCAATCGGTCGTCATCGAGAACAAGCCGGGCGCCGGCGGCTATATCGCATGGAACCACGTGGCGGCTTCGGACCCGGATGGCTACACGCTGCTGATGGCGGAGAACGCCATCGGCATCAGCCAGGCCCTCTACAAAAAGACTTCGTCATCCTTCGATCCGGTCAAGCAATACGACGCGATTGCGACGGCTGCCACCTCGCCGCTAGTCCTGGCAGTTGCCAACAACGTGAAAGCCAACTCGGTGGCAGAACTCGTCGCCTATTCGCGCACGCTGCCGCAGAAAATGAATTATGCCTCCGCCGGCATCGGCAGCGTCTCGCATCTGACATTTGAAGTGGTAAAGGCGGCCACGGGAATGGAAGCGGTTCACGTTCCCTACAAGGGCGGCGGACCGGCCATGAACGATGTGATCGCCGGGCATGTCGCCCTCAACATGGCATCGATCCAGGTCGCGAAGGGTCTGGTCGAAACGGGCAAGATCAAGGGGCTCGCGGTGACGAGCCTGGAGCGTTCACCGGTGCTGCCCAACGTCCCGACGCTGCAAGAAGCGGGCGTCAAGACCGCGGACGTGGATTTGCGCTTCTGGTTCGGGATCTTCGCTCCCAGCGGCATTCCCGATGTCATCAAGGCGAAGTTGGAGAAGGCGATTTCGGCCACGCTGTCGAATCCGCAGGTGCGGGAACGGCTGGCAAATCTCGATATCGAGCCAGCCTATGCGCCAGGCAACGACCTCAAACTGAAGCTGGAAAACGAGATCGCAAATTGGACCAAGTTCATCGACGCGCACGGAATTAGGCCGGAATGAGCCCCGCTTAACGTCCTGTTTACGCCTTTGGGCAAAACGACTCGCGCGCCTCGCTCGAAAGCGAGAGAATTCGCGTGGCTCGGCTTCGGTGATCGATTGAGGGCGCTCAAGCCCCAGTCTCAGCCCAAGCACCGAGTCGAGCCGCCCATCTCTTCGAAACGGCTTTCCCCTGGGATGATTGGGCGATTTGGCTCGCCCCGAAAGCAAAGAGCCCCGCCGAAGCGGGGCTAGATAGACCTCTTTCAGCGTATTCGGATCACCCTGGGGGACGGGGGAGTCGTTCGGG